>JAABUZ0100000013.1_pt1 | contig 363207 bp, 321 predicted proteins | sample 5562091 | NCBI WGS metagenome assembly JAABUZ01 (sample SAMN12813069, study PRJNA571459) | rock metagenome | isolation source: Antarctica rocks | place: Antarctica: Victoria Land, Linnaeus Terrace sud | collected 2015-12-21 | reverse complement strand
GAATGTATGGTCCGCCGCGCGACTGCAAGGGGAAGTTTGGTCGAAAAGACAAGTCTGCGCAAATGTATTCGGCCTTTGGGTGGAGATCGTCTCTCCTGACCATGATGAGTTGCGCGCGTGTCTGTCCTTCTAAGCGCGACGGCCGTTGAAGACCATTCTCGGAACCAGGCTGCAGACACGCCGTTGTGACTGTTCTTTCGTCCTTGCTGTCCTGTGCAGACTTCGTGGGAAGCTTGTCATTGTCGTGGTGCTGGAAGACGTGAGCGCGGCAGTGCGCTTAACGTGTCGATCAGGTTGCGCATCATCGGTGTCAGGTCGGCCTCGGCGTTCTCCAGAACGTCTGCCATGGCGGCCTTGAGCTTCGCCGGCGTCTGCGCGAAGACCAGACCGCGCTCCAGCAGAAAAGCTCGGATCTGGTTGATCACGGCTGTACGCCGGGAGATCAGCCGGTCACGCACTCGGTGGATCGCCTGCAGATCTAACTGATCGTCGGTCTTAATCGGCACAAAGCGCATGTTCTTACGCTCGACCGCCTCAGCGATGGCTTCAGCATCGACGAAATCGTTCTTGTTCGTCTTCACAAACGGCTTTACGAACTGGGCTGCGATCAGCCGAACATCATGGCCCTGCTTGCGCAGCGCCCTGCCAAGAAAGTGAGCACCAGAGCAGGCTTCCAACCCGATCAGTGAAATCTGAAGGTTGGCGGTGTAGGTCAACAGCTGCTTCTGCGTGAACTTCTTCTTCACTAGCACCTTGCCCCCTTCTCCGAGCGCTACCAGGTGAAAGGTCGTCTTGCCCAGGTCGATGCCAATCGAATGTATCTGCATGTCGATGATCCTCCCGTCACAGCTTGCTCCCAAATGAACCTCAGATGGGGATGAAGAAGCAAGCGGCGGACCATCTCATTAGCGCGTGTGAAGCCGGGCACCGGTGGCCTAACTCTTTGGCACAGCCCCCCCCGGTCAAGCGGAAGCTCTTTCCAACCTTCATGGGCAAGCCGCAGAGATAATCACGGGAACTTTGTGGCGGTAGATGTTGCAAAGCCTGTGATTTGTGCGACTTATCCACGATCACTTTGTCACGCTATCCACGATCACTTTGTCACGCTTGACCCAGAAAACAAGGTCAAAAGCACGATCACTTTGTCACACAAGCCTATAGGTTTAAAAACCCTATATATAAACCGATAGTAGTCCGTCGAAATTTGTGGAGAACCCAAGTGAAAAGCAATACGGACACGCCTAACGGCGTGACAGCCGATTTCTTGGAGCTGCGCCCCAAACCCGGCAGAAACAACAACAAAAGCAAAATCTTCCTAATAAAGGTGGGTGGTTTAGCAGTTGTGGCTAACGATAAGACCCCCAGCCAATCGGGCAGAAAGACACCCAGAACGAGCCGTTGAGGCTTTGGGTGAGCATCCCATCAAAAACGCAGGGCAAATCGCTCTACGAGGCGCGAGCGCCGAGTTTAGGCAGATCGTGCCGTGCCAGGGGAGTGGTGTGGCGGTTCGGCCACATTCTCAAACTGGTCGATCTGAACTTCGCCCTCGGGGAAGATGGCTTTCACTTGCAACTGCCCGCCCATCGCTTGGATGAAATTACGCAGCGTCGAAACATACATATCCGCCCGCTTTTCCATCTTCGACACCGCACCCTGATTGATCTGGAGAACCTTGGCGAGATTGACCTGGGTCAGGCTTCGGGCTTCGCGGAGCTGGTGGAGCGTCATGACCGCAGCCGCTTCGGTTACGCTCCGCTGAATCCGTTCCTCGGCTTCCGGCGAAAGTGGCTTGCGAACGTCCTTCCATTTGTGGGCCATCGGGTTCACTCTCCAATCTCGATCAGGTGCTGGCCATAGACCGTTTCCGCGCGGCGGATTGCGTCAACGTACCAGTTCGCGTCGCCGGTTTTGTCGCCGCCCAGGATCAGGTAAGCGTTCCGGCGCGGGTCGAATGCGAACAGGATGCGGTAGGGTTTGCCCTGATGCTGCACCCGAAGTTCTTTCATGTTCGGATACTTGGACCCAATCAGCGTGTCCACATAAGGCCGTCCCAACGTCGGACCATAGTGCTCCAGCTTCGCGACCGCGCCGTTCACGCTCTCCCACTCCGACTCATCCAAAGACTGGTACCAGGCCAGAAACTCGTCGCTGACCTCAACTTCCCAATCCATTCATAAAGTATGTGCTTGAAGTAATATTCCGTCAAGGTGATATTTGTCTAAGCTTGAAAGCGCTCAGGGCACTCCGGCCGCATAAACGTACGTGACCTCCATTTCTTGGCCTCCGCTGAAACACCAAGACTGGCGAGCGCTGAAACTTCCAGCAATACGTGTACACGTTTGTGTATTGTAAAAATAGGCGGGTGTGATTGCGTGGAGTTGGAATTTGAGTGGGATGAAGACAAGGCTAGAACCAACCTCACCAAACACGGTGTCTCGTTCCTGACCGCTGCCGAAATCTTTGCCAACGAGATCATGGAGCGGATCGACGACCGGGAAAACTACGGAGAGGTTCGCTGGATTGCCCTCGGCAGGGTCGATACGCAGGTATACCGGGTCGCGTTCACCTGGCGCAGCAAAAACCTCATCCACATCATCAGCGCACAGAAAGCGAGCAGAGATGAACGAGAAATCTACCATCGTCAGACACTCCCTTAGCCAGATCAGGATGATGCGCGAACAGGGCAAGGACGAGACAAATCCTGATGCACCAGAGGCTGAGTCTCTGGGAGCTGATTTCTGGAGCAGCGCCCGCGTCGTCATGCCGGGTGGGAAAACCTCCGTTCATCTTCGCCTGGATAGTGACGTAGTGGACTGGTTCAGGGCCAATGGAAAGGGTCACCTGACACGCATGAATGCCGTACTCAGGGCGTATGTCGAAGCCCAGAAACATTCCCCTTTCCGGACCTAGCCATAACCATCCCGCCGTCGAAGCTGTGCGGAAAGTGGGAAACGCTTTTGGGCGTTTTCCAAGGCAGCTCCTTGCCGTCTTTTCCATAGTTTATGGATTCAGATACTGGGCAAGATGCGTACTCAAGCTGGAAAGCCTCCAGGTTGTCCAACTCCTGTTCGAAGCATTGTCTCAGTATCGGCAGAAGGCTTCGATGACGGATCTGCTTTGCGAACATAGCCCAAAGCCGTGAACGATCAACGGTACCGAAGAAGTTAACGATGTCTGCTTCGAAGTAGTGGACGAAACCACGAGCGACAAGCTCATGCACCTTACGAGTGACGGCAGGCACGCCTCGGTCCTCGCCCTTGATGTAAGCGAAACTGCAGGGCAAATCAAATTTATCGAACGATGGCTGAATGTACAGAGCTAAAGCCTTCATAACCACGCGGTCTCGAACCGCTGGAATCTGAAGAGGTCTCGGCTTGGGGGACCCAAGTTTAAAATGCACGCTGGGCCGAAGGCGACACAGCTTATATGTGCCCATCCTAAGGGCCTTGCTGATTTCGCGTAGGTTCCAATCGAGATCCGCCGCAAAGGCTTCTATCGTTACGCCATCGCAGCCCTTGGACTTTTTCCTCTTCGCAAGCTTCTTCCAAGCCTTGCGAAGGTGGTCAAGCTCCGACACTGTGTGTAGCGCTGTGGATGACTTCACGAAAAGTATCGCTGCCTACGGAGAGAGTTACGAATGCAGGCAGCGTTTTTCGGGTGCATTGTGTGAGACACACGAACCAGCTTCGTGCTCTCAGCGCCAACGCATTCGCTTCGTGTAGAAGCGACGCCTCCACCAATAGTCCAAAGCTTCGGCGTTCGGACAAGCCGATTGCCTGGCGATGAAATGGTGAGCACCAATGCAAGAGAGTATAGGACGAAAACCAAAGATAAAGGCAAGAATCTCGTGCCTGACCTAAGAGCCGGAGCGGCCTAGGGCTTGTCCATTCTCCCGAAAATGGTGCGGCAACTACGCATGCCAACCGGAGTTGTCGTGGGCAACGCAGGGCTGGTTAGGTGCCTTTCCGGTATATTCTGCGAGCTATGTGGATTCTCTACAAATACTTTCAGCCCGATCTCGACGTCAGCCTGAGGCAGCCGAGTATTATCAGCTTCAAGTGATTGAGCAAGGCTAAGCAGGCCAGAGAACGTACACCGTAGAAGAACACCACGGCTGGTTCGATGATTCAGAGAAGAAGGCAATGCATCACACTAAGCGATGGGGTTAGTACGCGAACAGCGTCGCTATCTGGCAAAGGCGGGCTTTGTTCAGCAGGTCACGCCTGATCCATTAGCTCCGCGCTGTTACAGGCATGAAGTGCTTGATCCAGCGGCCTTGACCGGCTCCGGGGAGTAGCGTAGCAGAGAGCGCGCTTGGTCTAAACTGCTTCGGGCCGCTAACCGCTTCGGCGGATACTTCCCCGCCGCCTTCATCAGCCGCAGCTCGTAAGCGTTCACGGCCAGCCTCGCCCTCGCTCGATCAACGCAGCCAGCTTCCGCTCATTCAGCTCCAGCGCAACCGTCGAGAAGTTCCACCTTCGCAGGCTGGACTCATGCTCCTCCAGCCACTCGCCCGACACGTTGCCCCATGCGAGGATCTTCAGCACCTCTTCGTGGCTGTCGTGCAGGAGCCAAGGCCCGATGCGCGTCTTGCCATCCGGCCCGATGAAGTGCACCGCCCAGTCTCGGGCATCGACGTTGACGAGAACGCGTGGCATGGCTTGTTGCAACTTAAGGCATCTTCTTGTTCAAGCCCTCAGCGACGGTATTACCCATCTCCCAAGTTAGGTATCCACGATAGATGGCAGAGCGGCCACACGCTTCGTCCTGAGTTATCGTGCAGTGCATTGGTATTGAATACCCGACACTGTGCGGTCGAACCCCAGTGCCGTCGGTAACAGATACAAGTACCTCGTAGTCAAAACTGTCGTCACTCGGGTTTCTACCAAAAACTTCCGCCTCAATGACCACGCCTTTTGGAAGCGGCGGGAGTTGAGTCATTGCCAACCTCATCGCCTTCTCGATTCCATCGCTGCACCCGATATTGTGCTCCATCTGATGAAGCTGGAAGTCTGTGCAGACGACGCCAGTCTTCCCATTCACATCCTGGCCGCCGTCGCCGAACATGAGCGCGAGGCCATCTCGCAACGGACCAAGGCGGCTCTAGGAGCAGCCAAGACCCGAGGGACCAGGCTAGGAAATCCCCGCTGGGAGAATTCCATTGAAGAAGCGAGGTCAGCCAGGAACCCAGAGCCTCTCTCCCCTGCCCTGCTCACAATCATGCAGAATCGTCGCGCTGAACGGTGGAGCCTTCGGCAGATCGCCGCCGAGATGAACACGCTCGGCCTTAAGACTCCGCGAGGTGCTGCTTGGTACGCATCCACCGTTCGAGCATGTTTACGGTAACTTAAGACGGCACTCTCTTGTTGCTGCATGCTTGCATGAAAACATGCAACATGATTTCATGCAGACATAGGAGCATGAAATCATGCAGACTGTCGTAATCAATTCTCAGAAGGGCGGTAGCGGCAAAACGATGCTTGCGAAGCATCTTGCCGTAGAAGCAGAACGCGCCGGCGATGGTCCGGTGTTCCTGATCGACACGGACCCGCAAGGTAGCCTCACTGCCTGGCATACCAAGCGAGAATCCGAGGTTCCCCAGCGAGTGGAGATCCCTTTCGAGGGCTTACGGAAGGGCTTAGACCTTTTACGCGGGCATGGAGCGGCTTACTGCATCATCGATACCGCCTCAGGTCGAATCGACATCGCCAAGGACCTTTTCAAGTTGGCCGACTTCGTGATCTTCCCTGTCCAGGCGAGCGAGGACGATCTGACCGCCGCTCCGGTGACCGTTCAGTCTCTCAAAGAGACCGGAGTTCCTTTCCTGTTCGTTCTTACCCGAGTCAAAGCGAACACACTTATCACTGCTCAGGCAGCGGCAGTCCTTTCCAAGCACGGCGAGGTTGCGGAGACGTTCGTAAATGACCGGACGGCCTATAAGGCTCCGTATGCACAGGGGCAAACGATCACTGAGGCCGAGCCAAAGGGTGCAGCAGCCAAGGAAATAGCCGCGCTTTGGAAAAACATAAAATCATGCTTGCATGAAAACATGCAGAAGAGCAGAGAGGTGGTTGCACATGGCTAAAGCTCTTGAATTGAACGCGGATACTCTGACCGTTATGCCGTCTGTGCCTCAAGCAGCCCAGGTGAAGCACGTTCACACTGAGGAGCCAAAGCGAGGCAAGGCAGCTCCAAAGGTCGAGCGTGAGCCATTGCAAGTGCGCTGGCCTGTCGAAGATGTGAAGGCCGTGAAGCTGGCCGCTATCCAGATGGATTTTCCAACTGTCAGCGATTTCATGCTTGCATGTTTTCATGCATACATGAAGAACCAGAAAGTCTAAGGCTGTCACATTGTCGAAACTGAAGCCCAATCGACCGAGTGCCGCAGATCAGCTTTTGCTCGACGCCGCTGTGGACATTCACCAGAACCCGGATGCGACCGAGACGGCTTTTATGGCGCGTCAGCTCGTGCAATGCACATTGCCTCATAGTGACCCCGGCGACGTGCCGATCTGGACACGGACAAATGGAAATCTAACGCTTGTCATCCAGCCGCACATCGACCGGCAGACCCGCAAAGCTCTCTACCCCTATGGCTCTATCCCTCGGCTGTTTCTTTTCTGGTTGGTGACTGAGGCTAAGCGGAACAAGAGCCGACACATCCGCCTCGGAAACAGCCTCGATAACTTCATGCGCGAGATCGGGCTCAACCCTCGGACCGGGGGAGGGAAGCGCGGAGATGCAAAGCGCCTCCAGGAACAAATGCGGCGATTAATCGACGCCCGGATCAGCTTTGAGAGCGAAACCGATACGCACGGCCGTTACCTGCACATGGATGTATCCGCCAGCTCGGAATTCTGGTGGGACGCCAAGAAGACCAACCAGGCCAACCTCTGGGAAAGCTGGATTGAGCTTGGAGAGAAGTTTTATGAAGCTGTCACCCTCTCCTCAGTTCCCGTCGATCTCCGAGCACTGCGAGCACTCAAGCGATCCCCGTTGGCCTTGGACCTTTACGCATGGCTCACGTATACCGCCTATGTTGCCAGCAAATCGCGCAAGGCCCGCATGGTGCCCTGGGAGGGATTGCACGCACAAATGGGAGCCGAGTACGCCGAGATCAGGATGTTCCGAACGAACGTCCGACTTGCCTTGAAAAAAATCAAGCTGGTGTACCCCGAACTCAAGCTTGAGCTAACGCCAGCAGGGGTGACTATCCTCCCCTCACCCACGGCCATCGCCACAAAATCTTGAGGTTTCCGCGTTCCTCTACGGTGAAACACTATCGCCTATATCCCCGCGTTTTGAGTTTTTAACGGTGAAACGCTATCGCCTCTACGGTGAAACGCTATCGCTTTTACGGTGAAACGCTATCGCTTGCAAGACCTAAGCCAAGCATAATCAACACTTACACTCTCACGTAGTTACCTGTAGGTTCTTGCCTGTAGGTTTCATATACCTGTAGTCGGTGACGCCGAAACGGTGGAATTGTGGAACAGACAAAGACAACAGCAAAAACCAAGACTTTCCAATGAAGAGGGAGGAGGATCTGACCGCAGCGGCTGGCGATCTAAACCGTTGGCAATCGAACGGAAAGGCACCTACAACAAACTGCAACGTGGCGGTTGCTGCGTCAGGACCAAAATAGGGCTCGAAGCTGTATAAGGACCGCTAGAAGCCGCAAGTCGCAATTTATCAAATATGATAAATAATGGTGTGAGTTCGTCAGTGCCAGAAGTTTGGAAAATCGATTTCTACACCCGCGACGACGGCTCCTTGCCTGTGCGCAATTGGCTCGATACGGTGCCGCAGGATGTCCGAGGCAAGGTGCTCGCCCGGATCGAGCTGTTGAGGACAGGAGGCCCGACGCTTGACTATCCCTACACGTCGCAGATCGAGGGCAAACTACGCGAGGCCAGGCTCAGGGTCGGCAAGACGAGGTATCGCGTCCTTTACTTCTTCGACGAGGATCGCACCGCATCCTCCTGCATGGCTTCACGAAAGCCACCGCAGCCGTTGAGGAATCAGACAAGAAGATCGGACGCACTAGGATGGCCAGCCACGAGGCCAAATTGGCAGCAAGAACCGGACAGAAGCCCGCAGCACGAACATCGGCAAAGGAGAACAAGCGCAAATGAAGAATGCATGGGACAGCTATCTTGACCAGCAGCTCGCCGATCCGACCGTCCGTCAGGCATTCGAGGAAGAAACGAAAGTTCTCGGCATTGGCCTCCAGCTCGCCGATCAGAGGAAGCGGCAGGGACTCACCCAAGCCGAACTTGCTAAGAAGATTGGCACCAGTACGCCTCAGCTCAGCCGCACTGAACGCCGGCCCGAGAACGTCAACATGCGGACTCTCATCCGGTACGCCGAGGCAGTAGGCATGAACCTTGATGTGCGCCTGGTCGCAAAAAAGGCTTAGGCCGGAAAGTCCATCACAATGAGCTTTTTAGATAAGTTTCGTAAGCAGTCTCCCGATCCTGACCCACCTCCGTTTACTTATGAACACACTTTTCAGATGGCTTTAGCAGCAATGAAGCAAGGTCATAAGGCTGCGGCACGTGAGTTGTTAAAGAGGGTCGCGGACGGAGTGCCACAGGATCGGGAATCTTGTCACGCCTTGGGCGTCAGCTATTTCGGCGAAGACGATGCCGAGGCAGTGAAATGGTTCGCGAAGGTTTTGCAACGCTCTGAAGAGAACGATGAGCTGCGTGCGCATACATTAGCTTTCCTCACACAGTGCTTTCTCAAAATGGGGGACCGCAAACAGGCTGTAACGTGCCTGAGAGGTCTACATGTTCTCCGTCCAAAAATAGCCGAAGAATTGGGCCGCAACTCTTGGTCTGCTGAATGGGTGAACAGCATAATGGCGTAGAAAGTACGCAAACGTCTCGCGGTCCAGGCTTCGCCAGGACAGAAGCAACGGCAACAGCAAGAACAACCGCAACAGCAGCCGCAAGAACAGCCGCAAGCGCAACAGCAACAACAACATCAGCCGCAACCGCCGCAGCAACCGCAAAGGCAACAACAACCGCATGGCCATCGTGCACGTCGCCTTCAAGTCGTCGAGCCAGGCGCTGCCCGCAGCGGCGCACGCGCAGTATATTGCGCGTGAGGGCCAGTATCAGCAGCGTGGCGGCGTAGAGCTGGTCGAATCCGGCAATATGCCGGAGTTCGCCCAGGCTGATCCGCACTCGTTCTGGGTGGCTGCGGACGCGCACGAACGTGCCAATGGCCGCACCTACACGGAGCTGCAGATTGCTCTCCCGCGTGAGCTTGATCCGGCGCAGCGCCAGGAGCTGGCACGGGAAGCCACGCGGGAGCTGCTCGGGGATCGTTTTGCGTACACGCTGGCCGTCCACTCCCCGCTCGCCAAGGACAATATCGATCAACCGCACATGCACCTGATGTTCTCAGAGCGGGTCGTCGATTCGAACACTCAATCCCTTCCCGAGGAGCGTTTTTTCAAACGTAATGGAGCCAAGAAAGACCCCGAGTGGAACGCCCGCGAGAAGCCCATGGAAGTGCGCGAGAAGTGGGTCGAGATGATGAACTCCGCCATGGAGCGGCACGGCCAGGAGCAGAGGCTGGATGCGCGTTCGTGGGCGAACCAGGGACGCCCGGATCTTGCGGAGTTGGTGGAGCCGAAACTGCTTGCCGGGAGCGAGGCCGAGGCGCGGCAGTTACATGCTCACGTGGATGGACTGCGAGAGCAACGGGCCGAGCTTCCGGCACCGCATCTGAGCCAGGACAAAGTGATCGAACACTGGGAGCAGGCGGCGGAGAAACAGATCGCCCAGGTGCAGGCGCGGGAGGCTCAGGAGCTAAGCCGTCTGGACAAGCTGATCGCCGCCGCCAAAGAGTTCGCCCATGAGGTCAAAGACCGTACCGTCGCCTTTGCCAGAGACATCAAGGAGCGGGCCGGTTCTCTGTTCGGGAAAGAGCCCCAGGAAGAGCAGGCCAAGGCTGGCAAAGAGCAGGAGCAGGCACGACCGCCTACGCCAGAGATGCAGGCAAGGCTGGACGAGCTCTTGGGCGGATTCCATCGCAGGATGGAAGCGCAGCAGTCTGTCGAGGCGAGGCTGTCCGACTTCGGCAACCGCATGGACGCTCAGGCCAAACAGCAGGAACAGGCGCTTGCCCGTCAGCAGCAGGAGCAAGCTTTGAAGCAGGGACAGGAACAGACAAAGACCAAGGAACCGGAGGTGGAGCAGAAGCACTCCCGTGGGTTTGGCATAGGAAGGTAAAAGCATCATGACAGACGATGAGCTGTTAGCGATCTACGGGGCCACCCGCAAGTTGGCCGAGGGCATGGAGGCGCGGAATGCGGAGCTGAAGAAAAGTACGGCGGCGCTCGAGGCCACCATCGTCCAGGTGCGGCAGTTGCCGGCCATGCTTGGAACGCAGACCAGCAAGTACATTGCCGCCGGCATTCGGGAAGTCGTGCAGGAGGACTTCAGCCAACCATCGAGAAAGCTATCGAAGGGCCGATCCGGTCGCTGGACGTGGCGGCGTACCACGCCCGGGCTGCGGTTGAGCACATTAAGCAGGAGGCCCGCTTCCAGAACTGGACCGTGTTTGCCCTCGTCCTTGCTCTAGGCTTGGCACTGGGAGCCTTCGGGTCGTACTTCTTCTTTACCCGGCAGGTCTCGGCGTTGAATGACCGTTTCGACCACTTGCAGCAGCTCCTCGTCACGCCCGCACCCGCTTCAGCGGACAGCCAGGCCCTGCCGCCGCAAACCAAGAAGAAGCATGGGCAGCACTAAAGGCAGGCTATGGATTTGACGCGCAAGCGCTTGGAACGCGGACAAAGCCCGCGTCCCACAAACCCACAGCCTCGACGAGGGGGAATAGATAAACCACTTGGACGAGGTGCCGACTTTACGGACACGTGAGATGCTCGGAATCCTGATGTCTAATTTCGCTATCCTTGGTGTCTACACCAAACGTCAGAAATCGTACGCTAAGGAAATAGAGAACAAGTATCTCATTCTGCCTGCGTCGCATCGGGCCTGGGATTTGTCTAGGGGGCCGGTTCAGCATTTGCTGAGCTCGTGGGGTGCGGGGGATTGCTTGCATGCAGGATCATCTGCACGAGCGCCTCCACATAGCGATCGTCTGCTGCGGCTCCGGTAATCACCAGGCACCAGTACAACGCTGCAGGCCCCACATCATTGAACAACTCCTCGTGCGTGCCTCCGGCTATCTCGTTACGGGCAATCGCCTTTTGCAGGATGGCCGTTCCCCGGCTTCGCCTTTCCGTCTGGAGCCGATTCCTGACCCTGTCCGCTAGTTGCGAGTTGCGAGTCATCTCGGCATGCAGATCGGCCAGGATCTGACGCACCATACGATGGCTTAGAAGATTTCGAAGCGAGAGCAGGAATGCTCGCAGATCGCCTTCCAATGATCCCGTGTCCTGCGTGGCCGTGATGTCAACGCCTACGGTCTCTAGCCGATCCGTGACCATTGCCAGCTTCGAGGGCCAGCGGCGGTAGAGGGCGGCTTTGCCGACCCCCGCTCTTTTCGCCACCGCTTCAAGACTCAGAGCGGCATAGCCAACGCGAGCCCACTCAATAAAGAGCGCACGCGTTAGCGCATCCGTGACCCTCGGCTGCATGACCGCAGCTCCTGTAGCTATCCGCTTTCGGGGCTCCGCGTCCGGGTTGAAACGCTTGCGTCTCATCCTATATCAGCATATAACGACAATAGGACGATACGGCAACGTTCCGTCCCCATAAGGGAGGCCTAGATTATGGCCGAAGACCAAACCATGAAGCTGTTTGCAGCGTTGCTGCGGTCCAGCATGGGCGATTGCCTTGTGCCGGAGGCGGTCTCCTTCCTCGACATGCTTGCGGAGGATGCCGTTATGGAGTTTCCTTTCGCTCCGCCCGGCTTGCCGCGACATTTGGACGGCAAGGCCGCGATTCGGAAGCATGTTGAGAACTTGGGAGGCATGATCCAGGTGGAACGATTCTCCTCATTGGCGGTCCATCGGACCTCCTCAGGGTTCGTGCTGGAGTTCACCTGCTCAGGCATTGGTACGCAAACCGGCCGCGCTTACAACCAGGAGTACGTCTCGGTGATCACGTTGCGCGAGGGACGAATCGTGCGTTATCGCGACTACTGGAATCCATTGCACGTCCTCAATGCGATGAAGCCGGCTGACGGAGCCGAAAAGGAGCTTGCCTGAAATGCTCAAAGACATACTGATTACAGGCGGAACTGGAAAGACGGGCAGTCGTCTGGCGTCCATATTGCGGGAGCGGGGCCTGGCTCCGCGCATCGCTTCCCGCACCTCTGGAGAGGGTTTGACGCAGTTCGACTGGATGGACGCCGCAACCTTTGCTCGGGCGATCGAAGGTATGCAGAGCGTCTATTTAGTGGCTCCCGGCGCAGCTGACCCGCTCGGTGCGATGCAGCCGTTCCTGGATTTCGCCTTGCAGTCAGGCGTGGAACGCTTTATTTTTCTCAGTTCATCTTCTCTTGAGGAAGGCGGACCCATGCTCGGGCAGGTCCATCAATACATCAAGCAGAATGCGCCCACCTGGGTCGTGCTCCGGGCAACGTGGTTCATGCAAAACTTCTCTGAACTGCAGCACCGAGCCACGATCGTTCAGGATGGCTTGATCTTTTCCGCTACGGAAGATGGCCTGGTTCCCTTTATTGACGCGGGCGATATCGCTGCCGTCGCTGCCGAAGCAATCACAGACGAATCTTTCCCCAGCGGAGATCCGATTCTCACAGGTCCGGAGCTGCTTACTTACGATCAAGTAGCAGACATGATCGCTTCGGTCGCGAACTATCCGGTGCAGCACCGCCGGCTGACGCAGGGAGAACTGGCGCGAAGATTGGCAAGTGCTGGGATGCCTGCTCCCTATGCCGACTTCTTGGCATCGCTGGACAAGCAGATTGCCGACGGATCAGAAGCTCAGCTTACCGACGAAGTTCAGCGCATCACAGGACACGCACCGAAATCCTTCAAGATGTTCAGTGTTGAGGCCCAGTCCGCCTGGAGACGGTGAAAGAACAGTGTCCTTACCATTAGGACAAGCGATTGCAAGGCTCGAGCCATCTCCGGTTTGCGGAAACGAACGTTTACGCACGGTTTAGGTCAGGAGCTAAAGCCCCGCAATCGTCGTTGCAAAAGCCTGTTGCCATTGCTCTTTCTCTGGCGACAGGTTTGCGCAATTGGCCTTAGCGTACGATTTTTGACGTTTGGTGTAGTGACCCCTTGTTCTGAAGCGATAGCCATACTCGAAGATGGGTCTTTCCATTCTCCTCTGGCAATCCGGGTCCCACATGGTCGACATGAAGATAGACCATAGGACGATTAGGCTTGAGGAGAAAGGTGGTACGGTCTGAAGGGGATTGGGCCTGGAAGCGCACCCCACCAAGGCATGCGGTAACGCAGATGAGGCCGAACTTACCGAGACGAAGCATATTCATTTAGACACTTAATGCCAGGCGGATGTTCCTTCCGGCGCGGCGCTCTGCGAATGACTGAAACGAGCACTTCAAAAGTGAACGGACACGGATCAGTTGAGTACCCGCTGAACCTGAATAGCTGCCCACTGGCCGCCCCTCGGGGCTTCAATCTCCCTGGCATTGAGCTGAGCAGCGATCGCGCGAAGCGTCGTGGCTCCCTCTGCCTGGATCTGGATGATGGTGGGAAGAAGCTCGGCCCGCTGCTTGGCTACTCGTTCGGTGCGCTCCTGGCGAGCAGATGTTTGGATCTCCGCGAAGCGCTCCGCTGACACGCGACGGCCACCCAACTTCGTTCCGCGTTCTTTTGCCGCCTGCAGCGCCGCCTTGGTGCGCTTCGAAATGGCCTCGGCTTCCTGCTCGGCGACAGCGGCCATAATGTGGACCACGAAACGATTCGCCTGAGGCATATCGACGGCAACGAACTCGGCCCCCGACTCCATCAGGTTCGAGATGAAGGCTACATTGCGAGCCAGTCGATCGAGCTTGGCGATGATCAGGGTGGCCTTGTGCTTCCGGCAGAGCTTCAGTGCGTCGGCCAGGGCTGGGCGGTCGTTCCGCTTCCCACTCTCCACCTCAAGGACCTCGCGAACAAGCGTCCAGTCTCCACCGTTAAGGTAGCCGGCAACCGAGGCCCGCTGCGCCTCCAGGCCGAGTCCGCTGATTCCCTGCCGTGCGGTCGAAACCCGGAGATACGAGACGAACTTGCCGTTTGGCATCAGGTTTGGCCTTCTGTTACGTTCCATCAACGTCCGTAGAAAGAATGTAACAGGCATATGATTTCGCGACACAGGGCTTATTGGCAACTATTGCCAATAAGCCCTATCGTAGAAGGAGGAGACGCCGCCATGCCGACTCGCAACGTTAATCTGACAGATCACTACGACAACTTCATCGACACCAGCATCGCCGCCGGTCGCTTCAGTAACGCCAGCGAGGCCGTGCGGGCCGGGCTTCATCTCTTGGAGCGCCAGGAAGCTGAGGACCAAGCGAAGATTGAATGGCTGCGCGGCACGACCAAGGAGGCTTTCGCGGCGCTCGATCGGGGCGAAGGTGTTTCGCTATCGTCCGCTGATGACATCGATACTTTCGTGAACAGTGCGATCGAAGAGGGAAAAGCCGTGCGTCGCGCGACCCATGCGTAAGACTTTCCTCGCGTCATACTTGCCCGGCTTTCGCCGCGATATTCAGGAAGTTGTCGCTTGGAGCGAAGACAAGTTCGGAGCGTCCGCTGCTGATCGTTACGGTCTCTTGATCCGGCAAGCATTGCGCGACGTACTGGAAGAGCCGACACGTCCAGGTGCAAAGGTGCGCCCTGACCTTGCGCCCCACGCCTATGTCTATCATTTGATGTTCAGCCGCGAACGAGTGGCCGGCGAACGGGTGAAAGCCCCACGTCACTTTGTGCTCTACCGCTACATGGACGAGAAAGTGGAGTTTGCCCGTTTGCTCCATGACAGTCGTGATCTTGCCCGGCATCTACCGCTGGCGCTCCAAGACGAGTAAATAGGGCTCTACGCTTGCTTGATCAGGAGGGCGGCGGGACGTGGGATAACGTCCTTTATCGTATGTATGTGTAATGGCCGCTGCTCGGCAATAACGCCTTGGTATGGGACCGCTCCAACGGCCATGCAGCATTGCGGATTACCGCAGGGTCGTACATGAGTCCCGCGACATCGAGCTTTGTAGACGTTGGCTTGCCCTTCGGTCCTAAGCCTCGCTTGATCCTTGCCCACCTGAATACCGAAGCTCTGGTTGCGCATCATCGGTGTCAGGTCGGCCTCGGCGTTCTCCAGAACGTCTGCCATGGCGGCCTTGAGCTTCGCCGGCGTCTGCGCGAAGACCAGACCGCGCTCCAGCAGAAAAGCTCGGATCTGGTTGATCACGGCTGTACGCCGGGAGATCAGCCGGTCACGCACTCGGTGGATCGCCTGCAGATCTAACTGATCGTCGGTCTTAATCGGCACAAAGCGCATGTTCTTACGCTCGACCGCCTCAGCGATGGCTTCAGCATCGACGAAATCGTTCTTGTTCGTCTTCACAAACGGCTTTACGAACTGGGCTGCGATCAGCCGAACATCATGGCCCTGCTTGCGCAGCGCCCTGCCAAGAAAGTGAGCACCAGAGCAGGCTTCCAACCCGATCAGTGAAATCTGAAGGTTGGCGGTGTAGGTCAACAGCTGCTTCTGCGTGAACTTCTTCTTCACTAGCACCTTGCCCCCTTCTCCGAGCGCTACCAGGTGAAAGGTCGTCTTGCCCAGGTCGATGCCAATCGAATGTATCTGCATGTCGATGATCCTCCCGTCACAGCTTGCTCCCAAATGAACCTCAGATGGGGATGAAGAAGCAAGCGGCGGACCATCTCATTAACGCATTTCGCGGTACCAAACATTGAGATGATGCTTGCTTAAGGCTCGAAGCTGAAATCTCGTTGGGCTGCCCTTAAGGGAGAGCGCTTCGAGGTGGTAGCGGGAGCACGGCGCTTCCGTGCCGCGCAGATCGCGGAGCTGGCCGACGTGCCGACCCGCATCCTTGAGCTATCCGACGAGCAGACTCTTGAAGTCCAAATCATCGAGAACAGTCAGCGTCAGGACGTACACCCTTACGAAGAAGCGGCAGGGTACCAACGCCTCTTAGACCTACCCGCCTATGACGTGGCGGCGCTTGCATCGAAATGTGGCAAGAGCCTAAGTCACATCTATGCACGGCTCTCGCTCTCCAGCTCATCCCTGAGGTTGCGGAAGCCTTCCAGCAGGAACGCATCACCGGCAGCCACGCCAACCTGATTGCGCGTCTCACCCCGGAGCAACAGGCCGAGGCGTTCAAGAACTGTTTCCGCAAGGATTGGCAGGACAAGGAGGGACATCTTCTTCCGGCCAAGCACCTGCCGCATGGATCGACGACAATCTCCATCTCGCGCTGACCGAGGCTCCCTTTTCGACAGAAGACCCCGCGTTGAACCCCGAGGCTGGCGCTTGCCTCTCCTGCCCTCGCCGCACCGGATACAACACACAGCTTTTCGCGGACGTGCAGGGCGATACCTGCCTCGACGCTTCCTGCTACCGGAGCAAGGTCGCGGCTCTAGGTGCACGAGAGACCGCAGATCACCCCGCCCTCATCCAGATCAGCACCGAATGGAGACCGGCGACCGATCGACCGGCAGGGCAACTCCTTCCCAATGAGTACCGGCGCATTCAGCCCAGCAACGAATCCGAAGCAGCGGAGCCAGTATGCCCCCATGCCGCCATCGCCATCGTCACCCATGGTGACGGCATCGGAACGCGGCTCGAAATCTGCGCAGATCAGGACTTCCCTGTACACCGCCCCAAACGGACGTTTACTCCAGATCTCAACTTTGAGCAGCGGATGCAGGAGGCCGAGCAGGAACGCGAAGAACGTAAGCAGCAGAGGTCAAGCGGGAGAAGTCGCTACGCGCCCTTATCCTTCGCTTCCCTTCTACCGCGACCGAGCAGCAGATGCGCTTTCTCCTGAAAGTACTTGTGACCGGCGACCTTGACGACTCGCTTGAGCGGATCGCCGCCCGGATGGACGACGACAAGACCGTAAACATGGCCTCAGACGACGTTTGCGCCGACGTGATCGACTCGCTCTTGTCGTCTTCCCTCACCGGCTTTCTCGCGGAGCTGGCACTTGGAAGCTACGTTGACCGTTCCCAATCGGAGGAGCGCGACGTGTTGAAGGAAGCTCTTGCTCTCTTCACCGTCCCTAAGCCGACACCGACCATGCTGAAGCACACACTAACCAGCAAGAAGGCAGTAAAGATCCCCGCCAAGAAGTCTGTCAAGCGCAACGCCTAACCCGGACGGGAGGTCGGGCAACCGGCTTCCCTCCCCTTTCCGAAAGGACGGAACCCATGTTGAAGTTCATACAGAAGGTCGCGGTTCGGGAGAGTGTCGTTGCGAAGTGCCAGCGGCACCCCCGTTACAACCCAGAGAAGGATGGACGCGCCGGCATCAAAGGCGGATGCTCTACCTGCTACAGCCTTTATGACCTACTGGAAGCCCGAAAGAGCCCTGATGCAGCCGTTCGTGAGTTCGTCCGACGAGCAGGACCGTGGGCGAGGCCACGCGGCTCGCGCAAGCGCCGCGTTCCAGAGGATACGACTCCTCAGACGGCAGAGCAGCCTGAGGTGCAACGATGAGCGCCCGGTGGAGCGACTGCTTTTGCCAGGTCGGAGCCGCGGAGCGCGGCATAGGGAGCAAGACGTCGAAGGCGGAAGTCATGATCTGGCAGGGGTACACTTTGAGGGTTCGCTTCTCTGCCTTCGCATACTATCTCGTGATCCCCTCTCCCCCGACCGGCCCATCTCAGTGCGACAAGGCAAGCAGCTCCTTGGTGATGCTGTTAGCGTTCCGTTCGTGCCAATCCTCGCCCCAGAACGGACCAGGAAGTGGGCAAGATTGCCTAGCCCCGCATAATTTAGTACCCTCTCTGCGTCCCCCAAGCAGGTTTGCGCGTTCCGCGCTGATTCGGAAACCAAGCTGCTAAGGGGCTCCGCCGCCTCGCGCCTGCAACAGGCACCCTTATCTTCCGCGCTTCGCTTGTGCAGACTTCGCTTCGCTCACCACTCGCTGCGCTCGGGAAAGGAACCCGCCTATTGCAGAAGCAGCCAACCTTCGAACCGCATTGCAGAAGGCTGGCATACCAACTTTCGGCGTCAGTATTCCAATGCTGAAAGCCTTTGAGAAAGCAGCAGCGGCGGGCGTCCTCGTCTCGGCTGTAGATGACCCACGCGCCGCTCGCGCTTGGGAGGCTTATGTCTCTACCGGAAAGGAAGTCATAGCGTATGGCAACAGCAACTAAGCCCACCGGAAGCCAATTTGATGGCGTCCTCGCCCCTCGCAAGCGCCCCCAGGTTGAACAGCCTGAATTGACGCAGGTTGGCCCAGACGACGCGGCTTCCAAGAGCCGTCCGTCTGCTTCCAAGTCAAAAGCGAAATCCCAGGCAAAAAGCAAGGATGACGCATACCAAGGGAGAACCTTCTATGTCCGCAAGAAGACCTACCTCAATTGCAGCCACTTCCTCGAGATCAACGACGACCCAAGGGACATGTCCGATCTAGCAGAGGAACTTCTGTCTGCATGGCTTACCAAGCAGAACGCTAGAACGCCAGCAGCCTAGCGTTCTAACCATCTAGCCATTTAGCAGCCGGAGGACGTATGGAACGCCTTTCTACTATCGCGAGCAAGACTTTTGCGGATGACCTTCGCAAGGAGACCGCCGAGCAAAACCAGCCGATCTCCAAGAAAGATTCCAAAACCTCTACAGACCTAGTCATTCGGAAGGGAACTGCAAAGGCGCTGAAGAAAGACGGCCTACGAGACTACGCGGCAGAACGTGATGCCGCATGGTGGAACACAAGCAGCAGAGTCGCAGACTTGGCAGTGGCTCGCAGAGACCAGACGCTTGGCGATGAATACATCAAACTTGCCCAGGCGATGATCCTTTGCACACTTCCACACAGCCCCACAAAGGACACCAAATAACCCGTCGAGCACGTCTCGGCGATGGCTCGACCCTTGCAGTCAACGTTTCGGCTACGGCAGACGGCATAGGTCTTCCTTACGGAGCAGATCGGAAACTGCTTTTCTGGCTCTTGGATCGAGCCATTCGAAACGATAGCCCTTGTGCCTTGGTCCAGCGCCGCAGAGTTCAGCCGCGAGATGGGGCTGGAAAAGGGTGGACGAACGAACAAGCAGATCAAAGAGCCGGCCCCGGTTCTCCCTCGCAAGTTTCCGCAGGCCACGGCACCCCCACATGCCTGCATTTAACCTCATTCCGACCGTACCTCTCCCGCAGCTCGCCTATCCCTCGAGCCTCCGTCCCCGGCTTCGGAATCACCACAGCCGCGTCCTCGTAATACCGCAGCACCGTCGCGAGATCCCCTTCGTTGAAGGCTCGATCCAGCAGCTCAATCGCATGTTCAGGATTTCTCGCCAGCATCTTGTCGGCTCGTTCTCCGCAGCCTGGCACCGATCGGTCCCACTCCCGGTCGCCACCCGACCCCCATCCGCCTCCACCCACTCGTCACCACCTTCAACAACCCCAGCCATGAGAAACTTTCTGTATGAGCGATTTCATCCCAAAAGCAGGTGCAGTCAAAATCGGCGGGTTGGGCCGCAAAGCACAAAAGCTCCAGGCCGCCCGAGAAAAAGCCGACCAGATCAAAACCGGAGCCAAACCCCTCGCCGCCTCAGCCTCTGCCTCCACCTTCAAGGCAAAAGACTCCTTCGCCAACACCAAGAAATCCACCTTCCAACGTAAAGCCGTCTAGCCTGCGTCGTGCTTCGGCACTTCTCTAAGGAGGTTTGAAAGCCTCTTCAGCACTAGACCTCCCGCGCGGAAGGAGAGCGACCTGACGAAGGGAGGCGACGCGACCATTCTGATCACCTCCGCGATCTGGAGAAGCTCTTCTCAGCAGCGCCATCCGGAAAGATTCGGCGCGCCTCACCTCCCTTTAGCAGACGACTTCCACGAGTTCGGCAGCTCCGGTCGCATCTTCACCAGATCCACCATTCTCCAGTCTCTCGAGGAGGAGCCGGTCGCCCATCTCTCGCTGACCACCTTTCAAGCCTCCCTGCTGTCAAGCGAGATCGCCCTCGTCATCTACCGCCTCACGCGTCAGCTTTCCGGCCGGCTTTCCGCCGAGTCCCTCCGCAGCTCCGTTTGGGTGCTCCGCGACGGCCGCTGGCAGGTCCTCTTCCATCAGGGCACTCGCATCCCCGCCACGCCCACCGCCCTCTCGTCCCGCTTTCCGTGGGCCGGGGGGACCGCATGCGTACTCCCGCCTTAACCGCGCTTTACCCCCGCCTCTACCCGATTCTCGCCAACTATAATAGAGACACCCATGGCAGACGATCAGAACGACCTCCCGCTCGACCCTCCCTCGCCCCAAGACGCCGCCTCGAACGACCCGCCGCCCGCCGGCACCCCGCCCGATGGCCCCAAGATGACCGGCCCCGGCGCTCTCAATCTCATCCCGATCAATATCGAGGACGAGATGCGCCGCTCGTACCTCGACTATTCGATGTCCGTTATCATCGGCCGCGCCCTCCCCGACGTCCGCGACGGCCTCAAGCCCGTCCATCGCCGCATCCTCTACGGCATGCAGGAGATGGGCCTTCAGTTCAATAAGAAATACACCAAGTCCGCCAAAGTCGTTGGCCACGTCATGGGCAACTACCATCCCCACGGCGACTCCGCCATCTACGACACCATGGTCCGCCTCGCGCAGGACTTCTCCCAGCGCTACCCCATGGTCGACGGCCAAGGCAACTTCGGATCCGTCGATGGTGATCCACCCGCCGCCATGCGCTACACCGAGTCCCGCCTCACCCGCGTCGCCGGCGAAATGCTCGCCGACATCGACTCCGACACCGTCGACTTCGCCCCCAACTACGACGAGTCCACCTCCGAGCCCACCGTCCTCCCCGCCCGCCTGCCCAACCTCATCATTAACGGCGGCACCGGCATCGCCGTCGGCATGGCCACCAACATCCCGCCCCACAACCTCACCGAGACCATCGGCGCCTGCATCGCCATCCTCTCCCGCGCCAAGGACGAGACCCGCTCCGATCTCGAGCTTGCCCTCGACCACGTCCTCGGCCCCGACTTCCCCACCGGCGGGTATCTCTACGGCCGCTCGAACATCGCCCAGTCCTACCGTACCGGCCGCGGCCGCTTCATGATGCGCGCCAAGTGTTCCATCGAAAACATCACCGGCGGCCGCCAGGCCATCATCACCACCGAGATCCCCTACCAGGTCAACAAGTCCACCCTCATCAAGCGCATCGCCGAGCTCGTCAACGAAAAAATCGTCGACGACATCTCCGACGTTCGCGATGAGTCCGACCGCGACGGCATGCGCATCGTCATCGAACTCAAGCGCGGCGCCGAGCACCAGATCGTCCTCAATCAGCTCTACAAGCACACCGCCATGCAGGAAAGCTTCTCCATGATCTTCCTGGCCGTCCACAACGGCCAGCCCAAGGAGCTCCCCCTCGACCAGGCCATCCACGCCTTCCTCGATCACCGGATCGAAGTCGTTCGCCGCCGCACGTCCTTCTTGTTGGCCAAAGCGAGAGACCGCGAGCACATCCTCCTCGGCTACGGGATCGCCCTCGACCACCTCGATCGCGTCATCCAGATCATCCGCCAGTCCAACTCCCGCGCCGACGCCCGCGAAAACCTCTTCGCCTTCTTCTCCAACCGCCGCATCTCCCTCCGCGGTACCGAGATTGCCGGCATCACCCTCGATCCCACCAAGTACGCCATCGATCTCGCCGGCGGCAGCGTCTCCGCCCAGCTCTCCTCCGGCACAGCCGGAACCGCTGGAGCGACCGCCGCCACCCTCATCCTCTCCTACAAGCAGATCGACGCCATCCTCGAACTGCAGCTCTATCGTCTCACCCAGCTCTCCATGGACGAGCTCTTCCGCGAGCTCGGCGTCGTCCGCGACAACATCGCTGAGTTCGAATCCATCCTCGCGTCCGAGAAAAAACTCCGCCGCGTCATCACCAAAGAACTCGAAGAGATCCGCGATAAATACGGCGACCCCCGCCGCACCCAAATCCTCGACGAAACCACCGAGCTCACCCTCGAAGACCTCATCGCCGACGAGCAGGTCGCCGTCACCGTCTCCCACACCGGCTACCTCAAGCGCACCCCCATCTCCATCTATCGCCAGCAGCGGCGCGGCGGCACCGGTCGCCTCGGCATGAAGACCCGCGACGAGGACTTCGTCGCCCAGCTCATCATCAACTCCACCCACGCCTATCTGCTCTGCTTCACCAACACCGGCCGCGTCTATTGGCTCAAGGTCTACGAGATCCCCGACATCTCCGCCGCCGGCAAAGGCAAGGCCATGGCCTCGCTCGTCGCCCTCCAGCCCGGAGAAAAAGTCGTCACCATCCTCCCCGTCCGCGACCTCAACAGCGAAAACTGCTTCGTCCTCTTCGCCACCCGCAACGGCACCGTCAAGAAGACCCCCCTCAAGGACTTCTCAAACGTCATGGCCCGCGGCATTATCTCCATCAACATCGACAGCGATGACGAGCTCATCACCGCCAAGATCACCGACGGACAGCAGGTCATCTATCTGGCGACTCACGAAGGCACGGCCATCCGCTTCCCGGAAAGCAAGGTTAGGTCGATGGGAAGACCAGCCACGGGCGTAAAGGGAATCGATCTTCGCAAGGGTGACTACGTCATTGGCGCAGCCGTCACAGTGTCAGACGAGACGCGAGACGCCGACCGTGATCGTCTTGCGGCAGCAGCCAGCCTCACTGACGAGTTGATCCAGGTTCGGCGTGCAAAGGAACATGCAGCGTCTGTTTTGCGCGCTGCTCGTGAAACCAGGCGCCTGGGAATGGGCGGATCTGAAGAAGCAAGAGTCAAGCAGGAGGAGAAGGCTGCCGAAGTTTCGTATCGAGAAACGAAAGAGAGACTCAAAGCACTTGATAAGCGCTTAGGCTTAACTCTCTGCCTAATACTCACCATCACGGAGAATGGCTATGGCAAACGGACCGACTGCGATGAATATCGCTTGCAGAATCGCGGCGGCGGCGGAGTCAGCAATCTCAAAGCAACCACTAAAGTTGGTAAGACTGCTTCGATCAGCTTGGTCGACGAGACCACGGAGATGATGCTCATCAGCCAGTTTGGCAAGATCATCCGTATCGACACCAAGACGATTCGTTCCGCCGGCCGCTCCACCTCTGGCGTCAAGCTCCTCGTGCTCGACAAAGATGACAAGGTTGCGGCGGCGATGACGATTCCGCCCGAGGATCCTAAAATTCAGCCGGAAAACGGGATGCTGCTGCAATGATTCGATCGGGCTCATCCTCACCGTCAGCGAAAACGGCTTCGGCAAGCGCACCGACTGCGACCGTTACCGCCTCCAGTCCCGCGGCGGCAAAGGCGTCATCAACATGAAGACCACCCTCAAAATCGGTAAGGTCGCCTCCATCCAGCTCGTCGACGAAACCACCGAAATGATGCTCATCTCCCAGTTCGGCAAAATCATCCGCATCGACACCAAAACCATCCGCTCCGCCGGCCGCTCCACCTCCAGCGTCAAACTCCTCAACCTCGACAACGACGACAAAGTAGCCGCCGTAACCATCTCCCCCGAAGACCCCAAAACTCAACCCGAAAACGGAACGTTGCTGCAGTGACACACTGGATACTCCTCCGCTCACGAAGTATCGTCCTTACTTGGCCGAATGACTCACCTCAACTGCTATTCCGTGTCAAGCCACCACACCGGGTGCCGCATCTTCGGCACAGTTCTATCGTGCCGAAGGTGGGCTAATTTTCGCGGCAGCGAAAATCCCTACCACAGGGAACTCCCCTCATGCCGCTCGGTTGTTCTTCCGGGTCCCGCGAGCTCCCGCTCGTGAAGTGGTAAGCACTACCAGCAAGAAGCCACCTCACCTCAGCGGCTACCACCGCCAACCCACCCTCCTCCCGCCAAAAACGCTCAAGGCGCATCTCTGAGTACGAGGCGCTTCCATGTCCAGAGCTTGTCCGCCCCGCCCCCACCACCTCACCCTTCGTACCCTCACCCTCACCGCCCTCCTCTGCCTCGCCACCTCCGCGCACACCCAGTCTCGTCTCGCGCACCAGCATCCGCGCACCCGCCCCACTCCTGCGCTTCCCGCTCCCGCCCCGGTGCCGGCCCCGAGCCCGCCTACATCCCAGACCCCGTCCTGATCCTCTCGGGCTTCACCCTTGTGATTGCCGGCGGCACCCTCGGCTGGCTCCTGCACGACCGCCTCCGCCGCCGCCCCCTCCTTGCCGCCAACCAAATCCTCCAGTCCGACCGCAACCGCCTCTCCCGCGACCTCGAGCAGGCCCAACGCGATACCACCAACGCGATCGATCGCTACCTCGCCCTCAAAGCCCAGACCTCGCCTCCGAAATTCACCGGCCGCGCAGCCCCGCAGCAGTCCTCCGCCCAGCGTCAGGCAAGCGAAGCCGAGCAGCAGCGACTTGCGGCCGAACAGGAAGAGCGTCAAGCCGAGGCAGATCGCCGCCGAGCTCATCAAGACCTCTCCAACCCAGACAACCAGCTTCGCTTCGTCAAGGCCGCCCGCATCTTCCGCAGAAAGCTCCTCAATCGCGAAGAGGACGTTGTCTTTTCCGCCGCCCTCAACGTCATCCGGTCTGCCAACAAAGCCTTTCCCTCGCCCAGCCTCGCCATTGGCGTCCAGGTAAGCATGGGCGAGTTCCTCGGTACGCCAAAGCACGGAACCGAAGCCGATAAGCTAGGCTTCCGCTCCATCAACTCCAAGCGGTCCGACTTCCTCATCTACAACCGCTCCACCTTCCGCCCCGTCCTCGTCATCGAGTACCACGGCCCCGGCCACTTCCAGGGCAATGCCGCCGCCCGCGACGCCGTCAAACGCGCCGCCCTCGAGAGAGCCAAAGTTTCCTTGCTCGAAACGAAATCGCAGGACCCCAGTACCCTCGAGCGGCAGATCAAAGACAAGCTCATCGCCTGTCTCAGCACCACATCCATGGCGCAATCACATCGCCGGAACACCTGAACTGATCGGCACACCTCATCCGTCCCAAACCACTACTTTGTCCGACCAGGCGGATGGCCAGGTCAACCCGCCAATGCTAGCCTCTTTACGAGGTGAGCCGCTTGAGCACTCTGAGGCTTCGAATCTTCGATGGCACACGACAGCTTTTCGCGGCGCCCGCCCAATTCCTGATCACCATCACCGATGGAAACCAGAACCCGCACGTCCGGGACTATCGCCAGGAAAACACCCTGACCTTTGACCTTCCGTTCTTCGATAACCTCGGGGATCTCTACACCGTTGTTGTCTGGGCCGAAGGCTACCAGCAGGCCGGCTTTTCTCCGGTAAAGCTCTCCTCCACCTATGAAACAACGCTGGACATCATGCTCATTCGGAATGACCCAGGCTTCAGCTTTGTAAATGCCCGCTGGCCAGCCGCGAAGTCCAGGTTTCCCTTTCTCGCCGCAGACGTGAGCGACCCCGCTGCCGAGCAACGCTACGAGGACCTTCTCGACAAGACCGAGAAGTCGTTAGCCAGCTTCCTCAACCTGGGTGAAGCCATGCGCCAGATCAACCTCGCCCAGGGCACCCCGCTCGACTACCTGAAGCAAGTTCGCTGGGATCCACCATTCAATATTGCCCAGGATCGCTTCTTCGCCTGGTGCGACATCGCGCTGATCGATCAGGTCAAACGCGCCGCGGCTGCAGGCATAGTCGCGCCCGATCATGCTCCCGGCATCTTTCACCCCGGCGCCACGTCAAGTTGGAAGCAGATTCAATTCGGAGAGGCGAATGTGCAACTCACCTTCCACGAAAACGACAAGACCTCTATCGGCGGAGTCGATTGCGTGATGGTTGAACCCGACATGGATTACTTTCGCGATCCCGCCGCGCACACCATCTTCGAAGTCATCCCCAATGCTCTAACCCACACGCTAACAAATCCCACTGAAGTCTACGTCCTCCGCTGGATAGCTGGTCAAACCGCAGGCCTGCCTGAGTTCGCCCCGCTCTACACGATCACCTGATTGTAAGTTGCGAGCTACCCAGATCCCACCCACCTCAGCCCGGCTTACCCCATCGTTGGCGCAGTCTCACCCGACTAATCGGCATCCGGACAAACGTATCCCCCACAGTCACCTCCTCTCACAGAAAATCGCTTCCCCTTCGATTTCTTCGCCGGAACTCCCTTACCGTCACCACTGGACCCCCCTCACCGCGGAGGTCGCCTCCGCCGCAACCCTGAACCGTCGAGCCGTATCCTCCTCGCACCGGTCTGGTCGGCGCGTGGTCCAACGGCACTTACCCCGGGCGTAACCTCCGCCTCCTCGATCGCTCCGCCGCTTGGGAGAATCCCAAGCCAGACTGCTATTCTGACTCAGCAACTGCCGCCGAAGCGGTGCCTCGAGGGAAAGCGTTCCATGACCACAGTCGTCCGAAGATCCTCTGCCAGCCTCCCCTTCCTGCTCGGCTTCCTCTCCGCCTTCGTCTTCGCCGTCGTCGGCATCTACCTCTATCTCCATTTCGGCCATCCGCCCGTCGCCGTAGCCGATGCCCCCTTTCCCCAGGAAGGCCAGATCGTCCACGTCCCCCTCTCCGCCCGCATCAACCGCGAACTCGCCACCTCTCCCACCCCCACCCCCGCCGACTTCCTCGCCGGCGCCCACATCTTCACCACGCAATGCGCGGTCTGCCACGGCACCCCCACCCAGGACAGCCCCATTGCCAAGCAGATGTTCCCCAGCGCCCCCCAGCTCTGGCGGAAGCACGGCAACTCCGCCGTCGTTGGCGTCTCGGACGACGAGGCCGGCGAAACCTATTGGAAGATTGCCAATGGCATCCGCCTCTCCGGCATGCCCGCCTTCAACCATCTCCTCAACCAGACCGAGATGTGGCAGGTCTCGCTCCTCCTCAAGCACGCCGACCAGCCCCTCGATCCCCAGGTCACCGCCGCCCTCACCACCTCCACCCGACCCTGATCCGGCCTCGCAGCGTGAGCACCCACCCCAAACTGGTCATGGACATCGGCCCCCGCACCCCGTCTAATAACCTCTGAACGGGAGACCTGCCCTGAGCATCATCCGCGCCCTGATCGAAGTCTTCAGCGCTGTCTTCCGCTCGGCGGCCCTGACTCTGCTCCAGTTCGTCTCCATCCTCATGGGCGCCCTGGGCGCTGCCGCCCTTATTGGCTTCTTCGCGCTGAGCGCCGCTGGCGTTATCGGCGTCCGGCTCTCCCGAGGCCGCAAAGACCGCAGTTAGATCCCCGCAAAACCAACCTCGACTAAACCAGCACAAAACAGCTCTTAACCTCAGCGAAACCCTGCTTAACCTGGACGGAATCGCTACGGTTTTGCCACGTCCGCCGGCATCAGAGCCCCTGCTTTCACCCATTGCTCGACCACCGCGATGTCTGCGTCACTCACCTTCGGCCGCGGCGCCGGCGGCATCGGCATCGGGTCGTCTGCCGGCCCTTCATGCCGCATCAGCAACACCAGCAATGACTTAGCCGGATCTCCCGGAATCACGGTGACGCCATCCTTGCCGCCCTTCAGCATGCCAGCCTTGGTTGCCATGTTGAAGCCGCCGCGATGGTTCATCCCACCATGGCAGCTATAGCAGCTCCGCGACAAAATTGGCACTACCCGCTCCGTATAAAACGCCACATTTCCGGCATTTTCTTGAGCTCCGACCACAGTACGTGGACAGGTTGCGAAGACCCCTAACATATCCATCATCAACAACATAGCTGGTACACGAAATCCCTGCATCGATGCCTCATGCTCAGTATAGCGAGCTCTGAACCCGGGTTGACACTCCCCCGCTACCCAATCAAACCCTAGTCTTACACTTGCTCTGGCGGTCTCCGTGACGCCTCCCACAACCCACCCCATGCCTCGCCTGGCTCCCCTTGCGTTTCTTCTGGCCCTTGGATCTCCCGCGTTCGCGTTCACGCATGCAACTCATTCCAGACTGGTTCCGCCTCACCCGTTCCGCGTGCAGCCAACCCACCACCGCGCCCTGCAGTCGCCGCCGCGCGAAGCCCTTTCGCATCGCCACGGCAGGGCCTCGAGCTCCGCGAAAAACTTGCCGCATCAAGCACATAGCAAGTCACACGGCACTCGAACAGCCTCTCTCCCGAAGGAAAAGCGAGGGCACCGCATGCGGCTCGAACGCGCCCGCCTTGACCACGCAAGAGGCGCATCCGCCAGCGACTCCTGGCAACCCGTCACGCTAGTCGCCACTCCAGCCAGCAAACCGCTTCCGGTCGTTGCACTGCTGCGATCCACGACGGACCGGCCCCACCTGGTTGATCTGCCAGAGGCTGTCAGCGAACCCGTTATCCTGCCGCAGCTTTACGATGCTCGCGGCCGGTTGATGGTCCCAGCCGCACTTGTGGGCTCGCACGCTATCTTGCTCCATCAAAACGAGATGGCCGATCTGGACGGGTTGGGTCGTGTGCAGAACGATGCTGATCTCGACTCCATGCGCGCACGCGGGATGCTGGTGGCGCTTCCGGTGAGCACAGATCTTGCCGTAGACGACCGTCTGCCGTACAACCGGCGGTACACACGGCCATGGAGCGCCGGCTTTTTGAACGATCTCGCCCGGGCTCACTACGCACACTTTCATTCGCCGCTCCAGGTCAACTCGGCCGTCCGTACAGTTGAGTTCCAGCAACACTTGATTCATATCAACGGGAATGCCGCTCCTGCTGATGGCGACACGGCATCGCCGCACCTGACGGGCCAGGCAATTGACCTGGCCAAGCGTGGCATGCCGCTGGCGGAGATTGCCTGGATGCGTGGGTACCTGCTTCCCTTGATCGAGTCAGGGAAGATCGATGTGGAAGAGGAGTTTCAGCAGTCCTGCTTCCATATCAGCGTGTACCGGCGATACTCCCCGCAAATGGACGATCCGTATCGAGTAGCGTCCCACACCGGCACGACAGCCTTAGCGAGCGTGCTGCGATAGGCAGATCGACACACTCCACGTGGTCGATTTCTCGTCATTCTGCGGATGAGTCTCGCCACGCCGGAGATTGTGACTGGACAGCGGTCCCCTGAGTGTCTTAATGTCCAACTCCAAGTGCGAATGCTCCTTCTCGACGCGCGCGAAAGCGAGATACCATCGATCATGCTCAACCGCAGGACTTTTCTTCGATCTACAGCAACGACAGCGCTTACGGCTGCGGCCTCCACCCACCTTCATCCACTTCTTGCGCAAGCGGCTCCGCAAGCGCCACGATCCGCGAACGATACGGTGCAACTGGCACTGATCGGCGCAGGCATCCAGGGCCAGGGAGACACCCGATACGCCCTGCAGGTGCCTGGTGTGAAGCTGGTTGCAGTTGCCGATTGCTATGAAGGCCGCCTGACCCACGCAAAGGAGCTTTGGGGTTCCGACCTCTTCACAACCAGAGACTATCGCGAGATTCTTGCGCGCAAGGATGTGGACGCGGTCCTGATCGCCACCCCGGACCACTGGCACAAACAGGTGGCCGTGGACGCGATGCGGGCTGGCAAAGACGTTTATCTTGAAAAGCCGATGGTCCACATCTTTCCAGACGGCCCGGCGATCATTGACGCTGCTCGCTCGACGAACCGGATCATTCAGGTTGGCAGCCAGCGGGTAAGTTCGATTGTGTATGCGAAGGCAAAGGAACTGCTTGCATCAGGCGCGATCGGTAAATTGAACATGGTTTCGGCCCGTTGGGATCGCAACTCGTCGATCGGCGCGTGGAACTACTCGATACCGCTCGATGCTTCAACTGAGACGTGTGACTGGCCGCGCTTTCTCGGGTCCGCACCGAAGATCCCGTTTTCCCCAGAGCGTTTCTTCCAATGGCGTAAGTGGAAGGATTACGGCTCGGGCGTTGCCGGTGATCTCTTTGTCCATCTCTTCAGCGGGACGCACTTCATTACAGGTGCCAAGGGACCGACGCGCGCCATGGCGACCGGCGGTCTGCGTTTCTGGAAAGATGGCCGCGACGTCTACGACGTCCTGCTCGCACAGTTCGACTACCCGGAAGGTTTCAACCTCAGCCTTCACGTGAATTTCGTGGATGGCGGAGAAGAGAGTGAAGGATTCCTGTTTACCGGCTCTGAAGGCTTGATGGAGATCGCTGGGAATACCGTAACGGTCACCCGGACACCGCTGGCGACGGAACCCGGCTACACGGTCTCGACTTTTGCCGAGGCGATGCAAAAGCAGTATGTCGCGGAGTACCGGAAGAAGTACCCGATCGTGCACCCGAGCGGGCCGCCAGCGCAGGAGATCCAGAAGTACGCCGCGCCGACAGGTTATGTCGACAGCTACGACCATTTCCGGAACTTCTTCAGTGCTGTTCGCAGCCGGCAACCGGTCGTAGAGGACGCGACCTTTGGCTTCCGCGCAGCAGGCGCAGCGCTGCTCAGCAACTTGAGCGTAGAGAAGGACGCGATTGTGCACTGGAACCCCGAGACCATGAAGATTGTCTAACCGCTGCACGCTGGAGACCTGATGTCGACTGTTCGGAAATGCTTCGCCCCACTACTCGCTTTACTTGCTGTGTCCGCTACCGGACTGGCCCAGGACCCTGCCCATGCGACGGAATTCCGTATGCCGCACCCGGGTAACGGCCCCGGCGGCGAATCCCGGATTGCTTTCCTCTCCCATCGGCTTGGCAGCGACCACGCCGAAGGGATCTCGTTGCTAGATATGGACGGCGATGGCTTCCCGGATCTGCTGAGCGGAGCGTATTGGTATCAGAACCCTGGTGCCTCTGGAGGAAATTGGAAGCAGCATCAGTTCCGCACGGTCGGCATTCACAATGAATTCGTCTCTGATTGCGGAGAGTGGATCGTCGACGTCGACCATGATGGTCTACCGGACCTGGTGACCACGGGATGGATCCAGAACGGTCTTTGGTGGTATCGCAATCCGGGACCGAAGGCAACGGCGGCCGGCACCCTGTGGAAGGCAGAAAAAATTACGGATAGCTTCGACACGGAGGGTGGTGCTTTCGCCGACATCAACGGAGACGGCAAGCCGGATATCGCGCTCGCGCACTACAACCGTGCCGGTGTGCTGTGGGTCGATCTCAGCAAAGATAAACCGCGGGTGCACCACCTGGGCGGCCGTGAGCAGGATGGGCACGGGATTGGTATTGCCGACATCAATGGCGACGGCAAGGCGGACGTCCTCACGCCGCACGGTTGGTTTCAGCAGATGGATGCCGATACCGACAAGTGGCAGTGGCACGGGGACTGGGACCTGGGCGATGCGGGCTTTCCGATCCTTGGCTACGACGTGAATCATGACGGCAGGCTGGACCTGATCTATGGTCAGGGGCATGGTTATGGCCTGTACTGGCTGGAGCAGGGGGGCAGCAAGGATCACCCAACCTGGCTGCGGCACACGATTGACGAGTCTTTCTCGCAGTCGCATGCGCTGGCTCTGGTCGACATCGATGGTGATGGGGTGCCGGAGCTCATCACGGGCAAACGGTATCGCGGGCACGGGGGAGACGATCCTGGGTCGTACGATCCGGTCGTGGTGTATGCGTACAAGCTGCCGACCAGCGAGGAGCTGGGGAGGCACAAATCGCAGGCCGGAAAGGGTGTCGCTGGCGGAGCGGGAAGCATGCAAGTTGCTGATAGCGCGTCGGATCCTGTGTTTACGCGCGTTACTTTGTCCGAGAATGGGACGGCAAGCGCCGGCACACAGTTTGTGTTTGCCGACTTTGACCGTGACGGCGATACCGATCTTGCGAGTGCCGGGAAGCTGGGCGTGCATGTGCTTGAGAATCTGAAGGTTAACACGGTCGCTAAGCCAGTTCGCGAAGCGACACAGCCGCTGAATCGTACCTGGCCATTCCCGGGTGAAGGCAAAGAAGTGGAACAGGAAGACGGGCCCAAGCCGTAGTTTCCGTGGACATTTCGCGCGCTTTCGATGAGGTTAAGCGGTGTTTCGTCGAGGTTAAGGGTTGTTTGCGTAGGTTCTGCAGAGGTCGCAATCGGCCTCCTCCTCCTTGCTTGCTTCTGGTGGAGGGACTGTAGGATGGCCGTCGTCCCGTAGTCTGATGGCCAAGTCTTAAGTAGGCGATGCTGAAGAACGACGAAGACCTGATCTGCTGACCGCCCGTCAAAAGCCTGTGCCATTAAGAACAAAGGGTCCGAACCGCTGGCAGCGGCTCGGACCCCTTGAGGTTGATGGAACATCCCTAGAAGGTAAGTCGACCGCTTATCTGACCGTTGCGGGCGCCGCTTGGTGTTCCAGTAAGACTTTGCTGGTTGTTGGCCGGAACATAGCCGAAGTTGCTGGTGTCGCTGATATTCGTGTTCGGTCCGTTGAAGCGGACGCGGTTGAGAAGGTTGAAGTAGTTCATCTCCAAGACGAAGTTGGCACGCTCGCCGAGAGCGAACTTCTTGGAGGCCTTCAGCGACTCGTTATAGAAGCCTGGGTTACGCAGCTCCGTGTAGTTCCGTTGAGCGTTACCCAGGGTGAAGTCGTCAGAAGTTGCGGCAAACGCGTTGGTACTGAAGAGCTGTCGATTGCTCTTGCCGTTGGGAAAGCTCAGGTTCTTGTAGTTGCTTGAACTACGGGAGACGCCCCGCACCTCATTGGGACGATTGAAGCAGCCCGCGCAGGCGAGAGGGTTGCCATTTTGCGAGATGCCAAATGGGGTGCCGGTCTCATAATCCAGAATGAAGCCGAGCTGGATTCCACCAAGGACCTGTCCTACGACATTCTTGGTGTTCAGATACGACTTTCCGGGGCCGATTGGCAGCTCATAGACGCCGCTGATTTTAGCGTTGTGCAGCTCATCCGCTCCGGTAACCGTATACTCCGCCTTCTGGTTGTACTTGTTCTCCGGCAGGGCGGCGAAGGTGGTGAAGCCACTGTCGACATTGCCGAGACTTCTAGAGAGCGTGTAGGAGGTAAGGAAGGAGAGGCCGTTGGAGAAGCGCTTCTCCAAGCTGACTTGCATTGCATTATACTGCGCCGCGCCACTGAGATCGTAGTTGTTGCGGACCTCGGTGTACTGGGGGAAGGGGCTAAGTGCCTGGGCCAAGGTCGCGCCATTGCCGAAGTCATTTGCGAAGTTCGGGTAGGGTGTTTTGAAGCCCGCCGCTGTGAGCTGGGCAGCCTGAGCGGGGTTGTTGAAGCTAAGCCGGAGCAGAGGACCGTATTGCAGGATGGCCGGGTTCTGCTGGTTGATGGGATTGAGCTGCCCGTTCAGATGAACCGCACGATTTCCAACGTAGGCGACCTGGAGGAAGGTGTTCCAAGGCAACTGGCGCTGGACGTTGAAGTTCCACTGCTGCAGGTAGGGCGCACGACCAGCGCCGACGGGGTCAAAGGCGTGAATGGTGGTGCCAATGCCGAGGCCCGGAGAGACGGGGGTAGGTGGGGGTGCGGGAAGGGGGTTGGTATCCCACGAGCCGTAGCCTGGAGTGGTGCTGTTGGTTGTGTTGCGCACAAAGGAGCCTTGCAACAGGTTGCCGTACTGGGTGGCGACCTTGCTGGTACCGTACTCGAACGCGCCGCCGTTCAGGAAGGCCAGATTGTACCCTGCCTGCACAACGGTCTTGTCGTTGATCGCATACGCGAAGCCGAGGCGAGGACCGAAGTTGCGGAAGTGGATATCTGCCCGATTAACGCCGCCAGCTGCATTGCTGAAGCGGTTGGCGGAACCGAGCAGGCCGCCCGCAGCGGGATTGGCCTGTGTCTGGTTCAAGAAGACGATCTGGTTGCCATTCTCAGTGAAGGGCAGCATGATGTCCCAGCGCAGACCGACGTTGACTGTCAGCTTTGGCGTGACTTTGACGTCATCCTGGATGTAGGGTGCGATGAGCAAGTTCCGCAGCTTCAATTCGTTTGCGAAGACACGGCTGGCACTGTCAACCTGACCCAGCAGGAAGCTGGCGAAGGAGTTTCCGGTGGTGTTAAGGTTGGTTGGATCAGCAGTCGTACGTTGGCTAAAGTTGAAGACGCCGTTGCAGTTCTGGCATTCATTGTCGTCCTGATAGGCGCGCCGTGCTTCACCACCAATGTTGAACGTGTGTCGTCCTTTGGTCCAAAGGAAGTTGTTGACCGCGGCGAGGCCAAGCTTGCGGTTGGTCGATCCGACCTCACCGAGGTCGTCACCGACACCAAACTGAGTTGTAGCATTTTGCCCATCGAACTCAATCTTGGGCAGAAGACCGCGGCTGATGGGACTTGCAACATAGCCGGCAAAGTTAGAGGCCGGGCTGTCAGAGATTTGGTTGTTGATTTCCCCGACCCAGGAGACGCCTGCCGTATAGACCAAATGCGGCGAAATGGTGTTGACGTAGTTCAGCAGGTAGACCGAACCGAGGTTATTTCCTGTTTTCGTGGTCTGAAGGATGTTGCTCTGCGGGAAGATCGTGTTTCCGTTGAAGCCGGTATTGCTAAAAGAGTTGCGCCACTGTGCGTAGTGCAGTGACTGGGTCTGTGTCAGTTTGTGATCAAGGGTGAAGCCGAACACATGGTTGATGGTAGGGAAGGCGTTCGGAGTGGCTGTCCTGTTGTTCACAAGGCCCGCGATGTTGGGGTCCGGAATAGAGGGGATCAAGCTCTTCGAAGCCGCGCTGAAACGTGCGGGGTCGATTGCGTTCAGCCTACCCTGATACTGAAACTGTTGCCCGGTAGCCGGGTCGAAGATGGGAATGAGCTTACCGGTGTTTGGATCGATGAAGTCGGTGAAGTCACCAGCCTTCTGCTGCGCGGTCGGGACCGTCTGATGTGTGTTGGTCGTGCTCGCGAGTTTGGCGAAGTCCAATGCAAAGGTGAAGAAGGTCTTGTCCTTGGCGTTGTAGAGGTGAGGGATCGTGGCTGGTCCACCGATGGTGAAGCCGTAATTATTCTCCCGATCGATCGGTGTCCGGGCCTTGGTGGGATTGAAGTAGATGTTGGCGTCGAAGAACTCGTTACGATTGATGTAGAAGGCGTCGCCGTGATACTGGTTGGTGCCGGAGGCGGTCTGGTAGGTGACGGCGCCCTGTGCGAGGCCGTACTGGGCCGAGAAGGTGGAGCGCTCCAGACGGAACTGGCTGACCAACTCAAAGGGCGGGTTGAAGTTTCCGGTGTTGCCGGAGGTCTCTGCCTGAGGCGCGGGAATGCCGTTGTAGAGGACTTCCTGCTGAAAGTCGACGCCACCGTTGACGCGATGCGAGAAGGTGTCGCCGGAGACGCCGGGTGCCAGGAACTGGAGGCTGTCGATCTGCCGACCACGACCGCCGCCGATGGCAACGGGAAGCGAGGCGACGACGGCTGGTTCGATGGTGGTTCCAAGCTCGGGCTGGGTGGTGTTGAGCGCGATCAGGGGGGCGGTGACTTCGACGACGGTGTCGCTGCCCGCGTTCAGGCTGAAGTCGATGGTAGCCTGGCTGGCGACTTCGATGTTGACTTGATCCTTGACGGTTTTGCTAAATCCGGGGGCGAGGACGGCTACGGTGTAGCGGCCAGGAGGGAGGCCGGTGGAGGCGTAGGTTCCGGCGGAGCTTGAGGTGATCTTGATGGTCTGCTGGGTGGCGATGTTGGTGATGGTGACATCGGCGCCGGGGACGATGGCACCGGAGTTATCGGTGATGGTTCCGGTAATGCCGCTCGATGCCTGGGCGAAGCATACAGGGACACTACAGGACAGGACGACTGCCGCGGTTAGGGGCACCCACGCACCCATACCCAGTGGTGCGCGGGGTACGGACAGGGCCAATCTTCGAAAAAGCTTTGAAACTTGCATACAACCTCCGAAAGCGCGTTGAACGGGACTCCGTTCGCGGCAAAGATGGAAACGTAACCAGTAAGGGCCAAACGGTAGCGGGTGGAAGGGTTGCTTGTCAATAAACAAATAAACCCTGACCCAAAAGCGTACCGGTGCCCGGGCTGGTGATGGCTCCGACGCAGGATGGAAGCTGGCTCAGGGAGGGAGTGACCGAAGGTGCGGCGACTTAGCTGCATGGGCGCGGTCATGGCACACTCGGCTATCGAGATGCAGACAGGGCGGAGGAGTGGCGGTTAGATTTCAAGCAGCGAGACCTCCTGGACGACGGCAGGGCCGGTGGCTGACCGACGGATGCGAAGGGTTTTGAGCTGCCATGGATGGAGCGGGACGGAGATATCGAGATGGAGCAAGGAGCTTTTGATGGCGGCCGTGGAGGATTTGCCGGATCGTTCCTGCAGGCGAAGGATCGTGTCGCCGGAGCCATCTTCGGCCTGCTTGAGGGCGAGCACCCAGACGCTAGCGGGAAGAACTTCGAGGAAGGAGCGCTCGCGCGGCTCCGAGCCCTCATGGGCGGAGTCGACGACGTACTCGGCGGGAGTTTGCAACTCTTCGGCGCGGCGGTCGAGTGAAAGCGTGGTGAACGGTCCTTTGCCGGCCACGAGCCAGAAGCGTCGCTCCTGCCTGCCCTGGTCCTGCCAGGCGTTAGCGTCGAAGTAGATGGCGGGGTTGGGCTGATGTTGGGCGAAGGGCGCGGAGCGGATGAGGACCGTGCGGAAGAGCCCGTTGAGACAATCGTAGCTGTAGGAGCCGGCGTTCAGGATGCCGACCGTGTAGTCGGCGGCGCCGATGCGGCCCTGGACGGCGGCCCAATCCTGGTAGGGCTCTTCTTCGCCATTGGTTTGCCGCTCGAGGATGGCGCCGGGTACCTTGGCGAAGAGGCGCGGATGGGGGAAGGCGGTGGGGACTTCGAGTTTGAGGATCTGCTGATGCTCGCGCCAATCGATCACGAAGCGGAGCTCGACGGCGTCGATGCCGGCGAACTCGGCGATGTCGAGAAGGATCTCGGAGTTCCTCCAGGTGGCGCGGTGACGGGTGACGCGGGTGACGGGACCGTTTTCGACGACGCCGGCGAAGAGGAGGGAAGGCCGGCCCATCTCCTGCCGGAACTGCCGGACGTCGTGCGCCCAGGTGTCGCTTGAGTCCGCGAGGGCAATGAGGCTGACGGGCGCGGAGAGGAGCTCCGTGCCGTCTTCCGCCTGGAGCGAGGAGAGGCCGAAGCCGGTCTCCGAGACGTGGACGCGGTTGAGAAAGGGCCGGGGTTCTGGTGGATCGCCGTGGGCGAGATCGAAGACGGTGTAGCCGCAGGCCGGCAGATCGACCCAGGCGGAGAGGCGCGGCATGCTGTTGACGGTCATGCTGTCGGGTGGGCGGAACTGGAGTGGAACGGGGCTGCCGGATGGCGGTTGGAGATGCGTGATGCGGCCGTGGTGCTCGGGGTCTGGCTGGATGTGGAACTCCAGCAGCGCAGACCGTGGCCAAGGCAGCGGATTGAAGGCGAAGACGGCGCTCTCGGGGACTGCGGAGAGATCGACGCGTTTGGCCAAGGTTTCGAGTGCCTCGATCCTGGTGGACAGTGCAACTTCTCCGGCATAGCCGACGGTATCGCGGAGGTCCTGATAATCGGCGTACAGGGCGGTGCCGGCGAGGAGGTCGTGGAACTGGCAGAAAAGCAGCTTCCACCACGCCTCAGCGAAGCCCTCAGGCGGGAAAGGGTGATTGGCCGAGAGCCCGCTGACGACGGCGATGGTTTCACTTGCGACGAGCGATCGTTCGACGCGACGATTGAGGTATTTGCCTTCGCCAAAGGCGGAGTAGCAGCCGCGCGCGTGGTGCTGCAGATCACCAGTGATGACGGGGAGGTTGGCGAAGGCGGGATCGATGCGGACGGCCGCGAAGAACTGCTGCAAGGTACTCCAGCGAAGCTCGGGAAGCGCGGGGTCGGACTGGAGGGCGGAGACGCGGCGAACCTCTTCAGCCGTAACCGCGCCGCCGTGATCGCCGACGCCGAGAAAGAAGGCGCCATGCTCCATGCCGGGAGCGAAGACGTGCGCGGCGGCTTTGGGGATGAGATCGGCGCGGCTGTCGTAGCCATCCCAGATGCGGAGGGTGAGGAGGCGGGAGCCATCCGGACCCTGCCACCAGAAGAGGACGGGCGTTTCCATCTCGTGCTCTTGCGGGCGCATGAAGACGTAGGCCTCGTAACCGGCGTGCCTGAGGATAGAGGGAAGGCCGGCGGCGTGGCCGAAGGAGTCCGGGTTGAAGGCGATTTTGACGTCGACGCCGAGAGCCTGCTGACAGAAACGTTTGCCGTAGAGAGAGTGACGCACGAAGCTTTCCGCGGCGGGGATGTTGCAATCAGGCTCGACGGGCCAGGCGCCGACAACCTCCCATCGGCCCTCACGGATGCGCTGGAGAACTTCGGCAAAGAGCTTTGGGTCGGCGCGTTGTGCCCAGCGGTAGTGCATGGATGAGGAGTGGCTGTAGCAGAAGCTGGGGTTCTCTCGCATGCGATTGAGGGCGCTGCGGAAGGTGTTGAGCACGGTGTCCGCGCCATCGCGCCAGGGCCACAACCACGCGGCGTCGATGTGCGAGTGGCCGATGATGTGCATGACTTTTCTGTGGCCGCCGGGCAGTTCCGCGAAGGCGGAGGCGGAGGCAACGCTTGCGGTGGCGGCGGCGCTCTGTAGGAGGAAGGACCGACGGGAGAGGGCGGCTTGCGTGTGCTTCATTCAGAGCTCTTTCTCCGCTGGAGACGGTGGTGCTCGCCAGGCTAATACTTGCGTAGCGGGTGTGCGCGATGGAGTCGCGCCGCCTGCAGTGGAACAGCTTTGGCCCCTGCTTCAGCGATGGGAGGATGCGGATCCGGATCTCGAGGGATCGTAGACCATGCCGGCGATCTATGCACCTGGTGGGAGCAGATTTCCTCGGGGCGGGTACCTGCGTGGACTCTGGCCAGCGGCTTACGGGATGGCGAAGACGAGCGTGGCGGAGGCGCGGTGATAGCCGGTCGAGTGTGTGGTCGCGGGATCTGGGGGAAAGGTGACCTCGTATTCGCTGCCGGGGAGAGGAGACACGGTGACTCCGGTGTGGGAGGTGAGTTTCCAGGGGGTGCGAATCCGGAAGCTGTTGATCGCTGCAGGGCTGACGTCTGCGGTGACGGTCAAGGCTTGCCCCTGGGTCTGCCTCTGCAGGTGGGTGTTGATCAGCTTCAGGCCGCGACCTGGCTCGCCCACGTACAAGGGCTGCTTCTGGGGGATGATCGAGATGCCGCCCTTGAAGGCTATGTGGAGATGGCTTGCCCCGGGCGGCAGGTCGACGGCGACGGAGGCGTGCTGATCCGCGGAGAAGATCTCTGCGTGGACGGGAGACTTCCGTCCCTGGAACGTGGCGCCAAGCAGGTGCGCGCCGGCTGGGATTTCGGGGCGGAAGCGGAGCTCGGTGGCGCTGCCGTGATTGTTGATGCGGAGGTCGATGCCGTCGAGTGCCTGGTCGAGGGTGAGATCGAGGAGCGCGTGGGGGAGGCGGATGTTTTCGACGGAGATGCCGTCCCACTGCGGGGGGAGGTGCGGGGTGAAGTCAAGGGAGTTGCCGGCACCGTGGATCTCGAGGCCGAGCAGACCGCGGACGGCGGCGTCGACCAGGCCGGCGGAGGACCAGGTCTGCTCGGGAACGGACTCTGCCTGCTCCTGATAGACGTTGCCGGCGAGGACCTCGTGGATGTGGCCGAGGGAGTCGAGTGTGTTCCAGGGAAGGATTTCGTTCCAAAGGGCGTTGCCAACGGCGGGGCGATGTTCCTTCCAGAAGGTGATGGCGGCCTGCGTGGTGCTGGGGGCGGTGACGCTGCCTCGTCCATAGGAGTAGGGGTCGTAGTCCCTGGCGCTCGCTGCGACTTCACGCAGACCCCAATCGGTCTGGAAATCGGCGGTGGCGAGCTGATCAAGAACGGAGTCGGTTTGCTGGGGGCTGAAGACGCCTGCCTCGAGCAGCTGACCTGGCCCACGTCGGCGACTGGGGATGACGGCGCCGGACTGGGTGTGACCATCGATCCAGAAGTTGGTTGCCGGGTCCCAGTAGTGTTCCGGGATGGCTGTGCGAACGAGGTGGTTCTGGGTGCGGGCGTCGGTTGCGAGCTGCGTGTGACCGGTGAGCTGGGCGAGGTTGGCGAAGCCGTCTGCGGCGGCGAGCCAACCGGCGGACAGGCTGAGATCGTCTCCGGGGCGGGCCTGCTCGTCGCCGGCTTCTTTATCGGGCGGGATGTGGGGCAGGTGGTCAGATTCGCGGATGAGTGAGCGGCAATAGGCGTATGCCCTGGCGATGGCGGACCAATGATCGATGGCGAATTGGGTATCGCCACTTACATCCACGTAGCGGGCGACGGTGCTGAGGTAGTCGAAGCTGATATCGACGTGGACGTACATGTAGGGGAACTTCGACCAGTCGATGTAGCCAGCGCTCTGCGAGAGCTCATGCCAGACCATGCCTGTGGTGGGCTCTTGATATTTGGTAATGAATTCGAGCTCGTCTCGGGCGCGGGTGAACTCTCCGGCCGAGACGAGCGCGTTGGTGGCGATGAGACCATCGCCGGCGAAGAACCACGCATATTGTGGACGGCGCGCATCCCGCGAGGGGCCGTAGCCGGCGACGACACCGCAGCCGAGTTTAGGGTTGCAGACCCAGGCCTGATCGAGGGCGATCTCTGCCCAGGCGACGGCGCGATTTACGTCTTCATCTGGCGTGTGCAGACGGAGGGAGGCGTGATTGAGATCGGCATAGTGGGCGGTGGCTTCGATTTCTTTTTCGGGCCGGTGCGTGGAGAGATCACGCAGTGCCGGGACGGGATCTTTTGTGTGGGCGGGGGTGAGGAGAATGGAGACGGTTGCCGTGGCGGAGCCAGGCGATGCGGAGACCGGCCGAATGGTAAAGGATTTGCTTGTTCTCGGAGGGACGGTGCTGTTCAGCGTGTCGTCGTGCGCGATGGCCTCGGGGGAGGCGATGAGGGCGGAGATGTCGTGTTCGGGTTCGGTTATTTGATAACCGTGAGCATCTTCGATCCAGCGGGTGTACTGACCGCCGACGGCGGCGGGCCACATGAGATTGAGGACGGGTTGGAAGTGGATGTTGATGTCAATGGCGCGTGTGCCTTCGACCTCGTAGGTGAGGACTACGGCCGCGTCTTCGAGAGGAACGAAGAGGCGCTCCCGGACGAGGAAGTCGGGCCCGATGTAGACGCGTGTGATGGCGTGGGGCTCATAGTCGATTCGTCGCAGCACGGTGCGGGCGTCGGTCTCGGTGGTTGCGCCGGATTGCGTGAAGCCGAGGCAGAAATCGCTGAGGATCTGGAAGGGGTAGGCCCACACCTCAAGACCCTTTTGTGGATAGCCCATGATGACGGAACGGCGACCGTGTACGGCGACGAAGCGCATGGGGCTGACGGCTTCAGTGTGCAGCGTTTCAGCCCCGGTGGTCGCCGGACTCCGCTGAGGGAACGCGGGAAGGCTGAGGGCAAGCACGATGACGGCGAAGGGGTGCAGGCGCACGTGCGGTCTCCTGACAGATCACGAGGTGCGGGTGATTGGAAAAGCGAAAGACTGCCCCCGGAAGGGCAGTCTTTTTTGTAACAGACGATGATGCTTATGAGTTAGAAGGTAATGCGGGCCGCGAACTGGAGGCGCCGCATGGTGCTGTTGTTTTCGAGCTGCGTGATGTTGCCACCGACCGAGCAATCGACGCACACAGCTTGGTTTGAAGTTGGGATATCAAGCGCGGCGTGGTTGAAGACGTTGAAGGCCTGGAACTGGAACTGACCCTTGAAGCGCTCGGTGATGGGGATGTCTTTGATGACGGAGAGGTCCGAGAAGAAGTCACGAGGACCAACGAGGGAGAGCCGGCCGACGTTGCCGAAGGTGCCGAAGGATGGGCGCTGGAATGGGCCGGAGGTGGCACCGTTCGCAGAGAGAGCGGCCACTGGCGTGAAAAACTGCACGGAGTGGGTTGCAGGATTGAAGCTGCGGGCTGAGGTGGCGAACGCCTTTGCGTCGCCGTTGGGACGGCAGAGGCTGGTGGTTCCAGGGCCGCCGAAGTTGTTGTCGACGTCCTGGTCCTGGCCGCACTCGGCGTAGGTTGGGGTGAAGGGCCGGCCACTCTCCCACGTTGTGGTTCCGGCCAGACTCCAGCCGCCGATGAAGGAATCAACGAGGTGATTAGAGTCTGAGAGGAACATGCGGTTGCGGCCGAACGGGAGTTCATACACGCCGCTCAACACGAAGATGTTGGTGCGGTTGGTGTCGTTGCGGCCGTAGCTGGCGCGTGGGTAATGGGCAAAGGCGTTGTCGTTGGCGTAGTTCATTGCCTTGGACCAGGTGTAGTTGGCCTGGAACTGCAGGCCGCTGGCGAAGCGCTTATCGAGCTTGGTCTGAAGGGCGTTGTAGATGGCGCGGCCGGATGGTGCAGCGGAGGTCATGCCGTTCGCGCAGCACTTGACGACGGCACCCTGGTAGGTGCTTACAAAAGCTGGGACGCCATTCAGGTTATAGGGACGGCGGTTGGCCTGAAGGTCGGTTCCTGCCAGAAAGGCTGCCTGGTTGGTGGGAAGGAATGGTGCGTTGAAGTCGTAGCCGTAGGTTTCACCGGGGTAGACGCGCTCACCGATGTTACCGACGTATGCGATATCAAGCGTGGTTCCGGCGCCAAACTGCTGCTGGATGGCGACGTTGTACTGATCGACCTTTGGCAGCTGGATGCGGGCCGGGCGGAACTGCTGGCCGTACTGATCCTGGAAGGGGATGAGGCCGTCTGCTGGAATGGTAGGTTGCGACGGTTTGACCGGCGGAGCGGAGAGGGTTGTGACGAAGCCGCCGTTTGATCCGTTGACGACGTTTTCGTTGGCCTGTACGGGCAGGTTGTGGGAAAGGATGCTGCCGAAGAGCGTACCGAAGTAGCCAACGTTGTCGTACGTCTGCCCGACGCCGGCGCGGAGAACGGTATTGGGGGCTACCTGATAGGCGATGCCGAGGCGGCCGGCAAGGTTGAGGAAGTCCATGCGCTGGTTGCCGTTGGTGCCAAAGGGACCGACGCCAGCGACGCGGATACCGCCTGATTCGAGTGATGCGAAGCCACCGTGCCCGGCTCCGTTTACGGTTTCAGGAAAGATCACGTCCCATCGAACGCCATAGTTAAGTGTCAGCTTGGGGGTGACGCGCCAAGTGTCCTGCCCGTAGAAGGCACCGCGCTTCTGGTAGTTGTACTGATCGTTGATGAAGACGTTAAAGCGCTGGAACTGGGCGGCGTAGCCCGTCAGCAGGGAGGCGAGATCACTGCCTGTGCTGCCGGCCCCCGCGGTGGTGTTGCTGTTGAAGTAGAACTGGCCGGAACGGTTGTTATCGCTGGCGTTGCGAATGTTCTTGGCATAGCGGATATCGCCGCCAAACTTGAAGGAGTGATTGCCCCGGATCTTGGTCCAGTTATTCACCAGCTGGAAGACCTGCTCGCTTTCGATCAAGGGGCAGTTGCAGTTCTGGTTGCCGAAGTTGCTGATGCCGCCCTGCAGATTGAAGCTGGGCAGACCCGCGGTATCGGCTGAGACGTTGAGGTTGGGAATGCCGAGCGCGGTTGCGGGCGATCCGCCGGCGAACTTGTTCTCAACGACGTGGTAGCTCAGGAAGCCGACGCGAAGATCGGTAAGCAGGCTTGGTTTTAGCGCCCAGTCGAAGCCTGCGGTTGCGCTCTGGTTCTGGGTTTGGGTGGTGCCGGTTGTTCCGCCGAGGCCGAAACCGTTTCCACCTGCGACGCCGAAGACGGGAACGCCGAGAAGACGGAAGAGGGCGTAGTCATAGCGGGCGAAGGCGTGGACGCGATCGGAGACCTGGACGTCGGCCCGGCCGTCGGCCTGATCGCTGTTGAGCGTGCCATTACCGGAGGCTACGAAGTTATTATTGACGCCCTGGCCGGTGGTGTTGGGCGCGGGGAGTTGTCGCAGCAGCGCGACGGCCTGGGGAGAAAGAGCGGAGAGGGGGATCTGACCGGGGCCGGCCCCTGGGTAAGGAGTTTTGGTGGCGGGGTTGTAGATGAGCTGGCTGGTGTACTCGGAGAGATTGCAGACCCCGCTGGTGGCGGTGAGGCAGGTGCTGCGAACCAGGTTTGATGGAACGTTCTGGGTGAGGCTGGAGCCGAGACGGTTGCGAAGACCCTGATAGTCAAGGAAGAAGAAGGCCTTATTCTTGATGATCGGACCGCCGACGGAGCCGCCGAACTGGCTGTAGAGCTCGCTGGGAACTGTGCGACCGGTGACCGGGTCTGGTTGAAACTGGTTGAACGGATTGCGCGCGTAGAAGGCGTCGGAGTGGCGATAGAGAAACGCGTCGCCGTGCAGGTCGTTGCCGCCCGACTTGGTGGAGACATTGACGATGCCGCCGGCCGCTCCGCCGAATTCGGCGTCGTAGTTCTGGGTTGTGACCTTGGTCTCGCTGATGGAATCGAGGGTGGGGTTGATGACGATGATGCCGAGCACCGGATCCCGATTGTCTGTGCCATCGAGCAGGAAGCCTTGCTCGCCGTAGTTCGATCCGTTGGTGTTGAGCGCAAGGCCGCCTTGCGGATTCTCAGGACCTGCGATGTTGAAGCTGGAGTGCTGCACGCCCGGCGTGAGCAGAAGGAAGCTGGTGAAGTTGCGCTGGAAGTTGGGGAGGTTGGCGATCGATCGCTGATCGAGGATCTCGGAGACGTCAGCGCGGTCGGTCTTGAGGGCCGGCACCTCGGTAGTGACTGTCACGGTCTGGGTTGAACCTTCGACGGCCAGAGGAATGTCGATCTTCTGGGAGGTATCCGCGTGCAGATCGATATTTGCGGCCTGGCCGGCGGAGAACGATGGGGCTTCAACCCTCACCTTGTAGGTATCGGGGACGAGGTGGTCGACCGTCCAGCCGCCATCTGCGTTCGATTGCACGGTCTGACTTGTTCCCTTTTGGACGTCAGTGACGGTGACCGTAGCGCCTGAGACGGCGGCCCCCGCGGGGTCGGTGACGGTGCCGTAGAGCGAACCATAGATCGCTTGCGCTGGCGCCAGGGTGGCGCCGCACAGCAACGTTCCCGTTACCAGATGCAAGGGGGAGAAACGAGCGAGGGGCTTTACGAGTTGCATACTTTTGCCTCCAAATTGCTGCAGGTACAACTGTGTGCGAGATCAGCTTAGTGTTCTGAGGATAGTCTTATGATGCACGGGACGCCACCCCATCGGCTGGTTCCATGACCGGGAACCCGAAGCGTCATCGATCGTTTGGTGGAGGTGGGTCTTTCAGGCGAAAGCCGGTCATGACGGACCATCCAAACAGGGAAGGCTGCACGGCTCGACGGCTCAGATCTCGCTTCAGTTGAGAGTTCTGAGGGTGCCAGCTCTCGATCCAAAGAACTTCCATCTGCAGCTTCGGCTCGCACCAGCGCTTAACTCCTTCTCGAGGCTTGATGTCTTCTTCGGTTCAACGGTCCTTGTCGATACGTCACCTTTCCGCAGTCCGCATCGGCATCGTTTGCGTGCTCACCGTTGCTTCGCATTCCTCGGCCCGATCGCAGACCACAGACGCACGTTCGGTCGGCGGTACACGTACGCCATCCTTACCCGAGGAGCCACAACCTCACAGATCTGAGGATGAACTTACTGTTCGCGGTACCCCGCTGCGCTTTGTCAGAGATCAGGGGATGATCTGGACGAGTCCGCTGCGGCTGCAACCAGCTGACCTGAAGTGGCTTGTTCCTTTGGCCGCGGCAAGCGCGGCAAGTGTAGCGACGGACCATCACACGATGGGTTCCGTCGTAACGCACAACGCCAGCTTCAATCAGGCCAATGTCAATGCTTCGAATGTCCTCGTGGGCGGGCTTATCGCTGCGCCTGCAGGGATCTACGGCTTTGGCTATTTCGGAGGTGACGCCCATGCGAGGGAGGCCGGTCTGCTCGGCGGGGAAGCTATTCTTGACGGACTTGTGATCGAGCAAGGGTTGAAGCTGATTGCGTGGAGAGAACGACCGGCGAAAGACAACGCAAGGGGCTTATTTTTCCAGAGCGGCGCTGGCGTGGACTCTTCGTTCCCCTCGAGTCATAGCGTAGTTGCCTGGTCATCGGCTGCGGTGATCGCCGGCGAGTACCCCTCTCCATGGATACGGCTGGGAGTGTATTCGCTGGCAACAGGCGTTAGCGTTACCCGTGTTTTGGGCCAGCAGCACTTCCCTTCTGATGTCTTAATTGGCAGCGCGGCGGGCTGGCTGATTGGCAACTATGTTTATCGCACTCATCACCGGTACAGAGCTCCCTAAGACGTTTCTGCCGCTTTGCGGATGGTTATAAAGCTTCAGTGGGGGTCTTTCGGGCCGCTAGCGTTTGCCCCAGCCTAAACTTCCGCGGCTCTCTGCCGATACCTCGGTTGAGGTCGCCGACGAAGCCGTGACAGAACAGGCCGTACACAGCTCGTGCGTGATCGTTCGCACCGCTCGCCTACGGCAGGAACCTACCAGAACCGGTACAGAAACAATCTGTGTGCCACCTGCAGAACTGGCCTGCCGGACAGACGATCCCTTCGTGCGACGAGGCGCCGCGTATGCGCGGCGGATTTGCTTGCTTGAGAGGAAATCACCTGGACGCATCGTTCCGCTCGGGCGGTTCCCCCAACTTGACTCGCTCCGCGGCTTGGCCGCAGCTCTCGTGGTTGTTCACCACTTCCTGCTGATGGGGCGTTCTCCCCAGGCGCCAATCGTCAAACTGTCGCCACACGGATCCGTCTCCCTCTTCTTCTTACTAAGCGGATTCGTGCTGGCGCTCCCGTACCTTAAAGGAAAGCAGAGTACGTATGGTGTGTTCCTTATCCGTAGGTTAATTCGGATTTATGGTCCTTACCTCTGCGGTTTAGTGCTGTCCGTAATCGGTGCCGGCGTGTTCCACCACCATGCGGGATGGGGAGAATGGGCGGATCACACATGGGGGCAACCAGTTACTGAAAGCCTGCTTTTTTCGCATCTTCTTCTGATTGGGAACTACGATTGGAGCCAATACAACACAGCATTTTGGTCGCTGGTCCAGGAGATGAGAGTTTCTCTCTGTTTCCCGATTCTGTTCCTTGTCGTTAGCAGGTTCCGCATTCTCTGGGTGCTACTCGCGGCTCTTTTGTGTTCTCTGACCTATCAACAGATACAAGGAGCTTACCCAGGAGCTGGTAGTACGTTTGTGACCCTTACTTACATTCCTGCCTTTGTGTGTGGGATTCTACTTGCGCAAAATCTTGGAGTACTGACCGGCTGGTATCAGAAACTTGGGCCTTCGCTACTGATCCTTCTAGGGATTGCGTCAGTGGCTCTCTTCAGCGAAGGACATCTGCTTCAGGAGACCCGTGTTCGAGGGATGTGGAGACTCGGGGACTGGCCTACCGTTCTCGGATCAGCTGGTATTGTCCTGATAAGTCTCAGTTCACCCTGGGTGCGGAAACGTCTCGATTCCTCTATACCAACCTTTCTGGGCCGGATCTCCTACAGCCTCTATCTGGTACATGGAACCGTACTTTTTACTCTTGTGGCGTTGCGGTGGGGAGGGTTGCCGTCCGCCCTGCACTTTCTTGTGTACCTGGCAACGTCCCTCCTTTTAGCTACTGGATTCTGGTTCGTGATTGACGAGCCAGCGATACAGGTGGGGAGGGCCGCAGGAAAGTGGCTTCAATTTCAAGGAATCCTCCACGGCGGCGACGCGGCTTCACTTGTCCTGATTCAGAACCCGTCCGCCGGCAGCGGTCATTGACAAAGCTTTTCCACGTCGACTATTCGTTGTCTTGTTCCCTGATGGGTTGTGCATGACGATCAGCAGACGCTCGTTTCTCCAACTCGCTTCCGCTGCCTCGACCGTAAGGGCCTTTTCCGGCGTGGGCATGGCACGGTCACCGCAGAAAAGATCCCCTGCTGCGGATGTTCGTTTACGACTTGAAAGGTGCACTCTCGAGATTGGCAAAGGGATCTTTATCTCTACGACGGCTTATAACGGGCAGGTTCCCGGTCCCACCCTGCGTCTCCGCCGTGGCCAGACCATTCATATCGATGTCACGAATGCGAGCGAGCGCGAAGACCTGGTGCACTGGCATGGGCTGCGAACCGACACGCTGAACGACGGCGCGGCTGAGGAAGGCTCACCGCTGATCAAGCGGGGCGAGACACTTCGTTACACCCTTTCGCCTGAGCTCTCGGGCACGCGCTGGTACCACAGCCACGCCATGGCCATGGACGACCTTGCCGCATCGACATACTCGGGCCAGTTTGGCTTTCTGCTGGTGGATGGCGCACCGGACCCTGGGCGGTACGACCAGGAGGTAAACCTGGCCATCCATCACTGGGGTCCACACTTCGTTCCCATGGTCGAGACCATGCGTGAGCATTCGCAGAACGTGCCGCAGACGGCAGGATCGGACGTGGGGTACACCCACGCTACGATGAATGCGCACACTTTAGGATTTGGGGAACCGATCCGTGTCCGCCCCGGCCAGCGCGTGCTTTTTCGGCTGCTTAACGCCAGCGCGACCGAGAACGTGATCCTTTCCCTACCCGGCCATCGCTTCCGCGTTCTCGCGATGGACGGCAATCCTGTGCCTTTTCCGCAGAAGGTTGAGACGATCTCGCTTGCCGTGGCCGAGCGCGTGGATGCGATCGTAGAGATGAATGCTCCTGGCGTGTGGGTCTTTGGCTCGACACTGAAGGCCGCGCGGGAGATGGGCCTTGGCGTGGTCCTCGAATATGCCGGTCGGAGCGGCGAGCCGGTGTGGCGTGAGCCCACGAGCGATCTTTGGGACTACAGTGCGTTTGCCAGCAAAACGCTCGCAGCCGAGCCCGAGAAGACCTTCACGCTCACCATCCGGGATGCCGGCGCCCTGAACGGATCAAGGTTTGATACCTGGACGATGAACGGAGACGCGTGGCCAAACGTAACGCCGCTCCTGGTCAAGGCTGGGCGCCGCTATCGCATGCTTTTCCGCAATGCCAGCGGAGACCAGCACCCGATGCATCTTCACCGCCACAGCTTCGAGGTGACACGCGTCGGCGACCAGTCCATGAGCGGTCTGATGAAGGACTGCGTGAATGTGCTGCCGCTCCAGACCGTTGCGGTGGATTTCATCGCCAACAACCCAGGAGATTCGCTCCTGCATTGCCATCAGCAGCTGCATATGGATTATGGCTTCATGCAGATTGTGACGTATGAGGTCTAGCCTGAGCGATCGTCGATCTCGCGCGATCGCCGTGACTGCAGGAACACTTCTGCTTGGCGGTCTGGCGCTTGCGATCCCGGAAGATGGTGGCCGAGCATGGATCGGTATTCGACCGGCGCAGGCGGCCGTCACCGCAGAGACGGCCCATGCCGGTCAGGAAGATTGGCCGGCCTATGGAGGTGGCGTGGCGGATGACCGCTTCTCTCCATTGAGCCAGATCAATCGCAACACTGTCCGGCAGCTCAAGGTAGCCTGGACTTTCGACACCGGCGAGGATGGCGGCCTGCAGACGAATCCGCTGATCATCGGCCGGACTCTGTATGGGTTTACGCCCACGCAGAAGGTGCTGGCGCTTGACGCCGCGACGGGCAAGAAGCTGTGGACCTTCGACGCCGGCACACCGGGGCTGCAGCCAACGCGTGGGCTCAGCTTCTGGACCGACGGCACGCATGGCATCTTGTTTGCTGGCGTGCTGAGCGATCTTTATGCGCTGGACCCCGCCACAGGCAAACCGCTTTCTGGCTTTGGCGAGGGCGGACATATCGATCTGCGAAAGGACCTCGACCAACCCGACGTGAAGGAAAGCTTCGCGGCGATGACGTCGCCGGGCATGGTGTACAAGGACACGATCATCGTTGGCTTTCGCGCGCCGGAGACCAAGCCGGCACTGCACGGAGACATTCGCGCTTATGACGTTCATACCGGGAAGCTTCGCTGGATCTTTCACACAGTCCCACACCCCGGTGACGAGGGATATGATACCTGGCCCAAAGATGCCTGGACGTACACCGGGGCCGCCAATAACTGGAGCGGCATGGCGCTCGACGCGGCACGCGGCATCGTTTACGCCCCGACAGGATCGGCCGTCGATGATTTCTACGGCGGCGATCGCGTTGGCAAAAATCGTTTCGCCAACACGCTGCTCGCGCTTGACGCCAATACCGGGAGACGCATCTGGGACTTTCAGGGCGTGCACCATGACATCTGGGACCGCGACTTTCCTTCGCCGCCCTCGCTGGTGACTGTGCATTCGGGGGGCAAGCAGGTGGACGCTGTCGCCCAGCCGACCAAGCAGGGCTTCCTTTATCTGTTCGACCGTGCCAGCGGCAAACCGCTCTTTCCCGTCAAGGAGACACCGTTTCCCGGGTCCACCGTACCCGGCGAAACGACCTCGCCCACGCAGCCCGTGCCGCAGATGCCCGCGCCGTTCGCTCGCCAGCGACTCACCGAAGACATGCTCACCACGCGCACGCCTGAGGCCCACGCCTATGCCGTGGAGCAGTTTCGCAGCTTCCACAGCGACGGCCAGTTTATCCCCTTGCGTGTCGATAAGCAGACGGTCGTCTTTCCCGGCTTCGATGGGGGGGCGGAGTGGGGTGGCTCGGCCGTGGACCCCCGCACGGGTGTCCTCTACGTGAACGCAAATGACCTACCCTGGACCGGCGGTCTGACCGAAAACAAGCCGGGCGGAAGCCTGGGTGCCACTGTGTACCAAAGCCAATGCGCCTCCTGCCATGGTGGCGATCGCAAAGGGGCGCCCCCCGCCTTTCCCTCGCTTGTCGCTTATCAGAAGCGTCTCTCCGATGCCCAGGTCAGCACGATCATTCACACGGGCAAGGGCCGCATGCCATCCTTTCCCAATGTCGCGGATGCGCGTCTGGTCGCCCTGCTCGACTACCTAAAGACTGGGAAGGAGGAAAGTGACTCTCCGCATGCGGCCGTACTTGCCTCCCCCAATCTCACAGAGGTAGTTGGCGCTCGGGTCTACGCCAAAGATTGCGCTCTCTGCCATGGCGATGACCTGCTTGGGGCCCCCTCCAACTACCCTGGCCTGGTGGGGGTGCGTGGACGCCTTTCCGACCCGCAGATCCTCACTACTATTCACCAGGGCAAGGGTCGTATGCCGGCCTTCGGCAGGCTGAGCGACGCCGACGTACGGGCTCTGCTGCGTTTCCTCGGGGCGGGCCAAATGCCGCTCAACGAAACCGCTGGAGCCTCCGGAAACAGCAGCAAGCGGGAGGTAGAATCCGCCATGGCGCCACCGGGTGGCGCGTCGAAGTACCGGTTTACGGGCTACCGCAGGTTCCTCGATCCCGATGGCTACCCGGCCGTCGTGCCGCCGTGGGGAACGCTGAACGCCATTAACCTGAACACCGGCGAGTATCTCTGGAAGGTGCCGCTGGGCAACTATCCCGAGCTCGCGGCTAAAGGAGTGAAGGACACGGGCACGGAGAACTATGGCGGCCCTGTCGCCACGGCGGGCAACCTCGTCTTCATCGGCGCGACCAACTTCGATCACACCTTCCGTGCCTTCGACAGCAGGACCGGCGCGTTGCTCTGGCAAGCAGATCTCCCCTTCGCCGGAAACGCGACGCCAGCCACCTACATGGTGGGCGGAAAGCAGTTCGTGGTCATCGCCACCAGCAATGCACGCAACCCACACGGCAAGCAGGGCGCCGCGTATGTTGCGTTTTCCCTCCCGTAGCTTCGCGCTAAAGCCCAGCAGGGATCACAGACTGCTTCCGTCCTTACGGGACCGGAACATAGCGGCAGTGCATCCGGCTCTGCGTCTAGCGCGCCATGAAGCTTCCCCATCCGTGTCATATCGCTCTCGCCCGCCATGCTGCATCGTGAAGTGAAGGTACTTCCAGAGCAGACCCTTGACAAACCCTATTCGTACGGCCAGTGCCCCCTCCCCGCGGCTGCGTTTCGTCTTGAGTGCCTCGCCAATCAAGACGCTCCCTTCCCTTCTAGCTACAGCCCTGCTCGTGCTCCTGACACTCGGATCTGACGTTCCGGTGTTCGCCGCAACCCAGAAATTAGGCTCGTTGCCGGTAAATTCGAGCAGTTCGACCACGCCCGTTACGGTCACGATTCCCAGTGGCGGCGTCCTCTCGGAGGTGCGCGTTGTTACCCAGGGGCTATCGAACGCGGACTTCACCCTCAGCTCTCCCGGCACCTGCGGCGTCGGTACGACCTTCGCCGCGCCTTCTTCCTGTACGCTCTCGGTGTCTTTCCAGCCCAAAGCACCGGGCACTCGTCTCGGTGCCGTTGTCCTCATAAGCGGCACGGGTTCTGTTCTAGGCGCGCAAGGTCTGACCGGTGTCGGCGATGGTTCGGTCAGTGTCTTCACCCCCGCGACCATGGTCACCGTCGCAGGAAATGGGCAATGGCTCTATACGGGAGATGGTGGCGCCGCTACCAATTCTTCTATCTTTCTCCCCGGCGGAGTCGCCGTTGATCCTGCCGGAAGCTTCTACATCGCAGACTCCGGCAACAATCGCATTCGGAAGGTTGCGATCGACGGGACTATCACAACCGTTGCCGGATCTGGCTCGCCAAGCTCAGCCAATGATGGAGCCCTCGCCGTCAACGCCGGGGTAAGCGACCCCGGTGCTCTTTTGCTCGACGGATCTGGCGATCTGTACATCGCCGACAGCTCCAATCACGCGATTCGCAAGCTTTCGCTCGCAACTGGCAGGCTCACGACTGTGGCCGGCCAACTCAACCAGCAGGGATACTCGGGCGATGGCGGACCGGCGACCGCTGCCACCCTGAATACACCTGAAGGGCTGGCCTTCGACCCAAACGGGAACCTGTACATCGCGGATACCAAAAACCACGTCATCCGCAAGCTGGACATCAGCACCGGCCTGATCAGCACCTATGCCGGTCTCGGCACGCAGCCGGGCTACTCCGGTGATGGCGGCACCGCCATTACCGCCCATCTGAACGGGCCGTGGGGCCTCGCAACAGATACGCTGGGCGATCTCTTTATTGCGGATCTGAATAACAATCGCATTCGGAAGGTTGCGATCGACGGCACGATCACAACCGTTGTGGGCACGGGAACGAACGACTACGCCGTCGACGGACAGAGCGGACCGGCGACCGCCATCAACAATCCAGCGGCCGTCGCCGTCGATGTGGCAGGAAATCTTTACGTCGCGGACTCCGGTCACAACATTGTCCGCAAGATGAACGCGGTCACCGGCATCACGACGGCCATCGCAGGCACCGGAAATCCGACCTTCATGGGCGATGACGGGGCGGCCACCCTGGCCGGCCTCTATGGCCCTTACGCCCTGACCCTGGACTCCCTCGGGAATCTCTACGTGGCGGACATCTTCCACCACCGCATCCGCGAAGTGCAAAACACGCGCACGAGTTTATCGTTTCAACCCATTCGCGTTGGCCGCACATCGCCATCGCAACCGCAGATCGTCGAGAACGACGGAAACAGATCGCTCAACTTCACCGGCATCAACCCCGACAGCAACTCTTCTGTAGACGCGGCGGCGACCACGTGCGCCGCGGGAACGCCTCTCGCCGTCGATGCGACCTGCGTTATCGGTGCGCAGTTCTCCCCGCAGGTGACCGGCACGCTCGTCACCGCGTTCATTCAGGCCCAATCCGATGCCGCAAACTCACCGGGCACCATCAAGCTTTCCGGCGAAGTGGACGAACTTGAACCCACGCGGACCAGCATCGTTTCAGGAGCGAACCCGTCCGCTCTCGGCCACAGCCTTTCCTTTACGGCAAGCGTCACCGGGAATGCCACACAACCCTCTGGCAGCATCCGCTTCTATGACGGCAACACACTTCTTGGATCTTCGGCGACGGACAGCACCGGAACCGCCATTTTCACCACATCCACGCTCACCCTCGGCTCCCACGCGATTACCGCAAACTTTACTGGCGACGCGGTTGACTCCCCAAGCGTTTCGCCTGTTCTTACGCAGGTCGTGAAGCGAGCCGCCACGCTGGCACTTTCCTCTCCCCTCAACCCCTCGAAAGTCGGTAGCAGCGTTACGTTCTCCGTGACCGTCTCTGCGAGTGGAGCTCAGCCAACCGGCACCGTTCTTTTCAGTGATGGGGCCACCGCGGTCGCTACAGTTGCCGTTCAACCTGATGGAACCGCGGCTTACACAGTAAGCTCGTTGCCTGCCGGCATACACACCCTCTCCGCCGCTTACTCGGGCGATACAACTACGCTCTCCGGCAGTTCCTCGCCCCTTAGCCACACGGTCGAGAAGTGGTCCAGCACCACGACCCTGAGCTCCCCAAACGCATCGACCACCGTCGGCTCCCCCGTCACCTTTTCAATCAGCGTCACACCCACCAGCACTGTCGCACCTACCGGCACGGTTGTGCTCAAGGATGGAGCAACCGTCCTTTCCACACTGACCCTCGATGGCTCTGGATCCGCAAGCTATCAGATCTCTTCACTTGCGGTCGGCAACCACACGCTCACGGCCAGCTTCCCTGGAGACGCGACCAACGACATCAGCAGTTCCGCCGGTTACCAACAAGTCATCCAGCAGGTCGCAACCGCAACGACCCTTGCCTCCTCCGCCAATCCGTCGAACGGCGGAGCCACCCTTCATCTCTCGGCCAAGGTCAGTGCAAGCTCAACCAACGACATCACCGGACCCCTGAATGGAACGGTGACCTTTAAAGATGGCTCAACCGTCCTTGGCTCCGGAACCCTTGCAGCCAATGGAACTTACACCCTCGACATCAGCACGCTTACCGTCGCGAATCACGTCCTTGTGGCGACGTACAACGGCATCACCAACTATGCCGTAAGCTCGTCCGCCGCGCTCAACCAGCAGGTAGTTCTCGCGACCACTTCGGTTCAGCTGACCTCCAGTGCAAACCCGGCCGTCGCCGGAAACAACATCAGTTTGACGGCCGTTGTCACCGGCAACGGATCCACTCCCACCGGCAAAGTCAGCTTTTTCGATGGCAGCGTCAGCCTCGGCTCGGCAACGCTGGGAACCACGGGCCAGGCCAGCTTGACTCTCGGCAACCTGTCCTCCGGCGATCATCTCCTCACCGTGTCCTACGCCGGCGATGCCGCCGACACTAGCAGCGTCTCCGCCGCGGTGACACAAACCGTGAAGCAAGCGACCACCGCGATTACCCTCGCTTCCAGCAGCAATCCCTCGATCGCCGGCACCTCCCTTACCTTTACCGCCAACCTCAGCAGCAACGGCAGCCTTCCCAAAGGATCCTTGTCCCTTCATGACGGATCCACCGTCATCGGCAACGCGCTGATCGGCCCCACCGGCGCGGCGAAGTTCACGTTGGATACGCTTTCGCCGCAGACCCACACCCTTACCGCTTTCTTCGCGGGTGACTCCGATCACCTCGCGAACACCTCCGTCGCCCTGGTGCAGCAGATTCAACTTGCCACCAGCACTGCCGCGGTTGTCTCCAGCCAGAGCCCCGGTGTCCTTGGTTCGGCAGTCACGTTCACGGCACGGGTTGGCGGAACCGGCATCCAGCCCACTGGCAATGTGATTTTCCTTGACGGCACCACTATTTTAACCTCCGTCGCGTTGACTAATGGATCCGCCAACTTCGCGACCTCCTCGCTCACCCTGGGCTCACACACAATCACGGTGAGCTACGCCGGGGACAGCACCCATTCGCCAAGCCCATCCGCGACCCTGGTGGAACAGATACAGCAGAGTACCTCAACCACGATCGCCTCGAGCGGTAGCCCGGTGATCGTTGGCGCTCCCGTTACCTTTACCGCCGCCGTCACGGGCGCCAGCGTCACGCCAACCGGCGGTGTCGTCGCGTTCTACGATGGCGCCACCCTGCTTGGCTCTTCCTCGCTCAATGGCGCGGGCCTTGCCGCCTATCAAACCTCATCGCTCGTCGCTGGAACCCACCTGATCCTCGCCAGCTACCAAGGCGATGCGAACGACCGAGCCAGCGTCTCGACGGCAGTCTCTCAAGCCATCAACACCGCCGATACAACGGTCACTCTCACCTCCAGCGCGAACCCCTCGGTGGTCGGCACGGCTGTCACCTTCAGCGCGGGCGTCGTCAGTCGTGGTCAGCCCGCCACCGGTGTCGTCACGTTCCTTGATGGTTCGGTCGTGCTTGGCACTACAACTGTAACCAGCGGAAGAGCAAATCTCACCATCAACTCTCTCGCTGCCGGCCTGCATGCCATCATCGCGCGCTATGGAGGCGACACTGGCACCCAGGTCAGCACTTCCGTCGTGCTTCTGCAAGTCGCCCGGCAACACACATCGGCCGTCCTCGTTTCGAGCCTCAATCCGATGCTCACCGCCGAAAGCCTCACTCTCGCGGCCACAGTCGCCAACGGAAGCAGCCCGACCGGAACGTTCAGCTTCTTCGACGGCGCGGTCTCGCTCGGTACGGCTTCCGTCAGCTCGAGCGGAACGGCGGCCATCACCGTGCCATCGCTGTCTGCCGGCACGCACTCGCTGTCTGTCAGCTACAGCGGTGATAGCTACAACCTGCCATCGAACTCAAATAGCGTCCCTGAGATCGTGCAGCTCCGGCCTTCCACTACTTCCATGACGGCGTCCTCGCAGGGATACCTCGATGGGCAGCAGGTCACGCTCGTCGCCGTAGTCCATTACGTTGGCCCCGTCGTTCCGACAGGCACTGTGACCTTTACGGCTAACGGCCAGATCCTCGGCACATCGAACGTTTCCACTGCTGCCGCTGCCACCCTCACCCTTGATCCCACCGCCAGCAAATACGACATCATCGCAACCTATAACGGAGATGCCGTTTACAGCGCCTCTACAGCTGGCGACTACACCATCACCAAGGGCACTTCGACTACCTTCACCCTGACTACCGATCGCGCCGCCCTCTCGCTTAAGAGCGGTGACCACCAAAAGCTTACCCTTACGCTCGCCACGAGTGGAAGCTTCAGCGACACGCTGTTGCTCGGCTGCCTCAATCTTCCACCTGAGGCCACCTGCACCTTTTCGTCGAATGAGACCAAGCTCGCCGCAGGCGGCATCTCCACCATCACAGTCGTCGTCGACACCGGAAATCCGCTCGGCTCAGGAGCAGGCACCACGGCCTCTCTGAAGCCGTCACGCTCGGGTGTCATCATCACCGCAGCTCTCTGGGGCCCGGCGGCACTCCTCTTCAGCATCCTTCTTGTTCGCGCGCGGCGAGGACGTCGCCTCACGGCTCTGCTTCCACTGCTTCTGCTGGCCCTCACTGGCCTCACCGCAACCGGTTGCGGCAACAAGCTCAACACCACCACAACCCCCGCCGGTGCGTATACCGTCCGCATCATCGCAACCGGCGCGCACACCGGCATCAGCCAGATCACTGACATCGTCGTGACGGTGCAATAACCATGCATCTCCATCGCCTCGTCGCTTTCGTTCTCCTTGCAGCGTCCAGGCCGCTCCTGCGCCACGCCGGCGCTCAGGCGCTGCCTACCGCCACAGGCCCCGGCTCCATGCTGGCGATCGGCGTTGGCGCGTCCGCGTACCGCCTGGACTACGGGCAGCGGTGGCTCGGCGGCGTGGAAGGATGGGTCGACTACACCCCGCTTTTGCATTTTGGCGTAGAGGCGGAAGCTCGGTCGCTCCTCTTCAATGAAGATCTAGGCACCCATGCCACAACGCTGCTCGCCGGACCTCGCGTTCCTCTCTTTCGATATCCGATCGAACCCTATGTCAAGGCGCTCGCCGGCTCGGGCCACTTCGTCTTTCCCTATAACTATGCTCGGGGCAACTACCTTGTGGTGGCTGCCGGCGGAGGGATCGACCTACATGTCGGCGATCGCCTGCAAGTCCGCGTCATCGACGTTGAATATCAACGCTGGCCAAAGTTCACCTTTGGCGATATGCCTTCGTATGGAATCTCAGCCGGCATCAGCTATACCCTTCACAGAAGCCCTACCTGGTGGGTGCGGTAGGCCTTCTTTGCAGCACCCCGTCATTGAACGTCAGCGAAAGCACCGTCGGTGGAGCTCCTGATAGTTCACGGAATGGAGTGCTGCAGCGCGAAAGCTACTTGCCCGCATCGAAACGAGAATGAGTTCAGCAGACGTTTCCGCAATTGCGTCAGGCCCGATCACCGGCTCGAAGCACCAGTCCGTCCGCTTCGGTTTTACCAACAGCTACTCGCGACTGCCGGAGCGCTTCTACGCTCGGCTGAACCCGACACCCGTCGCTGCACCGCGCCTGGTCAAGCTGAATGTAGAACTGGCGCGGGATCTCCGGCTTGATCCGGAGGCGCTGGCGAGCCCAGAAGGTATTGAGGTCCTGGCCGGGAACCGCGTCGCCGAAGGATCCGAGCCGCTGGCAATCGCTTACGCCGGTCACCAGTTCGGGCACTTCGTGCCGCAACTCGGAGATGGTCGCGCCAACTTACTGGGCGAGGTGATCGGGCGAGACGGCGTGCGCTACGATATCCAGCTCAAGGGCTCCGGCCCGACACCGTTCTCGCGTCGGGGCGACGGCAGGGCCACGCTGGGTCCGGTCTTGCGTGAGTACATCGTGAGTGAAGCGATGGCGGCGCTGGGTGTGCCGAGCACCCGGGCTCTGGCCGCAGTGACTACAGGCGAGCAGGTGATCCGCGAAACAGCGCTGCCGGGAGCCGTGCTGACGCGGGTAGCGGGCAGCCACCTGCGCGTGGGCACATTTGAGTATGTCGCTGCCCGGGGAGACGCGGAAGGAACGCGAACGCTGGCGGACTACGCCATCGCCCGGCACTATCCAGAGGCGGCACACGCGAAGCGGCCGTACCGTGCTTTTCTGGATGGCGTGGTCAAGCGGCAAGCGCATCTGGTCGCCCAATGGATGCTCCTCGGCTTTATCCATGGCGTGCTGAACACCGACAACACCTCCATCTCCGGCGAAACGATTGATTACGGCCCCTGTGCCTTCATGGAGGCCTACGATCCGGACACCGTGTTCAGCTCCATCGACCGCCAGGGGCGTTACGCCTATGGCAACCAGTCCAATATCATGCTCTGGAACCTGACGCGGCTGGCGGAGGCCCTGCTGCCCGTGCTTGCGCAGGAAGAGGGAAGCGAAGATACCGCGCTGGCCTCGGCGCGCGAGGCACTCACGGCGTTTCCGTCGAAGTATGAGGCCGCGCACATGGCTGGCCTGCGTCGAAAGCTGGGCCTTTTTACGGATCGCGACGGTGACCTGGCACTGGCGCAAGACCTTCTGACCCGTATGGCTGCCAATCGGGCCGACTTCACGCTGATGTTCCGCTCCCTCTGTGATGTTGCAGCCGGAACGCATCGAGGCGCGGAAGTACGCGCCCTTTTCGTCGATCCTGCGGCCTATGACACGTGGGCTGCCGCATGGCGCCAGCGGTTGGACGAGGAGACCACCTCAGCGCAGGAGCGTGCGGCGGAGATGCGGAGGGTAAATCCGGCGTTTATCCCGCGCAATCACCTCGTTCACGCCGCGCTCGAGGCTGCGGTCGAGCGGCAGGATTTTCAGCTCTTCGAAGAAATGCTGACTGTCGTATCCCGCCCGTATGAAGAAAGACCAGGACTGGAACGGTACGGTATGCCGGCGCGCCAAGAGGAGAGAGTTCAGGCGACGTTCTGCGGGACGTAAGCGGCTGAGAACGGAGATTTTCGGCACAGGTAGCGGCAGCGCTGCCAAGTTGCAGGAACGCCCTAACTCAACCTTGGTTGTGAAGTGCACCCGGGGTGCATCTATCGCATGAGACCAGAGCGAATGGTCAGTGAGTGCAGGCACTCGAGCCCGCTCACCTTCAACAGAAGGTCTCTAAATTCTTCCAGCGTTAATGCGTTGTGAGGATGCCGCCGAGCGTATGAGAAGGCGGCACGGAAGCGCAACCCCGGCCATATTGCCGTGGTGAATGACCCATGACCCTCTTGAAGGCTTTGCTGAAGGCGCTCTCAGATTCGTAACCCAGAGACAGAGCGATCGTGGAAACAGGATCGTCCGTATGCTTAAGCCTGTCCCCGGCCAGCATCATTCGCCAGCGCGTCAGGTATTCCATGGGCGAGGTCCCAACCAACTCTTTAAATTTCAGGGCAAAGATCGATCGCGACATGCCCGCACGCTCCGCCAGCTTCTGCAACGTCCAGCGATGCGCTGGATCGTCATGCATCGAGGTGATTGCCGCGTTCATCTGCTTATTTCCCAAGGCGAAAAGCCAGCCGACGCTACCTCTCAGCCCCTCCTCGAGATGCAGGCGCAGGGCCTGAATCAGCATCGTGTAGGCAAGTTGTTGTACGACCAGAACCGAACCTGGCCGTTCTTCACGCGTTTCCTGCCTCATACGATCCAGCGACCAGCGCAACTGCGCCTTGTCGGCTTCTGAGCGTATATGAACGATCGGCGGCAGTACCCCTAAGAGCATGCCGGCATGACTGCCCTCAAGGAGAAAGTGACCGCCTACGATGAGACAATCGCCGCCTCCATTAATGGAGGCGATGCTTCCATTACGTGACATAGCGAAGAACATCATGGCGTCAGAAGGAGCTATCGTCAGATCGCTTGCCAAGCAAAAGGGAAGACCTCGCGGCAGCAGAAAGCAATCGCCCGCCTTCAGGTGCACCGGATCAGGAACGCCTTCTACCTGCAGCCAGCACTCGCCAGATACCAGGGCGTAACACTTGATGCCTTCGTGCCTGCCGAACTGAACAGCTAATTCTCCACCTACATCGAAGCCACCGCACCGGTAGCTGCGAGGCTTCAAGAGCGAGAGCACATCTGAAAGCGGATCCATACATCTCCGGACGGACAAGCCAATAGTACGGACTCACCAGCATAGATCGTAGCTCTCAGATCTCCTATGGTAACGAGTAGCGAGACTCCGAATGGCGGTCGCGCAGTGGGACGTGGCGCTTATGAAAAGAATTCTCATCATCGGAGCATCGGGTTTTCTTGGCAGGCATATCGCCTTGGCGCTCCTTCGAGACGGGTACGCAGTCCGCTGTCTGGCGCGTACTCCGTCTCGGGTTCAGGATTTGGCGGAGGCCGGCTGTGAGGTTGTCCAAGGTGACATTTCAGATCTCGCGTCGATGCAGCACGCCATGGAATCCGTCGAAGTCGCCTACATCTCGATCCACACGCTCTCGCCCCAACATGCCAAGACGGCGGGTCAGGGCTTTATGGAAGTCGAGATGAATGGACTGGGGAACATCGTGACGGCCTGCCGGGTGCACGGCGTGCGTCGCCTGATTTACGTCACCTTCCTGGGGATGGCGCCAGATGCACCGAGTGCATGGGTTCGCGAGCGCTGGAAAGCAGAACAGTTTCTGCTGAAGAGCGGCCTCGATGTGACCGTCATCCGACCTGGCCAGATCGTTGGCGTGGGCGGACGTGGCTTCGACATGATGATGACGCAAGCCAGGAAATCCGTCGCCATGCTTATTGGCAACGGCAGGCAAACGTGGCGCAACATTGCTCTTGACGACCTGGTCTACTATCTTGTTGGCGTGCTCACCGAACCACGCACGTATGGGACGGCCTATGACGTGGGTTGTGATGACATCTTGACCAACGATCAAATGATCGACGTTGCGGCGGAGGTACTTGGCCGGCGTCATCCCCGTAAACTTCATATTCCGCAGACACTTCTCGGCGCGCTCACGCCGTTCATCGAGCGCGTGAGCAAGCTGCCAAAAGGTTCGGTCAGAAGCTTTCTGGATAGCTTGAAGATGGATTGTATCGGCGACCCCGTGCCGATACGCACGATCTTGCCGCGGCCGCCTTTGTCCTATCGCCAGGCTGTGGAACGGGCGTTGAATAGTTCCGAGACTATCGGGTCAAAAGCGGGCTAACGGTTGCAGCCGAAGTTCAAATTACCTGTTCCAAGGCTGCGAGTGCGGCACCTAAAAAGGAGAGATCATCATGCGTGTTTTCGTCACCGGTGCTACAGGATTTGTTGGTTCCGCCGTCGTTCAGGAACTTCTCAGTGCAGGTCATCAGGTGCTTGGTCTTGCGCGCTCCGATGCCGGGGCTAAGTCACTTGCTGCAGCGGGTGCCCAGGTGCATCGCGGTGATCTTACGGACCTCGAAAGCCTGCGCATTGGGGCCGCCATGTCGGATGGCGTGATTCACACGGCCTTCAACCACGACTTCTCGAAGTTTGCAGAGAATTGTGAGCTCGACAAGCACGCCATCGAGGTACTAGGCTCCGCGTTCGAAGGTTCCGAGCGCCCCTTGCTGGTCACCTCTGGCGTTGCGCTCCTGGCGCATGGTCGCACGGCGACCGAGGAAGATACGCCGCCGTCACCTGACCCCGCTTCTTATCCACGCGCTTCGGAGGCGGCAGCTGCCGCGCTGGTGACGCGTGGTGTGCGCGCTTCGGTGGTCCGCCTTCCGCCGTCGGTCCACGGCGATGGCGATCATGGTTTCGTTCCGATTCTTATTGGGATGGCACGGGAAAAGAGCATGTCTGTTTACGTCGGCGAGGGGCTGAATCGGTGGCCCACCGTGCACCGGCTTGACGCCGCTGTTGTCTACCGGCTCGCTCTTGAACAGAGCGCAACCGGAACCAACTATCACGCGATTGCCGAGGAGGGGGTGCCGTTTAAGGACATCGCCGGCGTGATCGGCCGTTGTTTGAATGTTCCGGTCGTAAGCAAGGCTCCCGACGAGGCGATCAACCATTTCGGCTGGTTTGCGATGTTTGCGGGGGCAGACGTTGCGACCTCAAGCCAACGAACTCGCGAACTGCTGGGGTGGCAGCCGAAGCAAGGCGGGTTACTTGCGGATATTGACCATGAGCGTTACTTCAACGCTTGAATGGAACATGTACCTCCAGCGCCTTCGCACCGCAGATACCGAGGTGACAGAGACGCTTCACTTCCTTTTGCCAGCTTAGCCGCATTCTTGGGTGCGGATGATTCAAGCTACCCTGTCGTGGTCCCGTTGGCTTTTGCTTGATCACCGTCAACCGAGCGTGACGCTACGTTGACGGCTGATGAAGGCTAGACCTGCTGGTATAAGCGGTACCTTTCGCCGGCGATTTCTGGATAGGACCGCATGACGACGCTGCCTTTACCCGTCAGGATCGTCCAGTCACCCGAGGTGAGGTTAGACCTCTGCGCTGCGAGTAACTGTTGCCGGGTTGGCGTTCGCTCTTCTGGTTTGATCGCAAACAGGGCGACGGGTCCATGGACGAGAGCGACTAGATCGGTGTGCTGCTTGTCTAGTGGAATCAGGCGCAATGGCATGTCGATTGAGAACTCGATCCGATCCCCATCCGCCCATGTGCGGTTGAGCTCGGCCCAGTGCCCAGGCTGTATGGGGAGCTCCGCCTTTCTTCCGTTGACCTGAATTATGCTGTGTGGTCCAGCCCAGGCGGGTACACGGAGAGCTACGGTGAACTGCTCCGATCGATCCAGCTTCAGGTGCATTGCGATCTCGCCCACCCGGGGGTAGGCGGTTTGTTGCGTGAGGGTGACGCGCGCATTGCCTTGTCGCCATGTAACCCGCGACGGCACAAATAAATTTACGTAGATCCCCTGTGGGCTGCGCAGGTACGAGCTGATGCCGTAGTCGGCTGTGAGCTGGGGAAAGGTTCCCGAGCAGCAGGGCCACTTCTGGTCGTAGTCCACCTTGACCGCATTGTGGTTGTAGTCCGCGTAGTAGAAGCTCACGCCATCTGGCCGAATGGGGCGCGCACCAAGGATGGTGTTGTACAGCACCGCTTCCATGCTGTCGCCATACGTGCTGTCGCCGGAGACGCGCATGAGATAGCGCGCTATCTTGAAATGACCGTAGGCTCCACATGGAGTTTCGAAGCTATTGTGGGAGGTCGCAACGCTCTTTGCGAGCTCCTCCGTGCCGGGAGTGCGAAAGCCCTCATCCGGTCCCCAACCACCTGTGGCGAAGCTCTGCTCGAGGACGAACTGGAACCCGTTGCGTGCCGCTTGCAGGTGCTTCTCGCTGCCGTCGGTGAGGTAAGACTGCATGGCCGAACAGAGTGCATTGACATGGCTGTATGCGTGCTGGCCCGGGAGGACGTTTCTGCCTTCGGAAAGTGGTCCAAAGTAGGTGTCATCCTCGAGGAATCGTTGGGCGAGTTGGCGATAGCGGATTCCGGCGCCGCGTTGGTAAGCCAGGTAGAAGTTTTCCGGCAGGGTGTACGTCTCATCCCATGTGAACGCGATGTTCTTGTGAGGTCGTGCGAGCATTTCCTCCCGGTTGAGCGCCTTCTCCGGGAGCCATGGAAGAACGGCGTCTGTGGCCTTATTGAGGACCGCCAGAGCTGACGGATCTCCTGCAAACTCGTGAGCATCGATCAGGCCGCAGATGGTCTTGTCGAAGGTGTAGGCAGGGATGCAATACCCCTCGTAGAACTTCGTCGTGACTGTGGGCGCGAAGGCAGCTACCAGGCGCTGCACCTTTTGCTGGGTGGCCTTATCACCGGTAATGGCGTAGGCACGCGCGAGTCCTGACAGGTACTGCCCGAAGCTGTGTCCGGGGATATAGCCGGTCATGTCCTTTGGGGGATCAAAGCGGTTTGAGGGCGAGTACCAGCCGCCCATCTCCTCTCCTGGGGCGGACATGCCAGCGGCCTGGCGAAACGGTTTGAGCAGGCTGTCGTCGCTCAGGTTGAGGAACAACATGTGATTGTGTTTGAACTGATCGAGCATCGGACCCTCGAGCAGCTGCACGTCTGGGTACTCGAACTGACTTAACTTGGTGGGCCGTGAACTGAGATTTTTCGGGGATCCCAAGGCGTGGTTGCCACGGAGTACAGCAGTCCCTGCAGCCGCTGCGGCGCTCCTCTTCAGGAAAAATCGTCTGCTGTTCTGATTCATAAGACTCCCATGACAACCGCTTGAGGATACTCTCTGCTGCGCGCGAGTTGGGTGAGATTCCACACTCTAAAGATGAGGAGTTTTCAATCGTCAGAAGTTGCTTAACCCGCCTTGCCACACACACTGGATCGGCCGCGCCAGCCAAGGATTGACAAGCGGCTTGCCGATGCAGTAAAATGATCGCCACCATTCAGATGAAACGTTTCAGCAATTACTTTGGAGGCTTCGATGTAATCGAACTACAGTCTTTGGCCATGGGGTGCTCGCCAGACGCATTAAGGCAAGGATGCTTCTTCCCTGCTCCGGACGGTTCCTCTAAAAGAAGGCCAAGCCTGAGGCAGTTTCATCTTTGCCGCCTGCTCGGGTTCGCCCTGATGTGGTGGTGCGTGGCGACTCATGCATTCGCCCAGTTCAGCGGAAGCATTCAGGGCACAGTGCTCGATTCCTCCGGAGCCGTCATCGCGTCGGCAAACGTGACCCTGACCAACATCGATCAGAACGTCTCACGATCTGCCACGACAGATGCTTCCGGCATCTACCGCTTCCCGAGCCTTGCCCCCGGCAACTACCGGATAACCGCCGGATCGACGGGCTTCAGCAAAGGTGATGCCACCATCATCCTCAGCACCAACGAAACGCGAGATGTTCCCGTGACTCTTGGAGCCGAGGGCGTCACCCAGGGTGTCACCGTCACGACTGAAGCGCCATTGCTCAATACGGCCGAGACCCGCAACCAACTCACCCTGGACAGCAAGGCGTTTGACAATCTTCCTTTGCCCGGACGCAGCTTCATCGGACTGATTACGTTGGCGCCGGGGGTCTCTGGCATCGGAACCTCGGGAACGTTTTCCGACAACTTCAATACGGAGACCGCTAACGACGTGAGTGCCAACGGCCGCGGCGCCAACGGGAACCTCTACGTTGTGGACGGACTTGACATCACCAGCAGCGTTCTTCCGGGTGTCACGAATCTGACGCCAAACCCTGATTCGATTGCGGAAGCGTCTATCCAGACCAACACGTTCAGCGTCGATTATGGCCGCGCAAGTTCGATCCAGACTACAGTCACTACGAAGTCCGGATCTGAGCAGTTTCACGGCTTCGCCAGTGACTACTTCACAAATCAATATGTTCAATCGCGAACCCACTTCCAAAGCAAGTTGCCGCCCTTTCACAGCAATAACATCTCTGCCGGCATCGGTGGGCCAATCTGGCCGCATCATCAGGCCTTCTTCTTCTTTTCTATCGAGCCATTGCGCTCGTCAGCTTCGACCCTTGGGCAAACCAATAACTTTGAGGATCCCGCCTTCATCCAATTTGCAAAGGCCACCTTCCCCAACACGGTGGGGACAAAGCTCGTCTCGAGCTACAACGTAACCAATGTCGGCAACGTAGCCGTCTCGCAGACCGCATTGAACCTCTTTGGCCCAACCAGCGCGGCACCATGCGGCACTGCTGCTTCAAGCTTCTTACCGTGTGCTACACCCGTGATCGATTCCGGAACGTTCAACGCGGCCACCTTCCGCAACGCTGTGCAATATAACGTTCGCCTGGATAAGTACTTCAAGAATGATCGCCTGTATGGCACGGTTTATCGTCAGCATCTCGATACCGGTGGACCAAACGTACGGCCCGCGTTCACGACTGATAACACCTCACAGAGTCAGGCGTACCAAGTGAATGAGACGCACACCTTTTCCGCGAATACCCTGAACGAAGCCAGCGCGGCTTACCTGCGAGTCGAAGGCGTAAACAACAATACGGGTGACTTCAGCGTGCCGGCAATTAACGTAGCCGGCGTTTCAGGCTATGGTGTGGGTTTCGCACAGGGAGACTTCATCCAAACTAATTATCACTGGAGAGACGTCTTTACGCATATTGCAGGCAATCACAGCCTGCGTTTCGGCGTCGATGGAGTCTATTACACAGGCGACGCGCTATTTGCGACGACACACACCCAACCAAGCTTCAATTTCAACAATATCCTTGATCTCGTACGCGACCTTCCCGTCAGCGAGACCAACCTCTCCTACGATCCGGGCACGGGCAAGCCGCTGACTGGCAACTACGGGTATGCCTCACAGGTGAACGGAGCCTTTGCCGAAGACACCTGGAAGATCAATAAGAAGGTGACCCTTAATTATGGTTTCCGGGTAGACGATTTTGGGAACACTCATGGTGGCGATAAACTGCAGTTCGTCAACTTCTTCCCGGGTGCGGGCGGAACGCCGAATCAGCAAATCGCTAATGGTGTCGCTAAGCCGGTCTCGAATGCCTTTGCTCAGCGAATCATTGGTCTCAGCCCCCGCGCCGGCTTTGCCTATGACGTGTTCGGCACCGGAAAGACCGTCCTGCATGGTGGCTTTGGCGTCTTCCATGACAGCCCCACGTTGCGAGCGACAGGGGATATCTTCAATGGCAATCCGTACGTCGGCAATCCATCCAACTTTGTCGTACCAACCTTCTTCAACGACGGTTCCACGGCTGCGCCGATCTTTGCGGTTGGCACCTCGGCCAACAAGCCTGCGGGATTTCCATACCCAGCCTTTGTCGGCAAACCACTCAACGCCCAGGGCGGTATCACGGGAGCGCAGGTTGCACTCGGCGGCATCGACCGGAACCTTAAAGTCGCGAACACTTTCAACTACGTCATGACTGTGGAGCAGCAGATCACACCGCAGGTCGTGGCTTCGGTCGGTTATGTCGGCTCCGTCTCAAACCACCTGTTGACCGGCGGCGGTAATACCGACAATGTCGGCTATGGCACGGATGTTAACCGCTTCGATGGAGACTTGTTTCAGCAGGTCGGCGTTGCGAATGGCAAAGGTGGTTTCACCTATCGGGCGGCTCCCACCAGATTGAATACCAGCTTCGGTGGCATCAACTACATCCAAAGCCTGGCGCACTCCAACTACAACGCGCTGGTGACCGCTGTTCGAGGTCGATTGACTGGCCGAGGCTTTTTCACCACCTCCTATACCTACAGCCGTTCCATGGACGACTGGCAGGTGTACCCGACGAACGACTTCGAGCACTTTTACAGCCGGTCAACTTGGGACGTGCCAAATCGTTTCTCGCTCGGCTACAGCTACGAACTGCCTGCTGCCGGCAGTTCGCCCCTGCTCAGAAAAGCTACCGGTGGCTTTATCCTGGCAGGAACAACAATCCTTCAGCAAGGTGGGCGTTTCACCGTCTTGACGACAGCCGCCTTCCAGCCCAGCTTTGCCGCAAACGGCACAATCACCGGCCTTCAGCCGTCGAGCGGCGACTTCAACGGGGACGGCTTCAACCGAGACTACCCCAACGTTCGAAATGCCAATCAGCACTACAACCGCTCCCAGTACCTCAAGGGGGTCTTTCCGACCTGCGCCGGTGGCCCCTTCGGCACAGCTGGCAATCCCTGCGGCCAACTTTCCCTGCCGACTCTTGGCGCGGAAGGCAATGAGCTTCCAAACGGCTTCCGCAATCCTGGCTATGCCGATTGGGACCTGAACGTGAAACGCTCGCTGAAGCTCTACGAACGAGTCACGCTGGACTTACGTTTCGATATCTTTAATCTGTTCAATCGAGTGAACCTTCAGGGTGTAGATGGCGACGCCAACGATGGGGGGAATTACGGCAAATCGAATCGACAATATCCGGCGAGGAATATGGACCTTGGGGCCCGCATCAATTTCTAGGCCCCGCCGGTGTCAGCAACAGGAGCGGTTGGAGCGCATGCGTTCCGACCGCTTGCATATCTTGTGCCGAACGCCTGCTGGACTGCCCGTCCTCATCCTGAAGGGCATCGCGTTTTCGGTCTTGTTCTTTGCCGCAGAACTTCCAGCGCAGCTGGCCTCCGCGACGAACACCATCGTCGCGGAGCTGCGGTCTGGCCACGCCACCGAAGCTTTACGCGACGCGGAACTCGCTCTCGCCGTGAACTCAACCGATGCACGCATGTACGCTCTCAAAGGCCTCGCCGCCCGACAACTCGCTCAGCCTGACGTCGCTTTGGCAGCCTTTCAAAGTTCCCTGGCGCTTGATCCGACCTATCTTCCCGCTCTCGAGGGTGCTTGTGAGCTGCTCTATGCCAAGAGCTCGCCTGAGACAGGCGCCTATCTCGATCGCCTGCTGGCACAAGTGCCGAACGAGCCGAGTGCAAACGGAATGGCCGCCATGTTCGCCTATCGCGCGGCGGATTACACCTCGGCAGCAGAGCACTTCAATAAGGCGGCCCCGGTCATCAGCAGCCAGCAAAGCGCCATGGATGCCTTCGCCGATTCGCTTGCAAGATTGGGGCGAGATGCCGAAGTTCGGGGTCTGCTGCGGACGATTGTCGATCGCTGGCCGTCAGATTCCACCGCGCGTTACAACCTGGCCGTACTGGAATCGCGCACCAGCGAGACCAGGTCCGCGCTGCTGGTGTTGGAGCCGCTGCTTGCCCAGAACGACGGAGCCGCACTGTCGCTCGCGGCTGCACTCCACGAGACCGCAGGGGAGACGCCGGAGGCCGTCGATCTGCTTCGGCGTGCGATTGCCGCCAACCCAAAGAATCCGCAGAACTACATCGACTTTGGTGCGCTCAGCTTCGATCACAGCTCGGCGCATGCGGGCATCGTGATGCTGAATGCTGGCCTCACGCAACTGCCCGATTGTGCCCGGCTCTACGTCGCGCGGGGAGTTCTCTTTATGCAGATCTCGGAGATTAATGCTGCCGAACGGGACTTCGCTCACGCCAATCAACTCGATCCCACGCAGACTTTCGGCTTCGAGGCACAGGGTCTGTCCGATATCCAGAGACACGATCTCCCCGAAGCCCTGCACAAAATCAAAAGCTCGCTCGCCCAGAAACCCGATGACGCCTATCTGAACTATCTTGCTGCCGAGATCCTCAAAGAACAGGGGATCGCACCCCACAGCAAAGAGTCTGCCGAGTCGCTTGCGTACGCACAGCGGGCGGTGCATCTCGATCCTTCGCTCGTTGCCGCACACAATGTGATTGGTGCACTTGCCTTTGCCGAAGGAGACCTGCCAACGGCGCTTACGGAAAGCCGGTCCGTCCTCGGGCACGATCCTGCGAATGAGGAATCGCTTTTCCGCCTTGTGTTGCTGCTGCGGCGTACTGGCGACCCCAAGCACGAGGTGCCCGCTCTCGTTCAGCAGCTGCAGGCCCTGCGTGCAACGGCACACAGCGAAGGCCAAAAACTTCAGCACTATCAGCTGATCGAAACAGGTCCATCGCAACACTGAACGCACCCAGAGGACGACATCCTTCCGAAGCAATGACAGCCTTCCCTGGATGAACTATCGAGGTTCCATGACACGCATCTCCCAGCTTTTTCTGGTCATCGTCGTTTCTCTGCTCCTCCGTCCACTCCTGGCGCAGACGAAGCAACAGCAGCTCCGCAATGAGCACATATCGGCTAGCTTTGGGAGCGCAGGTCTGATGGCTATCATAAGCGACGGACCGGGAGAGTCTCTCCATGCTCTGCAAGATACCTGGTCCCTCACGATCGACAACGATCATCTCGACAGCAAAGACAGCGTGCCCTCGATCCGAGTCAGGAGCGACGAGATCACGTACGCCTACCGCATCCGCGGTTACGAAATAGAGATCCTTTACCGGCTGCGTCCGGAGTGGAGCTTTGTAACGAAGCAAATCGTCGTTGTGCACGCGCCGCAACCCCACTACACGGTGTACGACGTGACTACGCTCGCCCTTGCTCTGAACGAGACTATTGCCGACACGCGTGTCCCTACCAGCAATACGCCACAGCTCGGACGGACGATCGAGCAGACCCATCACGCTCTGCCGGGTCGCGACTTCGGCCTCTTCCTTCGTTTCGGAGGCGAGGCCCACGTCGGGCTCATGCTGCTGACACAAAATCCTTTCCTGGATATCACTCACACGGCTCGATCGGCGACCGTGCGCTACGCTCCCGAGATGCCATGGGATGAAGCGTGGGGTCCTTTCCGAAGCGATCTCGCGTGCCTTGGTCCTTACCGGCTCACCGGTCGCGCACTGCCACGCGAGATGCTTCTTGAATGGAAGCAGACTGGAACAGAGCAACCTCAAAATGGCCTGGACAATGGCGAGATCGATGCCTTCGCAGAGTGCGTTCGCGCCTTTCTGCTGTCGCCGCAAACTGAGCCTACGCGGGTTGAGGTGGGTTGGACGCTTAATGATTACCAGGTCGACGTCGCCACGAGCGAAGGCAAGCAAGACTATCACCGCATCATCGATGCGACCGCGGATCTTGGCTTAACCACCCTGCTCTTCGCGCCGACAAACAGTAGCTTGGCGAAGCGTGACGACGACACTGATTCATGGCATTGGGAGCACACGCTCTGGCTAAACCTCGGCCAGAAGATTCGAAAGGGCGATTGGGATCCGGCAAGCAGTCCCATCCCCGCAGATATCTCGTCGATGCTCAGCTATGCCAAATCCAAGCACGTCGGCCTGCTCGCGTATGTGTACCCGTCGGTTCCGTTTGCGCAGGATTCTTCCTGGCTGGTGCAGGGTTCCGGGAGCTACAGCGCAAGTAATACCTACGCCTCGTTAGCATCCCGTCCATTTCAAGACATGCTCCTCCGGGACCTCGTTGCGTTCAAGCGTCGAACCGGCATTGTGGGCTACTCCTTCGACTATGCCTTTCTCGATCTCGCTGGGAGCAGCAGCTATGCGCAGTGGTTCGGATGGCGACGCGTTATGGAAGAGCTGAAGCGCAGTGAGCCCGACATCGTCATCGATGGTCGGCAAAGCTATCAACTTTACGGCCCGTGGAGCTGGCTAGCGGGCAGCTACCCGCATCCGACCGGTCAGGATGAGCAGCCCGAAAGCTTCGTTCCCTACCCCGACTTACACTTTGATCGAGTCTCCGCCGACCGCACCCGCTATGTGAACTATTGGTATCGCAACTATCAGTTCGCGCCGTCAGAAATCATTCCTGGCTATGCCACGCACCAGACAGAGCGATCGCGCAACCTTCCTCCGGAGGAGCAGACCGGCGGCCACCCACAGCGGGTCGAAGAGGTTCACAGTGCATTTCGTCTGCGCGACTGGGACTACCTTGGCTTCCGCTACTCCTTTCTGTCGTCCATTGGTACGGGCGGCTGGAATAACGTTGTTGATATGATCCCCGCGCGCGACGCCGAGGAATATAAGCACTTCTCCGGCCAAGACAAGGACTGGATCCGGACCTGGCTCGATTGGACGTCGACCCACAAAGAGCTGCTACGCCACACCAGAACGATCCTCCATCAGCCGTCGATGGGCAGACTCGATGGCACCTCGGCCATCGTCGGAGACCGCGGATTTCTGTTCCTTTTCAACCCGAACTACCACTCCCTCAAAGATGCTTTACAGCTCGACTCCAGCATCGGTCTCACCCGTGGCTCAACCTTCCTTTTACGCGAGGTGTACCCGCAGCGTGGGCGGCTTTGGGGCAAGCGGGATGCCGGTCTGTGGACCCTCGGAGATTCACTCCCGCTTGAGCTTGCAGGCACCAGCGCGACCGTGCTCGAGATTCTGCCTGCCTCCGAAGCGGCACAAAACGAGATCTTCAATGCCTCTTCAATCAACAATCAGCAGCCGGCGCTCGCGCTTCATGGCACATCCCTCGCGCTGACCGGAGTCGCTGGAGAGCCCGGAACGTCCTCGCAAGTAGGCGTTCTTCTGCCGCATACGCAGACCATGCAATCGGTCACCGTCAACGGCCAGATGATCGCGTTTGAGCAGCATGCGAATTACATCTCCATTCCCGTCTCGTTTAAGGGCCGACGCTTTGCTCAGGCACAGCAAGTTGTTCTTCAACCAGCCGTGGATGGGAGCATGAGTGGCACCGTTGTGGTTCCGCAACGTGTCACGGAGCAGCTTCGCAATCGCGCTCAAGTCTGGCCAATTCCCTGGACCGCGGACGACTACGCAACCACCTGGCTCGCACCCGAGCGCCTTCTGCTCTTCCTGCAAGCTGCTGAGGCGCACGACTCGGTGAACGCAACGCTGACAATCGATGGACGGCCGATCGAAGTCAAGCATGCGTATACCTCAACCCGAGTGCATCCGGAAGCTTTTGTCGGTCTGTATGCCGATCTCTCTCGCCTTCAGCCCGACGTTGCGCACACGTTGAGGTTGACTCTCTCCGGAATCGATTCTCAGAAGTTCCAGGGTGCGTTCTTCGACAACGTGGAGTCGCAGTTCACGACCGAGATTAACGCTGCCCCGTGAACTCCGCTATGTTGTAGCCCGATCTGGGCGCAGATGTCGACTCGCGAATGATCAGCGTGGTGGCGAGTGGCTGGAGCTTGCATGGAGTCGTCTGGAGCAACGCCGCAACCGCCAATCTGCTGAGCTCGGAGCGGGAGACGTCCACTGTAGTCAATGGCGGGTTGAGAAATCGACTGAAGTACGTGTTGTCAAAGCCGACCACAGAGACGTCTTCGGGAATGCGCACCTTGCGCGATTGCAAACCGCGGTAGACCCCCATGGCGACCATGTCCGTGACGGCGATGACTGCGGTAAACCGCACCTTTCCAAGAACCGACTGAACCGCTTGTTCGCCAGCGTCGGCTCCGGGTCCATGTACATCGACAACTGTTGTCTTCAACTCGTGCACATTGCACGCGCGTACCGCTGCGCTAAATCCCTGATCGCGTAGCTTGTGAGAAAGCAGCGGTTGGCCGGTCGTTTTTTGTGAGTTACGAACAAAGAGCAGGTCGCGATGCCCAAGCTGCAGGAGGTGCTCAACGGCCGCCTGCATGCCACCGCGCGAGTTAACGCGGATCACCGAGGTGGTCTCCGTTGGCTTGCCGATATCCAGAAATACGGCAGGCACACCGTTGGCGAGGATCAGCTGTCGGCTCTGGTTATCGTGCTCGGACGTCATCACGGCCAGGCCGGCGATCCGAGCCCCCAGCAGCTGCGTCACAGCTGCCCGGTGCTGCTCTGGAGAAAAGTTTGTAGCCATCAGTGAGATCTGGAATCCATGCCGAGCCGCTTCGTCCTCTATCGCTTGTGCGGTCTCCGCGAAGAAGGGATTTTGCAGGTTCGAGACGATGACCCCGATCACTTGTGTCTGCCGTCGCGCAAGATTGCTGGCGTAGAGATCAGGCCGATAGCCTAGATCTTCAATCGCTCGTTGCACACGTTCGCGCGTCGCCGTGCTGACTCGGCCGATGCCATTCAGAACCGCCGAAACCGTTCCCAGGGAGACGCCCACGTGCAGAGCGACATCCTGAATTTTGGGCCGCCCTACGGCCGCGCCAAGGGAGGGCTTGTTTGCTGGCTCGGCTTTCCGATGCACTCTTTTTATCCGTGCGGGCTCCACGGTACCAGACTACCTCGAAGCGACAAACCTCCACTTGACACGCCGCTATCTGACGCGAGATAGTGGCGCTGAAACGTTTCAGCAAGATCGGAGAGAACCATGGCGAATCCCCTTACAACGCACACTTTTGCGCAGGAACTTGACGCTCCGTTGCTGCTGACACAGGAGCAGATTGACTCGTATCGCGAGATCGGGTATCTCAAGCTGAAGCACGTCCTCTCGCCCAATCTGCTCGAGCATTACCGCCAGATCATTCACGATCGAGTCGCCGATCTTTCGCGCGATGCCCTCCCGATCGATCAGCGCGATACGTACGGCAAAGCATTTCTGCAGATCATGAACCTGTGGACATCGTCGCCGGAGGTGAAGGAGTTCGTCTTCGGCAAGCGGCTCGCGCGTATTGCGGCAAATCTGATCGGTGCCTCTGGCGTTCGCATCTACCATGACCAGGCGCTCTACAAGGAAGCCGGTGGCGGCATCACTCCATGGCACGCGGACCAATACTACTGGCCCGTTGACAGCGACCGAACCGTCACCGTATGGGTTCCGCTGCAGACGACACCGCGCGAGATGGGACCTCTCATCTTCTCCGAAAAGAGTCATCGATTGCAGCTTGGCCGCGACCTCGAGATCAGCGATGAAAGCGAGCTAACGCTGAAGCAGGCGCTTGAATCGTTCACGCTCGAGAACAGCGATTATGACCTTGGTGATGTCAGCTTCCACGCCGGCTGGACCTTTCACCGCGCGGGTCCTAATACCACCGACAGGCCGCGTGAGGTCATGACGATGATTTACATGGACGAAAGCATCCGCCTCACACCGGCAAAAAACAAGAATCACCTCGCCGATATGGAGCGCTGGATGCCCAACCTCAAGCCCGGCGACGAACTTAGCTCGCCCCTCAACCCAATCCTTTACTCGTCTTTGCCTCAACCCCTCTCTGGTCCGGATCTTGCGTGATCGCACTCGCCCTCTTAACAGCGCGGCTAGTCTTTCTCAACTCGCTCGGCACTGCCGTCGACTCCGCTGCTGTGTTCGGGCCAGGCTTTCTGGTGGAAAAGAAACGCGCAAGAGGTGGATCTTCCCTTGCCGGCTGCGACAGGAATGCGTAGGTCGCATGACGGCTCGCGTGTGGAGCAGCCAGGGATGTTGAGCGTGCAGGCAGCGATAGGCAACGGCGACGGTTCCTTCCAGATCGAAAGCGTTGGCATCAATGATCCGCAGTCTGGTGAGGTCCTGGTCGCCATCAGGGCCAGCGGCGTCTGCCACACCGATTGGGACTCACTACGCTGGCCTCGCCGCATCATTCTCGGCCATGAGGGCGCAGGAGACGTGGTCCGCGTCGGTGATGGCGTCACCCGCTTCGCACCTGGTGATCGAGTCATGCTCAACTGGGCTATTCCTTGCGGCGTTTGCTTCCAGTGTTCTCGCGGCAAGGAAAATATTTGCGAAGACCGGGGAACCGTCCCCGATCAGCGCTTTCATCACAGCGCTGGCGCCGTCAACGCATCGTTTTCGCTCGGAACGATGGCAACCCACGCCATCGTTCCTGAAGCCGCGGTCCTGCTTTTGCCAGAAGCCGTTCCGTACGAGGTTGCTGCCATCATGGGCTGCGCGGTGATGACGGGCTTCGGCTCTGCGGTTAACGCGGCCAAGGTCACCGAGGGTAGCACTGTCGTCGTGCTTGGCTGCGGTGGCGTCGGCCTGAGTACCATGCTTGGTGCACACTTCTGCAACGCCGCACGTGTTATCGCTGTGGACGTCAACCCTGTACGTCTCGAACTTGCGCGCCAGTTCGGCGCAACCGAAACTCTGCTTGCGGATCGCAACGACAAGGGCCTGCTTGCGGCAGCCGCTGAGATCCGGCAACGCTGTGATGGCCGGGGTGCGGACTTTGCCTTCGAGTGTACCGCCGTCCCCGATCTCGGCTCTGCCCCTCTCGCCATGGTGCGCAGCGCCGGTACCGCCGTCGGCGTCAGCGGTATCGAGCAGGTTGTGCCGGTCGACATGGAACTCTTTGAGTGGGACAAGATCTACATCAACCCGCTTTACGGAGGCTGCCGCCCGCAACGCGACTTCCCGCTTCTGATTGATTTGTACACCGCTGGAAAGCTCCCGCTCGACGCCATGGTGACCCGTCGGTACCCTCTCGAAGATCTCGAGCAGGCCTTTAGAGACATGCACTCCGGCATCAACGCGAAAGGTGTACTCCTCTTTGATTGAAGATGTCGTCTTTTCTACGATCGAGCTCTCGGATCCTGCTTTGGAGCAGGAAGGCCTCCGTGTCGCCACGGTACGCAGCCCTGCGCTTGGCCGCCGCGCCGACGTCTCTGTTTGGGTACCACAAGCCGAACACATCAGCACCCTTCTGATCCTGCTCCATGGCGTCTACGGCAGTCATTGGGTGTGGTCCCAAAATGCGGACGTGCACCGCGTCGCCCAAGCCATGCTCAGCGCCGGCGAGATCCGCCCAATGGTCATCGCCATGCCCAGCGACGCTCTCAGCCGCGATGGCTCGGCCTATCTCACCTGGCCCGGAGCCGAGGATGTAGAGCGTTGGATCGTCGAGGAGGTTCCGGCCATCGCGCGCATTGCTGCACGGGCCCTGGCCCCTGATGCCAAAATTGCCATTGCGGGCCTTTCTATGGGCGGTTACGGTGCCCTGCGCCTAGGCGCGAAGTACGCCTCTCGCTTCAGCGCCATCTCCGCACATTCCAGCATCACTGAGATCGGGGAGATGGCAAGCTTCGTCAAGGACTCGCTCGCTGAATACCTTACCTGTGCGCCGCTTCCTGAGCTGTCGGCGCTTCACTGGCTGAAAAAACATCGCGACCTCCTCCCCCCGCTTCGCTTTGATTGTGGCACTGAAGACGCACTGATCGCGGGCAATCGCAGGCTTCACCAGGCACTCAGGCAAGAAAACATCTCGCACGACTACACCGAGCCCTGCGGCGGTCACGAGTGGTCATACTGGCAGCGGCACATCCCTGACACGCTGGGCTTCGTGAACCGAATCTGTCACGCTGAAGAGACTTCATGAGAGCACCGCCGCTCCAGATACCACTCGGGCAATCAGCAGATTTCCTATCTACTATTTCACTTCTAACCTTAGCGGTCGGTGTCTGGAAAGCTATATGTATAAAGGTCAGGAAGCTGAATACTGGTTCGCACCAGCACACATGGTGAAAGCTGAACAGAGCGGCCGTACAGACCTGTAACGAAGCTATACAACTCCCCGACACGGGATCGAAACGACCCCGTGTCGGGCTTTGCAGAATTTCTAGAGCGCTGTTCGCTCGGTCATGCGAGGTTGCATCCGGAACCTTTGCGATCCAAATCTGCCGCCGAGAGTAGCTGCAACTGCACCCAACAGGAGGGCGAAAAAGCTCCACAAGGCAGTTTTTGCTACGCCCGAAGCAGCTTTATCGGCCACCTCTGTCGCCTTAGCGCCAGCCTGTCCCTTCGCTTGCTCTAAACGCTGCTGCCAGCCTGTTACCTCCGCATCGGCTTGCTGCTGAGGAATGTTTTGCTTCTGAGCCACGAGTTGCACGAGGTTGTTGCGGCTTTCGGGGCTGGCCTGACCATTACGAAGGATATCTGTCACGAAGGACTGGAAGCGAGGGTCGGACGCGATTTCTCCAGCCTGTTGGTTAAGATCATCCGGAGTGACACCAGTAGCCTGGGAGGCGAGATTGCTTAGCATTGGCGCTGCCGCCGCTGCGCCTTGTCCGCTCACCGAAGCCGCCTTACCTAAGAGCGAAGCGGAGCCGCCAATCAGCCCACCGACTGCGCTCGTCAGCATCGCAAGGGTGAGGATCGTCGTCAAGCTCCAGGTAGTGAAGCCGTGCAGCATTCCATCCCTGCTGTCCGGATCTCCTGACAATCTGCCAGCCGCCCAACCGCCACAAAACAAGGAGATCAAGGCTGATAAAGCAAACCATATTCCCGCGCCGATGGCCAGACCGCTGCCTGGGGTGTCACCCTGCCCTGGGTTGATCGTGCTGGCTCCGATGCCGATGCCGAGCAGGTTGAGAAGAAGCTGGAGCGACAGAGCCACGGCGACACCAGCGAGAATAGAGCCCCACGATATGTGGCTCAAGCGAGTAGGGGGCGAAAGAGGAACTTCGCTGTGCTCAACGATCTTAGAATGATTGGGCATGTGTACCTTCTAAATGAGTGGGAGGAATAGCAAAGTGTGGCCTTCGGATCGATACCTGCAGCTCACAACCTTTGCTCAGATGCCAGAATCTTTCGAGCTAGCCGCACCAATGCCTTGGCTTTCCGCAAAGGCAGACTGGAGGATCTTTGCGCTGCGATGCAAGTCCTGCGTTTCAGAATCGCTGAGCGGCAGTTCCAGAGCCTTCTCGACCCCATTAGAGCCGAGAACGCAAGGAGTGGACAACCTGTTCGCCAAAAACAACACGGTCTTGTCAGCGTAAGATTCGCCTCAGTGGAGGATGTATGAAGGTGGCAAAGCCTACTTATTCGGCAGAAACACTCGACGATCCTAAGGTAAGTTGAATGAGCTTCGAGTCCTTCTTCAATCGTGAAGGCCAGACCGGATACATCAGTCCGGGCATCGGGCTTGTCTTGAAAATCTTCCGCGTCTGCGCTGCGATCCAGCGTGCGGAGGTCTTTGCTTTCTTGCGGCGAGCGCTGTCCGTTGAGATACCCGTGCCGGCATACATCTGCCTGTAGAGCTTAGAAAGCAGCATGAACGCGATGCGCGATTTGAGAGAAGTGACGCAGGCAGAACGTTTCCAAATGGAACCGAAGTCGTAGAAGCGATCCCAGACCCCCTGAGTGCGGTCTTTGATCTCTTCCGAACTCATCGTTGGATGAGGGGTAAACATCTTTGGTCGGATGGATGTAGGTATAAGCCAATATCGAGTAATAGGGATTCCCTCGATAAGCGTGGGGTCCAAGGCTTGCTCCTTCTCCCATCGAGCAAAATCCACGGTTCCCGGAAAGGGCGTCATCATTACGAACTGGGCGAAGGTGACGCCGGCTCTCAAAGCTACATCGACCGTAGCCTTGAACGTACTTGGCTTGTCTGTTGGTAGGCCGAAGATAAAGGACCCAAGCACATGAACTCCGTGCTTTCGGAAGGTTTGAAGCTGCTCCACCAATCGGTCTCCAGAGTAATTGAAATCTTTATAGACTGCTTTCAGTCCCTCTGGCGTAACAGCTTCAACACCGACCAGCGCGCCTTTGATGTTGGCTCGTCGCATCGCATCCAGGTACTCAGTATCTTCCGCCGACTCCATCGTAATCTGCGTGAAAAACACCATATCCTTCGGCAGCTTGGCGAGCTCGGCCATCAATGAAAATCGTTCGCTTCTGATCTGCAGGAGAGAGTCAAGCTTCTCCTGGTTGTTCTGCTCGCGCGCGAGCCGGAGATCCGTAAGGGTGACGGGGTAAAAATTGTCATCGGCAAGAGCAATAAATCGGAAGCCGAGTCGCCTCAGGTCGATGATTTCGTCGATAACTTTCTCAAAAGACCGCTGCCGCGGCTTTTGTCCGTCTGTGCGCCAGACGGAGCAGAACGAGCAATGCTTCGGGCAGCCCCGGATAGTCTGCACTGACGCCCACATGTACTTGTCCGTCTGCATCAGGTCCCAGCGTGCCGCGAGGAAATCTTCCCCATCGATCTTTCCTCCGTCGTAAATACGCTGAGCACGACCAGCCTGAACGTCGAGAAGAACGTTTCCCCAGGCCACATCGCCATCGCCCTTCACGACCACATCAGCACAACCCCGCTCGAATGGCTCTTCGGGAAAAAGCGTTGCGTGGATGCCGCCGTAGACCACCGTGGCGCCACGCTCTCGCGCCAGCTTACCGACCTGGTAGCCTCGAAGCGCATTGCCGGTGTGGACACTGATCCCGACTACATCGCCGGCCGCGATCGTTTCGGGATCGAGCTGTTCAATGGACTCATCCACGAGGATCGGATCCCCCATCGAGCGAGGGGTTGCCGCGGCGAGAACGAACAGCCAACGGGGGGTTATAACGGCGGTGCCAAAGGAATTATCGCTGGGATTAATAAGGTGAACAGGCACAGGAATTCGCTCGTTATAGTTGCCAGTCTCTGAGCCTCAGCAATGAGGAATCTCTCAGAGAGATAGTAGCTGCATCTGCTTTCCAGCTGGAGGCGATGCGAGTTGCACGCTTTTAGACGCGCACCTGTGCTCGTTATCTTGCTGTAATCCGCTGAAAGCCGGAATGTACAAGGCAAGCTTCCTAATTCTAGCGCATTCCATTCCACTCGGCCGTAATCTGCCTTCTCTATGCACTCTTCGTCGTGCCAAACACCTGCACTGATCTGGAAGGGTTGGTTACCACGCACGTGACCACATGGGACCGGGCTGAGTGTCATTCCGCAGACGTGCATTGATCCCAACCAAGTGTTCGATGAGACGACCGAAGAGCCAGATCAGATCGGAAAGTCGATTGAGATAGGCGAGAACTTCTGAAGCTACCTCTTCACCAGATTCCATGAGACGTACCGCATTACGTTCGACGCGACGGCAGGTAGTGCGAGCGATTTCGTAGGCTGCGGACTCCGTGTGGGCACCCGGCAACGACCAGTCGGAAAGAATGCCTTCGATTGATTCGATCTAATACACGAGATCGGTAAGAAAGGTGACGTCATCAACAACCAGACTTGGCGGTCCTTTGCTGTCCGGTGGAGTCGCGAGCGAGGAGCCTACGCGAAAGAGTGTGCGCTGAATCGTTTCAGTCCACCCGGCGATCTCCGGGTTGGAACATATGCTGCGAGCGAAACCGAGAACGGAGTTGAGTTCATCGACCGAGCCATAGGTCTCGACGCGAAGATCAGCCTTTGAAATACGAACGTCACCGATGAGACTAGTCTCGCCGGCGTCTCCTCGTTTTGTTGCAATGCTCATGAGAGATCTCCATGGTGATCAGGTTCACCTTTGATACCGGGTACTGCGTCTCATCGGAAGCTACGAAAAAGGGGATGGCTGCTCAACTCACATTCAAACGCACTCTCAATAAGTGACTGCTCGAGGATACGATCGGGTGATCCGTAAAGCGGAGTGGCGGACGGGCGAAGGAGGACAACTGCGGAGAAGTTGCCGGCGATCAAATGGAGATCGTGGAGCGAGGCGAGTACAGTCAAACCGGTCCTCCGAAGATGGCCAAGCAAGTCGAGTAGTTCGATCTGTCGCCCGACGTCGAGGTTCTGGGTTGGCTCATCGAGTAGAAGCAGCCGCGGCTGTTGCGCGAGACCGAGAGCAACCTTCACACGCTGCCGCTCGCCGCCACTGAGTTCGTTGAACACACGGTCACGAAGCGTGATGGTACCGGTAAGATCAAGAGCGCGTTCCACTTCGTACCGATCCTTTGCAGTGAGTCCTCCGAGTAGCGAGAGATAGGGGGTACGGCCCTGCTCTATAACCTCTTGGACCGTGTAGTCGAAGGGCACGTCCAGTTGCTGAGGAACAATTGCGATTGTGCGGGCTGCTTGCCGCACGGTAAATTTTGCAAGGGAACGCCCGTCAAATCGATGCTGCCGGAGGTTGGCTGGAGCACGCCAGACGCAAGTCGAAGCAGGGTGGTTTTGCCCACACCGTTCGGTCCAATAAGCGCTGTCGCGGTGCCAGGTTCGAGAGCGAAGTCGGCGCCAACGACAATCTCGCGGCTTCCATAGCTGAACCCAACGTGATGAACCTCGAGCAATGGCGTGCTCACAGCGATAACTCTCGCCGCGGACGGCGAAGTAGATAAAGAAAGAAAGGACCGCCTAAAAGCGCCATAAGGATGCCCACCGGAATTTCCGTTGGCGCAAGAATGGTTCTGGCGAGCGTATCTGCGAGCACCAGGAAGATCGCGCCAGCGAGCACGGAGACGGGAAGGAGCCGCGTGTTGTCCGGACCGAGAAGTAGTCGGCTCATGTTCGGGATGATGAGTCCAGCAAAGCTGATAAGGCCGCCGAGAGCGACCGCGACCGAGGTAAGCAGAGATCCGATCAGAATAATCGCCATACGGGTGTGCTCGATGTTTAAACCGAGTTGATGCGCGTACTCATCGCCCAGAGCTAGGGTATTGAGGCGCCGCGTGAGAGGAGCTGCCATGATGAGGCCGAACGAAAGAGCCGCAGCTGCAACGGTTAGTTCGCTCCAATGCGGCGTTGAAATGACTCCGCGCAGCCAGGAAAGAAGGATGCGTGTTCCGCTGCCGGACGCCGTATCGAGAACCTCGAAGATATAGGTGCAGTTTGCCAGTATTGTGCTGACAGCGAATCCGGCGAGCAGAAGCGTCACCACATTGGTGCGCCCCCCGGAACGGGCAAGCGAGTAGATGACCACCATAGTAAGTACAGAGCCGGCAAAAGCAAGCAAAGCGGTGATGCTCAGGCCGAACAGGGATGTCTCCGTAAAAGAAAGATACCCAAGCACGCGCCCAGAACCGAGCCGCCCGAGGCGCCAATTACATAAGGATCAGCCATGGGGTTGCGGAAGAGCCCCTGAAACAGCAACCCCGAAACCGAAAGGCATGAGCCCACAATGGCAGATGAAATGATGCGCGGCAGACGAACCTGAAGAAGGATAACCTGCTCGGTTGGTGTGAGCTCGTTATGCGTAAACACGGTACGCAGCAGCACGCCCGTCTGAATGTGTACGGCGCCCACTGAAAGCGATAGCAGTATTGACCCAAGTAGCATGGCGACAAGTAGAGGGAGCAGAAGCGCCCGCAAAGAGGCAGAGCGGAGAGAACGTCTCTTCTTCGACGCAGAAAAGGCGTTTGGCTCAAAGCCGGCGCCTGATGGCTCGCGGTCGTTCGCTCGGCATGGTTGCCTCTTGCGATCTACTTCAGCTTCCATAGTGTTCTCCCGGAGGCTGATCCTGACGCCCGCACGGAACGTTAGTAGAAGAACGGGATGTCCAAAGGTATCGAAGTAACGCTCGCTGAGAAGATTCAGCCCCCAGGCGTAAGTAGTCCGGTCTTGTTCAGGCGCTCCCCCCGCCCAGGTTATCGCTTGAGAACGAGCGTTGCATGACAGCAGACGTGCGGATCTGAGATCGGTCGAAACTGTGCGGACGAAGGTACGTGGAAGCAAGTTTCCCTCAGGATCGTGATCACATTGAAAAATGACAGTACTTGAAGGTCGGTGGTCGGCGAAGCGCGCCTAAGGATGGAATTGATGAGACAGATCTTCCAACGCGTCAATGGCGACTGGGCTTGCGAATTCAATCCGGTCGTCAGCGTAGAAGACGCGCCCATGCTGAACGGCGGAGACTGCGGCCCAGCCGGGCTTGTCCTTGAGGACGTCCAGCGTGGTCTTTCCTCCACGAGTCAGCAATAGCGCTTGCGGTGCTCGCCCGATCAGTGCTTCAAGGCTGATCTGCGGCCACTCCGGCGTAAGATCGTCGGTGATCGAACGACCGCCTGCAGCAGCGATAATTTCCGTGATGAACGCGTGTTTACCGATAGTCATAATCGGGTCGTACCAGATCGGCATGAAAACGGTCGGCCGCGGAAGCCCTTCCGTCTGAGTGCGAACTGCGGCGATCCGACGCTTGAGCGATGCAACGAGTGCAGTGGCATCGTCCTCACGATGAAGTGCTACGCCAAGACTGGAAACTGAGCGAAGAAGGCCGTCGAGGCCGCGCGGATTCACCAGATAAACAGGAATTCCAAGGCGCTCGATCTGCAGCAGCGAGTCGATCGGACTACTGGTCTGGATACCGAGAACGAGATCTGGATGAAGCGAGATGAGAACTTCAAGCGATGGGTGGATAGGATTCCCGACACTGGGTTTGCTGAGCGCTGCAACGGGATACTTCGTGTAGTCGCTGATCGCTACGACGTCTGCACCCGCACCCAAAGCGAAGACAGCATCAGTCACACTGGGCACGAGGCAGATGATGCGATGCGGGTGATCAGGAAGAGTCACTCGGCGTCCTGCTTCATCCGTGACCACTCTACTGGCCAAGGCAAGCGAAGAACTAAGGCACAGCAAGATAAGGAGGGCGAGAGACGCGCCTTGTCGTCGAAAACCAAAACGTCCAAGAACATTGCCTGATGCGAGACGCAATGATGCTACGCGGTAGATCTGCTGCATAATCGCTCCGTGCGAAGCTGTGCTGCACGTTGAGCGGGATTGAATTTGAAGTCGGAAGCTTCCGGTCAATCTTAAGAAGAAACGGCAGCAAGCGAGCTCAACAGTCCAAAGGACTGATAAAGCGAGTGGGATGTTGCCGAAGGCCGAGCCCAGGACCGCAACCACTAAGACGGTACGCGAGATGCGAGACAGAGACTGGAGCGGTCCATGTCAGGTTCGGAAGGCTTCCGACAGTAGTGAGCGCCGGATTCTGCGTTTGCCAGGAGTTTTCTTTCGCCAAGCGCGGTATGAGCAGGTCACTGGTGTGAAGATGCGGACGTTGTTTTTTCCTTCATAGGGTTCTTATTCTTGCCTTTGTTGTTTGTGTTGCGACGCATGTTGCTCCCCACCTGGCTCCTATACGCACCCTGGATGAGCTGTCTTGATGCAAGCTCGGCGCCGGTTGGGTTCGAGAGGAGAGTCGATGCTGCCATTCCTCAGCCGGCTTTGTGGGAGGGATACACCTCCACTGGCGGTTTTGCTCGTTTGGCATTGCGTCCATAATCCACGCGCCAGTACTATAGTTACTATAGTACACTTAAGTACAGACTTATAGCGGTTACTCTAGATGTAGCTGAAGCAAGAATGGCCTGAGGCCTACACTCCGACCCACGAAGTAAGAAGAAAGTTCGGACGAGCCTGTGAACGAAAAACCCCTGTTGTCCCCTGATGTGTCCGTGGATCTTTTGAACTGCGATTTAGAACCAATCCACACCCCTTCTTCCATTCAACCTCATGGGCTGCTTCTAGCGGCACGCAGCACTGATCTACAACTGGTTTATGCGAGCGCCAACTCGGTCAACTTTCTTGGCATTGCTCCGGCTTTCGTCCTCCAACATACACTTGTGGAACTGCTTGGAAAAGACGCTGTGGCTTCCATTCAGAACGCTCTCAGGGAAGAGCAGTACCTTCCCAACAACGTTTTAGTGCTCAATTTTGCCATGGGTGGGGCGGCGCGCTTCGACGTCGTCGCACATCACAGCGGCGGCCTTTTGTGCGTCGAATTGGAGCGCACGTCAGACCAAACCCATCCTGACTCTCTTCCGACTCAGATGGAGGGAGCGATCCGGGAACTTGGGCGACCAAAGACCGTACAGGACCTTTGCGACGTGCTTGCTCCGTTGGTACGTAAGCTGACAGGCTACGACCGGGTGATGGTCTATCAGTTTGACCGTGATGGCAATGGGGCGATTGTCGCGGAGGACAAGGATTCAGAAATGGAACCCTTTCTGGGCTTGCATTACCCGGCCACCGATATCCCGCGACAGGCGAGAAAACTCTATCTGTCTCAGCGGGTCAGGACGATCGTTGACGTTGGTTATCAACCGGTACCGGTAGTTGCTCACCCTGATCTCGTTCTTGGTGAACCGCTGGATATGAGCTTTTGCGCGCTACGCAGCGTATCGCCAATTCACATCGAGTACTTGCAAAATATGGGCGTGGGGGCAACGTGCGGTGTTTCACTCATCCATGAGAACAAGCTTTGGGGAATGCTCATCTGTCATCACCGAACAAGAAAGCATCTGTCACCCGCGATACGATCTTTCTGTGATCTTATCGGGCAAACGGCGTCCCTGCTTATCGGTGTGACTCAGCAGGCTCAAGAGTCTCTGCAGCGCCTTGTCAGGAAGAACTTGCTCCAGGTTCTACACCGCTCTATTGAAGCAAGTGTTCCACTTTGGACGGCCCTTACGGAGAACGGCAACGATATTTTGGCTCTCGCCGGAGCCGACGGCGCACTCGTCAAAATCGGAGAAGAGACCGAGCTAATCGGGCGAACGCCATCACTGGCGGAGTCCATCACGCTGATGTCCTCGTTACTAGCGAAATCCGGCGACAGAATCTCTTTCACAGAAGAGAGCGGTACCCTATCCTCGTCATTTATTCCCTTAGCGCCTCTGGCGAGTGGTGCTCTTGTAGCGCCCCTTAGAGAGCCAGGCGACGGCATCATGTGGGTCCGCGGCGAAGTAACGGCGACAGTTTATTGGGCAGGAAAGCCGGAGAACTCAAAGAAGATTGCAGAAGAGGGATCAGTCCGTCTGAGCCCCCGAAAATCCTTCGCCGCCTGGCAAGAGGTGCAACGTGGACGGTCTTTACCTTGGCGTTCTCTGGATGAAGAAGCCGCGCTGGGCCTCCAACGCATCATCTCCGACCGATCTCTGGTCGATCGATTGTCCTTGGAAAGACTGCTGAGGGAAAAGCGCATCGAAGCTCTTAGTCACATGGCGGGTGGACTCGCACACGAGATCAATAATCCGTTGGCGATCATCCACGGTACAGCGAGCAACTTGCAAGAGGCGGCCCGCGGAGACATGCCGCTCGCGGCCGTGGAGGTACGCCAGGCAAGCAAGACTATTGTGGAAACTACCGATCGTGCCATGAGTATCCTTCGAGGGTTGAGAGGCTTTGCACGAGAAGCGGCGAATGATCCAATGGAGTGGGCTTCAATTCACGATATTGCGGAGCAATCGGTAGAGCTGCAGCAGGCCCGATTTGATAACCACGATATCCGGCTGCGATTGGTGATCAAAACGGAATCTCCTCTCGTTCTTTGCAGAGAGGTTCAGGTTGGCCAGATTCTCACTAATTTGCTCAATAATGCATTGATGCGATTACGCAGCATGCCTGCGAGGAACGTTGGACAACCTTAACAGTTCTGCCGTCAGACCAGAGCGTCGAGATTGACGTTGTGGACAGTGGTCCGGGTATTGACGATGAAAGTAGGGCGAACTTGATGCAGCCGTTCTTCTCCACGAAAACCCGGGGGCTTGGAATGGGCATAGGTCTCAGTCTTTCTCGGGCTATTGCGCAGGATCATGGTGGCAGCCTAACGCTCCATCCAAATACAGAACACACGTGTTTTCGATTGACCCTACCGATTCAGATGAGTGACATAGCTCAAAAAGCCACCATGGGTTCAGCAAACTTATGAAGCTGAACGAAGCGAGAATTCTTCTTGTAGATGACGAGCCCATTTTGCTCAGCATCTTTGGTGCGTGGCTTGGTGTACTGGGCGATGGAAAGTTGCGCACAGCATCGAATGGGCAAGAGGCCCACGCGGCAATCGTCGCCCAGCCTGTGGATGTACTCATAACCGACGTACGTATGCCCATTATGGATGGCATATCACTTGTTCGTCGCCTCGCAGAGGAACAGCTGACGATCCCTACCATCATCTTCGTGAGCGGTTTCGGAGACGTAGATCATAAAGAGATGTACTCCCTTGGAGTTGAGGCGTTCCTCGCCAAACCCGTCCGACGGGAAGAGCTGATCGACGTGTTGGGAAAAGCGTTGGCTGAACGTGGAACTCTCTGGACGCTTCCGATGCCTACGGTGCCACGACAGTCAATTCAGATCGAAGTCGGTGAAAATGATTTCCGATTAGGACAAGGTGGTTTCTGCATTCGTTATCCAAAACCACTTAGCTTAGGCAAGGTCGCTTTTAGGTGTTCCTTCACGAGTCCGCGGCGAGACATAACTGGTGAGGGCTACGTACGATGGTATTCAAAAGCTGAAAAGTCTGCGGGCATCGAGATCACGTTCCTCGATGAAGAGTCTCGTGTCTGGTTTTCAAATTCAATTGCCGCGGCCAAGCCACTCAGCTTTATTCCTGATTTCCCGCGATAGAACTTCGTATCGGACATTCTCAAAGCATTGATGGGTAAAGATTGATCTCGCTGCGCTGCATCCATGATCTCAATACGCCCATAATGCGGGCCTGGCCTCGGCCTACCAATGGACCCGTATCACGTCTGGGATTCACGGAGCATGCCCTATCCGAGTCATTGTTAGGGAAGCTTGTGAGCGTTCACACTGCGTTAAGTGTTACTTCAACATCGCGACGTCTAAGCCCAATACTTTTCTGGATCGTGAGGGTAGATGTTGTTCGAGGAGATCCCATCAACACTCTTCAGTCAACCGCATCGACCGGCATTGCGCTCGATCATGATCGTGAACAGCTTCGTCAGCACGCCCTCGAAGAACTCCGCCTAATCGACACACCCGAAAGTGAAAACTACGACCGCATTACCCGGATGGCCAGTCGCCTCTTCGGCACCGCCATCGCCGTCGTCTCGCTTACCGACCGCTCCCGCCAGTGGTTCAAGTCGCATATCGGCACCGCAGGCCGAGAGATCCCGCGCTGCGCCGCACCGTGTGCCGAGGTGACCCGCAGCCAGGACTTCCTCAACGTTCCCGATCTGCTCGAGGACATACGCTTCGCTGAATCGCCTCTCGCTAAATCCGGCATACGGTTCTATGCGGGCGCTCCTCTTACCACCTGCAACGGACACACTCTCGGCTCGATGTGCGTGCTTGACCCCGAACCCCGGACGTTCACTCCGGAGCAGGTCGCCTCGCTCAAAGACTTCGCGGCCATGGTCATGGCGGCGATCGAACTGCAGCATGGAACAGGCCGTATCGATGCGACGAGTGGCCTACCCAACCGCCATCAGCTCTATGACGATATAGAAAACCAGCGGCACAAGACCCCGGACGCGACCCGCGTGCTTCTCGTCGTGGAACTCGCTGACCTCCGTCACGTTAACGACGCCGTCAGCGTACTCGGCGCTTCTTACCTTGATGCGCTTGTCCAGGCCTCCACTGCCACGATTCGGTCGACTCTCGGACACAACACCGTTCTGTACCAGGTAGGTTTCGCCTCTATCGCCCTGCTCCTCGAGGAGGAGGAGCTCGTGTCACAATCCGTGGCCGAGCTCGTTGCCAGCCACTTGAAGGTTCCTACTGTCGCAAACGGTATACCCGTCGTCATCGCTGCCGCCCTGGGAGCTTCGCCCTTCCGGCTCGATAGTGTCTCCCCACAAGACGCCCTCCGCACTGCCATCAGCGCCGCCCGCCAGGCCCGCCAGGCGGAGGTTGACTACACCGTCTTCTCGGCGAAAAGCGACGACGCCCACCGGCGGCGCTTCTATCTCCTCACCCAAGTGCGCGAATCGCTCGATCAGCAGCAGCACTTCTCGCTCGTCTACCAGCCCCGCCTCGACCTGCGCACTGGCCTCTGCACCAGTGCCGAGGCTCTCCTTCGCTGGACGCACCCCGCACTCGGCAGCGTCTCACCGGGCGAGTTTATCCCGCTCGTCGAACAGACTGCCCTCGCCCGCCCGATGACCCAATGGGTTCTCGCCACGGCCTTCGAACAGATCACCGCCTGGCAGCGCACCGGCCTTGACCTACGTCTCTCGATTAACGTCTCCACCCGCAATCTGGAAGAAGAGGACTTTGCGACGTTGCTCGCACAGACGCTCTGTGAGCACGGCATTCAGCCATCGCAGATTGAACTCGAGTTCACCGAGAGCGCCCTCATTCGTTTCCATACCCGGGTCCTCGCTCAACTCCGTATGATTCGCGAAATGGGCATCGATCTCGCGATCGACGACTTCGGTACAGGCTATAGCTCGTTCTCTTACCTTCGCCAGCTTCCCGCCACTATCGTCAAGCTCGATCAATCGTTCATGCGTACCCTCGCCCACAGCGTACGAGACCAGTCGATGGTTCGGTCCATGATCGCCATGGCTCAGGACATTGGCTATCGTGTCGTTGGCGAGGGTGTCGAAACCCAGGAAGTACTCGACTTCCTGAAAAAGAATGGATGCGACGAAATCCAAGGCTATTTCATAGCACGCCCCCTCAGCCCGGCGGGCCTCACGGACTTCATGGCACGACAAAGCGCTCTGCACCTACAGGTGGCCTGATCCTGCCGGTACAAGGAAATATAAAACCCGCAGCATCCAGGGTACTTCCTGTTTGTTTGAATGCGTTGCCGGTCAGTGCTGCCGCAAGGAGGAGAGCGAAGATTTGTACAGAGACGTCGAATGCGCAAGCATACCCGTGTCGGTCCTTTTTATAGCAAGGTGTTGTGATCCTATCCGTTCGGCTGTTCGAAGAGGATAGGAAAGGCTCGGCACAAATCCGGCACCGGTAGCCGTCGCGCTGCAGAATCGCCTCACGATGACACACCAAAGTACTCATCCTGCCGATTCAACGTGAGGAATTTGCGCACAGAGCCGGTGCGAGAACCCCCAGATTCCCGCACTGGCAATGCTTTATGTTAAGGAAGTTTCGCCATTTTACTTTCTCGCCGCGTAGAAAGTTGAATGACGATTGTTTCCACAATCCGGCCGTGGATGCAAATTGACTACCATCGTTGCAATAAAGGGCAACACGGCTCAAATGCAGTCTGTTCCGTATGGGTTGACTCGTGTCGTTCACCCCTGCTCCACGACTTGCGAAGAACAGTTGTGGACAGAAAGCACCTCGCCAACGACCGCCGGCCATATACGGCAGAACGACCTTGTAGTAGTGTAATCGAGCAACTTATGAACGATAACGATACGACTGTTGCCCCATAGCCAGCGTGAACTTAAACATACTTGAGAAACCACGAGATTTACCTGCATGGATTAAAGAGTTAACGACGTGCAAGCACTTGTTACAATGGTCAAGGACAGCAGCACGAACGCGATTATAAAAATTAAGGATTATCTGGCGTTCCTTCCACACGGCTTTCTCCAGGGTAGACGCTCCAGGGAAGTGATGAGCGTGTCACCTTTAATTGTTTCTCTGATGCGGACGGTCTCCAATTTTCCTCAAAATCAGGTTGGATGTCTGTGTATAGAAATTCATAGACAAACAAGTCATCCTGAATAATATCTCCATTGCGAATCTAGCTCTGCGCCGCAACACGAATTGTTGACTCCAGCCCCGCTCGTACTCCTGCAGAGCTGGGCCGGGTTCATCGGGGGCAGATGAGTCGATGTAGCCGTACTTTGTGAGCCCAAGTGATGATGTCGTTGTATGAATGAACGCGCGTTCTGGAATGACGGGTTCAGCTTTCTTATTAAAGAATATTTCAGTGTCCTCGGCTGCATTCTAGAAGGGAGACCTTCAGAAAGGACCGCTTTCAGAAGGGGATCTTCAATCGTCTCCGTGAGCTTCAGCATTGCTTGCTGCGCCTGTGCTCTTACACTCGATGGAGTGGATTTCCGCTGTCTGTAGAGCCAAATCATGCCGCCACTCCTTCGAGTGGTCTTCCACGATCAAAGCAGCGGCCGTGGCGTAATCGAAGATCCGCTTCACCAAGTTGCGGCGCTGTGCGTCACCTCGAAGCCGTTGTCACGCTTGCGGGAGACAAGCCGCTGCACATCCTGAGTAGTCACCTCGCGAAGGGAACGAGCGGGCGCATGGTTCGCATTCGTCTCACTCGTCGCGTGCTGTTTAGCGCATGCAAGGGCTGGGACCGAGCACAGCCCCTTACAGGGCACGCTGTCGCCTCTTCGGATCGGTCATAATCTGGTGAGTGTCGAAGCTGTCCTAAAAAGTTTCCCGTGATTACATCTGTGACGTGGAAGAGAGCGACGCGGGTATTCTCTTGTGTCGCTGAAGGCAAAGCCCTGCGCCGTACTGTCTATGATGGAGGCTCGAGAGAGTTTTATGACTCATGCTATAGACTTCGCCTTCGAGAGCGGGTGACTGGCAAGACAGCCGATGTGCGCGACCTGCTGCTCGCCACAGCCTTCTCCGCGTCTGGTGTGCTCGAAGACTCCCCACAGGGGTTTGTTCGGTGATCCGCTGGAAGAAGCGAAACCCGATGGCATGTTCAAGATTCTAAGCACGTATTGATTCGGTGTGATCTCATATGGCCCGCAGCTTCTACCCACTTCAAGACTTTGCACCTAAACCGTCGCAAGTCTCGTTAGTGCCTTTCCATTTCACCCGCCTGCATGGACAAGAGCTGTTGGTGAATGAGGCTGGGGAGTTCCTGTTTGGCCCAGATTGGGACCACAGGAGAATTGGCAGATGGCAAGATCGACACGCGATCAACGCTGTACAAGGATCTGAAGGCGAAACATTTCGTTTATGACGACACATCCTCACCTCTTTTCGACGTGTTTGCGGCCAAAATTCGGACGAAATATGACCACCTCGGCGGGGGGAAGCTCCACATTTCGTCGTGACCCTGCGTTGTGAACACTCTTGCCATTACTGCCAGGTTTCGCGGCAGACCTCCGCAAAGGGCGAGTTCGATATGGGCCGGGAGACGGCAGATCGCTCGACCAGTTTGATGTTCGACTCACCCTCCCCGCACGTGACTCTGGAGCTGCAGGGCGGGGAACCATTGCTCGCATTCGAGACGATTCAGTACATCATTTCGACGGCCAAGGAGCAGTCGCAAGTTCGCGGGAAGAGCCTGGACCTGGTGGTGACGACCAATTTGCCTGTGCTACGGACGAGATGTTGATGTATTTCAGAGACGAAGGGGTGAAGGTCTCTACCTCTCTCGATGGGCCCGCTTTCCTCCACAACAAGAACTGACCCGGCCGGGAAATGATAGCTACGAGCGGGCAATCGAACGGAATTGAGCGCAGCCGCAAGATTCTGGGATATGAGAACGTGGCCGCACTGATGACGACAACTGCGGCGTCTCTCGACCATGTGACTGAGATCATCGACGAATACGTGCGGTGCGAGTTCCACACGATCTTTTTACGGCCGATCAGCCCCTACGGCTTCGCTCTGAAAACCAAGAATCGAACCGGCTACGAGAGGGACGATTTATATTTTGGTCTTGGCTAAGCGGTCGGTCGCTCAACGCCTTGGAGTTCTCGTGCGCCTAACAACTGCTGGGACTGGACGCAATTCAACGATAGTGTCGTAGGGAGGGTGACGATTGAGGATTTGTCTCTCCCCAGGCGAGGAGAGTACATCCCTTTCTTTGCCGCACAAACTGAGCCGAGTAGGGATCTGGCTGGCTATCGTGCCGTTCTGTCGCATGACGATTTGGATACTGATCGCCCGATCGTCGACCGTTTGCGCGACTCAGATCATTTCAGAGGCGGTGATGTCATTGTCATAGAGGGGGATAGCGGCTTTGTTCGATCCCTCTATCGTCTCTATGACGACCTCATCACTCCCTTTTTTCTCTATTCCAAGCACACCGGATCGCTCTTTGTTGTGACCTGCTCAACATGCCCTTCGATCGAAGCTGCTCGCACGGACCTTCTTTTCGCTTGCGAGATCTTCAAGGTAATCCGCCCAGAACTGCAGCATCGTACGGCGTACGATCGCTATAATGCGCGCGGTTGTAGATGCCACGAACCCTGCCGATCGTGGGGTTCAGAGCCTTCTCGATCACGTCCGAAGAGAAACCCTGTTCATGTAGCAGAGTCGATCCGGTTCGCCTCAGATCGTGAATAGTGAATGGCGGCATCTGGAAGCTGATCCCTTCCAGTGCCTTATTCAAGGCGTTCGCAGCAAACGGCCGAGTCAGACTACCTCGGCCTGGCAGCACCAACAGGGAAGGTCCGGCTAGGTTCCTAAGCTCCTCAAATAGTTCTGCCATTTGGCGTGCCAGATACACGATGTGCGCCTTCCAGTTTTCGAGTTAGCAGCAGGTATGTGCCACTCATGAGCTTTAACATCCACGTGCTCCAACAAGGTTTGCAGCTCTCCTTTTCGTACCAGCGTCAGCAGAATGATGTGGAGCCCGAGCTTGAACTGTCGCCGAATGTTTGACTGATAAAGCTCCTGCAGATAACTCGGCAGTTCCGTCGCAGACAAAGCACGATCACGTGAGCGCGCGATCGTAATAAAGCGCATCGGGATCGTCAGTGCCGGATTCATCGTGATCACGCCGAGAGCCATAGCGTACTCAAACATGCGCTTGAAGAGATTGCGCAGCTGCCCGGCTGCGGCTGGGTGCCCACCATCCCGCTTTCGAGAGACGAGTGTCTGGACATCGCTGGGCGTGATATCTCGAAGCGGCCGCTCAGCCAGAGTCGGATAAGTTTCTTAATCGGATACAGTCAGATGCCACTGGGATCCTTGCAGTCCCGCGTCGCAATTTCGCGGAAGTACCGCTCCCCGAACTCGAAGACAGTGGTGGTGGTGTTCGCCACGGAAACTTCTCTGCCTGCTTCTGTTTCGCGGGCGAGATACTGGTAGCAAGCAACTCGGCATACTCATTCCTTTTGTCACGCGCCGCCTTTAGACCTATAGCCGCATATTGGCCAAATGAAACTTTCTCGAGCTTGCGGTTATGGCGATAACGGAATCTCCAGGACCGGCTCCCAGAAGGGAAGATTTCCAGGTTAACCCCTGCCCATCGGATACGGTGTAGCGACTCTCTTGGTTTTAAACGGTCGATGGGAGTCGTTGTCAGTGCCATGTTAGCCCCCCTCCGTGTCCACGGAACATCAACTTTCGTGTCCACACAACCTCCGTGGTCACATCTATGGACACTCGGACGTTTCCGGAAATGCACTTATTTGCCGATGCAGAAGGTGGAGAAGATCAGACTAAGCACATCGTCAGTGGTTGTTGTTCCGGTGAGAGCGTCGAGGGCATCCAGCGCCGCATGTAAATCAAGCAGGATCATCTCATGAGGTATCTGTTCGTGGATGGCGGCATCGGCGCTTGCCAGACTTTGCCGGGCCGCCGTAACCGCTCCATGTTGTCGCTCGCTGGTAAGAAACACCGAGTCGAGGACGGCTCCTTCCCCGGTCAGCGCTGTGTGGATGCTGCCACGCAGGTCCTCCAGGCCTTCCCCCGTCTGGGCAGACACATGCACGGCACGCAACCCAGGGACGATCTCGGCCATAGAAGCGATTAGCTGCGTGCGGCCCTTGTCCGGGACGAGGTCACATTTGTTCAGAGCCACAATGGCTGGCCTGCCCGCGATCTCTGCCAGCAGCGCTGTATCCGCGGCGTCCAGGGTGCTCGTTCCATCCACGACAAGCAGGACCAGGGCTGCGTCAGCCAGCACTTCGCGCGAGCGGGCGATGCCAAGCGCCTCGATCTCCTCGGTCGTTTCACGGATGCCTGCGGTATCAGTAATCTCGACCGGTATTCCCTCGAAAGCTGTTCGTTCGGAGATCACGTCGCGCGTCGTTCCAGGTGTTGACGTTACGATCGCACGATCACGATCAAGCAGCGCATTGAAGAGGGACGACTTGCCTGCATTAGGCCGACCAACAATCGCCAGCGACCGGCCTTCGCGTAGCGCCTTCCCATAACGATAGCTGCCTTCCAGGCGCGCCAGTGCCAGTGTAATGACGGCGATTTTGGATTCGATTTCGCTGTTTGGGAGAAGGTCGAGATCATCTTCCGCGAAGTCAATGCCAGCCTCGAGCGTTGCAATTAATCTGATTAACTCTGTCTTGCTCGGATGCACGGTGCGCGACAGAGCTCCGCCCATCTGACTGGCCGCCACTCGCGCCTGGTGCAGCGTTGTCGCGCTGATCAGATCGTGCACTGCTTCAGCCTGGGTCAGATCCAGACGGCCGGAAAGAAAGGCTCTCTGGGTGAACTCGCCCGGCTCAGCAAGGCGTGCGCCCAGCTGGATCGCGCCTCGCACAACCGCCTCCAGCACCACGGGGGCGCCGTGAGCCGAGATCTCCAGCACATCTTCGCCTGTGTAGCTTTTCGGCCCGGCAAAGAAGGTCGTTACGACCTCGTCCAGCACGCTGGCCGAAGCCTGGCCGGGCTCTCGATCCAGCAGATACCCGAACTGTGCTCTACCGGCGACGAACTCGCCTGCGCTGCGCAACAGTGATCGTCCAATGGCTGTGGCGTCCCTGCCTGACAGCCGCACGACGCCGATGCCGCCGCGACCAGGCGGCGTGGCGATGGCAACAATGGTGTCGAGTACGTCCCTCATACTGTCTATCTTGCGGCAGAACGTCACCGCGGAAGAGGGCGGCGATGGTACGAAATCTTCAAGCGGGTCCCCGGACGCTCGCGCCGCACAGAGTGCAGTAGTTTGCTGCGCTCAGAAGCGGCCTGTAACAGGCCGTGCAGGTTGGAGCCTCGGCTTCATCCGCCGGCGTCCAGCCAGGAGGTCTGCCGGCTACACCGCTGGGCCCCAGGTACGCCGCAGCGGGATAGAAGAACACTGGCCGTGGAACGCTGAGCGCCCAAACGAAGCAGGCGATCCACCCGATGCCGGTCCATGCGAAGAAGAAATTTGCAAACCAGATTGCCGTCGCGCTGGGATGTTGCCGGCTGCTGGCGATAACGGATGGAGCGAAGTAGATAAAAAAGCAAAGAGCCAGGAATGTCATAGAAGCTACTCCAAGCGGCGTGTTTCACGAGCAGGACGAAGCGTAAGACGTGCCTTACAGGATACGTTGCGAGTCGCCTCTTTGTTTCATGCCGCTGCAGCTTAGCGCCAGTTTTGGCTGCGATCTATGAGAGGACGCGCGACGGAACAGGCGACTCTTGCGAGGTGTGCGTTCCACCGCGCAATCCGGCCAGAATCTGAGTCTGGAAGTCATTCGCTGCACCTGGATTGTTCGGCAGGAAGATAGTGTTTGTTCCGCCGCGAGTTCCGATATCGCGCAACGTATCGAAGTATTGCGTGAGCAGCACAAGGGCCATCACGTCGTCCGCGGTGGATCCGGGAACAGTCTCGCGAAAATGCTCGATCGAAGCGCGCAAACCGTCGATGATGGCTTGCCGTTCCGCCGCGATTCCCTTACCCTGCAAGGCTTTTGACTCCGCCTCCGCCTCTGCCTGCTTCACTTTCAGGATCTTCTCTGCCTCTCCACGGGCCTGCGCCGCGACCTGCGAGCGCTGTGCGGCATTGATGTCGTTCATCGCATTCTTCACCTTGATATCGGGCACGATATCCGTGACCAGAGCGGTAAGAATGTTGAAGCCGAATCCTGACATGATGGTGTCCAGCTCAACCTTTACGGCGACAGAAATTCCGCTCTGCTGTTCGAAGGTCTCATCAAGCGTGAGCTTCGGAACGTGACCGAGTATGGAATTGAAAACGAAGCTCTCGATCTGCTTTTGCGGCGCACTGAGTCGGTAGAACGCGTCGTAGATTTTCTCATCCAGCACCTGATACTGCACGCTTACGGGAATTTGCACGAAGACGTTGTCGCGCGTCTTTGTTTCTACCGAAAAGCTTGCCTGCCGGACCTGCAGATCCACGAAGTAAACTCGCTCCGCAAAGGGAACGAGCACATGCAATCCGGGGCGCGTGATGCGATCGAACTTACCAAAGCGCTCCACGACGCCGGCTGTAGCGGTCCGAACCGTGTACAACGTCTTCAGGATCGTCACAAGGAAGATGATTGCAAGAATAAAGAGCAGAAAAACCAGGGCGGACGAGAGTTGCATGCCAGGCGACCTTTAGACGCGCTATTAAGAGAATACAGCAGCAACGACGCGGCCATCACAGGGTTGCGGTCTTTGCGCGGTCTACCATAAGGGAATGGATGCGCACTTCTCTGAAGCTAGTTTGCGATTCCTCCGCGGGCTGAAACGGAACAACGATCGAGACTGGTTCAATGAACGGAAATCGATCTATGAGCAGGAGCTTAAGCTCCCCATGCTCGCTGTAATTAATGACGTAAACGAGGCGTTGCTGCGCTTCGCTCCGGAGCATGTTCGCTCTCCCGCGAAGACCATGATGCGCATTTACCGGGACATTCGATTTTCGAAAGACAAGCGTCCGTATAAGACTCATGTCAGTGCGTGGTGGGCTCGATCGGGTATGGAGAAGACATCAGGCGGCGGATTCTACGTCGATGTTGCGGGAGATCAGGTGCAGATTGCAGCCGGAGTTTTCATGCCCGAACGAGCCCAGCTCACGGCAATTCGCACGCACATTACAACGCACCATGCGCGCCTGCGAAAGGAACTGCAGGCGCGGCAGATGCGTACGCTAGGGCTCGAACCGCTGCGTGGCAGCCCGCTTACGCGACCGCCGAAGGGCTTCGCCGGGCCCGCTGAAGCGATGGATTTGCTTCTCTGCCGCGAGTGGGGCGTCTCTGGAACATTTCCCGTCGGGATGGCGCTGAGCCCGGAGTTCGCGCGCGATGTAGTGCTTCGATTCAAACGCGCAGCAGCACTCGTCGCTCTGCTCAATGAGCCTCTCGCTCCGCAGAAGAAGAGCTCCTCGTTTCTTCTCATGCCGCTTCGATGAGGGGCCCGGCTGCCGTCCGCGCGACAGCTTCCATCTTCACCATGAGCGGGCAGCAATAGAACATACGTGCTAAAAACCGAACAAAAGGGTAGAAACCCGTGAGAAACCTGTGGAAACGGGCCTTTTGGCGTTGACAAAGCTGGCGCGAGAGTCGAAGGTGAATGGCGGTACGGTACTCCGGACCCGCATGAACACTGGTGATTTCGCAGCAAGGCAACGATCGAAGATGGGCTGCACGTGCAATCAGCGATCGAAGATGTGGCGAACCATTGACATGTATCTCGAGAAAGAACGAAGGAGCAAGATATGGCGAAGGGAATGACAAAGACCGCTCTGGTCCGCTCAATGGCGGAAAGTCTGGAACTCACAAACAAGCAATCCGCTGCATTTTTCGAACTGCTGGCCCAGACCGCAGTAAAGGAAACGAAAAAGAACGGGGAGTTCACGATTCCTGGTATCGGCAAGCTGGTAAAGGCTGAGCGTAAGGCTCGTCTTGGCCGCAATCCGCAGACGGGCGAGACTATCAAGATCAAGGCAAAGACGGTCGTCAAGTTCCGTGTGGCAAAGGTAGCGAAGGATACGATCGCACCGGTTAAAAAATAGCGATTCACGTTACATATTGGAAGGGAAGGACTGGTGGACTGCACGGTATGTGCAGGTCACCGGCCATTTTCAAGTCCAAGCGATGTCATGGATCAGCGCTGACGCTCCGAGGGAGTGGTCGGAAGAGTCTATAAATGCTTTGGAATGAACGCGATGGCGATGAGAGAAGCGCCGAACGAAATCAGCACCCCCTTGAGCAGCAGGGTGGAATTGAAGTTCCCGCCGAGGGTGATGAAGCTGACTGCGGTGCCGATCACGAAGACCTCGGAAAGAATGCCGGTGCGGTAGATCGGGCGGGCGCCGGTGGGTGGAACGCGGGGACGGAGCGAGGGTATAACGCGAGGTACGGCCGCGCAGTAACGCTTGTATGGTTCGCCTAAGTGATTCAAAAGAAAGGCTTCTTCGGCGGCAACGAGACGAATTTGCACGACCCCAATGAGGACGATGGTGATGATGGCGCCGGTCGGTGGCATGAGCAGGGAGAGGGCCAGGGTGTTGAGGAAGGTGCCTAGATACAGTGGGTTGCGTACGTGGCGGAAAGGCCCGTCGGCGAGGATGCGATCGCCGCGCATTCCACCAGCGTGGACCACCGAGGCTCCCAGGTAGGCCGCGCCCCAAACGCGAAGCCATGCCCCGAGGGTTGCGGCAATGCAGCCTAAGATCAATAGAATCTGTGAGCTGGCAGTGAAGCTAACCCAGTGCTCGCGGGCTGGAAACGATGCGAGAAGAAGCCACCAGGTGCTGGAGCTGAGTGAGAATCCTGTGTAGCGCTCCCATGGAGCAAAGAAGCCGAGGAAGTAAATGAGTCCGTGGACAACATATCGGAAGCGGTATTCGAGTCGGGACGCTTTCATCATAAATGCGCTATTTCCGTCGAGGTAGAGCGGTGTTCCGCTGAGATTAAGGGGTGTTTTGCGCGCTTTTCGCCCAGGTGAGGACGATGGAGGAGATCACCTGATCTTGAACCGCAAATACGGGCCAAGGAACAACGGACGCCTTCGAGATGCAACGAAGGGACCCCGCACCAGGTCGGAGCCTCCGATCGCTTCTTTGCCTGCTGGCCCTGCCTTTGCTCAGTAGAGGGTTAGTCGTCAGTTTGGCCGAGAGCCGCCAAGATGTGGTCAAAGTCCTCCAGCTTGGCATATTCGATGATGACACGGCCGCGACCGCGGGTGTCTTCGATCTTGACCTTGAGGCCGAGCGATCGTTGCAGGCGTATCTCGACTTCGCGGACGTTGGGGTCCTGCGGGGGCTTCTGTTTCTCTTCGCGGGCCTGTCGTTCTTCAGGGTGAAGGAGCCCTTGGATGTAGGTCTCTGTCTGACGGACGGACATGGAGAGGGCACGGACTTTCTGGGCGGCGGCGAGGATGCGATCGGGGGCCTCGAGGGCGAGAAGGGTGCGGGCGTGGCCGAAGGTGAGCTCGCCGGCCTCGACGGAGAGCTGGACAGGTTCCGGGAGACGGAGGAGACGGAGGAAGTTGGCCACCGAGGCTCGTTCTTTGCCGGTGCGCTGGGCCATCTGCTCCTGGGTCAGCTTGAACTCGTGGCTGAGGCGGTGGTAGGCGCGGGCCTGCTCCATGGGGTTGAGGTCGGCTCGCTGGAGGTTTTCAACAATGTTCATCTCCATGGTTTGCGCGTCAGAGGCGGGCCGAACAATGGCGGGGATGGTGGATTTGCCGGCGTTGCGGCTGGCGAGGAGACGTCGCTCGCCGGTGATGAGCTGGTAGCGACCATCAGGGAGAGGGCGGACAACGATGGGCTGGATCACGCCTGTAGCGGCAACGGAGGCGGTGAGTTCGGCGAGCTGAACTTCGTCGAACCGGGTGCGGGTCTGGAAGGGATTGCGGTCGATATCGCCGACGGGAATTTCGAGAGGTTGGCCGGTAGGGGTGGCGTCTGCGGCCTTGGGAGCTGCGACGGGTTCGGGTGCGGGGCGCGACGGGAGAAGGGCTTCAAGGCCTCGGCCGAGGGCTTTGCGTGTGTCGGGTTGGGGCATGTGGTTCCTCCTGAGTGATCGGCAAGAAGGGCGAACGCGACGGGTGCGGCGTTTCGTAACGGACGTTACGGCTTCGGGACGGCGAAAGCAAATACGGGGGTCTTCCGTGCGCTCGCCTCGGTCGAGATTCCGTCTTCTTTGGTTAGGTGTGGAGATGGATAGAGACTGATGCCTCTACGTTGGTCGGATTACAGGGTATGAGAGGTTCATTTGTTGTAGGGCCAAAGGCGGAGTTTGCGAGTTGATTTCGCTGCTGCGGCCTGCTGTTTGGCTTCTTCGGCGCGGCGTTTGGCTCCGGGACTTTCGATGTGGTTGCGGGCGAGGAGTTCGGCGGCAAGGTCGATGTAGGCTTCGGCTCCACGGGAGCGTGGATCGTAGATGGAGACGGGCTGACCGTGACTGGGAGCTTCGGCGAGGCGAATGTTGCGAGGGATGGTGGTGGTGAAGAGTTTGTCTTTGAAGAAGTCGCGGAGATTTGCCGCGACCTGCTGCGACAGGTTGGTGCGATCGTCGACCATGGTGAGGACGACACCTTCGAGGCCGAGGGTGGGGTTGAAGGCCTGGGCGACGCGGTCGAGGGTACTGACGAGCTCGGAGATGCCTTCGAGGGCGAAGTATTCGGACTGCATGGGGACAAGGAGGCCGTCGGCGGCGACGAGCGCATTGAGGGTGAGGAGATCGAGGGCGGGGGGGCAATCGAGCAGGATGAAGGGGTACTCCGCGCGGATGGGTTGGATGGCGTCGCGAAGGCGGAACTCGCGACGGTCTTGGGAGACGAGCTCGAGATTAGCGCCTATTAAGTTTTTGCTGCCTGGGACGAGAGCGAGGTTGTCAACGTTGGTGGGGATGATGGCTTCAGCGATAGTGGCTTGGCCGAGCAGCAGGTCGTAGATGCTGATGCGGTTGGCAGCCTGCTTGAGGCCGAGGCCACCGGTGGTATTCGCCTGGGGATCGCAGTCGATCAGGAGGATTGGGAGGCCGTCGAGGGCGAGGGCGGCGGCCAGGTTGATGGCGGTGGTGGTTTTGCCCACCCCGCCTTTTTGGTTGACGATGGCCAGGACTCGGCCTGGGGGAGTGGGGGCTTGCTGGGCACTTTTGGTCGACATAGGCTGCTGAGAAGGGTAGCGGGTTGAAGGGCTGGGGGCAAGACGTTCCACGTGGAACAGCGGGATAGTCTGGAGATTGGGTAGCTGTAGGCGGCACTTCCGCGCCAGGAGGCACAAAGGGCTGCTCAGACTGGGCTCCTTGCGTGGACCGTTGCTGGGGAAGATGTGCGGACGCGAATGCGGTGGGGACGCGTTTGCAGGACGGACGCGAACATAGCGGATTGACGTCATGCTGCAGTTGTTCCACGTGGAACAAGGCTTCTCGATTGGATCCGGAGTGCTACATCATTGCGAGGATGCTGTTGGAGCTTTGGGGCAAGGCGAGGCGTGTGAATGGCTTGGTCCAGGTCTCGGTTGCGGCAATCGTAGTAAGGACGAGGGTGAGGGGAGCGAGATCGGCGGCGAGGTTCAGGGCGAGCGGCATGTTGTCGACGGCGCGGAGGGTGACGGCGTCAAAACGTTGCATGTTGAGGAGGGTTTCGGCGCGCGCGGCGTGCACTTGAGTGGTGAGGTCGAGGGAGCGAATCACTTCGCGGAGGAAGGCGGACTTTTTACCTTGCGACTCGGCGAGGGTAACGGCGAGGTCTGGGCGGAGGATGTGGAGGGGGAGGCCGGGAAAGCCGGCGCCGGAGCCGAGGTCCAGGACGGTGTGGACGTGCTCCGGAAGATGGGTAGCGAGGAACAGGCTTTCACCGAAGTGACGGGTGACGATGGCCTCAGGCTCGTGGACAGCGGTGAGGTTGGTGCGGGCGTTCCATTTGAGAAGGTGGTCGAGGTAGGTGCTGAGCTGACCGAAGAGAGTGGAGGGGGGTGGGGGGTGGACCTGGCAGAGGAAGGGGGTGAGGAGTGTGGCGATGCGATCGGAGGACAAAGCGGGCATGCAGCCTAAGGATATCGCGCCTTTCGATAAGGTGAAAGGAAGGAGGCGTCGGGGATGTGGATTGACTGGCGAGGGGCATCCCACCGATAGAGAGGCTGGTGTGCATGGAGAAGCACTGTGTGTGGAAGGGTGTGGGGGTGGGGGCAGTAAGTGGATTGGTGGCCTCGTGGGCAATGTTGGCGTTTATTGATGGGCCGGGAAGGCGATTGCTCGACATGCTGAAGACGGACGAGGACCGGAAGCGCGAGGCGGCGCGGCAGGAGCGAGATGGGGCGGATACACCGGAGAGCGTGACCATGCAGGCTGCGGATGTGTTTGCGTCGAAGTCTACGGGAGGGAAGCACCTGAGCCTTGAGGGGCGGAAAAGGGGAGGAACGCTGGTGCACTACGGATTTGGGGCCGCGATGGGAGCTTTTTACGGCGGGGTGGTCGAACTGGCGCCGGTAGTCGGGGCGGGAGTGGGGATTCCGTTCGGGACGGTGCTGTGGGCGAGTACGGATCTAGTATCAGTTCCGGCGGTGGGGTTCGCGAAGTGGCCGACAGACGAGCCGGCGGCGGCGCATGTGACGCACTGGATGGCGCACGTGATCTACGGGATGGGGCTCGAGGCGCTGCGGCGGGAAGGGCGGCGGTGGGTCCGTTAGAGCTGGTAGGGTCTGTCTTTAGGTGTGAGCGGCAAGAGAAGACCGCCGATCTGCAGATGACAAGCAGGGAGACTGATGAGGAGTGTTTCTGCTGGCTGTTAGCGGGACTGGGCGGCTTGCGTGACGAGGTGAGTGAAGAGGGCGCGGGAGGTGGGGCTGGTGGCAGCGGAGCGTTCGGGATGCCACTGGACGGCGAGAAGACGGAGGCCAGTGGAGGGGTCGGCCTCAATAGCTTCGATGACGGCATCTTGAGGGCAACGGGCGGAGATACGGAGGCCCGCGCCCGGGATGGCAATGGCCTGATGATGGGAGGAGTTGATGGGAAGACGCGGATGGGCGTCGGTGATGACAGTTTCGGCGGGGTCGACGAGGGCTGAAAGGAGGGAGTTTTCGGCGATTGCCGCGGTATGAGTGGTGGCGATAGATGGGCCGGAGGGGTGATTCACAGGGAGGATGCTGAGGTCCTGGTGGAGGGTTCCGCCGCGCCAGGTGTTGATGGATTGGAGGCCAAAGCAGATGCCGAGGACGGGTTTGCCGTGCGCCTGGGCATCTTCGAGAAGGAGGATGTCGGTGGCTTCGCGGGTGGAGTCGGCGGGAGTGGTGGTGGGGTCTGCGGGCTGGCCGTAGCGGGAGGGGTCGATGTCGGCGGGGGATCCGGGGAGGAGGACGCCGTCGCAGGTATCGACGAGGGCCTGGAGATCGGCGGGGGTGGCAGTGAGGGGGAGCTCGACGGGAGTGCCACCGGCTTGCTCGATGGCGGCGAGATAGGCGGGGAGGTTGCGGCGGTTGTAGTCGAGGTCGGCGGAGGTGGGAGTGGGGATGGCGATACGGGGCTTCATCTGCCTGATGATACCGGCCAGGTGAACTCGGCTGAAGGTCGCACGGAAGATTGGGCGCTACGAGTCAATGCGGGTCTTCGCTTGGCTCAGAACCGGGGGCGATCGTGTTGGACCAACGTTACGGGTGAAGGGCGGTGTGGTCGAGATAGGTCCTGGTGATGACGTGGAAGGCCTGTTGGGTGAGCGATTCGGCGTCGCGAGTGGACAAGCCGGTGGTGGGGAGGGGGTCGCCGATGAGGAGGAGGAGGGGGCGGGGGCGGAGGGTGTAGGTGTGGATGGGGAGGAGTTGCCAGGTGCCGACGAGGGTGAGGGGGACGAGGGGAACCTGGGCGCGGATGGCCATGAAGGCTGCTCCGGAGAGGAAGGGGCCGGTCTGGCCGGTGGCGGCGCGGCCACCTTCGGGGAAGAGGACCAGGGGCATGCCGGCTTTGAGGGCGGCCGCACCGCGGCTGAGGGAGGCGATGGAGGTGCGGGCGGTGGATTGGTCGACCGGGACCTGGCCGGAGCGGTGGAGATGCCAGCCGATGAAGGGGATCTTCCAGAGGGATTGCTTGGCGAGGATGCGGAACTGGAACGGGAGGTGGGCGAAGAGGACGGGGGTATCCATGTAGGAGAGGTGGTTGGACGCGAAGACGGCGGGGCCGGGGGGGAGGCGGTCGGTGCCAAGGACGGTGACGGGGGAGAAGGTAATGTGGAGGAGGGTGCTGGCCCAGGCGCGGGCGATGGCGTGTTGCTGGCGGCCGGATCTGTCCCAAAGCGAGGTGAGGAGGGAGGCGCAGCCGAAGAGGATGGTGACGAGGGCAATGAGGGGGTCAAAGACGAGATAGGTGAGGGCGCGAAGAGCTGGGCCGGGCGATGGCGGATAGGTGGCCGGGTCGGCGCGGGGTAGCGGTGGCGGAGGGAAAGCGGGTTCCTGCACTTCGCTGCGCTTCGGTCGGGATGACAGAGCCTTTGAGTTCGTGGTTGGAGAAGCGGGTTCCTCTGCTGCGTCTGCGCTATGTTTCGACTTCGGTCGGGATGACAGGTTTCGAGGCTGGCTGGTTGACGAAGCGGGTGCGTGCGTGGCGTCTGCGTTGTGCTCCGACTCCGGTTGGGGTTCCAGGGGGTCGGGGCATTGGGGCGCTTCGGGCAGAAGTCGCGGGTTCTTCGCTGCATTCAGAATGACAGCTCTTTTTTGAGCGGCGGGGACTGGCGAGGAGCTGGTTTCGGGTGAGGTTGGCTCTGGAGGCGTCATGCGGTGGGGACCAGGAGGTGGCGGAGTTCACCGACGAGGTAGACGGAGCCTGTGGCAAGGATGAGACCGCCGGGCGGGGTGATGGCCTGGGCTTCGGTGAGGGCGGCGTGGAGATGGGGGGCGGCGTGGGCGGGGATGTCGAGGCGGTGGGCCTGGGCGAGGAGGTCGTCGACGTGGGCGGCGCGGGGGTTTGCGATAGGGGCGAGGACGATGTGGTCGTGGCGGCGCTCGGGGTCGGTGGAGGAGGAGTCGAAGAGGGGGAAGAGGATCTGAGCCATTTCGGCAAGGTCTTTGTCGCGGAGGCAGGAGAAGAGGAGGGTGCGGGGCTGGGTGGAGGGGAGCTGGGCGATGGCGGCGCGGAGGGTCCAGGCGCCGGCGGGATTATGAGCGACGTCGAGAAGGAGTTGGTGGGTGTTGTCGAGGGGGATGGATTCGAGGCGGCCGGGCCAATGGGTGTTGCGGATACCGGCTTCGATAGCTGCATTTGGTACTTTGTAACCTTTTTTGTTACGTAATTCGAGAGCGGCGGCGATGGCCAGAGCGAGGTTGCGTTGTTGATGATGGCCAGGGAGCGGGGAGTCGACTTCGAGGAGGGCTTCTTCGAGGTTGAGGTGGTAGTGGTTGGGGGTGAGGGGGAGGTCTGGGATTGATGAAGCGGGTCTCTCTGCTGCCCTTTCGGCACCCTGCGCTTGTTCAGGCTCCTGTCGGGATTTTAGAGCGCCGGAGGGAGGTGTGTCGGCAGGAGTGAGATACAGGGTGTCGCGAGGGGCTGCGCGGGGTTCGCGAGCGTCGTTGTTGCGGAGAGCGGGGGGGATGAAGGGGGCGGCGGAGATAGCGTGCAGACCGGGCATGGTGGCAGCGAGTTCGCCGAGGGCCTGGTTGACTTCGGCGTGTTGGGGGAGGGTGATGAGAGTGCCGGTGGGACGTAGGATACCGGCTTTTTCGCGGGTGATCTCGGCGAGGGTGGAGCCGAGGTAGGCCTGGTGGTCGAGGGCGATGTCGGTGATGACAGAGAGGAGGGGGGTGATGGTGTTGGTGGCGTCGAGGCGGCCGCCGAGGCCGACTTCAAGGACGGCGATGTCGGCGTGTCGCTCCCCGAACCAGAGAAAGGCGAGGGCCGTGAGGCGCTCGAAGAAGCTGGGGAGATGGGGGAGGAGATTTTGGCTAACCAGGTCGGTGGCGACGTCGTCGACGCGGAAGTAAAGACGGGCCAGATCGTCGTCGGGGATAGGGTGGAGCTCAATGGGACCGAGGCTGGCGGGATTGTCGACGGAGGCGTATTCGGAGGGGAGGACAGGAGAGGAAAGTTGCATGCGTTCGTTGACGCGGACGAGGTGCGGCGAGGTGTAAAGGGCGGTGCGGTAGCCGGCGGCGGAGAGGATGCTGGCGAGGGTGGCGGCGGTGGAGCCTTTGCCGTTGGTGCCGGCGATGAGGATGGAAGGGAAGCTGAGATGAGGGTTGCCGAGCGCGGAGAGGAGGGCGCGCATATGGGCGAGATCGAACTTGCGGGTGGGGGCGCCGGGGATCGGAGGAGCGAGTTCGGGGCCGAGATGGGCGAGGTGCGTGAGAGCCTCGGCGTAGGTGTGGGGCATGGGGGTATTTTAGGCGGAGAGACGGCGGGACGGGGATGCGGGGACGGTTTGCGGGATGAGGCTGTGTTCTTCGGCCGTTATGAAATGCTTGCCTTGCTTGGCGCTCCATGTGGGTATAGCTTCTGTGGCCCGATGGTGGCCAGGTCTCGTGCTGCCTCGGCCATGGCCGTTTATCTGGCTACGCCTGTATGGTTTGTCTTCGGCTGTTAGTTTGTCTTCGGCCAGGGCAGACCTGGCGTGTGTGCTTCGGGAGCGGGAACCGATCTGGTGAAGGTAGCGAATGGCGGAGACGCTGTATGGGCAAGGGAAGCCCTGGCGGAGGCTCGTGAGATAGCACGAAGGTTGTAGGCGAGGGGGAATGGGTGGGATGTTGGGGTGGGTACCATTAAGGGACAGTGAGTGCAGGAGCCTGAGCACCGCGGCGTATGAGCGGGCGATAGGTGAGACGAGCGGCGATCCAACGTGGTGGCCGGCCGGGGATGAACTGGAGACGAGACGATGCATGTGGCCTTGGGAGTAGCGCTGGGAGCAATTGTGTTGGCACCTTTTATTGGGAAGTGGCGGGCGAATGTGTGGTTGCGGGATCGGGAGCAGGCCTTTGAGACGGCGCATCGGCGGTCGGCGAACAATGTGATTGAGATCGCGTAGAGAGATTTGCGGTGTGGGTGTGACGGAAGGTGCGTTGGAGGTGTCCGATAACGACCCTTTCTCGGTGTACGGGCGGACTTTTCGCTGAGGGTGCCTCTCGTGGCGGAAGGCTGTCGATGCTGCCAATTACAGCTACCTGGACGGTTGCTTTTCTGTTTGCCCCCAGCGTCAGACCTAGTTGCTCCTGAGTGGCGGTGAACAAGGGAAGGTGTTATGGCGGCACCTGGGGATGTCAGCCGACCACCTGTGTGGGTGACCTGCGACTCGTCCCGTGTCCCCTTCAGGAGAACGTCGTACTTGCCGGACCTTGTCAGGAATTCCTGACTGCATTCCTTGAGCGAGCTCCGTCATGAAAGCATTTCTGCGCCTTCATTGTGGCGACTTCGTGGAGTTCATAGGCAAAGGCGATCAGAAGCGCATGGTGGTTCTGGACGGGGTCACACGATGACCCCTCTGCGGGATGGTGGTGTCTGGCTTGTCCAACCACTTGGCTGATGGTTGCTCCTTCGAAGCTGGGCTGGCATCGGCTGCCATGGGCTGAGACATCTTCGGGGGGTGCTGAGTGGCTTGACCGCGCAACGATCCGCTCAGGCTGCTTGCAAGCATTGCCAGACTCAGGAGTTTTGTCTCACAGGGATCTCCTCAACGGGATCTCCTCAACGCTCTCGAGATTTGCTCCTGCTCGGAACGTGCTGTTTCTGTTCTTACAGGGCTGCTGGCCGCATCCGCCTCACAATCAGAGCCGAGCCGCCAAGCAGGCCGGTGGCCAGAAGCAAAAAGCTTCGTGGCTCCGGCGTCTGGGCGAGGTTGGCGGTGGCTGAGGTTCCGTCTACGAGCAGGCCGGTGGGACCGCCGTCGTTGTTCACGACGAAGTCGATCAGGTTGACGCCGCTGACAAAGCCGCTGGTGATGTCGAAGGAGGTGAAGGAATTAAAAGTCGTAGAAGAAAAGAGAGCAGAGTTACTGCCGTTGAGGTAGATCGACACTGAATTATCGGCTGCAAAGAGGCCTGAAAGAGCCGCCGTGCTGGCATCGTAGCCGGTGAGATCGAGGACGGCTTCGTAGACGTAGGTTCCGCCGTTCCAGTCCTGGTTTCCACTCGATCCAGGGCTGATCCAACCTGCGGTGGTCGAACTCTGCCAGACTCCGTTGGCGGTGGTTGCCCGCGCAACCGTTCCGCCGGGGTCGGCGCTGTGGATCAGAGAGTAATGCGAATCTGCAGAGCCTGCGGACAGCAGCGAACCATCCGCTGCGACCCCGGTGTTGTAGAAGGTGATGGTGTCGGCAAAGGCGATGGGCCCGGCGATCAGCGGAAGAGAAAGAGCGAGACGATAGGGTTTGCAGGAGAATTTCAAGGTGCCGTCCTCAGATTTCTTGTACCTGGCAGAACAGATGAGCCAACTTCGAGTGATTTGCTCGATCAAGCGGTGAACGCAGCGGCCACTCTCGGTCGAGCCTTAAATGAAGGCACGAGTCTTCGAGAGAGGGCGATGACGCAATGGAGCGTCGGTAACCTCTGTATGGTTTATCGGCAGATTGCGAAAAAGTTTTAGGGCTGCGGGATATCGGATGGGAGTCGGGTGAGGGATAGCTTAGGAGCTGTTCCCCTTCGCCTCAAACAGGGGGCAGGAACAGGCGGTGCAGAACTGCGGCGTGTGCCTGATCTACTGGCCAGTTCGCTCCGCCGGATTGCTCGATCAGAGGACGACGGGGGTGGGGGTGTCGTCGCGGTCGGCGGGAACGTGCTCAAACGGGAGGAAGAGGGTGATGACGGTGCCCTGGTGGAGGGGCTGCTGCGAGCTGCGGAGACCGAGGGTGCCGCCGTGGCGATCGACGATCTCTTTGCTGATCCAAAGGCCGAGGCCGGTGCCGGCGATGCCCTTGGTGGTGAAGAAGGCGTCGAAGACTTTCTTGTGGATGTGCGGCGGGATGCCGGCGCCGGTATCAGCGATGGTGAGCACGAGGCCTTTGGCGCCGGTGCGCCAATTGGTGGCTTCGCGACTGCGGACGAGGAGTCGGCCGCCACGAGGCATGGCGTCGATTGCGTTGCCGATGAGGTTGTTGAGGACCTGGCGGATGTCGCCTTCGAAGATGAGGATGGGTTTGGCGGCGCGCTTGCGTTTTCCGACCTGAATGCCGGCGTTTTTGAGTTTGCCCTCGTACATGGAAAGCACGGTGCTGAAGAGATGCAGGCAGGTGATGGTCTGCGGGCGAGAGCTCTGCTTGTGAAAGCGAAGGGTCTGGTTGGTGATGATGGCGACGCGACGGAGTTCCTGGTCGGCGGTGTCGAGAAGGCGGAAGACTTCGGGCAGATCGGCGGCGGTGCGGGCGATGTAGAGGAGGTTGGTGACGGCTTCGAGGGGATTGTTGATCTCGTGGGCAATGGAGGAGGCAAGCTGGCCGACGGCGGCGAGTTTTTCACTCTGGATGAGAGCCGCGCTGGCGAGGCGGCGATCGGAGATGTCACGCGAGAAGGTAACGATGCCTTCTTCGGTCGGGTAGACCTCGAGTTGGATCCACATGTTGAGCGGGGGATAGTGTGCTTCGAAGGAGCCGGCGATGCCTTCGTTCATGGCGCGGGTGTAATGCTCGATGAAAGGGGAGCCGTCGATGGCGGCTTCCGGGAACTCCGACCAGAGATGTTTGCCGACCAGGTCGCGATCGGCCCCGTAGGCGGCGACGGCGGCGCGGTTGAGATAGGTGATCTGCCAGTCGCGGTTGACGCTGACGACAGCATCCTTGGTAGCGCCGAGCACCTGTGTGAGCTGTGCGGTGGCGGCGTCGCGATCGCGGGCGGCGAGGATGGCTTCGGTTACGTTCTGGTACGGATTGAAGACGCCGGCAATTCTTCCGCGCTCGAAGATGGGGATGAGAGAGAAGGTCCAATATCGATCCTGGACATGCCCGTCGAGGAAGATGGGGATGAGGACGTTTTCGCGGACGATGGTTTGCGCGTGGTGGAAGCAGGCCTCGATGTCTGGGCCGACGAGGTGCCAGGCCTCTTTGAAGACCTCGCGGTAGCTTTTGCCGAGGGCAGAGGGATGTTTGCTTTGCAGAGTGGGGATGGCGGCTTCGTTGTAAAGGAAGGTGAGTTCCGAGCCCCAGGAGAGAGTAGCGGGGAGGGAGGAAAGGAGAAGGAGATTGACGGTGGCGACGAGGGTTTCGGACCACTGGTCGATGGGACCGAGCGGGGTGGAAGTCCAGTTGTAGGCGCGGACGAGAGCCGGCATGAGACTGTCGCCGAGGACGGGGCTGTGCGGTGCCGAACTGGAGGCGACTTGAGGCGAGGGGGGATGGCCCATGATCGATTTACGCGGGTGATGCCCGTTTGTGGGTGCGGCGGCTCCTCGATTGTACCGGGGGGTGATTGCGTCCTGTAAGCCAAATTACATAAGGGTGTGGTGAGGGTGTGGTCAGGCTTTGGGAACAGTGGATAGCGGGTAGCGGGCAACAGGCGGCGATCTGTGCGGGAGCCTCTTTGCTCCCGTTAGGCGAGCTTCGTTGGTCAGGTCACGGGTAGATCACCGATCTGCTGTTCCTCCTGTTCTGACACGGTGGAGGGTTGGGTTCGATCCCGGGCGGAGCGTGTGGGTTCGCCCGAGATTGGACGTGGGTTAGAGGGCTGCTGGCCGCATTTTTCTCGCGACCACGAAGGCTACGCCCACAAGGCCGGTCGCCAGCAGGAGGAAACTTCCTGGCTCGGGGGCCATGGCGCTGACTGAGGTTCCATCAACGCTCAGGCCGGTCGGACCCTGGTCGTTGTGAACGACGAAGTCAATCCGGTTGATCCCGCTGACGAATCCGCTGTTGATTTGAAAGGGGGTATACCCCCAGTAATTAGCCCCGCTGAAGACAGCGGATCCGCCCCGGTTGAGGAAGATACTTACGGAATCGTCGGCTGCAATGAATCCTGAAAGCACCGCTGTACTTTCCATGTATCCAGTGAGGTCGAGGATGGCTTCATAGACGTAGTAACCGGATGCCCAGGACTGGGTTCCATCCGCACCGGGAGTGATCCAGCCAGCGGTGCCGGATTGGACTCCAGTGTTCGATATGGTGGCGATGCCGGAAGGGTCGGCGCTGTAGATGAGGGTGTAATGCGAATCTGCTGAACCGACGGGCAGGAGCGATCCGTTGGCGGCGACGCCGGTGTTGAAGAAGGTGATGGGATCGGCCCAGGCGCTGGGATGGCTGATCAACGGAAGGAGAAGAAGCGAGAAAAGGTGGGGTTTGCAGGAGACTGTCAAGGTGCCGTCCTAAGACTTTCGTGTGCTTGGAAGAACAGTGAATTGAACTACGAGGTTTGCTCGATAGCGGTGAACGCAGCTCTCACTCTCGCGTCGGGCCCAGGTTCGAGCGCGCGCTGATCTGAGAGAGGGAGATGGCTCAACGGGGCATCGCTGCGGGACCTCTCACGGTCTTATCGGCAGGTTTGGGGAAAGCTTTAGGGGAGTGGGTTACCAGACTCTGCAGGTGGGGATGTGGACCATGGGCTGGCCGGTCTTGCAGGCGAAGGCGGCCTGGAACTGGGGCAGGTTGGAGACAACGCCGTTGATGCGGGCAAAGCCGGGCGAGTGGGGGTCGGTGACGGCGCTGACGCGGAGGTTTTCTGGGCGTTCGATCTCGCAGGCCCACTGGGCCATGCCGATGAAGAAGCGCTGGTCGGGGGTGAAGCCGTCGATTTTACCGGGCGGGTCCTGTAAACCCACCTTAGCCGATGATGAAGCCGTCGTCGACGAGGGGGCACCCAGTGTTGTCGCTAGTTGTTTCTGCCAGGCGATGTAGGCGAGGAGGGTGCCGCCGAGGTCGGCGACGTCTTCGCCGCTGGTGAGTTTGGCGTTGATGTGGATGTCGTCGACGACGATGTATTGGGCGTACTGGTCGCGGACGCAGTTGATGCGGTCTTCGAAGCCTTTGGCGTCGGCGGGGGTCCACCAATCGCGGAGGTTGCCCTTGCTGTCGAACTGGCGGCCTTCGTCGTCGAAGGCATGGGTGAGTTCGTGGCCGATGGTGGCGCCGGTGTTGCCGAAGTTAGGGGCGTCGTCGAGCTTGACGTCATAGAGGGGTGGCTGGAGGACGCCGGCGGGGAAGTTGATGTCGTTCATCTGCGGGTTGAAGTAGGCGTTGACGGTGGGCGGCGACATGCCCCACTCGGTGAGGTCGACGGGTTTGCCGAGTTTGTTCCAGTCGCGGGCGATTTCGAAGAGATCGGAGCGGAGCTGGTTGCCGAAGAAGTCGGTGGGGGTGATGGTGAGGGCGGTGTAGTCGCGCCATTGGTCGGGGTAGCCAATTTTGTTGCGGATGGCGGAGAGCTTGCGGAGGGCCTCCTGTTTGGTGGCGGGGCTCATCCAATCGAGAGCCTGGATTTCGGAGCGCATGGCGGCTTCAATCGCCAGGGTCATGCGCTGGGTCTTGGATTTCATGTCGGCAGAGAAGGTGCGGCGGACGAACTCCTGGCCGAGGGCTTCGCCGAGCTGGCTGTCGACGCCGCGGGTGCAGGTCTTCCAGCGGGGGAGCATGGCGGGGATGCCGCGGAGGGTGTGACCGAAGAAGTCGAAGTGGGCCTGCTCGAAGGGATGCGCGAGGAAGGGCGAGGCGGCGTCGAGCAGATGGAAGCGGAGATAGGTGCGGAGGGCGTCGACGGGCTCAGAGGTGAGCTCGGCGTTTACGGCTTTGAGGAAGTCGGGTTGCGCGACGTTGAGGGTGTTGATATTGGGGGCGGCCGGGCTGCTGATTTGAGTTTTTAAGAAGACCGGCCAATCGATGGCAGGGGCGAGGGAGGAGAGCTCGCGGACGGTCATGGGGTGATAGGTCTTATGAGGGTCGCGGCGATCGACGCGGGAAAGGGAGGCCTGGGCGAGGGCGGTTTCGATGCGGAGGATGTCGGCGGCACCGGCTTTGGCGTGGTCGGGGGTGTCTCCGGCGAGGGTGAGCAGATGCTGGATGTAGGCGACGTATTGCTCGCGGAGCTCCATGCTTTTGCCATCGGTCTTGAGGTAATAGTCGCGATCGGGCAGACCGAGCCCACCGGCGCCGACGCGGACGATGACCGTGGCGGAGTCGATGGCGTCCTGATCGGTGCCGGCACCGAAGAAGAAGCTGCCCATCGCGGTGTGCTCAAGGGTGGCGATGGCCTTGACGAGCTCGGGGCGGGAGTGGAGGTCGTCGATGCGGGCGAGTTGCGGGGCGAGGGGTTTGAGGCCGGCGGCGTCGATGGCGGCGGTGTCCATGCAGGCGGCGAAGAAGTCGCCTACCTTCTGCTGGACGGGAGAGCGATTGGTGGTGGCGACGGCATCTTCCTTGAGGATTCCCCAAAGGAACTGTTGGTTGTCGTTGGCGAGCTTGCCGTAGACGGACCAGGTGGCCTGGTCAGCGGGGATGGGATTTTTGGTCTGCCAGCCGCCGCAGGAGAATTTGTAGAAGTCGGTGCAGGGGTCGATGGAGCGGTCGAGGCTGGAGAGATCGAGCGAGGGCGAGTAGGGCATGGCGGAGAGGGGCTGCTGGGCGGTGGCGAAGGGCACAAGGGCGAGGGCTGCGGTCGCGAGGGCCAGCAGGGCTTTGAGGGTCATGAAATCTCCTGATGGGAGACATCGTATACCGGGGTGAGGCGGGTGAGTGGTAGTGTGTGAGCGTCGAGGTGAACGGCTTGGCAAAGCGCGCGGAACGGGCGGCCGGTATTGTAGCGATTGCGGTTACATATGGCGTACTGATGATGACGGGGGCGCTGCCGGGACTCTTGCGATGGCGAGATGGGATGGAGGTGGGAAAGACGCCGCTGTACAAGCAGGCAACGGTACCGGTGGAACGGCGGGTCGAGGACCTGCTCCGACGCATGACGGCCGAAGAGAAGGTGCGGCAGCTGGATATGTACGCGGGGGCAACGGGCGTGATGGACACCCACACGGACGAGACGCATGCCGGGGCGAATGCACGGTTTGTGCCGGCGAAGGCAGAGGCGCTGTGGGGATCGCTGGGGGTGGGGGTCCGTGCATGATCTGAACGCGACGCCGGCACAGTACAACGTGATGCAGCGATGGATCGTCGCGCATAGCCGGCTGGGGATTCCGGCGCTGTTTCTCGAGGAGGCGCTGCATGGGTCGGACACGGGAACGGTGTTTCCGACACCGCTGAATCTAGCCTCGACGTGGGATACGGAGCTGGCGCGGGAGACGGCGGCGGCAATTGCGGCAGAGGCGCGGGCAAAGGGTGTGGGAATGATTCTGGCACCGGTGCTGGATCTGGCGCGGGAGCCGCGATGGGGACGGGTGGAGGAGGACTTTGGCGAAGATCCCTATCTGACGGGGCAGATGGGACTGGCGTATACGCGCGGGGCGCAAGGGGATTCGCTGTCGAGCGATCACACGGTGGTGAGCGAGCCGAAGCACTTTGCGGCGCATGGATCGCCCGAGGGTGGATCGAATACATCGCCGGTGCCCATGGGTGAGCGTGAGTTGCGAACGATGATGCTGCGGGGGTTTGAGCCGGCGATTCGCGAGGGGCATGCGATGGCGACGATGGCGGCGTACCACGAGATTGATGGTGTGCCGGTAACGGCGGACTCGCTGCTGCTGAAGGGGCTGCTACGGGGGGAGTGGGGGTTTGACGGCATGGTGCTGTCGGACCTAGGGGCGATCGAGCGGCTGTATACGGTGCACCATGTGGCGGCGACAAAGAAGGAGGCGGCATGCCTGGCGATTCGATCGGGCGTGGATATGCAGTTCTATGACTTTCCGCATGAGGTGTTTCAGGGGGCGCTGCTTGCGTGTGTGCGGGAGGGGACGCTGCCGGAGATGGAGATGGACCGGGCGGTGCGGGCGGTGTTGCGGCTTAAGTTTCGGCTGGGGTTGTTTGAGAGACCGACGGTGGATGAGGGGATGGAGGCGCGGGTGTATCGGTCGCCGGAGCACCTGGCGGTGTCGCTGCGATCGGCGCGGGAGTCGATGACGCTGTTGAAGAATGAGGGTGGCGTGCTGCCGCTGTCGAAGGCGCTGAGGCGGATTGCGGTGATTGGGCCGAATGGGGACGTGGCGCGGTACGGGGACTACGAAAAGGAGGCGAATGGGCTGCGGATCAGCGTGCTTGATGGGGTGCGGACGCTGCTGCCGAAGGCGGCGGTGACGTTTGCGAAGGGCGGGGATGTAGCGGCGGCGGTGGCGAAGGCGCGGACGGCGGAGGTGGTGATCCTGGTGATGGGGGAGAGGCAGGGCATCTCGGGCGAGGGGTTTGACCGGACGGAGTTGGGGCTGCCGGGTGGGCAAGAGGAGTTGATGGAGGCGGTGGTGGCGACGGGGCGGCCGGTGGTGCTGGTGCTTGAGAATGGGCGGCCGCTGACGATCCCGTGGGCGAAGACGCATGTCCCGGCGATTCTGGAGGCGTGGTATCCGGGGGAGTATGGTGGGCAGGCGGTGGCGGAGACGGTGTTCGGCGACATGAACCCGAGCGGCAAATTGACGATTACATTTCCGGCGAACGTGGGGCAGCTGCCGGATTTCTATAACGCAGACCCGTCGCGGTCGCGGACGTATGTGGATGATGATGGCAAGCCGCTGTTTCCGTTTGGGTATGGGTTGAGCTACACGAGCTTCCGGTATAGCGGGCTGACGGTGCAGGTGCCGGCCAATGGAAGCAAGGACGACGTTACTGTAGCTGTGTCTGTTACAAATACGGGCGCGCGTGAGGGGACGGAGGTGGCGCAGCTGTATCTGCGGGAGGATGTGAGTAGCGTGGAGACGCCGGCGCGATGGCTTGCGGGGTTTGCGCGGGTGGGGTTGAAGGCGGGGGAGAGCCGGGTGGTGCGGTTTCGCGTGCGGCAGCAGCAGATGGCGGTGTGGAGTTTGGAGCGGCGATGGGTGGTGGAGGCGGGGCGGTATACGGCCTGGGTTGGCGGGTCGTCCGAGGCTGAGATGGAAGCTCACTTTGAGATGAGGCCTTGAAGGTTCGGGCGTGCGGTAGAGAAGCGGGTCGCTGCGCTTCCCACCCCAGCGAGCAAGTGCGCCCACCGTGGACCCCGGCTTCGATCGGGATGACAATTCTTTCGCGTGGAGGGAGCGGGGTGGCTGTGTCTTGCGGGTGGTGGTACGCGATCTTGCGGGAGCGTTATCAGCTCGAGAGTCACGGAGATGCGGGTTTTGGTGAGCGCGTGAGCGGGTGTCCTTTTCCTGTTGACGAACGGGAGGGCGCGCAGGATGATGGCTGCACCAAGCGACCTTCACCCTGCTGATTTTGCACGCAGGATACACCGCTCTGCCGAGGTACGAAACGGCGGATCGAGGCACGATAACCGGCTCCGATGACGAGCTTTTCTTTGTAGGAGGCCGACCCATGAAGAGCATGCGCTGCGCTCTTTCGTTGATGCTGCTTGCCGCTCCGGTGAGTGGATATGCTGCTGAGGAGTTGATTCCGGCGGGATCGATCCTTCAGTGCACCGTGTCGGAGCCGAAGCTGTCGTCGAAGACGGCGGATATCGGGGATCCGGTGCTGTGCCGGGTGAGCCACTTCGAGATGTATGGGCGATCGGCGTTCCCGTATGGAAGCTATCTGGTGGGGCGATTTGAGGACTACAAGGACCCGGGGCACCTGGTGGGCAAGGGATGGATGGAGCTGAAGTTTGATCGGATGGTGCTGCCGCCAGGGACGGTGGTGCCGGTGGCGGCGAAGGTAGTGAGTGTGCCGAACTACCCGGTCGATAAGGAAGGGCGGATCCATGGCAAGGGGCATCCGGTGCGGGACACGCTCGAGTGGATGGTGCCGGTCCTGTGGCCGATTGACCTGATCAATCTGCCGCGACGTGGACCGCGGCCGGTTTTGAAGGCGGAGACGCGGTTGACGCTGAAGATCATGGATGACCTGGGGGTTCCGGTGCGGGATGTGGCGGCGGATACGGCGCCGACGTCGCGGGCGCCGGTGGCTTATGAGCGGAAGGCGCCGCGCGAGATCATCGTGGAGCCTACCGCGTATCCGGAGGCGACGGCTCCGTCAGCGCCACCGGAGCCAGTGGCGGTGGCACCAGTGCAGCAGCAGCAACCGACGCTGCTGGTAATGCGGAATGGGATGGGGATGTACGCGAGCCGTTACTGGTTCGATGGCGGCGGGCGGGTGCACTACACGGCGATGAACGGGGCGCCGGTGGTGATGGCGCGGGAGCAGCTGGACTGGGCGTCGACAGTGGCGGTGAATCGGCAGCGCGGGGTCAGCTTTGGGGTGCAGCCGGCGGGATATTGATGGGCTGGTTTCCGAGTGGCAAGAACAGGAAGGCCGCACCGTTTGGGGTGCGGCCTTTTGTGGGTGGCTTTTGACGGTCCTGGGTTGGCCTGAAAAGCAGATCCCTCCACTTCGGTCGGGATGACAGGTTTAGTGGTTGGGAAAGCCGGGTCCGTGCGCTTCGGCGGGATGACAGTGTGTAGGGAACGGTGAGGATTACCTGGCGGTGGCGAGAGCTTCGACTTTGGGAGCAAACTGGGTGACGAACTCGTCGATACTGGTTTTGCCGGAGTTGAGGACGTAGGTGCCGCCGGCTTCGATGAAGGCGACGTCGGTGATGCCGATGAAGCCGAGGATCTGCTTGAGGTAAGGGGTTTCGACGTTGTAGGTCTCGGCGGGGGTTCCGGGCGCGTAGGCACCGGCGCTGGCGACGACGACGATGGCTTTCTTGCCCTGGACGAGGCCGGCGTAGGAGCCATCGGAATTGACTTTGAAGGTTTTGCCGACGCGGACGACGTGATCGATCCAAGCCTTGAGGGCGGCGGGAACGGCGAAGTTGTACATGGGAGTGGTGAGGAGGATGTGCTCGGCGGCTTCGATCTCTGCGATGAACTCGTCGCCGAGTTTAAGGGCGGCTTTACCTTCGGGAGTGCGGGCCTCTTCGGGGCTGTAGGCGCCCATGATCCAGGGCAGATCGACGAAGGGCATGGCGGTGGTGGCGAGATCGCGGGTGACAACGGTGGAGCCGGGGAAGGTTTTGTTGAAGTGCTCGAGGATCTGGTTGCCGAGCTTGCGGGATACGGAGTGGTCGCCGCGCGGGCTGACGTCGATCTTGAGAAGAGAGGCCATTGAATCTCCTTGAGGACGCTGGGGAGCGTGCTGTGTGGGTAGATGAGGGTGAGCGGGAGGACGGTTCAATAAAGTTCGACATCGAAGTTTATGGGTCACAACGACGTAGATTTCGCATGGAAGGAACGCGGGCGTTAGCTTGCTTTCCGGGGTCCGCTGCGCCGACACACAGGAACAGCGACGAGGCGACGGGGTGGGGTCGTCAAGCTGATTGGGGTTTGTAACAGCCACGGATCGACCCACATGTGCGGTGGGCAGGAAGTTTAGCGAGGTCGCGACAGGTCTGGCAAACGCCTTCTTTCGAAGTGTTGACGCCATCACAGGACAATGAATTGCTCCCGGCGGGGACAACGTGGGCCAGCGATCGGGCCTCTGAGGAGGTGGGCTAAGACAGTATCGCGCCTAGAAAGAGGAGTTCGCATCATGGCTAAGGAATCCCACGCAAAGGCAGCAGAGCATCACGAGAGTGCGGCGAAGTCGCACCGCACGGCAGCAGAGCATCACGAAAAGGGCGACGCGAAGGCAGCGGAGGAGCACTCGACGAAGGCTCACGAGCATTCCACCAAGGCCCATGAGCAATCGACGGACGCGCATGCGAAGTCGAAGGCCAAGAAGTAGAATTTCGATGTAGCAGCAGCAGGGGCTGCGAACGAAGAGGTCAAAGCGTGCGCAGGAGACGGGGTCGGCATTAGGCTGACTCGCTGATCCTGGCAGGCTTTGACCTCTTTGGCGATTTCTGGAACAGATCGGATGTGCGACTGCGAGATTCGCTGTGGAAGCGGCTATTCTGGAAGGCGTGAGTGACGCGACAAACATGGGTGTAGAGGCGGGCGGCGAAGGCAAGATCCACGAGATGGGCGAGACACGCCGGAGCATTCGGGTGCAGTTGCCGGATGGCAGTGTGTGCGAGGTGGCGCGGGGAACGACGCCACTTGCGGTAGCGACGAGCATCTCACCGCGGCTGGCGGCGGTGGTGGTGGTGGCGCGGATCAAGCCGCTGGCGGGGCGGGCGGCCGAGGGTGTCGCCGAGGCGGAGGCAGGCGCGAGTGAAGAGGCGATGTATGCGGTGAGCGCGGGTGGCGATGGCGAGCGGCTGGTGGATCTCTCGATGCCGCTGCATGAGGATGTGGCGCTGTGGTTGCTGAAGGAGACGGACGAAGCGTCGTTGAAGGTGGTGCGGCACTCGGCGGCGCATGTGATGGCGACGGCGATCCTGGAGCTGTTTCCGGAGACGAAACTGGGGCATGGGCCGGCGACGGATAGCGGGTTCTTTTACGACGTGTATCGCGCGGTGCCGTTTACGGATTCAGATCTGGCGGCGATTGAGGCGCGGATGGCCGAGGTGGTGGCGCGCGATGAGCCGTTTGTACGTGGAGAGGAGTCGCGGGAGAAAGGTTTGCTGGACTACGAGCGCGCCGGGGAGTTTATGAAGCTGCACTTCATCGAGCGCTTTACGAAGCCGGGTGAGGAGATCTCGATGTACCGCAATGGCGAGTTTACAGACTTTTGCCGCGGGCCGCACGTGCCGTCGACAGGGCGGGTGAAGGCGTTCAAGGTGACGAGTGTTGCGGGCGCGTATTGGCTGGGCGATGAGAAGAACCAGCAGCTACAGCGGGTGTATGGGACGGCGTTCTTCAACAGCAAGGATCTGGAGGCGCACTTCAAGCGACTTGAAGAGATCAAGTCGCGGGATCATCGTGTGCTGGGCAAGCAACTGGATCTGTTTTCGATTCAGGAGGTAGCGGGGGCGGGGCTGATCTTCTGGCATCCGAAGGGCGGTCTGATCCGAAAGGCGATGGAAGACTGGATGCGCGATGAATGTATCCGTCGTGGTTACAGTATTGTGTACACGCCGCACATCATGCGGCGGGAGCTGTGGAAGATCAGCGGGCATGAGGGGTTCTATGGGCAGAATATGTATCCGCCGATGGAGCTGGATGACGCGGAGTATCGGCTGAAGCCGATGAACTGCCCGGGCCATATTCTGATTTACAAGAACACGCCGAAGAGCTATCGCGACCTGCCGGTGCGCTATGCCGAGCTGGGGAATGTGTACCGGTATGAGCGGTCGGGAACGATGCATGGGCTGCTGCGGGTGCGCGGGTTTACGCAGGATGATGCGCACATCTTCTGCACGCCGGAGCAGATTGAGAATGAGGTTGTGGCGTGCATTGAGTTTGCGCAATCGGTGCTGGAGACGTTCGGGTTTGCGGAGTTCAAGGTGGAGCTTTCGACGTGGGACCCGGCGGACATGAAGAGCTACACGGGAAGTCCGGAGAACTGGGAGCTGGCGATCGGGTCGTTGAAGTCAGCACTTGATCGCAAGGGGATTCCGTACAAGGAGATTCCGGGCGAAGCGGCGTTCTATGGGCCGAAGATCGATGTGAAGTTGGTGGATGTACTGGGACGGTTGTGGCAGCTATCGACCGTGCAGTTCGACTTCAACCTGCCGGCGCGATTTGAGCTCGAGTACACGGGCGAGGATGGGGAGAAGCATCGGCCGGTGATGGTGCATCGCGCGCTGTTCGGGAGTGTGGAGCGATTCTTTGGCGTGCTGATCGAGCACTATGCGGGGGCATTTCCGATGTGGCTGGCGCCGGTGCAGGTGGGGCTGGTGCCGATCTCGGAGAAGCACCTGGAGTACGCGCAGGCGGTGAAGATAAAGCTGGAGGCGGCGGGGCTGCGAGTGGAGCTCGATGCACGGAACGAAAAGATGAATGCAAAGATCCGTGAGTTCACTCTACAGAAGGTGCCGTTTGTGCTGGTGATAGGGGACAAGGAGGCGTCGGCGGAAGCGGTGAGTGTGCGGGTGCGGGGCAAGGGCGATGAAGGGTCAGTGGCGCTGGCGGCGTTTGCGGAACGGGCGACGCGGCTGGTGAACGAACACTCGATGAGTTTGTGACGGCATGCGCGGCATCTCCCCCGCAGATGCAATGATGCAGACGTAAGCGAGGGTGTTCGTGGCACGCATGTTTGTTTTACGAGATGACGTTGTTGTCCGAGCGCCTGTGGAGCGGTGCTTTTTGTTATCGACGAGTGTGTCGATTGTGCAGCAAGAGTTAGGGATGCGGCCGGTGCGCGGGCGCACGACGGGTCTGGTGACGGCAGGGGACAGGGTGCGGTGGGAGGGGTGGCAGCTGGGGATGCCGCAGTATCACGAGAGCCTGATTGATCCGTTTCAGTTTCCGGAGTTCTTCCGGGACAGCATGGTGGTGGGCCGGTTTGCGAGCTTTCAGCACGACCATAACTTCGCCGACCTGCGTAACGGCACGGTGAAGCTGTCGGATGAGCTGCGATTCACGATGCCGCTGGGATGGATGGGGGCCCTGGCGGGGAAATGGATTCTGGTTCCACATATTCGTGCGCTGATGAAGCGTCGGTTTGCGTTGCTGAAGCGGATAGCGGAGGGTGAAGAGTGGCGTCACTACCTGGCGGGGTGAGCGGAGAGGGCGTGCCGAAGTCGCTCAGGCGGCATCTGACGATGGTGAGGTGATCTGCGATGAAGGCTGTAGTGATCCATGGGTATGGCGGACCGAATGAGTTGACATGGGAGGATTTCGCGGATCCGGTGGCCGGGTCGGGTGAAGTGCTGGTGAAAACGGCAGCGGCGAGCATCAATCCGGTGGACTACAAGATGCGGAGTGGGGCGGCTAAGGAGCGCTTTCCTGTGGAGTTTCCAGGGGTGCTGGGGCGGGATGTTTCAGGAACGGTGGCGGCGATGGGTGAGGGTGTGACGCAGTTCGCTGAAGGCGACCGGGTGTTTGCGCTGGCGCTCCACACCTATGCGGAGCTGGTGGTGGTGAAGCAGAGTGAGCTGGCGCGGATTCCGGACGATCTGGATATTGTGGATGCAGCGGCGCTGCCGTTGGTGCTGCTGACTGGCGAGCAACTGATTATGCGCGGTGTAAAGCCGGAGAAAGGCAGTACGGTACTGGTGGCAGGTGCGCTGGGCGGGGTGGGACGAACCGCCGTGTACATCGCGAAGCAGGCCGGCGCGACCGTAATTGCGGGCGTGAAGAAGAGCCAGATTGAGAAGGCGAGGTCGCTGGGTGCGGACGAGGTACTGGCGCTTGATGATAAGGAGGCGATGGGCAAGGTTGGATTGCTGGATGGGGTGGCGGATGCTGTAGGCGGAAAGACAGCAGAGGAGTTGCTGGGCAAGGTGAAACAGGGCGGCGTGTTTGCCTCGGTGCTGGGACCACCGGCGAATGCGACGATGCACCCGACGGTGCGGATCGTGCCGGTGGTGGCTGAGCGGGATGTGCCGACACTGGAGCGGCTGGCGGAGGACGTGGCGCGAAAGCGATTTGCGATTCCGGTAGATCGGATGATTCCGATGAGCGAGGCGGCGGCGGGGCAGCGGGCCGCGGAGAAGGGTGGCATCGGGAAGGTGTTGCTGCTGGCGACGTAGCGAGTGCGAGGCGTGAAGCGACTGTTTGTTCGAGTGACGAACAACTTCGGTGGTGGGCGATTCCGTGATGAAGGAAGCTGGGTTCGACCGATGATTGACCGAACCGGATGTGTGGACGCGGGATGCTGCGCCCCCGGGACTGGGGACTGGGGCCGAGGGCTAGATCGTGCAGACGTTTGAACTGAACGTGATGATCAAGGCGCCGGTGGAGCGATGCTTTCGGCTGGCGCTGAGCCCAGAGTTGGCTCGGGACGCGATGGATGGGTGGCGGTCGGAGCGAGAGGCGGAGGAGAGGCGCACGCTAGGAGCCGGCGATGTGCTGCGATGGGGTGCGCAGCGACGGATCCGCAGCATGGGTGAGTTTGCAGAGACGCTTACCGAAGTGCGGGCGCGGACGTTGATCCGACGATCGTTCACGGGGCCTGCGTTCGCGTGGGGCGAGGAGCGGCAGCACTTCGCGTCGATGAACGATGGCACGTGGTTGCGGAACGAGTTGCGGTTCGCCGCGCGCCAAGGAATGTGGGCGGGGATTCGCGACCGAAGGCTGCGACGAGCACTTAGAACTATGGTGACCGCGCGAGGGTTATTTTTGAAGTCGGTCGCGGAAGGGTCGGGATGGATGCACTATCTGCCCACAGAGGAGGCGATGACGGGGGCTTAGGCGATCTGCGCCGGCGGGTACAGCCGGGGCCATGGCGTCAGTTCCGGCAATACGAGAGACAACGGCAGATCCCTTACGGGATCGCAACCAAAACAGGCGGTGGGCGGTGCGGTGCCTAGCGTTTGCGGAAGGCGCGGCGGATAGAGTCCAGACGATCTTTGGTTGTGGTGTCGCCTTCCGGGGTTGCAGCGGCGGCGTCCAGGCGGTTGCCGTGGGAATCGGGATCCACCTCGGCGGCAAGTGCAGCGAGGGGAGCGGCTTCGGAGAGGGGGCGAACGGGGGTGTTCCCGGATGCGCCGGAGGGAGTACGGGGTTTGTAACTACCATGGTTGCGGAAGCGATCGGGCCGACGAACGGGCTGCTCGAAACGATCGGGATCGGGGGTCTGACCGGCTGGGTAAAGGACGACAAAGCGGCGAGGACCGACGCCGGAGGAGGCGGTTGCAAGGCCCGAGGGGACGAGAGCGAGGTGGAGCAGGCGGCGCTCGCGGGCGTTCATCGGGGGAAAGATGAAGGGCTTGCTGGATGCCTGGACGGCGGTGACGGCGGCGGTGGCGGTGGCCTGAATGGCGGCAACGCGCTCGGCCTTGAAGTCGCCGGCGTCAAACGAGAGCTGGTCGACCTGCTCGGGCTCGAGCCGGAGGATGGCGGCGGCGAGGCTTTCGATTGCGTGGAGGAGATCGCCGTTGCGCTCGAGCAGAAGCGGCGTGTCAGGGCCGGAGAGGGTGACTTCGATAAGGGGTGGTTGCGCGGTGGAGGGATCGGCATCGCGGCTGTGGATGGTGTATTCAAAGCGCAGGCCACCGGAAGACCGGAGCACTTCGAGGAAGCTGGTGAGAGACGGTTTGGCGGGGCCCAGTGGCGTCATAGACGAGGGTGCAAGGAGCGCGTTCCGGCTAACGCTTTCCCTGGATGACCTTTCCTGAGGATTTTTGGGCGGCCGGGTTGACGCTGGCCTTGCGGCGAAGGCGGCGGGCGGCAATCTCGCGCATCTCGCGGCCGAGTGAAGTGCGGTTCATGACAGCCTGTTGGGCGATACCGATCAGGTTGCCGACGGACCAGTAGAGAGCTAGGCCGGCACCGTAGTTCCAGGTCATGTAGCCGGAGACGGCGGGCATCATGAAGGCCATCATTTTCTGCTGCTGGGGATCAACGCCGGGCGAAGGTGTGTAGAACTGCACGAGGAATTGCGAGACCACCATAATGATGGGAAGGATGTGCCAGGGATCGGCGGCGGAGAGATCAGGGATCCAGGCCCAATGGGCGTGGCGAAGCTCGACCACCTTGGGCAGCATGCCGAAGAAGGCGAAGAGCAGCGGCAGCTGGATGAGGGTGGGGATGCAGCCGCCAAACATGTTGACGCCGTGATCTTTCTGGAGCTGCATGATCTCGGCGTTCATCTCGTTGCGCTTGGGATCGGTGACCTTGAGACTTTTGTACTTGGCCTTGATGTCGTCCATCTGCGGCTGGATGCGCTGCATCTTGAGGCCGGACTGCATGGTCTTAATACGCAGCGGAAGAAGGACGCCGTTAATGATGACGGTGAGGATGACGATAGCCCAGCCCCAGTTGGAGGCGACGTGGGCATGGATGAACTGGAGGGCAAGGAAGAGGTACTTGCCGATGATGCCGAAGAAGCCGAACTCCAGCAAAGGACCGAGGGTGACGGAGGGGTCGGCGGCCTTTATGCTTTTGAGGATGTTGACGGCCTTGGGGCCGGCGTAGATGCGGGTGCGGACATGACCGGAGGTGTCTCCCATGGCGGCGCCGAGAAGGGGCACGTTGACGGTGGCGCCTTTGGCGGCGTCTTTCTGCGGGACGCCGTGGCCGAGGCCGTTTTTGCGGAAGTCTTTCGAGACGGTGAGGTCATCGCGGAGGGTAACGAGCGAGGCGGTGCTGGCGTTCTCGGGGAGAAAGATGGCGGCGAAGTAGGTGTCGCTGACGCCGGCCCAATTAAAGGGGCCGTTGAGGGTGGCGCCGCCGGCGATCTTCTTGGGCGCCTCGTGCGTTTCCTTGCCGCCGCCAAAGGTATCGAGCTGCGAGCTGGCGTAAGCCTGGGCGTTTTCCTGATCGCCGAAGCCGCCGGGCCAGCTGATGAGCGCGCGGATGGGAGCGCCGTTGCGGGTAACCTCTATATCGGCGTGAAGGACGTAGGTCTCGTCGAAGGTGAAGATCTTCTTGACGTGGGTAGTGCCGTCCGAGAAGTCAAAGGAGAGCGTGTTTGGGGCACGGAGATCGCCAGTGGCAGAGGGCAGAAACATGGCGTTGCGAAGGCCGGCGGTAAGGGCGGGTTCGTAAGTAAAAAGCGAGAGCGGGTAGCCGAACTTTGCGGCGGCTTGCTCGTGGACGAGATCGAGCGGCTTGCCATCGGAGTCTTTCTGCTGCTTGAGCAACCAGGAGCGGACCTCCGCACCCTTGTTCGAGAAGGTGATGCGATAGAGCTCGTTCTCGACGGTAGTGGTGGTCTCGGCAGGGGCCTGCAGGGTGGGGGCGGCGCCGGAGCCGGCAGGGGGCGGCGTTACGCCGGCGTTGCGGAGGAGCTCCGCCGAGGGCTGCGGGATGCCGGCCGCTGAGGGGCTCTGCGCGGCGGTCTGACTGACCGAAGTCGGCTGCTTTGGGGATGCTGTCTGGGGGTTATGCTTTGAGCGGTAGAACTGCAGGCCGGTGAAGACGGCAACCATGACGAGCATCATGATGAGCAGGTTGTTGTTGCTTCCCTGCGCGCCTTGCTGATTGGGGTTTTTGAACTCTGCCAAGCGGGTAGCTTCCTATCTGAGACGGCATTGAGGGACTCCCCTCAGCCGGGGGCGCGCGAGCACCGACTCTATGGTAAATGGTTCCCATCGCTCGAGTTTGAAGACCGTGCGGGCGCGGGCGGGACGGGGTCGAGGCCCCCGGCGGCCCAGGGATGGCAGCGGCTGAGGCGACGGATGGCAAGAAAGGATCCGAGCAGCCAGCCGTGGCGGGCGACGGCGATGTAGGCGAACTCGGAGCAGGTGGGCAGATAGCGGCACTGGCCGAGGCCGGTGGCGGCGAAGACAGGGGAGAGCGCGCGACGATAGAGGGTGAAGAGAGCGGAGGGAAGGCGGGCGGTCATGGGCGATCCGAAGCGGGGTCTGCGGGCGCACCGCCTTGCTTCGGTGCAGACGAGATGCGGGGTTCCTTTGGCTTTGCTCGAAGGCGCGGCTCTCGGGCTGGGAAGGCAACCGCGCTTCCCTGGGTGGGGGCACGGTTGAGGGCGGTCTGGACGGCGCGGAAGATGATGGCGATCTCGCGGTTGAGATGGGCGAACTCAAGGGTGAGAACGGAGCGGCGCGGATGAAGGATGACGTCGACCGGCGCGGTGAGCAGCGGAAGATTGGCGGCGACGACGGCACGCAGACGGCGCTTGATGCGATTGCGATCGTGGGCTTTGCCGAGGGCCTTGGGGACAGTAAGGCCGATACGCGGGCCGGCGGTGTCGGAGCGGCGATCAGGAGAGCGCGGCGCGAAGAAGTATGTCATCTGCTTGGTGAATTGCTTGCGGCTGCGAGCATAGGCATGCTGGTAGTCGGCGTGCTTTCGCAGGCGGTGTGGGGTGGGCATGGCTGAGGTCTATGGTAGCCCCGAGTGAGTGAGGGTAGGTGCCTTAAGCTCACCGCAAAGGACGTAGAGGTTCGTAAGAAGCCTGCTGTTTGTACGGGAAGGTTGCATGCGCCTGGAGGAGGGCGTCAACCCGTGCCGAGTTGCTCGGCGATAGAGCGGGCCATAGCGGTTGGGGTATCGCCGGCGTGAAGGGTGGCGACGGGCTCGATGAGTGCGAGGAGGCACTCCTGGTTGGTTGGTGTCGAGGTGTTGTGGCGGATACCGCGAGGCACGATGAAGAACTCGCCGGCGTGCACATCAACAGGGCCGCCGTGGGCGTCAGAGCGGCCGATGCGAAGCGTTCCTTGGAGGACCAGGAACATTTCGTCTTCGTGTGGGTGGGTGTGCCAAGGGAATTCGCCCAGGACGCGGGCGGTCTTCACGAATGATCGTTGACTCGGCCAACGACGCCCGGGGACCAGAGCTCAGGGCGAGCGGCGGCGGCGGCCAGAAGCGAGATCGGTGCGTTCTGGCTCTGCATGAGCTGATCTAGTCGCGGAAGCCGGCGGAGACGGCAATCTTGTGACGACCTTTGGCGCGGCGGCGGTTGAGAACAGCCTGACCGGCCTTGGTCTTCATGCGGGTAAGAAAGCCGTGGGTCTTGGCCCGGTGGCGGCGGTTTGGCTGGAAGGTGCGCTTCGGCATGACACTTGCTCCTACTCAAAAGGATCTGGAGACGACCCGGATCCTGAGCGATCTTTTGGCTTGTTGCAACGATATTTGAGTATACCTGAGCGGAGAGCGCACGCCAACGAAAGTCTGGTCGAGGTCGATGCTGCAGATGTGCGCGGCGCGACCACATTGAGATGCATTTCAAGGTGCTGCAGGCAACGATTTTCGAACTTCACTTTGATCTTCACAAGGATTGGTGCAAGTGAATTTTCTTGCCAGGCAAGGAGCGAATCCGGTCGGCCCATCGTGCTACTATCGACTCCGTTTCGCATGGTTTCTTTCGGTCGTTCGTGGCTGTTTCTGGCGCGTGAGATGGAGGGTCCTGCGGCTTCCGTTGGTGGGTGAGACGGAGCGTTCCAGACAGGTGTTGCTGTCTATCCCTACTTGCCCGTGGAGGCGAGAGCGGAGATCTGTTTTCCACGGTGCGAATCGGCGTCGTGCTACCGTCCCTCGGGCTTGTCTGACGAAGCGAATCAAAGTTGAAAGAGGAAGCTGCGTAATGTCCTTCGTCCCCACGGCGACAGCCGTTCTGAACTCCCATCCGCAATGGGCACGTATTCTTGCGGCGCTGGAAAAGAAGATTAATCGACAGTCTTTCGAGACGTGGCTGAAGCCGACGCGCCACTCCCGGGTGGAAGGGCGGACGCTGTATGTGCGGATTCCGTCGGCCGACTTTGCACATGTGGGGGATCGCTATGGCGATCTGATCCAGGAGGCGATCGACAATCTTGGGCTCGAGATCGACGAGGTGCGGTATGAGACGCCGGCCCAGGATCCGACTGCGCCAAAGCTGCGGGAGGACGGCGGATTTGCGCCGCTGCCAAGTCATAGTCCAAACGCTCCGCGGCCGGGCAGCAGCACGGGACAGATGAACGGGCGATCGACAGCAGGAAACGCGCCCGGACCGGAACAGTCGCGGTTTGACTGGAACACGGCCTCGCAGTTGAACCCGAAGTATCAGTTCGACGCGTTTGTGATTGGCAGCGGCAACCAGTTCGCGATGGCCGCGGCGCAGGCGGTGGCGGAGCGGCCCTCGAAGGCTTACAACCCGCTGTTCTTGTATGGCGGCGTCGGCATGGGAAAGACGCACCTGATGCATGCGATCGGGCACGATGTGAAGCGGCGGCAACCCCATGCGCAGATCAGCTATGTGAGTGGTGAGAAGTTTACCAACGAGATGATCGACTGCGTGCGGTACCAGAAGATGTCGAGCTTTCGAGACAAGTTTCGCTCAGTGGATGTGCTGCTGATTGATGACATCCAGTTTCTGGCGGGCAAAGAGCGGACGCAGGAAGAGTTCTTTCACACCTTCAACGCGTTGCACGAGAGTATGAAACAGATTGTGATTGCGAGCGACCGGCCGCCAAAGGAGTTGGCGGACTTCGAAGACCGGCTGCGGAGCCGGTTCGAGTGGGGGTTGATCGCGGACATTCAGCCACCAGATCTTGAGACCAAGGTGGCGATTCTGCAGAAGAAGGCGGAGAGCGAATCGACGCAGTTGCCGACCGATGTGGCGATGTTTATTGCCTCGAATGTGAGGACCAATGTGCGTGAGTTGGAGGGAGCGCTGGTACGGCTGATTGCCTGGTGCTCTATGCACGGAGTCGAAATTACCTTGGCGACGACGCAGCAATGTCTGAAGCAGTTCATTGACACGCAGGTGCGAAAGATCTCGATTGAGGCAATCCAGCGGGCGGTGGCGGAGCAGTTCGGCATGCGGGTGGCGGAGCTGAAGCAAAAGAACAACTCGCGACAGATTGTGGTGCCGCGGCAGATTGCGATGTATCTGGCCAAGCAGCTGACGGAGGCGAGCCTGCCCGAGATCGGCCGGCAGTTTGGGGGCAAGCACCACACGACGGTGATGCATTCGATCTCGAAGATCGATGAGCAGCGACGGACGGATAAAGATCTGGGACGGATGGTAAACAAGCTGATGGAGACGCTAGGGTAGGTGGCTCCTCGGAGCAGAACAGGTGATCGGTGAGGAGATAGCAACAGGAGCCCCGAGAAGGGGCTCTTGTTGCATTTGCAGCTGGTTGCCGAAGCTGCTTCAAGTACCGACGGGCGCTCGCGGGTTTAGAGAGGCCCGGGACGACGGTGGCGGTTCGTACGCCGGAGCGAAGGACCTGGCCCCTGGTGACTCCGCAGCGGACCTGGAGTGAGAAAACATTGCGAAGAGGACGAAGTGGGCGGGGTTCCTGGGGAGAGTTCGCGCCTCGGCAGACGGCAGGCGCGACCGGAGGCTCGTTCAGGCCGTGTCCTCGATTTCCTCTTCGCCGACGGTGTGGATGTTAAAAAGGAGGACGGCGTACTCCTAACAAAGCAAGCGGATTAAACCCGCGATCCACCAAGACGATGAGGTTTCTCAGGGCGGAGAGGGCGGCCGTGTGCAAGACGGGGATAAGCAGGGAAGGAATGGCGGCGACAGGCGCGAATGTCCGAAGTGTTCGATTTCGAGGTGGCTGGTTCTCTAAATCCGGGCGCGTCGGAAGTGGTTTGTTTTCGAGCAGATGGGCGTCGGATCCACATTTCCGCAGAGAACGACTACTTCTTCTGTTCTTTCTCTTTTTTAGAGCTTCTGGTCTTAGAAGCAGTCCCATGGAGGGCAGGATGTAGCAGACCTTACCGTGAGCGGACGTTCGCACAGAAGCGGCTGGGCTTTCCACAAAGAAAGCGCTCGCGGAGAGCGGGGTCGGCCCCTAGAATCGGCATAGGGCGCGGTGCTGACGGGCAGTACACCGGGCGGTGGTTTCGGTGTAGAGTTTGCTCCAGACCCCTTCCGCACAGCAGCCCCAACTGGAGACCGAGATGCCCGTGACGACCGCGACTGAAGCGCCCGAGATGACTGCAACGCCTGCCCCGACCGGCAACCTCGAGATCACGGTCTCGCGCGCGGAGCTGTTGCGCGAACTGACCGCGGCGCAAAGTGTGGTAGAGCGGAAGACGACGATTCCGATTCTGTCGAATTTTCTGTTCGAGGTGACAAGCGCTGAGGAGGGGACGGGCACGCTGACGATCACGGCAACCGACCTTGACCAGTCGCTTCGAACGAGCTGCGCGGCCAAGGTGAAGAAGCCGGGAGCATGCACGATTCCGGCGCGTAAACTCTACGATTACATCAAGTTGCTGCCTGAAGGCGAGATCTCGATCAAGCTGATGGACAACCATTGGGTACAGATTCGCGCAGGACGATCGAATACCAAGATGGTTGGGATGGCGCGTGCGAATTTTCCGCAGGTAGCGGAGTTTCCAGAGACAGGTGCGTTTCGGATCTCGGTGGCGAGCCTGCGTAGCATGGTAGCGAAGACGATTTTTGCGATTTCGAACGAGGAGAGCCGGTACACACTGAATGGCGCGCTGCTGGTGCTGAAGGCGGAGAGCATGGCGATGGTGGCCACGGATGGCCATCGGCTCGCGCATATTGAAAAGACAGGGGAGACGCTTGAAGGGATTTCAGGCGAGAAGAAGACGCTGATTCCGCGCAAGGCGCTGAGCGAGCTGCAGGGGCTGCTTTCGAATACCGAGGCGGAGACGCTGGAGTTTGCCGATGATGACCAAACGCTGTTCTTTCGCATCGGCGGCCGGGTGCTGACGAGCCGCAAGCTGACCGGGCAGTTTCCGAACTATGAGGCGGTGCTGCCGCGGGATAACAACAAGTTTGTGATTGTGCGGAGCGAGGATCTGATGGGGTCGATCCAGCGCGTGGCACAGTTCGCCGATGAGCGGTCGGGGGCAATCAAGATTCGGTTGGAGCAGAACGAATTGAAGCTGTCGAGTTCGTCGACGGATGCGGGGGAGTCGGAGGACACGATCGAGACGCCGTACAACTACGATCCTCTCGTGGTTGGATTCAACTCCGCGTATCTAATTGATTTCTTGAAGGCTATCGGCACGACGGGAGAAGTCCGGCTGGAGTTCAAGGATGCGCAATCGGCGGGGCAGATGCGGCCGGAGGATGGATCGGAGGATGTGAAGTACCGGTACATCCTGATGCCGATGCGAATCTGACGATCTGCTGTTGAGGCGAAGGTGCTGGTGGCGCAAGTGGTGATGTTTAGATCCAAGTTGGTTAGTTGATTCTAAAGTGCACAAAGGGTTGGGCTTATCGCTCAGCCCTTTCGGTTTTGGCGAGTGACTTGCAACTGAAAGTACAGAGCGGCGGTCTGGGGAGTCTGCCGCTTGGTCTGGCGCCGCGGAGTTCTGTTTTCTGTTGTAGAACTCTGCGGTGCGAGGCATCCTGCTGCAGTAAGTTGTGCTTCAAAGGGCACGTTTCGTGGTGTTCCGTGCTCTTTTGTCGAGGTCATAGGCTGTTTCGCGCAGGTTGCGGGTTGACTTGCGCGGAACAGGATTTCTTTGGGCAGCGATGAAGAGGAAAAGAGATTCCGTTGAGGGACATACGTTTCCGCAACGCGGGTGGTCTGGGGTTGCTGTGACGCTTGGTCCTGGTGAGTTCCTGTGGAGCCTGGGGCAGGAATGGCTATCGCAGCAGGTTGTTGGGACGTGGAGGACGATGCGGGTTCTTTCGGCTTGTTCCGGCGCGGCGTGCTAAGCGGAGTGGGGCGTGGTAGGGTGGTGCGGTTGTCGGGGACCGATTGGTTCGGCTCTGGACGGGCACAGACAGGATGAAGGTAGATCGGGCTGATCGAGCGCTGCGATTCCCCTGTCTGGCTCAACAACAGGTTGCTGGACGTCTGCCGTATGGCTGGTTTTACTTTCCAGGCTTTGCTGCCCAATGTGAATGCTGTCCTGATCGAACACGCGCTGAGCGGAGTCGATGTGGCAGAGCACCCCAAGCCTAGCCCCAAGGAGATGTCCATGAAGCCTACTTCCCTCTTTCTAGTTGCCGTGGCTGCGAGTGCCCTGGCAGTGCCTTCTGTCTCGTTTGCCTCAACGTGTGCGGGTGTCTGGAATGCCGGGACGGCGTATACGGGTGGGCAGGCGGCGAGCCTGAACACTGTGAACTACACGGCGAACTGGTGGACGCAGGGGCAGAGCCCGGCGAGCAATAGTGGTGGCAGCGGGAGCGGGCAGCCGTGGACCTCGGCTGGAGCGTGCAGTGCGGGGACGACGCCTTCGCCGACACCAACTCCTACACCGACACCAACGCCGGGATCGACGACGCACCTGTTTGCGCCGTATGTGGATATGAGTTTGACGGCGGACCAGAACATTGTTTCGATGCAGGGGGCGGCGGGATTCAAGGCAGTAACGCTGGCGTTTCTGGTGTCAACGAATGGATGCGCGGTGGGCTGGGGTGGGCTGGGCGGAACGCTGCCTACGGATACGCTGGCCAACGGAACGACGATCCTGAGCCAGGTGCAGGCGCTGCAGAAGGCGGGCGTGCAGGTGATCGTCAGCTTTGGCGGGGCGAGTGGGCAGGAGCCGGCGGTGAACTGCACGTCGGCGGCGCAGCTGCAGGCGCTGTATCAGTCCGTGATTACGCGGTATGGCGTGACGATGCTGGACTTCGATATTGAAGGCGGCGAGCAGACGAACGACACGGCGAATGCGCTGCGGGCACAGGCGTTGAAGGGGCTGAAGGCGGCGAATCCGAAGCTGGTGGTGTCGTATACGCTGCCGGTGCTGCCGACCGGGTTGACGGTGGATGGGACGAATATTCTGAACGGCGTGAAGAGTGCGGGACTAGCGCTCGACGTGTTGAACATCATGGCGATGGACTATGGCGGTGCGGTAGCGAGCGGCGGCATGGGAACGGATGCGGTCGATGCGGCGCAGGCGGCCGAGGCGCAGCTGAAGGCGGCGGGGTTGACGGCGACGACGGTGGGGATTACGCCGATGATCGGGCAAAACGACTCGCAGGGCGAGATCTTTTCGCTGAGCGATGCCCAGACGGTGTTGAACTTTGCGAGTTCGACGACGTATGTGTCGCGGCTGTCGATGTGGTCGCTGGCGCGGGATAATGGCGGGTGCCCGGGGCAGAGTTATGCTTCGCCTAGCTGCAGTGGGGTGCCGCAGAGTGCGTATCAGTTTGTGGCGAACTTTGGGACGTATGGGAAGTAGGACATGGACTGATTTAGGTAGTGTCTGATGAATCGGTTTTGACCTGGCAGGGGACGAGAAGGCATACCCAGGGGCTAAAGCTTATCCTTTGCAGGCCTCCGAGATGCCGAGGCTGAAGCCTCGACCTACCCAGAACAAATTACCTTTTGCTATGCGGAGAGAACAAAAGCAAAGACAACAGCAGATCCCCACGAAATGACAACAAAAAAAGATCCGCTGCCTATCTACAGGTAAGTTGCTCTAGAAGCAACGGCAGCGGCAAAGACTGATCGTCAGACAGTACCTCGTCTTGGAGAGTTTAAGGGCGGGTGGCTTGGATCGCTGCCCGCCTTTCTTTCGTTGGTATCGGCGGGCGATCTCCGGGCAGGCGGCGCGGTGCGGTTGGGACTTCGAGAGTGAAGGCGGTAGGCTTGTTGTAGAGGGCTGCGGGTGTGGCCGGAGGGGCGGCGGGCATGGAAGGGGAGGCGAAGGGACCGACGTATGCGGCGGCCTTTGAGTGCCTTGGGCCGGCGTGTGAGGACCATTGCTGCCGGGGGTGGGGGATTCCGGTGGATCGTGGGACGTATGCGCAGTACGTGCGGTTTCCGGCGGAGGGGCTGGGTGAGGTGGTGGCGCGGTCGGTGGTGGTGAGCCCGGCGGGAGCGCCGGAGGAGATGTTTGCGGAGATCAAGCCGCTGGGGACGGGGCTATGTCCGTTCTTTGGGGCGGATCGGCTGTGTGGGATCCAGAAGGAGTATGGCGGGTCTCTGTTGTCGGCGACGTGCTCGATCTTTCCGCGGGCGCTGAACCGGGTGGAGGGCCGGTTGGAAGGGTCGCTGATGATGTCGTGTCCTGAGGCGGCGCGGAAGGTGCTGCTCCAGCCGGGGTTTCTAGAGATCGAAGGGGATCTGAACGCGGGGGCGTTCCGGACGGACAACTCATTTTGCCTGGGGACGAATGGGCCGGGGTTGCCGTACAAGCCGTATGAGCACTACGGGCTGATACGGCGATGGATGGTGGCGACAGTGAAGGATCGGTCGCGGCCGCTGTGGCAGCGTGTGCTGCTGATCGGGTATCTGTGCCTGCAGCTGCAGGCGGTGGAGACGGCGGAGGGGGTTCCAGCAATGCTGGCGGAGTACGGCCGGGTGCTTGCGAGTGACTGGGGGATGCGGGAGTTTGCGGCGATGGAGGGGCAGCCGGAGACGCAGTTAAACGCGATTTTGTGGCTGACAAACCAGCGGATTGCGCTGAAGGGGTGCGGGACGAGGTTTCAGGAGACGTACTGGGCGTTTATCGAGGGGATTGGGTCGCCGCTGGGAGCGGCACCGCCGGGGGACGACCTCCTGCGGTACCAGGAGGCGACGCGGCAGATCTACAAGCCCTTCTTTGCGCGGCAGCCACATGTGCTGGAGAACTATCTGCTGAACGCTATGTTTCAGAACCTGTTTCCGTTTGGGAATGAGGGGAGTCTGCGGTCGGCGCCGCGATCGATCGTGGCGGAGTACCTGCTGATGGCGACGAAGTTCGCGTGGGTTAAGGGGCTGATGATCGGGGTGGCGGGGCGGTACGGGGAGGACTTTGGGGAGGAGCAGGTGGTGCGGACGATCCAGTCGTTTTCGCGGGAGGTGGAGCACGATGGCTCGTTCCTGGAGACGATGATGGGCTACATGAGGGAGCAGGGGATGGATAACCTGAAAGGTGTGGCGGTGATGCTGAAGGAGTAGCCGGTTACTGGCGGAGATCAACGAGGGTGGCACCCTGGCCGCCTTCGTTGAAGGGGGGCTCGGTGACGGCGATGACGTGGGGGTGGCGTTTGAGATATTCGCGGAGGGTGCGGCGGAGGATGCCCATGCCGGTGCCGTGAACGATGCGGACGCGGGGGAGGCCGGCGAGGAAGGCCTGATCGATGTAGCGTTCGACCTCGCCTTCGGCTTCGTCGGCAGTGCGACCGATGACGTTGAGTTCGAGGGGGATGTAGATGTCGGTGTCGATGCCGGAGGAAGTGGAGACGGTGATGTTGGAGCGGCGGCGGCCTTCGGCGAGGGGATTCGCGATGGGGGTGTGCTCGGTGATTTCGTCGCGGGTGACGCGCATTTTGAGCTGACCGACGGAGACTTCGAGGTTGCGGTCGTCGATCAGGTGGGTGATGCGGGCTTCGCGATTGAGGGTCTTGAGGCGAACCAGGTCACCGGGTTTGAGCGGACGTTCCTTCGGCTTTTGATTAGCGGCGGGTTTGCCGGTGTTGGTGTGATCGGAGACGGTGGAGGTGAACTGCTCGGAGAACTCACGGCGGAGTCGGGCCATGCGGAGGGCGGAGTCGCGGGCGATTTTGCCGGCGAGGGTCTTGTCGTCGATGGCTTTGACGGTGTCGCGGAGCTGGGATTCGAAGTCGGTGATGAGGCCGTTGAGTTTGGATTCGAGATCGCGGGTGCGCTGCTTGATTTCGTTGCGGCCTTCGGCGTCGAGGCGATCGCGCTCCATGCGGACTTCGTGCTCGCGGCGGCGGAGGTGGGCGCGTTCTTCGGTGGCGGCGGCGAGCTGGGAATGGAGCTGATCGAGAAAGGCGCCGATGTCGGCGGTCTGGGTGGAGAGATTAGCGCGGGCGTCGGCGACGATGTCTGGTGAGAGGCCGAGGCGGGCGGCGATGTTGAGGCCGGCGGAGGCTCCGGGGACGCCGAGGCGGAGCTCGTAGGTGGGGGAGAGGGTGTCCTGGTTGAAGCCGACGGCGGCGTTGACGACGCCAGGGGCGTGGTTGGCGGCGTAGATCTTGAGGGCGTTGAGATGGGTGGAGATGAGGGACCAGGACTGGCGGCGGAGGAAGTGGCCGGCGATGGCGACGGCGAGGGCGGCACCTTCTTCGGGGTCGGTGGCGGAGCCGAGTTCGTCTAAAAGTACCAGTGACTCTGAGCCGGAGCTTCGGGTGATGCGGTCGACGTTGGTGATGTGGGCGGAGAAGGTGGAGAGGTTGCGCTCGATGGACTGGGCGTCGCCGATGTCGGCGAAGACGGCGTCGAAGACGGGGAGGGCGGCCTCGGTGGCGGGGACGGGGAGGCCGGCCTGGGCCATGAGGGAAAGGAGGCCGAGGGTCTTGAGGCCGACGGTTTTGCCGCCGGTGTTGGGGCCGGAGATGATGAGCTGGCGGGCGCCGCCCTCGAGGATGAGGGTGAGAGGGATGAGGGGAATGCCCTGCTCGGCGAGGCGCATGGCGAGTAGCGGATGGCGGGCGCTGCGGAGGGTGATGGAGTCGCCTCCCTTCGTCAGGACAGGTCGGAGGCAGTCGAGTTGATCGGCGAAGCGGGCGCGGGCGGTGAGGGAGTCGAGCTCGGTGAGAACCGCGGCGCTGCTGAGAAGACTGTCGGCGTGGAGGCCGACGGTGCGGGTCATGCTCACGAGGATGCGATGGATTTCGGCCTGTTCTTCGTCGAGGAGGCGAAGGAGTTCGTTGTTGGCTTCGACGGTCTCCAGGGGCTCGATGAAGACAGTCTGGCCAGTGGAGGACGAGCCATGGATGACGCCGGGGACGCGGCGGCGGAGCTCGGTTTTGACGGGGATGGTGAAGCGGTCGCCGCGGACGGTGATGAGTTCGTCTTGAATTGCTCCCGCTTCCGCGATGGCTCGCAAGGAGCGGCGAAGGGAGTCCTGGATGGTGCGGTGCTGGCGCTCGAGGGCGCGGCGGATGCGGGCGAGCTCGGGGCTGACGTCGTCTGAGAGGGAGCCGTCGGGCTCGATTTTGCCCTGCAGAGCATGGAGGAGAGGGGCGAGATGGGCGTCGAGGATGGGTTGCGAGAGGGTGGTGATGGCGGACCAGCGATGGGCGACGGAGATGGGCGGGTCTGGTACCAGCTCCGCGGCAAGGGCGCGCCAGACTTCGGCGATCTCGGCGAGAGTGAGGAGGTGGAGGAGGTCGAGGGCATCGAGGGCGGCGCCGGGGATACGGGCTTTGGCAAGGAGGTCTTCGGGGTCGAAGATGCCGGCGAAGGCGGGGGCGGTTCCGGTGGCGAGGAGGGCTCGGAGCTCGTCAATACGATCTCCCTGGAGGGTGATCCAGGGGAGGTCGGCGGTGGGTTCGAGGGCGAGAATGCGATCGCGGCCCACGGACGAGGTGGTACGGCGGGCGAGGAGGTCGCGAAGTTTGGGCCACTCGAGGGCGGCGGCGCTGAGCTCGCGGAGGGGGTCGGGGGTGGGTTCGAACTGCACGCTTCTAGGATACGTTTCTGCGATAGGTTTTTCCGGGAGAGGCACGGATTTGCTCGAGACGAGTCAAGGCGCGTGGGGAGCCGCGTGCCGGGCGGTGGGGGCCGGCTTTGAAGGGAAGAGCGTAACTCGCGGGTAGCATAGCTCTATCGAATGAGCACACCTGCCTACGAAGCCGCAGCAACGTTCTATCCCAAGCGCCTTGCTGCGCTTGATGAGAGGTATCGGCGGTCGGTGCGGAGGGTGTCTCGCCTGCAGATGGGTCTGGGGTTGCTGCTCTTCCTGATTGCGATGACGATTCTGGGAGCGGTGCGCGCAAGGATCCCGGGATGGCCGACGATCCTGGCTTGCGGGTTCTTTGCCGTTGCCCTGATCGGCTACTTCAAAACGATTGCGGTTCGCGACCGTCTGCTGCGGTTGATGCTGCACTACGAGCGTGCCGCGGAACGCCTTGCTGGCACGGCAGTTCAGACAGGGAGTGGCGGCGAGGAGTTCCGTAGCGAGAGCCATTTGTATGAGCGGGACCTGAATGTGCTTGGTCCCGACTCTCTGTTTGGGAGGCTCGACACGGTTCGGACCGGGGTTGGGCAGCGAGGGCTGGCGAAGCTGCTTCTGGGGGGAGACCGGGTGACGGCAGTTGACGAGATCCTGGCGCGTCGGGAGGCGATCCGGGAGCTGACCCCGACGAACAATCTGCGCGAAACGCTCGCGCTGCTTGGGGTGTCGCGCTTTCAGCAGGTCCCGGCGACTTTTTTTGATGGATGGTTGACTGAGGCCCCACCGGAGTTTCCGCGTTGGCTTCGCTTCAGCCTTTTTGGGACGACGGGTCTGATCGTTCTGCTCACGATCTTCGGGTTGTTCCATCTGATGTCGTGGGAGACGGTACGGCCCAACCTGCTCGGTGTCTTTGCGGTGCAGGGCGCGATCGCGATGGCGGTGCGACGACGTGTGGTGGTGCTGCTGGACTCTTCAAGCCGGCTTTCGAACCAGGTGGAGATCTTCCGGGAAGGGCTGGCCTGCTTGCGGCGGACGGAGTTTACCGCAAACAGGCTGCGGGCGCTGCAGCAGATCTCGGCGACGCCGAACGATGCGACCAAGCTGCTGCGAAGGCTGCAACAGCAGCTGGTGATCGTCGAGCAACGCACCAAGGAGTGGTTCCTGGTGCCATCGCTGCTGTTCTGCCTGGGAACGCATGCGGCGATTTCGATCGCGAGATGGAAACGCGAGTATGCGTCTGCGATGACGTTGTGGCTGGAGGCGTGGGCGGAATTTGAGGCGCTGACTGCGCTGGGCACATACGCCTACGAACATCCGGAGTACACGTATCCCGAGATGCTTCCGACCGGCACAGCGGTCTTTGAGGCAAAGGCGATGGCGCATCCGCTTTTGCCGGCGGAGGCAGTGGCGAATGACCTTTGCCTGAACGAGAAGACCCGGATGTACCTGATTAGTGGTTCGAACATGGCGGGCAAATCCACGCTGCTCCGGTCGATCGGCATGAATGCGGTTCTTGCGAATACAGGCGCGCCGATTCGCGCGAGATCGGCGCGGATCTCGCCGTTTCTGCCTGGAGCGTCGATTGCGCTGACCGATTCGCTGGCCGAGGGGAGAAGCAAGTTTCTGGCGGAGGTTGAGCGACTGCACGCGATGCTCGAAGCTGCCCAGAGCTCGGACAGGCGGTGCGTCCTGTTTCTGGTGGACGAGATCTTCAGCGGAACCAACTCGCTTGACCGGAAGATTGCGGCGGAGGCGGTTGCGCGGGCGCTGATCAAGCACGGAGGTGTCGGCGCGCTCTCCACGCATGACCTGACGTTGACCGAGATGGCTGAGTCAAGGGAGCTGCACGCGATCAACGTTCACATGGGAAGTCCGGATGCTGCTGACCCGCTCCGTTTCGACTATCTGCTGAAGCCCGGGGTCAATGCCAGTTCCAATGCGCTCGCGATTTTGCGCATGATGGGGATTGAGATCGACCGGGCTGAGTGATGTGCGCAGACTGGTGCGGCGGCGTCGCTCGCGGGTGGCGCGGGAGAGGACTAGGCTGTGACGGAGGAGATCTGACATGGAGCAACGACCGCCGGTGCCGCCGTTTACGTTAGAGAGTGCTGTCGAGAAAGTTCGGGCGGCGGAGGATGGGTGGAACTCGCGGGACCCGGAGAAGGTGGCGATGGCGTACACGGCGGATTCGCGGTGGCGGAACCGAACGGAGTTTCTAACGGGGCGGGCGGAGATCGTGGCGTTTCTGAGGCGCAAATGGGAGAGGGAGCTGGAGTATCGGCTGGTGAAAGAGCTGTGGGGGTTCAAGGAGAATCGGATGGCGGTGCGGTTCTGCTATGAGTGGCGGGAGGCGGCGGGGCAGTGGTGGCGATCGTATGGGAATGAGCTGTGGGAGTTTGACGAGAACGGGTTGATGCGGGTGCGGCAGGCGAGCATTAATGATCTGGCGATTGCGGAGGGGGAGCGGCGGTTTCGGTGGGCGCTGGGAAGGCGGCCGGAGGGGGAACCGGGGCTGGGGGAGATGGGGTTGTAAGGGCTCGATGATCTCGTCGCTTCGTTGGTAAAGGCGAGATGCGGGGGTCTTCCCCATTCGGCTTCGCCCAGGGTCAGAAGGACAACTAAAGGGGTGGACCTACTTCTACGTGCGATGGGAACGAAGCAAAAAGCAACAGCAGATCCCTACGGGATGACAACAAAGAGGGTGGCGCGAACAGGGTGCGCAATATAGGGTGACGCGCGGGCTGGCGAGTCAGGGGCGGGTGGCCCAGGCGAGGCCGTCGGGATCGGGGCCGGCATCGATGTGACCGGTGACGGTGAGGGTGTGGAGGTTGATGACGGCGACGAAGTTATCGGGGGAGCAGGCGACGAAGGCGCGGTGGCCGGTGGGTTCGATGAGGATGCCGGCGGCGCCGCGGCCGAGGTTGAGTTGCTTGATGGGCTGGCGGGTGTGGGCGTCGAAGATGGTGAGGGCGGTGCCGCCGAGGGATGAGATAAGGACGTGTGTGCCGTCGGGGGTGAACTTGAGGCGGTTGGCGTGCTCGATGGCGACGGGAAGGGTGGCGACGACGCGTTTGGTGGCGACGTCCATGACCGACAGGGTGTGGTCTTCGGCGTTGGCGACCCAGATCTCTTTGTTGTCGGGGGAGAGGTTGAAGCCTTCGGAGCCGCGACCGACGGGGATGATGGTTTGGTTCCAATCTTCGCGGGGCGGGCCGGGTGGAGGGCCTGGAGGCGGTGGGGACGTTTCGTGGAAGGACGACTCGGCGGGGGAGGAGTTGGCGACGGTCAGGGCGGAGCTTTCGGGGATGGGGGGTGGGCCGCCGGGGCCAGGGAGAGGCATGGGGGCTTTCTCGAAGAGGCTGATGGTGGCGGAGTTGACGTTGGCGGTGACGATGCGGCTGAGGTCGGGCGCGATGAAGAGCATGTGGGTGCGGTTCTGGCCGGTGCCGAGGATCCAGTCGACTTGTTTCGTGGCGGGATCGTAGCGGCCGATGGCTTTGGCGGCTTCGGCGGTGAACCAGACTTTGTCGTCGACGAAGGTGAGGCCGTGCGGGCCGCGGAGAGCGCCGAGATCAATGGCGGGAAGGGCGGATTGGTGGATGAGATTGACGACGGCAAGGGTGTTGTACGCGCCGAAGCCGTAGTTCGAGACGAAGGCAGTGGAGCCGTCGGCGGAGGCGATGACCTCGTGGGGGTCGTTGCCGACGGGGATGCGGGCGAGGACCTGGAGGGAGGTGGGATCGACGATGGCGAGGGTGTGGGCTCGCTTTGAGAGGACGAGGAGGGAGTGGAGGCGGGTGGGGGCGGGGTGGGTGGGGTCGTGAACTACAGGAGTTTCTCCATTTCGCGGCGCTCCGGTCGAGATGACGGCGTTTTGGGCGGAGAGGGGTAGGGCGAGCGAGAGATAGAGGACCGTGCGGGGGACCATGCGGTTTCAGATGCGTGGAGAGCGCTCGTGGCAGGCTTCTGGGAGGTCTTGGGGAGGGTGGTGGCCGCCGTAGAATTGGGGGATGGACTTTCCAGTGACACGGCTGCGGCGGATGCGACGGACGGAGGCTTTGCGGAGTTTGGTGCGGGAGACGCATCTGCGGCCGGGGCAGATGATTTATCCGCTATTTCTGGTTCCGGGTGAGGGTGTGCGAAAGCCGATCGGGTCGATGCCGGGGGTGTTCAATCTATCGATAGACGAGGCGGTGAAGGAGGCGCGGGAGTGTGCGTCGCTGGGGCTGGGGGGCTTGCTGCTGTTTGGGCTGCCGGCGGAGAAGGATGAGCAGGGATCAGGGGCGTGGGCGGCGAATGGGATCGTGCAGACGGGGCTGGGGGCGTTGAAGCGCGAACGGGCGCTCGAGGGGATGGTGATGATTGCGGACGTGTGTCTGTGCGAGTACACGAGCCATGGGCACTGCGGCGTGGTGGCGCGCGATGGGGAGCACGCGCATGTCGAGAACGATGCGAGTCTGCCGCTGCTGGCGCGGACGGCGGCGTCTCTGGCGGTGGCGGGGGCGGATGTGGTGGCGCCGAGCGACATGATGGATGGGCGAGTAGCGGCGATGCGGGTGGCGCTGGACGCGGCGGGGAAGACGGACACGCCGATTTTAAGTTACGCAGCGAAGTTTGCGAGTGCGTTCTATGGGCCGTTTCGGGAGGCAGCGGATTCGGCGCCGCAGTTTGGGGATCGGCGGAGCTACCAGATGGATGGGGCAAATCTTCGGGAGGCGATGCGGGAGATCGAACAGGACCTGGCGGAGGGCGCGGACATGCTGCTGATGAAGCCGGCGATGCCGTATCTGGATGTAATTCGCGAGGCGCGGACGCGGTTCGATGTGCCGATGGGGGCGTACCAGGTGTCGGGTGAGTACGCGATGCTGCAGGCGGCGTTTGCGCGGGGGTGGCTGGAACCGGAACGGGCGATGATGGAATCGCTGGTGGGGATGCGGCGGGCGGGGGCGGAGTTTGTGGTGACGTACTTTGCGAAGGATGCGGCGCGGGTGCTGGGGTGAGCGTGCAACTGCGCTCGGTTGCGGGCCATCCGATGCGCAGGTCTGAAGGAATGGCTGAAGGCTCGACGAACGGCCACAAGCTCGATGTAAAGGGAGACAACGATATGACCGCACGCGCCGTATGGCAGGGCCTGATTGCCGGAGCGGCCGGGGTGGCGGCCATGACCCTGGCGGAAAAGCTGGAACAGCGATTTACGGGGCGGCCGAACTCGTATGTGCCAGCGCACACGATGGAACGTCTGTTGCGCCAGGAGCACAAACCCGACGACCAACGGCTAGCCATGAACCTGACCATGCACTGGGGCCAGGGAATTTTGCTTGGTGTGGTTCGCGGCTGGATGGCCGAGGCCGGCATTCGGGGGCCGATGGGATCGTTTTTGCACATGAACCTACGCCTGCTGAATGATCAGACGCTCGAGAATCTGACCGGAGCCGGCGCCCTTCCGTGGACGTGGCCGGTGGATGAACAGGCGATTGATCTGATGGGCAAGGGTGTATACGCGTTTGTGACTGGGGCCGTCGCCGATGCTCTGATTGTGGGTCCCCCTGGAGCGCCGGAGCCGCGCAAGCCGTGGGATCAACGCTGACCGAAGCTTCTTCAGAGGACTGGTATCGCGGGCGGATCGGCCATGGAGTCCGGAAAGGAGAAGCGATGAATGCTGAAGGCTGCAGGGTAGCTTGGCGCAGGCATCGGATTGTTGAGGGTCTGCTCTGGTTGCTGATTGGAGCGGAGGTGCTGCTGGTTGCGGCGATTACGACCCACGTGGTTGCAACTCGTTTTTCACTGCGGGTCTACTTGTTTGAGGGCGGGTACCTTCTGCTGGTTCTGGTGCTTGGGGTGATTCACGGGCGGTTTTGCTGTCCGCGCTGCGGGTACCGGTTCAATGCATGGGGCCCGGATGGCGGAGGTCACAACAGTCTGGCTCGTGTATGCCGGCACTGCCATTTGCACAAGTGGCAATGTGATGGGTGAGAACGCCGGCTGAGGCGTCAAGGTAGGACACAGCTTCAGCGTTCGGTGTCTTCGGCGGGTAGGGGAGTGATGATGACGTCTTCGCCGAGGAGGTCGTCGGTGAAGGAGTCGGAGAGGGTGGCGGGGTCGACGTAGCGGAGGTTGTAGTTGGCGATGGTGGAGGCGACGAGATAGAGGCGGCGCCAGGGATGGCACGCCAATAGGCGTCGAGGGATTGGCGGTGTCGGCTTCGCGGTCGTGGTCGAGGAGTTCGCGGGCGTAGCGGCTGGCGTTGGTGATGTAGACGCCGGCGAGTTTGCCATCGGCGTCGAGCGACCAGTCGGTAAGTTTGCCGCGGTAGAGGATGTCGAGAGTGGTGAGGGCGTCGACGACAACAACGAGGTGCTTTTCCGATGACGGCAGGGCGAAGGTGGTGAAGAGGATCTGCCACTCGGAGACGTGGAGGAGGAGGGTCTTCTCGCAGATGCGTTTCAGGCGGGAGACGGACGGGAGGTCGCCGTAGTGGCTGATGATGATGCCGGCGAGCCAGCCTTCCAGGCCACAGAGCAGCCAGAGACAGAGGAGGAAGCGTGGCTGCTCCTCAAAGGAGCGCCGGTAGGCGCCGGGGATCTGGTGATTGGGGACGTCGCTGCCGGGAAGGACGGAGTTGAGCACGGCGGCGTACGCGGCGCGTTTGGAGATACCGGTGGTGAGTGCCGGATAGTGACCGAGCGGGCTGGAGAAGAAAAGCAGGCAGGAGAGCGCGAAGGGAAGCAGGGTGACGAGTACGGAAAAGACGATCTCTTCGTGCGGCTGCGGACGAAGCGCTTGGCGGGGATATAGAAGGAGAAGGCCAGGCGGTAGATGGCGCCGGGTGCAAGAGATAGGCGACCAGGAAAAAGCCGGTGAGGAGCGCGATCACAACTTAGGCCGGCTTGCGCTCGATGCGGTACCGATTGCCGCTTTTGTCGCTGTAGATGGCTTGGCCGTCGGTGTTGAGCTGATCGCGGAGGCGTTGCTTTTCAGCGAGCGGCATCTGCTGGAGGGAGCTTTTGGCCCGTTGACGGGCGACGCCTTCGTGAACGGATTACGTGAGCTTTGCGACGTCATTGACCATGGGTGTTCTCTTCCGATTATCTCTTAGATGTCAAGCAGAGGACGGGTGGTTCAGCCTTCGTCAAGCTCGGTGAAGAGATCGGCGAGGGAGACGTCAATGAGAGTGTCGGGGATGCGAAGGTGGCCGTCGGCGGGCTGGAGAAAGCCTTGGGTGGAGGCGAGCCAAGCGCGTCGCGTCCAGGGGTCGATCACCCAGATGTGGGCGACGCCGAGGCCGGCGTAATCGTTCACGCGCTCCTGTAGATCGCTAAGGGAGTCATCTTTCGAGAGGATCTCAATGCAGAGGAGCGGGGCGAAGCGGACGATGGGATCTTTGGGATCGGAGCTGCGGAGGACGCAGATATCCGGGATGCGGAAGTGGTCGGTGGAGGTCTGGACGCGCTGTTCGGGAAGGACGCGTACGTGCCAGTCATGGCGATGAGTGCCGAAGATGCGGGTAAGGATACCCTGCAGATGGGCGTGGGGCTGCTCGCCTATATTGCGCTCCTTGAGGACGCCGTCGAGGAAGTCGCGGTCAGGCCGGTAGGTGGTAGCGAGGTACTCGGAGACGGGGATAAGGGCCGCGGTCGCCATACGGTTATTATCCAACGGATATGGGAAAGCCGTTGTTTCAATGTGAAGGGAGGAGACCAGCGCAGGGTTCCTTTGAAAGAAAAGAAGCGTGCTGGATCAACATTGCAGGAGAAGGTCATCGAACTCCGCGAAGAGCTCCTGGATCGAGACGCGAACAGGTGTTCCTACCGCGGCGAAGGCTGCTTCCGCTGGCTCCTTGAAGGACATCGCGAGGGCGCCTGCTGAAAGCATAAGCGCCAGATACGCGGCTGGTGGGATCTACACTAGCGCCGGGTAGTCGATGTAGCCCTCCGCGCCAGGGCGTGTACAAGGTGGCTTTGTGGGGTTCTGCAAGTGCCGCTCCGTCCCGGAAACGTCTTACCATGTCCGGATTTGCGATGTACGGCGTGCCGAATGAGACAAGGTCGGCCTGACCACGCTCGATGATCTGGTGCCGGTCTCGAAGGTCAAGCCTTTATTGATAATGAGAGTGCCTGCGTAGAGCGGCCGGAAGTGCTCAGCCACATGCGAGATCGCGTACGGGATGTCGTCGACCGGCTTCATGGGCTCAAGTAGATGCAGATAGGCGAGCATGGACGCGTTCAGTATTTGTATGACGTAGTCGAAGGTGGGCCCAGTCTGATCGTCAATGGTTATAGCTTCCATGTCGTTCCTTGAGGCGAGAGCCGCAAGGCCACACGCTTCGGCGGAAGCATTGGTGAATCGCGTCGATCACCTCGAACAGGAAACGGGCACGATTCTCGATGGTGCCGCCGTACTCATCAGTGCGGTGATTGGCCAGACCGGAGAGAAACTGCTGGATCAGGTAGCCGTTTGCTCCATGGATCTCAACACCGTCGAAGCCAGCCTGATCCGCACAGACCGCTGCCTGCTGGAACTCCTTGGCAGCCTGCTTGAGGTCATCGATGCTGGCCGCCTCCGGACCCGGCGAGGGATCGTACCCTCCGCTTCTGTACCGCAGACCCCTTGGCCCGTCATGGCGGAGGGGGCAAGCTGGGCACGGTCGTCATGTCGCTGGTAGATGCGGGCGCACGAGACTGAAAACCGGCACAGGAACAGGTCTTCGATTCTCCCGAGCCTGCTCCCTGTCAAACGGTCAGCAGCCGGACACAGCGGGTCGCCGCCAGACGATACACTAGAGAAATCACCTATGTTTCTCGACGAAGCGAAAATACGTATCAAGGCCGGAGACGGTGGCAACGGCTGTATGGCCTTTCGGCGCGAGAAGTTCGTGCCGCGCGGCGGTCCTTCGGGCGGGGATGGCGGACATGGCGGCGACATCCTGATGTCGTCTTCGCTGAGCCATAACACCCTGATTCATTTTCGCTTCAACCCCGAGCACAAATCGCAACGCGGCGGTCATGGCCTGGGGTCGAATTGTTCGGGCTTCGCGGGTGAGTCCACGACGCTGCAGGTTCCCGTCGGAACCCTGGTCTATGACGAGGTGAGCGGTGAGCTGCTGCACGACTTCGCCCACCCGAATGAAACCATCATCGTTGCCAAAGGTGGCCGGGGCGGCCGGGGAAATCAGCACTTTGCCACCAGCACCCATCAGGCCCCCCGTGAACATGAGCTCGGCCGGGCAGGCGAAGAACGGGTCCTTCGTCTCGAACTTCGCTTGCTTGCGGATGCCGGTCTCGTGGGATATCCGAATGTCGGCAAGAGCACCTTCATTTCGCGCATCTCCGCAGCAAAGCCCAAGATTGCCAACTACGCTTTCACAACGCTTGAGCCGAACCTGGGCGTAGTGCAGGTGGGGGATTACCCACATACAGAGTCCTTTACGATCGCCGATCTTCCGGGGCTGATTGAAGGCGCGCATCTTGGCGCCGGGCTGGGCATTCAGTTTCTCCGTCATATTGAGCGCACCAGCGTTATCGTGCATCTGGTGGACGTTTCAGACGCGACGGACCGTCTAGACCCTGTGGAAGACTTCAAGATCATCACTGCCGAGTTGAAGAGCTTTGATGCCTCGCTTCCGATTCGACCGACTGTGGTCGTTGCAACCAAAGTCGATGTCGCTAATTCAGACAAGCTGAAGAAGCTGGCCGCCATGGCTAAGCGGCGAAAGCTGCCCTTCTTTGCCATATCCGCCGTGACCGGGGAAGGTCTCGATCCGCTGAAGTATGCCATCGCCGACCTGGTTCGGATTCATCGGCCGGTGGATATTCCAGCTCCCGAGCTAGAAGCAAGCCGTCCGACTCACCCGCCACCCCCGCCAAATGCTCGAGGACGTTCGCATTGATTTGGTTCATCCGATCCTATGGCGTTAGCGGCTGCGGCACGGGCAGGATTTGAGATGCGGCTCGCCTTCTTTGGTGGCAGCTTTGATCCACCGCATCGTGGTCACCTGGCCATTGCTACTGCGGCCATTTGTCACCTTTCGCTCGACCGGGTTCTTTTTGCTCCGACGGGGAAGCAACCACTCAAGCGTGCTGGTGCAAGCGCTTCGTTTGCCGACCGGCTTGCCATGGTTGCGCTGCTCTGTGGGTCAGAGAGCGCCCTCGCGGCGTCCGAAATCGATGCTCCGCATGCGGATGGCTCGCCTAACTACACTGTCGACGCTCTGAAACATCTGCGACAACAAGATTCCAAGGTTGAGCTCTTCAGTATTGTTGGTGCGGATAACCTGGTTGAGCTTCCTCGTTGGCGCGAAGCCAATCGCCTGTTTGAACTGGCTACATGGATCGCCGTCAGTCGTCCGGGAAGCCGTCCTTTGGTTGACTTGGCTCCAGCTCTTCGTGTGCAACGGGACATCGGACGGCTGCGCCTGATCTCTGACGTGGAAGTTGCCGTCTCATCAACAGAGCTTCGCCACCGGCTTTGTCGCGGAGAAGACTGCGGCGACGCCATCCCTCCAAACATCCTTAACTACATCCGAGGTCGTGACCTCTACTCCCCTCGGGCTCCAGACTGCGCCTAGGCTTGTCAGGCACTCCTCGATCGTCCATCGCACAGTGATACCTCATGCCCCATTGCTGTCGCTCACGCAACCCTCTACCATCAAAAGAGGAGATCTATGCCGTCCATCGAAACGTACGAACTGGTTCTTGCTGCCGTCGCGGCCTGCGAGGATAAGAAAGCCGAAGACATCCGCATTATGGCCCTCGATCCAACCGAGAGTGGCCTGTCCGATTATTTCCTGATCTGCAATGGAACAAACGAACGACAGAACGTCGCGATTACAGATGAAGTCGAGATCCGGCTGAAGCATAACTTCGGCATTTACCCGAACTCCGTCGAGGGTCGACGCCAAGGCGAGTGGATTTTAATGGATTACGTAGACTTTATCGTGCACGTGTTCTCCGCTGAAAAACGCCAGTATTACGGCCTCGAACGCCTACGAAAGTCTGCGACTACGGTCAGCCCTGACGACCTGAATGCGGAACTCAAAGCGGAGATCCGAGCCGCCCGGGAGAAGGCCAGAATTTCAAGGTCGAAAGAGACAGTCTCCGCCTCATCCGCACAGCCTGAGAAGTCATCAATCAAGAAATTGGCCACGGCAAAAATCACAGCAGGCGAAGTATCGGTCAATAAACCCGCGCTCGAACGACCGAGCAAGACCTCAGCACTCACAAAGAAGAAAGCTACCCGCTAGAACTCTCATAAGAGTGGTTATGTTGTGTGCTGACTAACTCATCCCATTCAGCAATGCGAAGCCGGACGAGACCTGTACCGCGTCCGGCTTGTCTCCGTATGGTTAGAAATTCAGTTTCAACTGGAACTCCGTCGTTCGCGGGGACCCCTGAGCAAAGGTGCCCGAGCCACGCTGGGTACGATTGGTATCCTGGACGGCCGAGGTATTTGGTCCATTCAGAAAACTGTTCGCAGTTCCTACGACGCCGCCCGCCGTGGCCGTATTAGCGAGAATGCCTTGTAGAGTGCCAAAGTTGCTTACATTTCCTACGTTATACATCGCTACACCGGGGATAAGGCTCAGCCCTTCGCGGATTCGGCTCAGCCGAACAGGATATGAGGCGCTCACATCGAAAGCCCGGAAGGCCGGGTTGCTGATGGCTCGGCCTGGTGCCAGCGCGATCAGTTGCTGCACGCCATTCGCTGCATATAGCTGAGCGGGGGTGAAAAGGCCAGCGTTGATCAAAGCCTGACCAGCGTGCGTGAGCTGGCCAGCGTGGCCGCTATTGTAGTTATTGATAAGCGTGTTCAGGTTGCCACCTTTATATCGATGCATATAGTCGCCGGGCAGAGTTCCGGGGACAAGATCTCCAGTGGTGCCGTCGCCAGTGACGTCGGTGCGAAAGATCTCACCGGGATTACCCGATGTGTTATCTAGGGTAAGGGACGTAGCGTTTGCCGAGAAGAAATGTCCAATAACTCCGACCTGGACACCATATTTCACAGCGAAGTTACCACCGAAGCTGAGCTGGTTAGTGTGATCCAAGTTGGAACGACCCATGAATTGGTTGGGGTCATCATTGTCGTAAGGAAGTGAGTTGAAGAACTGATCGCCAGAGTTCGTGCCGCTGATCGGGCTTACGATACGAGAGAGCGAGTAGGAAATCTGCAGATTGCTACTCAGTATTCCCGGCAACGGATGGCTTCGCTGCTGCTGAAGAACTATTTGAAGAGCATCGTAACCGGAGCGCCCCACCGGCAAGATGAATTGACCGACGCCGACATTAGGATTTACCCCAGGAAAAGCGGCACCTATGCTTGGCGTCACCCCGGCGGCCAAAGCCGAAATACCTCCAAACAGCTGAACCGCGGAATCCAAGCCGTTCCCAGCAAAGTCCGCTATCTGGGCACCCGCAGCGATCGCGCACGTAACGGCCGCCGAACTTGAGCCGCCATTACAGCCGAATCCGCTGGTCGTAGCGGCAATCGCCGTCTGAGCCGCCGTCAAGTTCAAATTACGGGCAGATCCCACGTGATTGACATCGATGAGCAGTGGAATTTTCAGCGTGGCATTGTGCACATAGTCGACACTCACAATCAGGCCACGGCCCAACTCTTGTTGCACTCCGCCGTTCAATTGAATCGAGTAGGGAGTAACATACGGACCGCCATAGATGCCGGCGGCGCTCAGGCCACCGCCCTTGCTCCCGATGTAACCAGGATTCGGACCGCCGGTTTGTGAGGCGAGCTGATACTGCGCTTTCAAAGTGGCGATTTGTGGTGCAGACTGCCCGATAGATTCTCCACAGATTGTCGAAAGTGGAACGCCGTTAACGGAACTTACTGGGCCTACCCCAGGAATTGTAACCGTGTTGGTTCCACCGCAGACGCGCGTGTCGGCGAAGTAATTACCGTTCTTATTGACCACCGCGCTCCGGGCGTTTGAAGTGTTATTGAAGATGTCGGATTCGTAGAAGATACCCCCGCCGCCACGAATTGAAGTTTTGTGATTGCCGGGAGAGAAAACAAACCCAGCCTGCGGTCCAAAATTGGCGTAGGGCTGGTGCGTGCGCCTCCCGAGACCAGCTTGGTACTGGTCAAACAACGGTGTGTTCCCAGTACATCCGGGGAACTGAAGGGAGGGGTCAACCGAGGAACAAAGCGGAGTCGCGACATCCTGGTTAGCCCGATCGGTGTCAATACTCCAGCGAAGGCCTGCGACAAGAGTAAAGTAGCTCGTCACCTTCCAGCTGTCTGCCACATAGGCGCCGCTGCGCCAGTCCTGCAGGCCTCCACCTGAAAGACCAAAGCCCGGTATCTCTGAAAAGAAGCCGTTTCCGTTGCCAAGCGTGTAATGCCCGGCTTTATATCCGTTCACTGGGTCGGCAGGATCACCGATCAGGTTGCCGGGACCAAAGGAGGCAAAGAGCGAAGGTCCATAGAAGGCTGCAAAGCCGCCGCCGAGGAGACGGTTCATGCTGGCGCCGAACTTGATCGAATGCGAGCGGCGGGTCCATGTACCGTCATAGCGCAGCTGCTTATCAGATTGGTAGGTCCCCTGCGGGGCAAGGCGATTCGGACCGGCGAAGAAGTTGTCTTGTACGTCGTACAGCGTCAATGGCAAGCGGACCAAAGCGCTCGGATTATAGATGGAGTTCTGTCCGGCGGTTCCGTCCGTTAGAAGGTTGTGGAACTTCTCATAACCACCACGGAACGAGTGAGTAAACCGGCCGGTAGTGAAATCAACTCCACCTACGATCGCCGGAACGTTATCCCGGTTTTGGTATAGCGAATAAAGCTCGATGAAGTTCGAAACGTCCGAGTTGACGTCATAGGCGCCTCGCCCAAACATGTGGGCGCCCTTCGGCCCGTTATAGTCCAGACGTACGGTACTGTAGGTGTCACGAAAAGGGGCCGGAATTAATGGATACTGCGCCTGCAGAGCGTGGAATGTGGGACTCGTTGTCGCGGATCCTTGCTGGTCCTGTTTAATGCGCTCAAGATCACCAAAGAAGAAGAGCTTGTCCTTGATGATCGGGCCGCCGATGCTGCCGCCAAACTGATTCCGCTGAAACGGAGCATCAAATCCGCCGGTGGTTTTGGCAAAGCCTGCACGATAATCCTGAAAGTTATAAAAGCCCTGGCCGTGGAAAGCGTTCGTACCGGACCGCGTCGACACGAGAACCTGCCCCGTTGAGGTCACTTCACCTGATACGTCCTGCGTGGAACGATTGAGCTGGAATTCATCAATTGCGCCCGTGGTGACGTTCATGATGGTGGTTCCGACGGTTTCGTCGGTGATGTCCTGACCATCAAGCAGGATCCGGGTGGTACGACCAGAGACGCCACCTACGGAGATGGCCGAATAGCCTGCCTTGGTCGGATCAAACGTTTCGCCTGACTGAAGGATGACACCGGGTTGAATCTGAGCGACGTCAAGGAAGTTGCGACCATTGATCGGCAGCGATTCGATCTGCTCTCTCGTTACAACGCCGGAGACGCCGGGCTGGTCGGTGTTGACCTGAAGCTGGCCAGCGCGCACCTCAATCGTTTCAGAGGATTGCCCGACCGTCAGTTTGAAGCTGCCGGTCGTTACCGTTCCAGTTCGAATGAACGTGGTGACTTCAAGCTTTTGAAAGCCCGGCGCTGCGATGGTGACACGGTAATTGCCAGGATTTAATGGACCCACCGAGTAGAAACCGGAGCCATCGGCTGTCACCTGCTTCACGGAGCCGGTGTCGATGCCCGTGACAGTGATTGGGGCATTCGGCACAACGGCACCAGTGGAGTCTGTGATGGTTCCTTGAACCGATCCGCCGTTCACCGAGATCGCCTGACCGAAGCTCATCGCACTGAGAGGAAAGGCTAAAGAGAGTCCGAGCAACTTCTTCATCAAATGGTCTCCAAGAACGTCTGGGGTCACCCTGGCAGGGAGTGAAGCAGAAACACCGAACTTAGATCTGCCGATATTGGTTAAAGTGTTAAGACTTAGTCAATACTGCTGCAAGCTGAATGCCAAAGCCGGCCTCATTCCACACGATCAAGAGGAAAGAGCTTGCTTCAGGCAACCCGAATGGTAAGTTGCTGAAAATATGGGGCAAATCTCTTCTCATGATTCGTTGCCGGAACGATATGCCTGACGACTTCGGGTGACCATTCGGCCGAAGCTGTTGCAGCAGCTAAGCGCGGCTAACGAAATCGGGATAGTCAAATCCTAAATTTATAATTCTTCATACTGAAGATGCCTGATGAAAATCTCTCTTGCCTGCATCTCGCCTGCGGAGCGTCGACTTCGGAGTGAGCCCGCCTTCAGCTTGGTACAGGACTACCTTGAGCGTGCCAGTCACTTTGACCCATGCACCTTTGAGGTGTTTTCCACTGAAGCGTTGCTGCTGGCGGCGGTCGATCGCCGGAGCGGACGCTCACGCGCGTCACTCGTTCTTCTGGACGGGAAGGGAAGGCTGTTCAGTTCGCGTCAATTTGCCGATCATCTTGGCGGGTTACGAGATTCCGGGCAACAGCAGCTTATCACCGCGATCGGCCCGGCGGATGGTTGGTCCGCTCACGCGCGAGCTCGGGCAGATCTGCTCGTGTCCCTGGGTCCGATGACGCTGCCTCACGCGCTGGCGCAGGTCGTGCTCGCAGAGCAGATTTACAGAGCGCTTACGATTCTGGCCGGTCATCCTTATCACTGCGGTCACTGAGGGGAGGCCTCACGGAGGCTTCCAATTCTGCTTATGCGCGTCGCCGGTATCGAATAGCGAAGTCGTACCCCGGATTGGGAGGGAAGAGGGCTGCGACCAACCTTAATCGCTCAGCCAGACCCAGCGGCGCCAGAAGGGGGTACTCCCGCTCGCGTAGCTCGGAATAATCGAAATCCACGGCGAGCGACAGCAGATAAATTGCAATGGCATCCGCAAATGAAGCCTCGAAGAATGCCGATCTGGCCTTCTCATCCAGCTGCCCTTCCGCGTCGCTTCGTCGCGCGGCCCCGCGACTCTCCCAAGCGTCCTGGCTGGTCTCCCCACGGAGATCGGCCTTTGCCTGTCGCCAGGCTAGCTCCGAGAACGCCGCCGGAACCCCAGCTGCCTCGACAAACCCATGCCCGACATTGATGAAGAACTCAAAAGAGAGAGCAAAGCGGTCCGACAGAAGTCGGGCGGAGATGAAGACTGCGTCTGTCTCACCGATAAGAACGTTCCGATGACACGTCGCCTGCTCGCTCAGCTCTGAGGTATAGACCGACGCGACCAGCGTTTCGTCCTCCTCCGGCTTTGCACCGAGAGTGCCAGCCCGGGCCCGACTGATGGCCAACGGAACAAAGAAATACGCCGATCGATTCAGTGCCTTTGCGATTGCGTCCGGCACGGCTTGCACCAGTCGTTCCAGATCGTGTGCGTCGATTCGGGTGTCACCAAAGGAAGCAAACGCCAGCCCATTGGCAGATCGTCGCGGGGTCGCCTCTCGCGCTACCAGGTCCGGCAGAACGAGGCTAGTTGGGACGCTTTCAGTCATAAGGTAGTATTCTACTTCCTGTGACTCAAGAGCCCCAGAGTAGCCGACAGCGCACCTCCTCCAAATTCGCCGGAGATACCTTCGTTGGCGTTCCTATTGGCGAGCTCGGTTGGTTTACTTGCCTGCTCATGGGAACCGCGGCTGGCTTCGCTGCCTTCTTTGCTGTCACCTTCGTGTCGATCATCGTGTTTTTGATTCTCAACTCCGCCGGGCATCACCTGAACTACAACCTGACGTATCGGCGTATCGGTTTACCCGCCGGCCTGCTGGTCGGGGGCATCTCGCTTGCCTATCTAGGGACCTCGTGGACACGGCGGCAGATCACCCGTCGCTGAGACCCGGGCCGTCACTCTCCTGACACCTTTCTTTTTCCTGCAACGTCATTTCGTCGTCCTGCCGTAGTACAACTACGTTCTCAACACAAGTCACGCTTTCCGGAGGTTGTTGCCTCATGGCATTGTCCCGCGCATCGCTGCGCCTCGGTTTGGTTGCGGTTATCACTGGTTTTTGCTTTAGCTCCGCGTCTCGCGGTCAGCCTGCTGACAAGAAGGTACTCGACACCTCGTTCTATGGCCCGCAGCCCGCGACCGAGACGCTGGATTTAAGCATGTATGCGCGCATCCGCGAAGAAGGTCTGAAGCACTCGCACGTAATGCAGTTTGCAGGTGCACTGACGGACGGTATCGGACCTCGCCTTACCGGATCGCCGAACATGGCAAAAGCCAATGCCTGGACCCGCGACACGCTTGCTGCTATTGGCCTGGAGAACGCTCACCTCGAGGACTGGGGAGAGTTTGGCATGGGCTGGCAGCAGGTCAATACCTGGGTGCGTCTGATTTCACCGGATCCCGAGCCGCTGTGGGCACAGGCCGCCCCGTGGTCGCCGGCAACGAAGGGTCCAGTGAGCGGAGAAGCCATCCTGATTCACGTCAGCAACGAAGCTGAGCTGGCGAAGTACAAGGGAAAGCTTGGCGGCAAGATCGTCCTGTTCGGGTCAGCCCGTGAGACCCCCGACGTTACCGAGCCGCTCTTTCATCGCTACACGGACACCGAGCTGAAGGCGATGGAAACCTATGAGGCTGAGGGCAGCGGGGCACCCCGCAACGGCGTTCCGCGGCAGACTGTTCAGCAGCGTCTGGCCGAGCGCGCCCGTCTGCTTGCTCTCCGCAAGGCCGCTCTGGAGCTCATGAAAGAAGAGGGTACCGTCGCGATCCTTAGCCCTTCGCGAGACAGTGACGATGGCGGCGGCACGGGCATCATCTTCGATGATAACGGTGCCAATCTCGTTCGGGATGCGCAACTCAGGGCGAATGCCGTCACCATCCCGAACGCAGTCATGATGATCGAGCACTACAATCGGCTGGCGCGCCTGCTCGAGAACAACGTGCCCGTCCAACTCGAGGTCAATATCGAAACCAAGTTCACGGGCGATCATGAGCATGGCTTCGACACCGTAGCTGAGATTCCTGGTACCGACCCAAAGCTCAAGAACGAGGTCGTCATGGTTGGCGGCCACCTCGATAGCTGGATCTCTGGCACAGGCTCGACAGATAACGCAGCGGGCTCGGTTGTTGCCATGGAAGCCGTGCGCATCCTGAAGGTGTTGGGGGTGAAGCCTCGGCGAACGATTCGTATCGCGCTCTGGTCGGGCGAAGAGCAGGGTCTGTTCGGTTCACTCGGCTATGTGAAGCAGCACTTCGGCACCTTTAGACAGCCAATGGTTCCCGACCCACCAGGAACGCCAGCCTTTCTTGCCCACAAGGGGGCACTCACAACCACCAAGGAATGGGAGACCCTGGACGCCTACTACAATCTCGACAACGGAACCGGGAAGGTTCGTGGCATCTATGCCCAGGGCAACTTCGCCATTGCGCCTATCTTCTCGCAATGGATCGCACCGCTCCGTGATCTTTGTGTCTCCACCATCACCAATCGCGATACCGGAGGCACGGACCACCTCGCGTTCGACGCTGTCGGCCTTCCCGGCTTTCAGTTCATCCAGGACCCGATGGACTACGACACCCGCACCCACCACTCCGATATGGACACAGCAGATCGTCTTCACGCCGGAGATCTCGAGCAGGCCGCGGTCGTGGAGGCCATCTTCCTCTACAACACCTCAGAGCGCGAGGCCATGATGCCCCGCAAACCTTTTCCGCATCCCGAAGATCAAAAGCGCCTCTCCACGCCGATCCCGAATATTTATCCAAATGCTGTCCCGCCACCGGATAACGGTAAACCGGGAATGCCCGCGTCGATCTAGCTTGTTCGCTCCATCACCACAAGAAGGGCACTGGGAGGAGAACTCAGCGCCCTTCTTGTGGTCAGGAGCAGTTACGTGCCAAAGAAGTCTCTCCAGTCACAAGGTTCCTATGAGGATTGATCCTGAAACGACAGGAACACCGCAACACGGTTCCTAATTGCTCCGGACCGAGATGCGGCCGTGATGGTGATCAACAACCTCGCTGTTAGCAACATCGATGGCCAAGGCAGCTCTAGGGTGAGATGAGGCGTCGACGCGGAGTAGGTCATAGCTTTGCTGCCACGAGTCGGCCCGCACTGCCCAACAACTGCAAGCCGTCATTACGTCCGGCAAAATACCGCAGGTTCAACTCTTCCCGACCCAGGTCCTCTGCAGACTGGAATCCGAATAGCTCTGCAGCCATCTGTTTCGGCGTGAAGAAGAGTTGAAAGGGCTCGCCCGTACGTTGAACGCGAAAGGCCAGCGAATCGTGCGCTAGTTGTTCATTGAAGGGCAGAGCCGCACGCGGCTGGCCGTAGTCCATGACGAGCTCGCTCCCGGGCACCGATTGTGCAATGAAAGCAAGGGTCGATCGGAAGGCACCAAGCGATAGGTACGGAACGACTCCCAACCACGCGAAAACAGTTCTCGCGTGGGGATCGAAGCCAGAGGCTGTGAGTTGTTTGTCCAGGGACTGCCGTTCGAAGTCGATTGGCGTCAGTTGGACACTTGTTGGCAAGGTTAGGCCGCTGGCTTTCAGCAGATTACGCTTCCAGGCCTGTGTTGCAGGATGATCGACTTCGAAAACCCGCAACCCGGCGTTTCCATTGCGTAAGCAGAAGGTGTCGAGCCCTGCGCCGAGGGCCACATACTGCGTGACGCCCCGCGTCGTGCTCTCGGCGAGAACATCTTCTGCATATCTACTCCGCGCTACGATCCAGGCTCTAAGTGCTTTCGAGTGTGGCCGATCCGTGCGTTGTGGAGTTCGCTTCAGATCCTCAAGGTGGAGCTGGCCCAGGATGGGAACGGCGAACGGATCCTCGAAGACGAGCGGCTTGCAGTCATAGATCTGGTGGGCCGCCCGGCGCAGGGCCACGCGCAGGGCTGTTCCTGAAGCCAGCGACTCTTGCACCTTCTTTCGTTTCAGCTACTTCGGTTGCATCCAGCGAAAGGTGCTGGCCAGGTAGGATTTCAGATCCTTGCGGGGGACGATGGCGTCGAGGAAGCCATGTTCGAGCAGGAACTCTGAGCGTTGAAAGCCTTCGGGGAGCTTCTGGCGGATGGTCTGCTCGATGACACGCGGTCCGGCGAAGCCGATAAGTGCTTTAGGCTCAGCAATATTGAGATCGCCAAGCATGGCAAAGCTGGCGGTAACGCCACCCGTGGTGGGGTCTGTCATGAGGGAGATATAGGGAACTTTGGCGTCGTCGAGGCGAGCCAGGGTGGCGGAGATTTTGGCGAGTTGCATGAGGGAGGCGATGCCTTCCATCATGCGGGCGCCGCCCGAGGCGGAGATGATGAGGAGCGGGTGATGGGTGATAAGTGCTCTATCGACAGCTCTTGCGATGGTTTCGCCAACAACCGCTCCCATGGAGCCACCGATAAAGCCATATTCCATGGCGCTGATGACGATGGGTTGGCCATCCAATGTGCCGACGGCGTTGACGATGGCATCGTTGAGGCCGGTCTTCTGCTGGGCTTCTTCGAGGCGTCGCTTGTAGGACTTAAGATCAACAAAATCAAGAGGATCGGTTGATTTTAGATCGAGGTCGACGAGCGTGTAGCCGACATCGAGGAGAAAGGAGATACGGGTTCGGGCGTCGATGCGAAAGTGGTGATCGCACTTCGGGCAAACGTGTTGATTCGCAAGCAGATCGGCCTTGAAGATAGGTTGCCGGCAGCTTTCGCAGCGGATCCAGAGACCTTCGGTTCGGACGGTTTTTTGCTCGTCGGTGACGATTTGATGATCTTCGCGCTTAAACCAAGTCATAAGGGAGTTTCTTGGTGCAGGTACGCCCCCGCAATTGTACCGTTTCGCCTAACGTGCGCCACGGTTTCGCGAGGGTTGCGGTTCAGGTGGTTGCGAGGCGGAGGGCAAAGACGGTGATGAGGACGACGCAGAAATCTTCAAGGACGGCGACCGGCCAATCGCGGCACTTGTTGTGGAAGACGAGGAAGTGGCGGACGTGGTAGCCGCCGAAGGCGCCGATCACTGCGCCAATGATGCCGAGAATACTTCCTTCCGCGACTGAACCCTTGAGGCTGGTGGCGATGATAGCGCCGACGAGTCCGCCGAAGACGATGCGGGCGGCGAGGGCACCGGGGGCGAGGCGAGAGGGGGTCTTGGGGAGCTTGTCGCCGATGAACTCACCCAGGGCAAGGACGGTGAAGACGATGACAGAGAGGAGGCTGGCGGTCCAGAAGGCCCAGGTGTGCTCGACGGGAAGGAGGCGGAACCAGGCGAACCAGCAAAGGGCGGCGATGGGCGTCATGGCGCGGCAGCCGGTGGCCACGCCGAGAAGGGGGATTGCGAGCAGCCAGCTCATGACTTGGGTTGCCATCAAAGCTCCTTGTACTTACGGATGCCGTTGTGTGCCGTGGAGAAAGCAACGACGAACACAACGGTGTGACGGGACAGCGACGAGCGCGGCGGGAAAGGGAGCGGATCGGGGCTAAGCGTAGCACTGGCGAGTGAGGGTTGGTTTTACAGGTGTGATGGTGTGGGTTTAGGGGTAGTGGTGGAGAGGCGGGTCCCTCCACTTCGGTCGGGATGACAGGTCTGTGGTGGTGGTGGGTGAAGAACAGGCAACGGCAACTACGCTGAGCGTGGGTTTAGGGGCGGAGGAAGGGATAGAGGGGGAATTGGGTGGCGAGGTCGAGGACGGCGGATTTGATTTGGGCGAGGTGAGAGGGATCGTTGCGGTGGGTGAGGGCGTCGACGACCCAGGTGGCGACCTGCTGCATTTCGGGTTCTTTCATGCCGCGGGTGGTGAGGGCGGGGGTGCCAAGGCGGATGCCGGAGGGTTTGAGGGGTGGGTTGGTGTCGTAAGGAATGGCGTTTTTGTTGACGGTGATGCCGGCCTCACCGAGGGCGTGTTCAGCCTCGGAGCCGAGCATGCCTTGCGCAAAGACATCGACGAGAAGGAGATGGGTATCGGTGCCGCCGGAGACGATGCGGAAGCCTTTGTCGGCGACGGCGGCGGCGAGGGCGCGGGCGTTGGCGACGACCTGATGGGCGTAAGTTTTGAATTCGGGTTGAAGAGCTTCGCGGAAGGCGACGGCCTTGGCGGCCACCACGTGCATCAACGGCCCGCCCTGCTGGCCGGGGAAGACGGAGCGGTCTATTCCGGCTGCGAACTGATGTTCACAGAGTATTAAGCCGGAGCGGGGGCCGCGGAGGGTCTTGTGGGTGGTGGTGGTGGTGACGTGGGCGTAGGGGATGGGAGACGGGTGAGCACCACCGGCGACGAGGCCGGCGAAGTGGGCCATATCGACGACGAGGAAGGCACCGACTGCCTCGGCGATTTCGCGCATACGGGGGAAGTCCCAATGGCGGGCATAGGCGCTGCCGCCGCCGATGATGACTTTGGGCTTTTCGCGGGTGGCGATGGTTTCGAGCTGGTCGTAGTCGATGGTTTCGGTGTCTTGCCGGACCTGGTAGCCGCAGACGCGGTAGAGTTTGCCCGAGAAGTTGAGTTTGTGACCGTGAGTGAGGTGGCCGCCGTGGGCGAGATCGAGGCCTAGGATGGTGTCGCCGGGGGAGAGCAGGGACATGAAGGCGGCGGCGTTGGCCTGGGAGCCGGAGTGGGGCTGGACGTTGGCGTGCTCGGCGCCGAAAAGTTGTTTGGCGCGATCGCGGGCGAGGGTCTCGACGACGTCGGCGAACTCGCAGCCGCCGTAGTAGCGCTTGCCGGGGTAGCCTTCGGCGTATTTATTGGTGAAGACGGTGCCGGCGGCCTCGAGGACGGCGCGGGAGACGAAGTTCTCGGAGGCGATCATCTCGAGGCCTTCGTGCTGGCGAAGGACTTCGTTGTGGATCTGCTCGGCGATCTCCGGATCGGCGGAGGCGAGGGGTGCGTTGAAGTCTATGGGCATGCCTCGATTTTATGCGGAACGGGGGCGACGCGTTGGAGTGGAGGCGCGGGCAGCTGGTCTGAGCCGGGCTGCCTGCTTGCGTGGCCGGAGCGGGGCTGGTTTGCCGACGGGGATTTCGGCGAAGCCTCCGAGACGTACCGGAGCAGCGTCCGGGAAGCTGACGATCAGATCGAGCTTTCCGAGGGCCTGCACCTGCCGGCGCAAGGTGGATAGATGCAGATCGGTTCGCTTCTCCATGCGTGAGATCTGCTCCTATTTACCCCGAGGGTCTTTGCCATTTCGCATTGTGTACGCTGTTGCGCCTTATGCAGTTCGCGCATCGTCATCTCCTGCTCGACCCACTTTCGACGGGACGGAGGGAGTTCCTTCAACATCTACTTAAGCGTTTTCATGCATTCGCCGACACGCGTCTGAAGCCATTGCCGAGGGGCTAGTCGCAAAAGACGGGTTTTGTGGTGAAGCAGAAGCGGGTCAGGGGTGGGTGCGGAGGCGTTTGAAGGATTGGTGGATGAAGTGGCCGAGATAGAAGCCGTCGAGGTATTTGAAGGGGGTTTCACCGGTGGTGTAGTGGCCGCAGGGGAGGGTGCGGGCGACGAAGTCTACGTTATGGGCGCGGAAGTTGGTGAGGACGTCTTGCGAGAACTGCTCGAGGAAGGTGAGGTCCCAGGTGGCGTGGACGACGAGGACGCGTTTGGGGTGCTGGGCGAAGCGCTGCATGAAGGACATGGGGCTGATGGCGGTGAGGATCTGGCGGGTGAGGTCCTGGGTGAGGTCCGCGGCTTCGAGGGCGGCGCGGATGTGGCGGGTGGACTGGCCGGTCCAGACGACGTCGCCGAACCAGGTGGAGGCGTGGTTGAAGGCGCAGACTGTGAGCCGGGGCTCATGCGCGGCGGCGATGAAGGCGTAGCAGGAGCCGAGGGAGGTGCCAAGGACGCCGAACTGCTCGTAGCCCTGCTGTTCCAGCCAGTCGATGGAGGAGCGGATGTCGACGACGGCCTGACGGCAGGCATCGATGGTGCGACCGATGTTGGAGGAGACGGCGAAGTCGGAGCGCTCGAGCTCGGCGGGGCGGCGGACGTCGTGGTAGGGCTTGGAGAGGCGGAGGGCGGAGATGCCGAAGCGGTTGAACAGGGTGCAAAGGGCGTTGTGGGAGAAGGCGTCAGCGTTCCACTGGGGCATGACGATGATGGCTTGCCTGGGGCGGCCGCGGTGCTGGGACGGGTGGGTGGGGTACCAACGGGCGTTGACCTGATCGTTTTCGGGGTGCGGGGTTGAGATGGGGGAGGTGAAGCGGAGGAACTGGGCGGGCTCGAGTTCGTCGATGGCGGCGAGGTGCTGGAGATGGGCGTCCTGGGCGAGGGTCTCGGGGCGGACGTTGGTGGGGAAGAGCTGGGGATGGCGGGTTTCGAGGCGGAAGTCGGTGGGGGTTTGGTAGCCGAAGAACTCGTCGGAGTGGGCGACGATTTGCTGGTTGAGGGCGATCATGCGGTCGAGGTTCGAGGTGGACGTTTCAGAGAATGGACTGTGTGATCCCACCCATGACGATGGAACCGTCATGGATGGGGCACCCGGCCAATCGGGAAGCCAGTCGAAACCCCACTCGAGGGGGCGGACGATGCGGTTGGTGTCGCGGGTGGTGAGGTCGGTCTCCCAGCGGAGCATCCAGTTAGCGTAGAGCTGCGAGAGCATAAGGGGATAGTTTACGTGGGTTTCGGTCGCCGTTAAACGTAGGTTGCGGGGGCGGGCTACGGTCCCCAACCCATCACGTTAAGGCTGCGATGAATGGGGCACCCCCGGGTTGAGCGGGGAGCAAATGCGGTCGGGATGACAGATTTATGGAGGGAGGAGGGACGGGTTAGAGGTCGGAGAGTTGGAGGCAGACGCGGGCAACGAGGAAATCGGCGAGGGAGAGGGGGGCAAGTAGGGGGAGGACCTGGATGGGGTGTTCGAGGGAAAGGGGGCGGAGGATGAGGTTGCTGCCGTCGAGGTCGACGTAGCGGAGGAGGAGGGTGTTGCCGGAGCGGACGGCGTAGAGGTTGGGCTGGGCGGCGCGGAAGGGGGCGAGAGAGATGTAGTGGCGATCGAGGACGACGACGGTTCCGCGGGTGAGAAGGGGGGCCATGGCGGCGGCCTGTTCGGTATCGACGCGGACCGCGAGAAAGCGTTGCCAATCGGCACGGCGGGTGGAGGCGCGGGAGGGGCCGCCCTCGAGACGGGAGGCGGCGAGGTGGAGCGACTCGATGACTGAGGCGGGAGCGATGCGGGGCTGGGCGATGGCGGTGGCGGTGGAGACGACGGGGACGCGGCCCAAGGTATCGGCGGCGGCGCTGGCGTCGTTGGAGGCGGCGAGATCAAGTGGGAGGAGCTGATCGATGGTGAGTTTCTGGGCGGCGAGGACGCGATCGAGACCATCAAGGGAGAGGGCGCGGCGGCCGTTGAGGAAGTTCGAGATGTGGGCCTGGCGGAAGCCGGTGAGATGGGCGAGGCGGGTTCCGGTGAGGGCGCCGGCCTCGATGCGGCGGGCGAGTTCCTGGCGAAGGAGTTCGTGGAGGTCGGCGAAGTTCATTGGGGTTGAGGGTAGAACGGTACTAAGGGAGACCATACTCCTTTGTTTGGCGAAGATAAAGCGAAGTGTTAGCTTTACGCAAACACTATGGCCCGCAACTCGTTGATTTTAGAAGGATATATGATAGTAACGCGAGGTAACCTTCTTTTTGTTGACACACACATTGTTGAAAGCTATAACCAGTGAACTCTAGCTCGCTGCGACGGATTTCTGGAGGGTTAAGACTTTCAGAGGCCGGGGAGCGGTGAAGCATTGGTTTGGCGGTGCTGCAGGTGAGAGAGGGAGCTCCCAGGCTCCGGCGCCGCGATGACGAGCAAGACGGAGACTGTTTCCGGGCCAGGGCACCACGAGAGTGCGCGGCACGACGGAACGGAGTCCGATAGCAACCTGAGCGAGCCCCGCCGACTGCTGAAAAGCCTGAGGCTCGCCAGGGGAGAACTTTGCCAAAGGGGACACCGATGAACTATTTGCGCTTGGATCTGAAGGTATGTGAAGGATGCGGGGCGTTGTGGCTTCGATCGGAGACGACGGCTGGAGTGTATTGCCGGAACTGTGCGGCGAAGCTGGCGGAGTTTCCGGCCCCTCGTCGACGACGGAGCACGCGGGTGCGGCCATCACGGGTGGTTAGGACTGGATGTGGCGGGGATCGAACCCCGCTCGAAGGAGGTGCACGATGAGCGCGATGGTGGTGGTGTTGCCGGTGGTGTATGGGGCGGCGGCGGAGATGGAAGCTGCTGTGGAGACGGATCTGCAGATCGAAGCGGGATCGGTGGCGGAACGGCCGATGTCGCGGTTTGCAGGGAGACCGGAGATGGCGTTTTACCGGAAGTACACGGAGGGGATGCTGCGGCGATATCTGCGGCTATCTATGGAGAAAGGGCGGGTGCCGTCGCTGCTGGGGCAAGAGATGTTCCGGGGGCGGGTGACGCGGTACAAGATTCGCTCGTTTGAGGACGTAGTGATCTTTGTGCATGACGTGGAGATGTGTTTGAAGCGGCTGACGGAGGCGGAGCAGGACCTGCTGGAGCGGATCGCGATCCAGGAGTACACGCAGGGTGAGGCGGCGGGTCTGCTGGGGATGAGCCTGCGGACGGTGGTGCGGAAGTACGCGGCGGCGGTGGATGTGCTGACCGGGCACTTTCTGGACACGGGGTTGCTTGAGCCGTTGATGGCATGTCAAGACGAGGAGGTGTAGGGAATGTGGCAGGTTGTTGAATCGGAGAGGGATAGAGAACGTTGAGAGATGGCGCGGGGACCCTGGCCAGATTGGTATTCTTGGGAGGTCAGAGAAAGGGAAAGCGGCAAGCCGCAGGGACGAGACGGAGGGTAGCCGGGCGCAACGAGCCCTGGTTGCTCTCCGTTTTTCTTTCTCTGGCAAGGGTGGACGACGGATGGCTGGAGGGGTGGGGGCTAAGGGAGACGAAGGTCCGGCGAGGCGGCTGCCGCGGTCGCCTCGACCGGATCTGTGCCGGCGATATGCCCGAAAGGAGCTGGCGCGGGGTTTGCCGGGGATTTTGCAGCGGTTTATCGACGAGGCGCAGAAGGGGAGTATTCCGCATGCGAAGGCGTTGATGAGTCTGGCGGGTCTGGATCGGGACGAGCCGGTGAAGGCGGCGCACGGCAAAAGGGCAAAAGGGTTTTCGGAGATGCTGCTGCGCGAGTTGCGGCGGAAGCCGGGGAGAGATACGAGCGAGAACGGGATGCGGCAGGGAGAACAGCAGATCGAGAACCCAAGGGAGGGAACGACATGAGGGCAGCGGAGGCGGAAGCCAAGGGAGAGCCGGAGACGACGCGGTGGATGATCCAAAGGGCGGCAGAGCGATGGCCGGCGGCCCGCGATGATGAGGCGCGAGGGGCTGGTGGGGTGCGTCGGCGCTGTGGCCGGCCGGTGGCGATGCATGCGATGTCGATGGAGCTGCCGGAGGTGCACGGGCATCCGAACCGGTTGCCGTTTGACGGTGTGCTGACGCTGGTGGATGTGGCGAGTGACAAGGCGCCGAGTGGATCTCGGGGACACCGGGTGGTGCTGACGCGAGAGGCGGCGCAGGCGGCGTTGCCGAGCCTGCTGGGGATGGCAGTGGGGTACAAGGCCGGATGGGACGGGCACGATGCGCGGCAGAAGTGCGGCATTATTACGGCGGCCGAACTGAGCGGACGCGAGCTGGCCGTGAGCGGGTACCTGTTTGCACGGGACTTTCCGGAGTTTGGGCCGGAGGCTGATACGGCCCTGGGGCAGGACGGTGCGATGGGGATGAGCTACGAGCTGGCGGATGCGCATGTGGAAGATATGCGGGCGCAGGTGTGGACGCTGACGCGGGCGACGTTTACCGGGGCGGCGATTTTGCTGCGGGACAAGGCGGCGTACCGGGCGACGAGCTTTCGGGTTCGGCGGCCGGCGGTGGCTCGGTCAGCGGGGCGGCATCGGCGGGCGGTGTAGTGGAGATTGACAAGGAGAGAGCAATGGAGATGGCAATGGAGCAGGGCGCGACTTCAACAGAGCTGCAGGCAACAATGGAGCGGCTGGCGGCGGCGGCGACGCTGCTGGAACATGCCGTGCAGCAGATGGGTTTGACGCCGGTGGCGCAGCTGTCGGCGGAGGCGGAAGCCTCGATCGAGCGGATTGTGGCAACGGCGGAGGCGAAGCGGGAAGCGGAGCTCGAGCGGAAGCTGGAGTTTGTGGAGGCACAGCTGGAGACGCTGCGGGCATCGCGGGCGGCGGCACCGGTGGAGAGTGGGCGAAGGACGCTGCCGGCGACGATGGCAACTTTGCTGGCGAAGCAGGGTGTAGCGCTTGAGTCTGTGGAGGCTGGCGGTCTGGATACGACGGCGGGCGGTGCGCTGGATAAGGCGCTGGCCAGCTTGAGCATTGAACAGCGGATTGCGGTGAAGGCGCAGTTGCTGCGGAGTGGGGCTATCGGCTGAGGTTTGCGGGCGCATGGGGTGGAGCGAATGTAGGTCGCTTCGCACCGTCGTAAAAGCGAGATGCGGGGTTCTTTGCTGCGCTCAGAATGACAACCAAAGACGATTGCCGGTTGCCAGCTACGGTTGGTTGCTGCGTGACGATTTGTAACCGTGCTGGTGCATGCACGTGACGGGCGAGGCCCTTGAGGCTTTGCCCTTTTGTTTTGAATGAGGAGATAGGATGAACGCGAAGTTTACGGATATCAATGCGGCTACGGATTACCTTGGGCCGGGTGCGGTCGAAGTGCCGATGTACCAGACGGAGATCACGGATCTGGTTCGCCGACGGGGCGTGTTCGGGCGACGGATCAAGCAGGTTCCGGCAACGGGGCATCCGTCGCGGTACTTTGAGGAGACAGGAATTCCGTCGCCTTCGGCGACTTCGGGATTTGTGGATCCGCGAAACATCATTGCTCCGCTGGTGAGCCCGACGCGGGTGGAACGGAGTGTTCCGCTCAAGGCTCTGGTGGCGCAGATCAACTACAACCTGTTTGATCTGGAGTTGGGTCAACAGCAGAGTCAGTTCGCCTACCTGCAGGCGAAGGATCTAGCGGATACGGTGGATGGTGTGCTGCGGACGCACGATGTGGCGTTGTGGAACGGTACGGATACGAGCCTGAGCTCGCCGACTACGGCGCAGTACTTTGGCGCGGCCGGGCAGATTGCCACGGGCGGGAACACGGTGACGATCAGCGCGACACAAAGCATTGTGGACGGGTTGAAGTCGACGATCGCACAGATGGTATCGAACAGCTCGTTCGGGGTTCGGCCGACGGCGATCTATGCCAATCCGGTGTTGCTGGACCTGATCGATCGCGAGATGAAGAGCGAGTTCAACGTGGTGCTGAGCTCGCGTGAGATCGATGCCGGCTTCTCGGTAAAGACGCTGAGCACGCAGGCGGGGGATATTCCGCTGATTCCTGAATGGACACTCGGGTATACGGGCACGCCGGGATCGGGAAGTGCGGTGCTGCCGGCGTACATCGTGACGGAGGACCTGATTGAGTATCACTGGCTGAGCGATCCGAATCCGCGGATCTTCCAGCTGGGCGTTCCGGGATCGCTGGCTTCGCAATATGTAGTGGTGAAGTTTGGCGGGCTGGTGGTGAAGGGAGCGAACTATGCGCACTATCAGGTGCTGGTCGATCGGTAGGACGATGCGAGGAACTAGTCTCTAGGTTCTCGTTTGTCGTCTCTCGTGTGGGTGTGGGCTGCCGGTGATGGCAGCCCACGCTTTTTTTGGCTGTGGCGGTTTGTATCGCGCGCAGGAGTGGGCGTGTGTTGGTGAAGGGGGCGAAGGATGGGGTATTTGAACCCGACGGAGTATGTGGCGTATGGGTTGACGGCGGAGACGACGGACGACTGGGTGAGGACGGCTTCGGCGCTGATGGAGGCGCACTGCCGGCGGCCGAGTCTGCTGGCGACAACGTATACGGAGCGGGTGCGGTTGGGACGAGGCGGACGGACGGCTCGGCTGACGTATCTGCCGCTGGCGGCAGTGGCACCGGCGGTGTCGCCGGTGGTGAGTGCGCGGGCGCGGCTCTCGTACCAGTGGCGGGGCGAGATGCTGGATGCGTTTCGGGAGCAGGTATCGCGGGCATTCAGCGCGCCGGGAAGCTGGACGGCGATTGATGTGACGACGATGGATGTGGACACGGTGACGGGTGAGGTGACGCTGGCGGGGAACTTTCTGCAGATGAGCTACTCGGACGTGGAGGTGACGTACACGGCGGGCTTGCTGGAGATTCCGGCGGCGCTGAAGGTGGCGTGTGCGCAGATTGTGCGGAATGCGCAGGCGACGCCGGCGTTGAATGTGCGATCGAGCAAGATAGACCGGCTGCAGATGCAGTATTTCAGCTCGTCGCTGCTGGATGACGAAGTGCAGCGGCTGTTGCGGCCGTATGTGGCGGAGAGGTTGGGGTAGAGCACATGGCGGATCTGACGAAGCTGGGAGACGGGGCGCAGCGCGTGACGGAGGCGATGATGCGTGGAGCCGGTGGGCGAAGTGTGCTGCTGCGAGTGCCGAGGCCAGGTGCGGCGAACGATGTGACGGAGCAGCTGGGGTTGGCGGCGGCGACCTTTGACGAGGTGGAGGTGGCGCCCTGCACGGTGCGGCCGGTGACGCCGAACGGGAAGAGGTATGAGCTGCTGATGGCGGCGAGGGCGGTGGCGAGGGCAGCTGGCGGGGCGGAGAATGTGCTGGTGCTGGCCTGGCTGCGGGCGGCGGCAGGCGTGGTGGTGAATGGCGAGCTGCTGCGGATCGAAACGGTGAGCTCGCGGGACCTGGCCGGGGTGCCATACGCGTATCGGCTGGAGCTGACGGGGCCAGCAGCGGCAGAGATTTAGAGCAAGTTTCTGGTGGTACGCGGGCAACGAGAGCGAAGACAACAGCAGATCCCTACAGGATGACACTCAATGGGCGACGTTCCGCTGGAACCCCGGTTGGCCATCTGCTGTAGGCGAGGAGAGGGCATGCAAAGGGCGAAAGATACGTTTTACGTGGCGCTGCGGGACGGCGTGGCGGCGGTGAATCCGCAGCGAACGACAGTGATCCGCGGGTTGCTGCGGCCGGGCGTGCTGGTGGAGGAGAACGAGCTGCCGGTGGCAGTAGCGGCGGCGGACGTGTTTCGTGTGCGATGGACGGCGATGAGCGTGGACGTCCAAGGAACGGTGCCGGTGGCGAAGCTGCGATGCGAGATTGCGTATGAGACGGCGGGCACGGAGGCGATGAGTGGGATGGATCGCGGACGGTTGCTGGCGGCGATGGATGCGGAGCTATTGACGGTGCTGGCGGGGGCGACACAATCGGCAGCGAAGATGGAGTTTTCCGTTGGGACGCCGGTGCCGGATGGGACACGGATCTTCTGGAGTGATCCGGAGTTTGGGACGGCGGTGGTGACGGGCGAACGCGTGAGCCGGACGGCCGCGGTGGAGGTGTGGAGCGTGGAAGGGGCGGGCGAAGCATGAGCGCAGCGGTGACGGGAGCGGGAGTGCTGAGGGCGGCGGGATCACCGGTGAGCCGGAGGGTGCGGGCGTTTTTTGCGCCGATTGACCGATCGGGAGGTGGGCAGGCGGCGGGAGTGACGGCGATATTTGATGCGGCGCGGAGCGGGAGCTTGCTTCTGGACGCGATGCCGGCGCCGTGGGTGGACCTGGGGGGTTGCCGGAGCTTTGTGCGGCGGTCGGGGACGAAGGTGGACGCGGTACGATCGGGCTCACCCGCGACGGCACGGGAGCAGGTGCGGACGGAGGCGGAGGCAACGGTTGAGGTGGCATTTGAGTCGTGGGGGAAGCTGCAGCTGGCGTTGAGCGCGGGGGTGCAGCAGATGAATCTGCTGGCGCCGGCGGCGGATGGAAGTGGCGGGACGGCAGCGGGTGCGGTACCGCTGGTGACGGGTGGTGGGGGCTCGGCTGGGAGTGGATCGACGGCGACGACCTTGACTGTGGGAGCGACGATTGCGGCGGGATTCGCGGTGGGTGCGCTGGTTGCCGTGGATGCCGACTACACGGGGCAGACCGGCTATGTGGGGGCAGGCGCGAGTGGCGGGTATGTGAACTCGAGTGCGTCGATTGGCGCGGATGTGGACTATGTGCGGCGGGTAACGCTGAATGTAGGCGTGGTTTCGGCGATTGCGGGCGGTGTGTTGACGATGGCCGAGCCGCTATTGGCGGGTGCACCGACGGCAGGGATGCAGGTGAGCCGGGTGGTGGGGTTCGTGGATCGCGAGGGTGGTGGATTTTTCCAGGAGTGGACGGGGTTGTTCTGCGCCGAGGGCGAGCAGGGGGATCGGGTGTGGTTTTTCTATCCGCGACTGCAGGCGATGACTGGTGCGGCGGAGCAGAGTGAGGTCTTGACGGGATCGCTGGCGCGGATGCGGCTGAATGGGAAATTTCGCGCATTGGCAACGAAAGACAGCAATGATGGAAGTCAGGTGCTGTGCTACCGGAGTTATCTGCCGGCGCCGATGCGGCTGATTTAGAGACTGGGGGATTGGGAAAGCTCTCCGCAAAGGCGCCGTAAAGGAGCGCGGAGGAGTTTGATGAGGCACTCAATCACCGGATTGTGCAACGAGAGCGAACACAGAGGCGACAGCAGATCCCTACGGGATGACAACCAAGTTTCCTATGGACGACAAACAAGAGGGCAGGATCTCAGCAAGACAGGCGAGATTTTGGGGAGTGATGGGATGAGATGTATGCGAGGGAAGGGTGTTTTGCTGGCGCTGCTGCTGTGCTCGGTGATGGCCATGGGGCAGATAGTGACGACGACGCTGACGGACACGATCTACCATGCGGACGGGACAACGGCGGGCGGGTTGGTGATTGTGAGCTGGCCGGCGTTTACGACGGCGGCAGGGCAAGCGGTGCCGGGCGGAAGTACATCGGCGACGATTGGGGCAAACGGAGTGCTGACGCTGCATCTGGCGCCGAACCAGGGGGCGACGCCGGCGGGGACGTTTTACACGGCGGTGTACCACCTGGATGATGGCGCGGTGAGCCGCGAGAGCTGGTCGATACCGGTGAGTTCGACGGCTGTGGCTCTGACGGCGGTGCGGAGTACGGTTCTGCCGGCGGCGGTGGCGGTGCAGACGGCGACGAAGAGCTATGTGGATGATGCGGTGGTGGCGGCGCTGGCGGGGCATCCGGGAACGGGCAATATTACGTTTCTGAACCGGACGGGCGATGCGATGGTGGGCGCGCTGGCGCTGGCCGGGGACCCAACGACGGGTAGCCAGGCGGCGAATAAACATTATGTGGATACGGCCGTGGCGGGGGTGGGCACGGCGGTCGCGCAGAAGGTAGGTGTGGCACCGACGAGCACGCAAGCGGTGGCGCAGCCGGCAGGAACGGAGCTGCAGGTAAACCGGATCAACGATGTGGAATACGCGAGCCAATATGTAACTGGTCGAGGTAGTAATGGTTTGACGAATGCGACGCAGACGGCGGATTGCGCGGGCGGCTGCCAGGTGGCGATCGAGAACGAGTACCAATCGAATGAGCCGGTGAAGGCGACCCAGTGGAACAGCAGCGCCACGAATGGAACGCATGTGGAAGATCTGCGCGGCGGCGGGCGGCATAACGCGTATCTGAACCCGATGAACCAAAGCACGCCGGGATTCGATGTGGCGGAGACGGTGGATGTGACGTCGACGCGGAGTGTCTCTTCGGTGCACCAACAGACGGGATCGCAGACGCCGTCTTCGGTGGCGTTGTCGGTGACGCAAACGGTGCCGACGGGCGGATCGAACCAATTTCCGGCGACGATCGCAGGGAACAATGGGCCATTTTTCAAGACGAACTACAACGCGTTTCTGGTGGGTGGGACGTATAACTCACCGGGGCAGCACGTTCTGACGTCGAACCTGATTAACTGTTACGGGGTGGGCGATTGCCTGATCGGATCGCAGTTTATCAATGCTTCGGGCGGGTTTCGCGACGAGGCTGATGAAGGCGCGCACCCGATGGACATTCAGATCCACGAGGACAGCGTGGTGTTTCGGGGGGCGTGCAGCACGGGATGCACGACGGGGTCGACGACGCTCGGGGTCGCGGTCAGTGCGGGTGCGGGAACGCAGGGCGAGGGTCGGTTTCTGATCGACACGAACCCGGCGAAGACGATCTCGACGGGGGTGCTGACGGGGGGTGCCTTTGCACCGGCGGTGAGTACATCGATCGGGCCGACGGCGAACTTCGCCGGAGTGACGTTTCCGGTGAGCGTGTTTCTGGCGACGGCGCAGGTGGCTCCTGCATCGGCGCATGCGATGGCTCCGGGAACGGTGACGCTGCCGATAATGACGTCGGGGCTGCCGAGTCCGTTTAGAACATCGACGGCGGCGTTGCCGGCGACGAGTGGTGTGGCGTGCGTGACGGACCCGTTTGGACCGTTTAGTCCGACGAACTATGAGATGGCGCCGTACACGGTGGTGGACGCGAGCCACATTATGCTGACGCTGGGGAAGGTGCATGCGCCGGGATCGACGATCGCGGTGGGCGGTTTGTGCGGCTATGGGCTGGAGCAGACGGTCGATACGGAGAGCGGGATTCGGCAGGTGTTTCCGGTCATCGGAACGGTTTCACCAACGAAACTTTTCTATGCGGGAAATCTGACACCGGTGGTGGGTGTCAGTGGATCGACAAGTGCGTTTCTGAATGTGTCGGTACCAATTGCGTCGGTGTCGCGCGTGGGTCAGACGACAACGATCACGACGGCGACGGCGCTGCGGAATGATCTGAATAACCTGACGGCGACGATTGCCGGTGTGGGGGATGGAAGCTTCAACGGGCAGTTCGCGGTAACGACGACCGGACCGAATACTTTGACGGTTACAAATCCGGGAGCGGCGACGACGAGCGGTGGCGGAACCCTGACGGTGCTGACGGGCGGATATGCGCTGTACCCGATGGCAGAGGTGCTGGGGGTCTACAACCAGGGCACAAAGAGTGTGGATGGGCAGCTGACGTTGGCGGCGAACCTGGTGCCGTGGGCGGCTGGGGATCCGGTGGAGCAGCCGCACTATTTCCAAGAGAACGTGATGACGGATGTGCAGTTTGTAAGCCAGACGGTGCCGCGGCCGATTACGGGCGACCAGGCAGGCATCAACTACTCGGACAATGTAGGGCCGGGGCTGCATGGATGGACGATTGGCAACAGCGCGCCCGCGAGCAACTACTTCGGCAACGGCGGATCGCATGGAGCGCCGGATGATGCGTTTCAAGTGACGGGGATCTGGGGGGTTGATTTCGAGGCGCAGGCGGGGGAGTCCGGTGTGTTTCGGTTGCACTGCAACTCGCACGGATGCGGCAAGTGGAACTCGGGGTATGACCTGTTTCAGATGGACAGCAATGCGAGCTTTGACAGCATCAGCTTTCAGCCGCTGACAAGCGCGTTGAGCTTCAACCTGCGCGGGACGACGTTTGGATTTTCACCACAGGGCCTAACGGCGGGAACGGTGACGGCGGGGACGCTGCATGGGGCGCTGAGCGCGACGGATGTGGCAAGTGGAACGTTGAATGCGGCGCGGCTGCCGGTGTTTGGTGCATCGGGAGGGACGCATGCAGTAGGTGCGGTTCCGGATCCGGGCGCGACGGCGGGAACGGGGCGGTTTCTGCGTGAGGATGGCCTATGGGCGCTGGCTGGCACGAGCAGTGGCGGTAGCGGCGGAGCGAGCGGAACGGCCGCAATCAACGGCGGATCGATCGACAATACGGCGATCGGGCAGACGACCGCAGCGGCGGGGCGGTTCAGCCAGATGAGTGTGACGGGATGTACTTGGTTTGTGGCGGGGACGAACCAGGGAGTCGGGACCTGTACGCCGACCTCATGGAATGCTGTGAACGGCGTGGACGGAAGCAATCTTCAGATCTACAACCCGGGGTCGTCACGGCTGATTGTGAGTTCTTCGGGAAGCGGAGGGTCGATGGCGGAGTTCCACTTTGTGAATCTTGGGGCGCCGTCGGGATCGCGGAACTGGAGGATGTCGAACAGCCCGCAGGGCCAGTACACGTTGGACATGAACGCGGACGACTACTCGACGCACACCGTGGCGATGCAATGCCTGCCGAACGGAAGCTGCCGGTTTCCGAACGGGATTACGGCGGCGAACTTCAACGGTGTGCTGAGTGGGATGACAGCGGTGATTGGGGGATCGGCGCTGGGCGCAGGTGCGTGCACGACGGGAACGGCGGCGGTAGCGGGAGCGACGATCGGGACGCCGGTGAACGTGAGTGCAAGTGATGGCAGCCTGCCGAGCGGGCTGGTGATGCTGCGGGCAGCGGTGACAAGCGCGAGTACGGTGACGGTGCAGGTGTGCGCTGTGGGCGCGGTGACGCCGGCGGCGGTGAGCTACAACGTGCGCGTGGTGCAGTAAGGACAAGCGAGCGCGGCGAGATCTGCTTGAGAGGGAGATCTCGCCCGTGCGCTCTGTGGGGGATCGGGGGCGTGATGGACGGGCTGCGATGGGGAACGGAGGAGTTGCTGGCGCTGGGGACGGTGCTGGATGAGCAGCCTGAGGCGCTCGGTGGAGATAGCGTGGCGATGTGGCTGGCGGGATCGCTGCTGCGGGTGCGGGATCGGCACGGCGTAGAGAAGCCGCTGGTGGCGAATGCGGTCCAAAGAGCATTTGAGGGGAGACGCGGACGGCGGAACATTGTGCTGAAGGCGCGGCAGATGGGCGTGACGACGTGGGTGGCGGGACGGTTTTTTTTGAAGACGATAACGCAACCCGGGGTGCTGACGGTGCAGGTGGCGCAGACGCGGGAGGCGGCGGAGGGAATCTTTCGGACGGTACAGCGATTCTGGGAGGCGCTGCCGGCGGAGCTGCGTGAAGGACCGCTGCGGCTGAGCCGTTTGAATGCGGGGCAGATGCGGTTTGAGCGTATGGACAGTGAGTTTCGGGTGATGAGTGCGGGAGACGAAAATGCTGGGCGCGGGCTGACCATACAACAACTGCACTGCAGTGAGCTGAGCCGGTGGCCGGGAGATGCGGCGATGACGATGGCGGGTCTGCGAGCGGCGTTGGCCCCGGGGGGCGAGATGGTGATGGAGTCCACGCCGAACGGAGCGTATGGGTGTTTCTACGACGAATGGCTGAGCGCGGAGGAGAAGGAGGTCACGCGGCACTTCTTTCCGTGGTGGATGGAGCAGGAATACATCGGGTCGGCACCGGTGGAGATGACGACGGAGGAGCGCGCGTTGATGGAGGTGCATGGGTTGAGCGCGGCGCAGATTGGATATCGGCGGATGCTGGACCGGGAGTATCGCGGGATGCGAACGCAGGAGTTTGCGGAGGACGCCCAGAGCTGCTTTCGGAGTTCGGGCGATTGCTGCTTTGATGTGGACGCGATCGATCGGCGAATGGGACAGATTGGGGCGCCGGTGGATAGCCGGCATGGTGGATCTGTGGAGATTTGGTTGCCGCCGGTGCGTGGCCGCGAGTATCTGCTGGCGGTGGATACGGCGGGTGGTGGGTCGGATGGGGACTTCGCCGTCGTGCAGGTGCTGGAGATGGAGACGGGCCTGCAATGCGCGGAGATGCGGCGGCACGTGGGTGTACGAGAGCTGGCGAAGATCGCAGAGGCGATGGGGCGAGAGTACAACGAAGCGCGGATTGTAGTGGAGCGTAACAACCATGGAGCGGCAGTTTTGGCGTACCTGGAGGGTGAGGAGCGGTACTCTCGTATGTATGAGCAGGCGGGGATGCCGGGATGGCTGACGACGGCGGCGAATAAGCCGAGGATGATCAGTCGGCTGGGAAGTCTGCTGGCGGAGGAGCCGTGGTTGTTTTCGAGCCGTAGGCTGTTGGAGGAGTGCCGGACATTTGTAACACTTTCTGGCGGACGGATGGGAGCGGCGGCGGGAGCGCATGACGACTGCGTGATGGCGATGGCAATAGGGCAGGCGGTGCGGGCGGAGCTGCTGGCAAGTGACGCGACGCGGGCGCAGACGATGACGGAGCTATCCAGTATTCTCGGAAGGCGAGGTGTGACCGGTGGCGGTTCTGGCAGTGCAGGCGATTGGTCGAATGCGTGGGGGCGCGCAGAGTCAGCTGATGGTTGGCGCCGATAGTCGGCTGTGGGTGGTGAAGTTTCAGAATAATCCGCAACATCTGCGGGTACTGGCGAATGAGCTGATTGCGACGCGACTGGCAGAGGCGATCGGGCTGCCGGTGCCAGCGACGGATGTGGTGGAAGTAACAGATTGGCTGATTGAGAATACGAGCGATCTGTATGTGGAACGGAATACAGGATGGCGGGAGCGGTGCCGGGCGGGGTTGCAGTTCGGATGCCACTATGTGGGCGGCGAGGGAACGCGACACGTGGTGGATTACCTGCCGGAGCCGGATCTGCGCGAGGGGAAGAACGTCGGTGCCTTTGCGGGCGTGCTGGCGCTTGATAAATGGACGGGCAACTGTAACGGACGGCAAGCGGTGTTTAGCCGAAAGCCGCGAGAGCGGGGGTACCGGGCAACGTTTATTGACCAGGGGTTCTGCTTCAATGCAAGTGCATGGGACTTTCCGGATGCGCCGAAGCGGGGCGTGTACGGACGCAACCTGGTGTACGTCGGGGTGACGGGATGGGAGAGCTTTGAGCCGTGGCTGAGTCGCATTGAAGCGATGCAAGCGGAGGTGCTGTGGAGGATCTCCGATGCGGTGCCGCCGGAGTGGTACGACGGAGAGACGAGCGAGCTTGAAAGGCTGATGGAGGAGCTGCTGCGACGGCGCTCGGTAGTGAGGGAGTTGATTGAGGCGTTTCGAGAGTCGGACCGGCAACCGTTTCCGCAATGGCGTGAGCGCGTGGTGTTCACGGACCGGGCGCGGTCGGTTCCGGTGATCTAGACCCGAGCGCAGAGGGATGAGATGAAAGAGCGTGTGGCGTGCGAGTTTCGGTTGATCCAGTATGTGCCGGATGTGGCGCGCGGTGAGTTTGTCTATATCGGCGTGATGCTGCGGGAGGTGAGCGCGGCCGAGATGGTGATGTTGCGATTTGCACGCGGATGGACGCGGGTGAGGAGCCTGGATGTTGATGCGGATGTAGCGATGCTGGCGGCGCTTGAAGGGGAGTTGCGGGAGCGGCTGACCGAGGGCGATGTGGACGAACGACCACTGATGGAGGTGCTGGAGGCGAGCTTCTCGAACCAGGTGCAGGTGACGCCGTGGCGGGCGAGCCTGGCGGAGACGATGCCGGCGGAGATGGATCGGCTGATGGGGTTGTACGTGGATTCGGCTCCGCGAACGATGCGGGCGAGAGAGGGCCGAAGGGCGTTGCTGGTGACGGCGATGCGACAGGCGTTTGAAGGTGCGGGGGTGTGGGTGCTGATGCGCAAGGAGATTCGGGCGGCGGAGTATACGGCCGCGGGAGACCCGCTGCGGATCGATTGCGGATATCGGCCGAACGGAACGATCCGGATGTTCCAGGCGGTAGCGCTACGTGGCGATCTGGATGGTGCGAAGGTTCTGGCGCTGGCGGCGAGAGATTTGGTGGCAGGGGTTCGAGCGAAGGAGGGTGCGGCGCTGGAGTTAACGGCGATTGTGCCGCCGCTGCGAGGGATTGACGAGGCGGTGGAGGAACGCGAGCAGTACCGGTTTGCCGTGACGCTGATGGAGCGGGAGGCGATTCGGGTCATGACAACGGGCGATCTCGGACGGATTGCGGAGACGGCAGCACGGGAGCTCGGGGTGTAAGCGAGATTGAGCAGAAGAGAGAGGCGCAGCCCAAAGCGGGCTGCGCTTTTATTTGCGGCGGATGACGACAGAACGGGGAGGCATGATGGGATTGCAGGAGACGGTGATACGAGCGTGGCAGCGACTGAACGGAGTCTCTCTGGAGGCGGCAGAGAATGCGGCAGGGGCGCGCAAGACGAGTATGCTGCCGTCGATTCTGACGCCCTATAACCCGATGGCGAAGGCGGGCCAGCACGCGATGCCGAAGCCAACGCCGGCGAACCTGCGGCGGTTGGCGGAGACGCCGGTGGTACGACGGGCGCTGAATGTGGTAAAAGACCGGATTGCGTGCATGGACTGGCAGATACGTGTCCGGCGCGGTTACACATTTGCGGAGGTGCCCCAAGCGACAGAACGAATGAATGCGCTGCGGCTGTGCCTGGAGGAGCCGAATGCGAGTGACAGCTTTCGCGTGCTGTGGGAGCAGGTACTTGAGGATGTGCTGGTCGGTGGGTTTGGCGCGATCGAGATGGAGGCCACGGGGGATGATGCGCGGCCGTTTCAGATGTGGGCGGTAGACGGCGCGACGATCCAGATTGATGGAAGTTGGCGAGGGAATCCGGAGACAGCGCGGTATGCGCAGGCGACGGGCCAGGTGGGACTGGGGGCCACTGTGCCGCTCCGCGATGACGAGCTGATGTATCTGCGGTTGAATCCACGAACGCATACGCCGTTCGGCCTGGGGCGGTTGGAGGTGGCGTTTGAGACGGTGAACCAGTTTCTGAGTGCGAGCCGATATGCGAGTCGGCTGGCGTCGAACACCGTGGTGCAGTACGCACTGTGGCTGGATGAGGCAACGCCGGAGCAGCATGATCGGCTGATCCGCTGGTGGCAGGACGAGATTGAAGGGACGGGCCGGGTGCCGATCATCAGCTCGCAGACGAAGCCGGAGGTGCTGCGCTTTGCGGGTGGAACGGATGCAGATCTGCGGCTGCAATGGCAGGAGTTTTTGCTGCGACTGATTGCAAATGCGTTCGACCTGCCGCCGATGCTGCTGGGTCTGCAACAGGATGTGAACAAGTCGACGGCGGGCGAGATGGCGGACGAGGCGTTTACAACGGCGATTGTGCCGGTCGCGAAGTTGATTGAAGAGCATATTACGCGGGATTTGTTTGCGAAGAAGCTGGGCTGGCGGGAGTTCGAGTTCTGCTTCAACGACCTGAGCTCACGGAACGAACTTGAAGAGGTACAGATGCAAACGGAGCTGCTGCGTGCCGGGGTGTTGACGGTGGCGGAGGTTCGCGCGATTCGCGGTCTGCAGCCGATGGAAGGGCCGGTGGCCGAGTGAGAGTGACGATCGACAATCTGGATGGCCTGGGGCCGATCGACTACAGTGACCAGCTGATGGCAGAGGGACCGTTGACGGTGGATCGGCGGCTGAATGAGCCCTCAACGTGCCGATGGACGATGCGTGACGATTCACTAAGGAATCGACCGGCTCGGCTGGGCAGAGTGGTAGTGATGAAGAACGATGGCAGGGTTCTGTTTACGGGGTATCTGCCGCAGGAGCCGAAGGCTGTCTGGGCCGGAGCTGGTGTAGGCGGGAGCGTGTATCGGCTGGAACTTGATGCAACGAGCGATGACTGGCTGCTCGACAGGCAGGGTCTGCGGGTGGGCGGCGAGAGCTTTGCTGAGGCAGGAGATGCTCTGCTGCGAAACCTAACCGACCGTGTGGGCGGGGGGATATTTACAACCGCAACGAACGGGGTGGTGGCACAGATCGGAAGTGTCAAGACAACTGCGGCGCGGAGCTGGTCCGAGAACGCGCGAGCCATCGCCGATGCCGCGGGGGCGAGCTACCGTGTGGTGGCCGGACAAGTGGAGATGTCGCCGCTTGGGTCAGTCGTTCACACGCTTGCGATTGCTGATGACAGCTTGAGCGAGAGTGGATTGCGGGTGGCTGGAAGACGCGCGCTGGCGAACGACGTGACGGTGTCGGGCGAGATGGAGGCGGGGACCTACGTGACGGAGATCTTCATTGGGGATGGGACGACAACTGACTTCGCCCTGTCGACGACACCGTTCACGGCGGGATCGTTGGCGAGCCGAACGATTGTGAGCGACACTTTCAGCACAGGTGCGATCGACAAACAACGGTGGGGAGGCGGAGATGCTGGAACGCACCTGAGTGTGGGTTCTGGCGGTCTGGTACTCGGTGGCGGCACCGGCTTGGACGGGCAGACCACGCTGGTGGCGGCAAGTTCAGTGGAGCTGGGAGGTGCATTGCTGCTGGAAGCAACGGGGGTGTCGCTTGGCCAAGGCAGCGATGGGGTGTTGCTTGGTCTGTATACCGGCGCGGTGAACCGGGCGAGCTGTGTGGCCGGATTCGATGTGCGGCAGTCGAATGGCGCGACGACGGTGGGCTGCCTGGTGAGTGGAACGACGGCTGGGACGACTCTGACATTGGCGAGTGGGCACGTTTACTCGCTGCGGATGTACTTGTACGCAGCGGAGACGCAGCGCGTTCGGCAGAGCTATCTGGTGATGGCGGGCGGTGTGCTCCAGCAGTTTGGCGGCGGACTGGTGGACGCACCGTTGAACCTTGTGTTTGCGGTTGAGGATATCGGGTTGTCATCGGCCATGCCGATGGCTGTGCTCTTCGACGGGATGGTGGCGAGCTCGCCGGCAAAGGTGAGCTTTGCCCTTGTGAATAGTCTGCAGCTGACTGGAAGTATCGGGGCGGTTGTGGCTCAGCGGGAGCAGCCAGTGTGGGTGCGCGGCACGACGAGCATGGGTTCGTCCATGACCCATTTGCGCGGTGCGGCGGGCACGGGCGCGGACTTCTCATTGGTTGCGGCCGGAACGCTGCGGTTCTTTCCCGGTCGTGTGCCGGCCGCTGGCGAGCAGGTGACTGTGCAGTATCGACGCGGGCGGAGAGCGGCGGCGCGAGTGCAAGTTCCGGCGAGTGTAGTGGCCGAGGCGAAGGGCGGTTTGCCCGGGGAGGCCGTGTGGCAAGGGAGCATTCTGGAACCCGCCGCGCGGAGCTCAGAAGATTGCGCGGCGGCGGCGAGTGCCTTGCTGCGTGTTGCGATTGATCGGGCGGAGGCGATCGCTGGAACGTATGAAGCAGTGAACCTCCCGGATGTGTGGCCCGGGGATGGGATGCGATTTGTGCCTGACCGAGGCACAATTTTGGCAACAGTTCGACGGGTGCAGCTGAGTGATGGCATTTGTGCCCCGGAGCTGGTGCGATGGAAGATCGAGGTCGCGAACGACTGGGTCGATTGCGCCTCGATTCATGTGTCGAAGACGCTGGCGCCGAATGTTGGGGATGTGCCGGTAGGTCGCGGAGTTTCGACGGTGCCGGGGCTGGCGAGATTGCAGGTGGTCAGCGTCACCAAGACGGCGCTGCAGATCGACACGGGCGCGGTTCCGCCGAGTGGCGGCGGGTTTGAGGTGCGTCGATCTGAGGGCGGCTTCGGACCCGGGCAGAGTGGAGATCTGGTGCTGCGAAGCGGGGTGCGTGGGATCACGATACCTCGGGTAGGCCAGGTGGAACGATTTTATGTGCGGATGTACGACGGCTCGACACCGCCGGTGTATTCACGGCTGTCGAGTGCAGTTGTCACGAATGTTCCTGTGGGCTAGAGCCCGCGGACGAGGGAGAGTGTCATGACAGACTTTGAAGCACAGGTTCTGGCGGACCTGAGTGTGTTGAAAAGCCAGATGCGGCAGGTGATGGGGATCGGTGAGCCGGGCCGACTAAACCAGTTGGAGGACCGGGTGGCACAGCATGAACGCGGGATGCAACGCATGAAGGGCGTGGCTGGAACGGCAGGAGGGCTGTTGACGATTGCTCATCTGGCATTGGATTACTTCCGGCGGCACTGAGCGCCGCTGGGCTGAAGTGTCCTTCCTGATGTAGACGACGGACTCGATATACTCAGGGGATGAGTGGGCAGGCCCTGGTGGGCGTGGTGATGGGAAGCCGAAGTGACTACGCAGTGATGCGGGCTACGGTAGAGATTCTACGGGAGTTCGAGGTGCCGTACGAGGCTCGGATTGTGTCGGCGCATCGAACCCCGGATCTGTTGTTTGAGTACGCCTCGAGCGCTGTGGAACGCGGGTTGCGCGTGATCATCGCGGCGGCAGGCGGAGCGGCGCACCTGCCGGGCATGCTGGCGGCGAAGACGGTGGTGCCGGTGCTTGGTGTACCGGTTTCGGCGACGGCACTGCAGGGCATGGATTCGTTGCTTTCAATCGTGCAGATGCCCAAGGGAATCCCGGTGGGAACGCTTGCGATTGGCACGGCGGGCGCAATGAACGCGGGCCTGCTGGCGGTGGGCATGCTGGCGACGACCGATGCGAGATTACAACAACGTTTGCTTGCCTGGCGGTCTGCACGGACGGCTGAGGTGATGGAGCAGACGCTTGCAGATGAGGACGAACAATGAGCGGCGACGCGATCCTTCCCGGAGCGACGATCGGCATCTTTGGTGGCGGGCAGCTCGGTCGGATGACGGCAATGGCGGCGCGCGGCATGGGTTACCGCATCATGGTGCTCGACCCGGATCCGGCGTGCCCGGCACGATTTGTGGTCGATGGCTGCATAGAGGCGGGATGGGATGACAGCAGAGAGGCGGCGAATCTGGCGCGCGGCTGCGATGTCGTGACGCTCGAGATCGAACAGATCTCGGAGCGAAGCATGGAGGCTGCGGGAAGCTTTGTGCCGGTGCGCCCGGGACGGTCGATCGTAACCATGATCCAGAGCCGGATTGAACAGAAGAACTGGCTGCGTCGCCACGGCTTTCCACTAGGGGAGTTTCGGACAGTGCGGACGATCGATGAGTTGCGTGTGGCGGCAAAAGAGCTGGGCGGCCGATGCTTCTGCAAGAGTTCGCGCGGCGGCTACGATGGACGCGGGCAGGGCAAAGTTGGGTTTACGGCTGGCGCAGACTATGAGGCAGAGATTCGCGGAGCATGGGAGGCACTGGGCGAGGGCGAAGGTGTTGTCGAGAAGGCAGTCGAGCTTGAGCGGGAGATCAGCGTGCTGGTGGCACGGAGTCCGCGAGGCGAGGTGAAGGTTTATCCCGCGGCTTGGAATCATCACGAGAACCAGGTGCTGGCCTGGAGTTTACTTCCGGCCCCGCTCGGTCAATCCGTGCAGGACGAAGCCGAGCACATCGCGCGGGATCTCGCGGACACGCTGCAGCTCGAAGGTATTCTTGCGGTCGAAATGTTTTGTACGCAGGATGGTTCGTTGCTGATCAACGAGTTGGCGCCGAGGCCGCATAACAGCTACCACGGCAGCGAGCGTGCCTGCGTAACCAGTCAGTTCGAACAATTGGTCCGGGCCGTCTGTGATCTGCCGCTCGGCGACACGAGCGTCGTCCAACCTGCGGCGATCGCCAACCTTCTGGGAGATGTATGGCTTGGGCCGGCTGGAGAGCCGATCGAGCCGCGATTCGATACGGCACTCACCGTTCCAGGGGTGCGGCTGCATCTGTATGAGAAGCTCCGACCACGCGCCGGAAGGAAGATGGGCCATCTGAGCGCGGTCGGTGCTACGGGCGAGGAGGCCCTAGAGCGCGTTTTACGGGCTAAAGCCCTGCTTGGACTTGATTCAGTTACAACATTGTTGGTAAACGGCAGGCGGGATCAGGTACGGTTACAAATAGGCGGGTCCTGACGGACTCGCCCATTTCCTCTGTTTAAGCTGCCTACCCCAAATCTTCCGACCAATCTTCGAGATAGTTCTTGAAGTCGGTCATGAACTTCCCGGCGTCCGAGCCATCAATAATGCGATGGTCAAAGCCCAGCGTAAAGCGCTGGATCGATCGCACCGCAATGGTATCCTGCCCGTCCTTGTCGGTGAGAACAACAGCTTCCTTGTTGAGGCCGCCAATGCCGAGAATCGCTGACTGCGGCTGCACGATGATCGGCGTCCCGAACTGTTCGCCGAAGATGCCGGAGTTCGTGAGCGTGAAAGTACCACCAGCAACCTCATCGGGAGCAAGCTTCTTGTTGCGAGCGCGATCCGCGACGTCCACAATTGCTCGCGCAATGCCCAGAAAACTCTTCTCCTCCGTCTGCTTGATAACAGGAACGATCAGCCCCCACTCCAGCGCCACAGCAATGCCGATGTTGATGTTCTTGTTATAAAGAACCGCGTCACCCTTTGATGCCGCGTTAACGATCGCATGCTTGCGCAGGGCCTGCACCGCAGCGCGCGTGATGAACGGCATGTACGTCAGCTTCACGCCATTGCGCTGCTCGTATTTGCTTTTTTCCTTTTCCCGCAGACGCACGATGCGCGTCATATCGACCTTGAAAACGGTATGCACGTGTGCGCTGGTGGCCTTCGATTCCACCATGCGCTTGGCGATAATGCTGCGCATCTTTGACATCGGCACGAGCTCGCCGGGCATAGGTGGCGCTGCGGTTGCTGCCTTTGCCGGCGCGGTGGTCGCCTTGGCAGACTCTGCCTGCGTGTAGTTCGGCGTCGTCTGCACTGTCCCAGTCGATCCGGGCTGCACTGGAGCCGCCGCGGCGGAAGCGCTTTCTTCCATGTGACCCAGGATGTCGCTCTTGGTAATCCGGCCCGAGGCACCGCTGCCAGCGATTTGGCTGAGGTCCACGTTATTGTCCTTGGCAATCTTCCGAACCAGCGGCGAGGATCGCTGGGGCTCCGCGTGGCCTGCGCTCGGTACCGCAGCTGCCGAAGGTTTTCCGTTCTGCTGCGCGGCCGGCGCGGCCTGCGGAACCAACGGCTGTGCGGCGGGCGTCGCTGCAGGCGCAGATGTCATGCCCGCGCCTCCGATGAGCGCGACCACCGTATTGATCGTAACCGTCTGCCCCTCATTGACTTTGATCTCCGTCAGCTTGCCGGCAACGGGTGAAGGAATCTCGGCGTCAACCTTATCCGTCGAAATTTCGAAGATCGGCTCGTCACGTTGAACGCTGTCCCCAACCTTCTTCAGCCATTTGGTAAGTGTGCCTTCCGTGATGGACTCACCCATCTGCGGCATCAGGATCTCGGTCGCGGGACCGGCGGTCGAGGTAGGCGAGGGTGCGACTGTGTTCGTCTCGGTTCCCGGCACGGCTGCGGGATTGCCCTGCGTCGCCGCCGGGGAGTCGACCGCAGCCGGCTCTGCGCTGTCGTCTGCCGGGGCTCCCGCGGTCTCAGCGGACGCGGCCACGAACTTTGGCGTCGCGGTAGAAGGCGTCGCCGATCCCGCGCCATTCTCACTGAGCGTGCAAACCACGGTGTTGACCCCCACCGTCGCGCCCTCTTGAACGTTAATGGCTTCAAGCGTTCCTGCCGACGGCGACGGAATCTCCGCATCAACCTTGTCGGTCGAAATCTCAAACAGCGGCTCATCGCGTTCGACCCGCTCGCCCGGCTTCTTCAGCCACTTCGTGATGGTGCCTTCTGTAATGGACTCGCCCATCTGGGGCATAACAACTTCGGTCGGCATGAGTCTCCTCTTCGACGGGTCGCGCCTCTAAGCGCAGAGCCAGCAAGGTGCATTATACGGCGCTGCTTATGGCGCTGGCTCCTGAACGATAGGCGCCGCGAGCAGATGATCGAGCGTTGCGGCAAAGACTATCTGCCGCCCAAAGACACGGCCAAAGCTCTTCAGAGCAAGGTTGGCCGCGTGCTCCATCGTGGGTTTCGTCTCAGGGTCCGCTTCCATCTCCAGCGACGTGACACCACGATCCGCGATGCCACACGGAACGATCCAGCCAAAGTCACGCAGCTCCGTCGACACATTCAAAGCGAAGCCGTGTGACGTAACGCCGCGCGAGACATGAACGCCCAGCGCCGCAATCTTGCGCTCCATCTGCTCTCCGCCAGCGATCGTCCATACCCCCGTTCGTTTCGCGATACGTTGCGCCGGCACGCCAAACTCGGCGCAGGTCCGGATCAGCACCTCCTCCAGCAGCCGCATAAAGTCCACCGGCCCAAGATGCGGTCCACGCTTGCCCGGCAGATCGCCCCGCAGATCAAAAATCGGATAACCCACCAGCTGACCCGGCCCGTGGTACGTCACGTCGCCGCCGCGCTTCACTTCGTGCACGTGGATACCACTGTGTTCCAGAAATTCATCCGTCGCCAGAATGTTGGCCCGGGTTGAGTTGCGCCCGAGCGTCAGCACTGGCTCATGCTCCATCAACAAAATCGTGTCCGCAATCAAGCCGCTCTGCCGCGCCGTAACCACGCGGGCCTGCGCCTCCAGACCCGCTTGGTACGGAATGCGGCCGAGATCCATTGCCTGGAGAACCATGACCTGCGATCAGCGCTTTCCAGGATCGGCAATGCCAAGCTTGCGGCAGATGCTTCGTGCAAGGACTTCGGCTACCTCGGTAGGGCGCGGTACTGCCTGCATGGCTCCCGAAACAGCGTTCACCCAAAGCGAATGAGAGCCGCCTTCTCGCTTGAGATAACAACCGTGCGAACGGAGGTGGCGCAGCAGATCCTCCCTTTTCACGCGACCTTCACAACCTCACGATGCACATTGGAAGGAACTCCGCGAAGTGCATCTTCGCGACGATCCATTAGGACGAGAGCAATGGCTTCGGATAAGCTGTCGCGTGCCTCATCCGAGGTACGGCCTTGTCCGTTCGCCTCTGGGATTTCGGCACACCAAGCAACAAACCATTCCTGATCCTGTTCGATAACTGCCGTGAACTCGTTGCTCACCTCTGCCTCCTCAGTCCCGGATTCGCTAAACGTTGACCGCCATGCCTTCAACGCTCGCAAAGCCGTCCAGCATACTCTCGGCGAGCGTCGGGTGCGCATGAATGGTGAACATCAGCTCCTCGATTGTTGCTTCCAGCTCCATCGCCGTCACGCTCTCCGCAATCAGCTCCGTCGAGTTCGGCCCGATGATATGCACGCCCAGCACTTCGCCGTACTTCGCGTCCGACACCACCTTTACGAAGCCATCATGCGCATCCAGAATCGTCGCCTTCGAGTTGCCGACAAACGGGAACTTGCCGACCTTCACCTGAAAGCCCTTCTCTTTCGCCTGCGCCTCCGTCAGCCCGACCGACCCGATCTGCGGATCGCAATATGTGCATCCCGGAATTCGATCACGCCGCACCGGCCGCGCATACTTGCCTGAGAGCTTCGCTGCCACAACCAACCCCGCCATCGCGCCAACATGCGCCAGTTGCGGCAGCCCGGCAACAATGTCCCCAATCGCATACACACCCGGCTCGGCCGTCTCCATCCATTCATCGGTGGTTACAAATCCACGATCCAACGCCACCTTGGTCTTCTCGAGCCCGATGTCCGTCGTTCGCGGCGCCCGTCCCACCGCCACCAGCACCTTCTCCGCGAATTTTACTTCAGCCTTGCCATCCGACGTTACAAAGTGAACATTCGCTCCGTCGGCTGTCTTCTCGATCTTGTCCACCTTCGCCGACACATGCACGTCGATGCTGCGTTTCTTGTACAGCCGCAGCAACTCCTTCGAGATGTCCGCGTCCTCCGCGTTCACAATCCGCGGCAACGCCTCAATAATTGTGACGTCCGCGCCAAAGCTCTTGAACACCGACGCGAACTCCACGCCCACCGCGCCCGACCCAATCACGATCAGCGACTTCGGTATGCTCTCGATCGTCAGAATCTCCATGTTTGTCATAATGGTCGAGTCGGGCATGTACCCCGGCAGCATCCGCGCATCCGATCCCGTCGCAACCACCACCTTCTTCGCCTTGATCGCGTCTTTCTTGCCGTTCAGGTCCACATCGATTGTGTGCACGCCTTCCTTCGCCGGCCCGGTAAGCCGCCCGTAGCCCTGGAAGGTCGTGATCTTGTTCTTCTTCATCAGGAACTCAAGACCCTTGGTATGCTTCGTGATCACGTCGTTCTTGCGCGCCAGCACGCCCTTCCAGTTCACCTTCGGTTCGGCAACTTCGATCCCGTACCGGTCCGCATGCTTCAGGTGATCCCACAGCTCGGCCGAGAACAGCATCGACTTCGTCGGAATACAGCCCCAGTGCAGGCACGTTCCGCCCAGCTTGTCCGTCTTTTCAATCAACGCGACTTTTTGCCCATACTGCGCCGCCCGAATCGCACATGTGTACCCAGCCGGCCCACCACCAACCACCACCAGATCAAACACCGTCTCTGTCAAAGGAATGCTCCGTTCCTGAACTCGCGTCTTCAATACTATTGGATTCGCCAGCCGCAGTTTCGGCGCAGTACCGTCCAAATGTACGCATACTGAGGTGTAGCCCGCCACGTGGCCGTCAGCGAGCTGGGTCCAGAGTCGATCCTTTTACAAAGCATTCACGGTTTCATGTGACACTTCTCTTCAAACAGCCAGAAGTCTGACAGGTCACTAAGGAGGAGACACCTCCGCTCACTCAGGCCTGCGTCTGTCAGCTCTATGTGACCTCGAGGAGATCTAGATGCATGCCAGATTTGCCAGGAACGCTATCCTATTGTGCGCGCTAGCCACAGCTAACGGCTTGCCAAGCTTCGCTCAATCCACCACCCAGGGTGCGATTGCAGGAACCGTCTTCGACGCGAGCGACGCCGTGGTGGCAAAGGCAACCGTGATCATTCACAACACCGGAACCAATGCGGAGCAGACGCTCACCTCCAATAATTCCGGCTTCTTCAAAGCCCCACAACTCGAGCCGGGCACCTACACCGTGACCTTCTCCGCTCCCGGCTTCAGCGAGACCCGCACCAGCGACGTCATCGTGCAAGTTAACGGTGTAACCGAGCTCAACCAGCACCTGACTAACGGATCCGCAAGCACGACGGTTAGTGTCTCAGCCGAAGCGCCGGTGTTGGACTTCGAGTCGCCCACCTATGGCGGTCACCTGAGCAACGTGGAGATCGAGAGCATACCCATTAACAACCGTCGCTGGTCGGCGCTGGCTGTGCTCACGCCTGGCGTGACCCCGGATGCAAATGGCTTCGGTCTGCTGAGCTTCCGCGCGATCAGTCCCCTGCTCAACAATGTCGAGATCGATGGTGCAGATGATAATCAAGCCTTCTTTTCGGAGGAGCGCGGCCGCACCCGCGCCGGGTATTCTACCTCGCAAGCGGCCGTTCGCGAGTTTCAGGTTAACACTGGCGTGTACTCGGCCGAGTACGGTCGAGCCGTCGGCGGTGTCGTTAATTCCGTAACAAAATCCGGAACAAACGCGCTGCACGGCGAGCTCTATTTCTATAATCGGAACTCCAGTCGTTCGGCATTTCAGCCAGGCGCTACCAATACAACCTTCAACACCGCCACGAACGCGTACATAACAGCTCCCTACAAGCCCAAGGACAACCGCAATCAGTACGGCTTCGGCCTCGGTGGACCGTTAATTAAGGACAAGCTGTTTTTCTTTTACGCATTTGACCAGTTCAAGCGGAACTTCCCCGGAACGGCGAAGGCGACCAATCCAACCGCTTTCTTTACAGCTCCCGATGCGATTCTGCCGGCCGGCTACACCTGCAGTCTCACGACTGGTACGGTCACCGCACCGAAGGGCTCGGCCGCCGCGAGCTCGGTTGACTCTCAATCCTGCCTGCTGGCCGCACGGCTCAAATACGCCACCTATAGCCTCGGGGCAGCCGCCTACAACACGCAGCTTCGCTCCTTGCTCAACGATCTCGGCCCAGTTGTGCGCTTCGGCGATCAGACGATCAACACGCCCAAGATCGATTGGCAGCTCTCGAGCAAGTACCACCTCAGCGGGCTCTATCACCGGCTTCGGTGGGATTCCCCCGGCGGTGTGCAGACGCAAGCAACTAACACCTACGCCATTGACAGCTTCGGTACCGACTTCGTGAAGTTGGACTACGGCCTCGCCAAGCTGGAAAGCATCTTTACCTCGAAGCTTGTCAACGAACTTCGCTACCAGTACGGTCGGGAGCTGAACGACGAGGGTCGCCAGACCGCCAGCGGCTACACCAACACCAATCTGACAAACTCCACCGGAGTTCCGACCTACGTTAGCCTCTTCACCACTACAGGATTCAACCTCGGCACACCGTACTACAGCTTCCGTACAGCGTACCCGGATGAGCGCAAGTGGCAGATCGGTGATACGGCAAGCCTTCTTCTCGGCAAGCACAGCATCAAGTTCGGCGAAGATATCGTTCACAACTTCGATGTGCAGAACAACCTGTTTCAAGGCAATGGCGCGTACACCTACAGCAGCAGCATCGTGAACTACTTCAGCGATCTGCTCAGCAAAGGGTCCACCTGCAATGCGAGCGGAAGCGGCGTTGGCTCTACGGCAGCCGGCTTCTACCCCTGCTATAACAGCTTCTCACAAGGGTTCGGACCATCGACCTTCCAGCTCGCGACGGTAGATTACGGGTTTTTTGTGCAGGACGATTGGAAGCTGACACCCCGGCTCACCTTAAATCTCGGCGCCCGCTACGACTACGAGCAACTGCCATCGCCCTTCAGTGGTCTTGCCACGCTTCCGCAGACCTCCACGCACCCGAGCGATGGCAACAATATCGCACCTCGCCTCGGCTTCGCGTGGGATCCCTACGGCCAGGGAAAGACCGTCGTCCGCGGCGGCTACGGCATGTACTTCGGCCGAATCTTCAACGCGCTGCTGCTCAATGCGTACCTCAACACAGGCTCACGCAACAGCCAGGCAAGTTATACCTTCTCGTCCACCACCACTGGCGCTCCTCTGCTTCCGGGTGTCGCGACCGCCGCTCCTCCACCGACGGCACAGGGCCCGGCCATTCAGTACTTCGCCCGTAACTTCCAGAACCCCTATGCCCAACAGTTCGATCTCGCCGTCCAGCAAGATCTCGGGCTCAATACGGTGCTGTCGGTCAGCTACATCGGTGCCCTGAGCCGCGAACTGCCGAACTATCTCAACCTCAACCTGAACCCGGATGCGCTGCACACTTACAACTTCAACTACGTCGTCGGCGGCGCCAACGGCAGCTGTGGTCCTCTGGCCTGCGGTACGGTGGTCTCGTCAAAGATCTATTCCAACCGGACGCAGACAGGCACAACCGCCAGCAACTATGCCTTCAACACGCCAAACCCAACCTTTGGCGCGACGTCGGAGATCCTCAGCAACATCAATGCGAACTACCATGCCCTGACCGTCGAAGTACAGAAGTGCGCCTCGAAGCTGATCAGCTATGACGCGAACTACACCTGGGCTCACGCGCTCGACTTCAACCAGAACTCGAGCACACAAGCCGGCACAAACGGCTGGTATGACCCTTTCGGCGACGCGCGGGCGAACTATGGTCCGTCGAACAACAACATCCCGCATCGGGTCGTTGGCTGGGCTCTCTTCAACGTACCCGGGACCTCGGGAAACTCTGCCTTGAAGTACGCCACCAACGGGTGGTCGCTCAAGCCGCTCTTCCAGATGCAGTCCGGCCTGCCCTACTCGCTCGCGGTCTCGGGTACCGTCCCGAACCAGTGCTATGCGGCAGGATGCCTCGAGGCAAATAGCTCCGGTCTGGCCGGAACGGGTGTCAGCTACATCCCGTTGCTCGGCCGCAACAGCTTCCGCTATCCACGAACCATCAACCTGGACCTACGCGCGCAAAAGGACTTCACCTTCGCGGAAAAGTACAACCTGGAACTGATAGGGGAGGCCTTCAATCTCGCCAATCACCAGAATGCAACCTCAATCAACGGCAGCGGCTACGTCCTGAGCACCGTGCAGTCAGCCAATACGGCGCAAGCGCCGGCCTCAACGCTCACCTACCAACCCACGTTTGGCTCGGTAACGGCCGCAAACGCCAACAACACCTATCAGGTACGACAAATCCAGCTCGCACTTCGATTGACGTTCTGACGCCCATCTGCGAGAGTCAGGCTGCTGGGAAGGCCACGTTAGCTGGTCCCTTCCTGCAGCTGATTGTCCATCGTTGACTACTTGCAGAAGTACCTCTTTCGCGGGATATCGGGCTTCGTAGACGGCCGTTAGTCTCTCTTCAACGCGCAAGTCTCACATGCGCGTGGAAGTGACTTCGTCGCTATGCGATCTACGGGGAAGCAGCGCTGGCAGCATTCGGCAGGCACCATGAAGGTGTTGCCACAGCTCCATCCCTTGTGGCTGCTGCGTGCAGTCGCGGTGCTGGCACTGGCGATTTCTGCACAGTCGCAAGGTCCAACCTCGGGGGCCCTTCACGGTCGCGTGGAAGATGCAACTGGTGCCAGCCTCCGCAGCGCTCAGCTCGATTTAGAGGATCGTGCAACGCACCGACATTTGTTGCTCATGAGTGGCGAGGATGGCAGCTTCACTGCCATCGCCCTGCCCCCCGGCCTTTACTCTCTCATTGTCTCTGCGCCAGGTCTAGCTCAGTCCGAGGCTGAGGTCCAGGTTCAGCTTGGCGCAACAACCGATCTGACGACACGTCTCAGGGCACAGCGCGTGACCACGGAAGTTACGGTCACGGCCACGTCTGAAGAGAGCGCAGCGGCGGTCGCCACCGAGGTCATTGGCGCACCGGAGATCACTCTCTTGCCGCTCGACGGCCGCCGCTGGCAGAGCTTCGCGCTGCTCACCCCGCAGGCCAACCCAGCCACAGCGGAACTGGATCTACTCAGCTTCAGTGGTCTCGCGCCGATCGCCAACAGCACTCGCATCGATGGCGTCGATGACGATCAGAGTTACAGTGGCGTCCCCCGCGGCGCCGGACAGGATAGCGGGCCCGAGGCGGAAGACGAGACAGAAACTGGTGGAGGTTCACGTTCGGCTCAGCGTGGCTACACCTCTGGAGACGGCACCGGACGGCACCCCGGTCTGGCGTACACCTTTTCCGAGGCCGCGGTCCGCGAATTCCGCGTTACCGGCCAGAACGACTCCGCCCTCTATGGCCATGCAGCGGGCGGTGTTATCACGACCATCTCGCGCAGCGGTTCGGACGATCGCCACGGCAGCTTGTTCTATCTCGTGCGCTCAAGTGCCTTCGCAGCCCGCGACCCCTTCACCATCGCCACGCACTTCCATGACGGAGCCATCACCAGCGGCATCGTGCAGCCACACGATCTTCGACAGCAGTTCGGTGGAACTCTGGGCGGGGCTGCGATCCCCAAACGGCTTTTCTACTTCTACGCGTTCGATGGCCAGCGACGCAGCTTCCCTGGTGTCTCGTCCCCACAAAGTGCCACCTTCTACGATCTGTCGCCAGTGCAGACGGCGCTGCTCGGCAACCGCGGTGTTACTGCCGCGAAAACTCAGGCAGCTCTTAACTACTTGGACAGCCTCACCGGCACGCTTGACCGGTACCAGGCGCAGACCATCAACTTCGGCAAGCTGGACTGGCAGGCACGGGAGCAGGACCGCTTCAGTCTGGAAGGCAACCGGGTTCGGTCGACCTCAGCCGGCGGCGGTCGATCGGCAGCCGTGGTCAACCGTGGCCTGGCCAGCTTCGGGAATGCCGACATTCGCGTCGATGCCGTTATCGCTCGCTGGATCCACACCCTCAACGATCACCTGAGCAATGAGGTCCGCGCGCAGTATGGTCGCGACCTCCACTTCGAACGCGCGCAGCCGCCACTCGCCCAGGAGCCCGGTATCGGCCCGGGCGGGCTCGCTCCTGAAGTCGCTATCGGGCCCGAAGGCCTGATCTTCGGCACGCCATCGTCGGTGAGCCAAGGACCTTCGCCCGAGGAACGACGCAGCCAGGCCGCCGAGGTCCTCACCTGGGCACGCGGCCACCATGTGTTGCAGATCGGCGGTGATTTCAGCTTCGTGCAGGAGCACGTTCAGTCGCTCGCGAACTCTGAAGGCACCTTCCATTACGACAGCGGTTTCACCAATGGACGCGCCGGCGGCCTTGTCGATTGGATCACCGATTACACCTTCAGCGTCAACGCCTACCCCAACGGCGGTTGTCCGAGCATCAACGCTCCCATCCACGAGTTCTGCTTCCGCTCCTTTTCGCAAAGCTTTGGGGCCCAGGACACCCGTTTCAACACGCAGGAGTGGGCCGGCTTTGTGCAGGATGATTGGCGTCTGCGGAAAGGGCTCAGCTTCAGCGCCGGGCTTCGGTATGAGTACGAGTTCCTGCCCCTGCCGCAACGCCCGAACGCCGCTCTTGATCGCGTCTTTGGCCCAACCGGCGCAACGGGCGTCTTTCCCGAAGACCGCAACAACATCGGCCCGCGACTTGGGCTCGCCTGGCAGCCCTTCGGTTCATCGCGCAACACCATCCGCGCGGGCTACGGCCTTTACTTCGGGCGCTTACCAGGAGCGACCGTTCGCAGTGCCCTTGCCGAAACCGCGCTTCCGTCAAGCGTCACTCGCATCAGTATCCTGCCCACGGTAGAAACGGCCTGTCCACAGGTCAGCAACCAGGGCTTCGGCTATCCCTGTGCCTTCCTCACCACACCCCCTGGTGGGGTTGTGAGCACAACCTCCGCAATCGTCTTCGATCGTCGATTTCGTCTGCCTGTCTCCCAGCAGGCCACATTCTCACTTGAGCGAGAGATGGTCCACGGGACCACGTTCCGCGCCACGTATCTGCTCAATCTGACCCAGCAGCTCCCAAACTCGACCGATATCAACATCGCCCCGGCCCCAGGAAGAAAAAGTTTCCAATTAGTCGGCGGGACCCGGACTTCGGGCGTCCGCAGCACCGACAGCTTCTCCCTGCCGCTCTACACGCAGCGCGTTGATACTGCATTCGGCCCAGTCACTGACATCGTTTCGAACGTGGATGCAAACTACAACGCGCTTGTAATCGAAGGAAACCGACGCACTGGCCGCAGCCTGCAACTGCGAGGAAGTTGGACCTGGTCCAAGTCGATCGACTATGGCGAAAACGGTGGCGCCGTCCCGCCCACCAACGGCCAGCTGGATCCGACGGACATCCGTTACGACAAGGGGCTCTCCAGCCTGAACTACCCGCACAAGATCGTTATCAGCGCTGTCCTGTCTCCTCAGGGGCAGCCGGCCACTCGATGGCGAAGGCTGCTCGCCACTGGCTGGACCGCTGCTCCCGTCTTCGTTGAGAGCAGCGGTCGACCTTATAGCTATAACGTCTTTGGTGGAACTCGGCTGGCCGGTGGCCACGAGAGTCTGAACGGCTCCGGCGGCTCCGTCTACCTCCCTACTGTCGGTCGCAACGTGCTCCGGTTGCCCGAACAGATCGACCTCAATCTCCGGTTCAGCCGCGAGGTGGCCCTCAGCGAACGAGTCCGTCTCCGCTTCACCGCAGACATTTTCAACCTCCCCAACTATCGCAACGTCTCTGCCGTCTCGCAACGCGCCTTTCTGGTCGGCAAGCCGGTCGCTGGCATCACGCCGCTCATCTTTCAGGACGCCGCCACCATTACCTCGGAAGGGCTGAACACACAACCCTTCGGCAGCTTCAATGGCACCAGCCAGGGGCAGGCACGAGAGAGGCAGATTCAACTTGGCGCCCGCCTAGACTTCTGATAACAGCGCGAGTACGCGCACACCGGAGGAAAAGAGATAGACCCAGAGATGGCCCACGCGCATCCTAGCTCTCGTCAGACTTGTAAGGATTGCTCCGCAGAAGGGTCGGGCACGGCACGAATGGATGTGGAGCAACTCATTGCGGGGCACGTCTATCTTCTGACGTTGCTGCTGGTTTTTCTTGGCAGCCTCGGAATTCCCACACCGGCCTCGGTTGCACTTCTAGCACTCGGCACCGCCGCTCATTTCGGCCAATTCAATCTGTTGTGGGTTCTCCCATCTGTCTGGCTCGTCGCCACATTGGGTGATACTCTGCTTTACTTCGGCGGCCGGTATACCGGGTGGTGGCTTCTGGCCTGGCTTTGCCGCCTGTCTAGTAATCCCGAGCAATGCATCTTTCGCTCGGCCGACTACTTTTATCGCCGCGGTCCCAGAACGTTGCTCTTCGCCAAGTTTGTTCCCGGCCTCGGCGCCATGGCAGCACCCCTCGCCGGCAGTCTCAACATGCAGCTGTCCCGCTTTCTTCGCCTTGATATCGCCGGTGCCGTCATTTATTCGAGCGTCTGGGTGCTCACCGGTTACCTCTTCAGCGGTTTCATCCACGCCATCGAAGCTTGGCTGTCCCGCGCCGGACACGTTGTCGTTTGGGCGCTGCTCCTACTTGTGGTGGGCTATGCCACTCGGTGGATCATCTTCACCTTAAAGGCTCGCCGCTTTCGCCAGATCGAGCGCATTGACGCCGTCGCACTTCATCAGCGCCTCAAAGAGATGAGCCCTGACAAGCTGGTCGTCATCGCCGATGTTCGTAGTCACGGATACTACGATCCCGGCATGCAGCGTATTAAGAACTCCATCCGCGTCGAACCGCATCGTCTCGAGGAAGAGCTCCTGGCTTTGAAAGAGTTCATGGCACCTGAGTGCGAGATCTATCTCTACTGTTCCTGCATCCGTGAAGCAACCAGCGTTCGCGTCGCCTACATGCTCAATCAGCAGAACTGTCAGACCAAGGTCATCGGCGGCGGTCTGCGAGGCTGGGTAAAGGCCGGCGGCGAGCTCGAACCCGTTCCGGAGCACGAAATTCATCACCTACCCCGCTTCGACTGAGTACTAGCTTCCAGCGTGCTGCGAGAGTGACAGCGTATTGCCGTCCGGGTCCTTGAACCACAGCACCTTGTCGCCACCGGGTGCCGTCCAGACCGCGTCATCGTCCTGCTGCAGAAAGGGAAACCGCAAAAGCGCGATTCCACGCCCGGCCAGATCGCGTGCCTTCTCCTCGATTTCTGTCACCTCCCAGCCAAGAATTGTGAAGGCCGCCGGGGTGAACTCCCCGATTCGCACCACGCGAAGCATCGAGCCATGATCCGTGCGGAACATGAGGGCGAAGGCATTATCAGAGATGAAGTGGAGTCCCAGAACTCGCTCATAGAAGGCACGTGCCGTATCGGCATCGCGCGTGGGAATAAAGCCAATCAGCGGAGCATTGTTCAACATGACCTACCTCGCCCTGCAGGACTTTCACATCGAAACTACAATAGACCTGTGACCTTCACCGAACAATACGATGTTGCGATCGTGGGCGCCGGACACGCCGGCTGTGAGGCGGCGATCGCCTCCGCCCGCATGGGTTTGCGAACGGCGCTCTTTACCCTGAATCTGGACCTGATTGCTCAGATGAGCTGCAACCCAGCCATCGGTGGCATCGCCAAAGGCCATCTCGTCCGCGAGATCGACGCCCTAGGCGGCGTCATGGGCGAAGTCGCCGATGCTACCGGCATCCAGTTCCGCTTGCTCAATACCAGCCGCGGCCCCGCCGTTTGGAGCCCTCGCGCGCAATGCGATAAGGCTCTCTACCGCGTCAAAATGCGGGAGGTGCTCGAGGCGCAACCGAACCTCTTCATCAAGCAGGCCGAAGTGATTGATCTTTTGCTCGACCCGAATGAAGATGGCACCCGCACCTTACGCGGTCTGCTGTTGCGTGATGGTCGTACCGTGCTCGCAAAGGCAACGGTAATCACCACGGGCACCTTTCTGAACGGCCTCATTCACTGCGGCGAGCAGCAATACGCCGCGGGCCGTAGCGGCGAGCCCGCCAGCATCCTTCTCGGGGAGAGTCTGAAGCGCCTCGGCCTCCGCGGCTGCCGGCTGAAGACCGGTACACCGCCCCGGCTCGACGGCCGCACCATCGAGTGGTGCAAGTTCGAAGAGCAGCCCGGCGACGTCGACCCCACACCGTTCAGCCTGCGGACGCGTGCTCTGCCCCTGCGGCAGATCTCCTGCCACATCGCCTACACCACGCCCGAGACGCTGCAACTCATCCGCGACAACGTCCATCGCTCGCCCATGTACACCGGCCAGATTGAGGGCGTTGGCCCGCGCTACTGCCCATCCATCGAAGACAAGATCGTCCGCTTTCCGGATAAAAGCCAGCATCAGTTCTTCCTCGAACCAGAAGGCCTGAATACGCACGAGGTCTACATCAATGGCATGAGCACCAGTCTGCCCATGGACGTGCAGGCCGCCATGGTGCACTCGATCCCCGGCCTAGAAAACGCCGAGATGCTACGGCCCGGCTACGCAATCGAGTACGACGCTATCGACGCCCGCGAGCTAGACCGAACCCTCCGCGTCAAGTCCATTGCCGGCCTCTACCTCGCCGGTCAGATCAATGGCACCAGCGGCTACGAAGAGGCTGCAGGTCAGGGCATCATGGCCGGCATCAACGCTGCGCTAGCTGTCAGGAACGAGCCTGCCTTCACCCTCGATCGCACGGAAGCCTACATCGGTATCATGATCGACGATCTGATCAGCAAGGGCACCAACGAGCCCTATCGCATGTTCACCTCCCGCGCAGAGTTCCGTCTCCACCTCCGCATCGACAACGCCGATCGTCGTCTCACCCCCCATGCCCGTCGCCTCGGTCTCATTGATGATCAAACTTGGGAAAATTTCGAAGCTCGTCAGGCCCGTGCCGCCATGCTGCGTAATCTGCTTGAAACCACCAGGCTGCATGCGGGAGATCTGCCATCCGCTCTCGAAGGCAGGCTCCCCGGTGACATCAGCCGGCTTATCGGCCAGCCACTCGCACAGGTTCTCCGCCGGCCCGAGCTCCGCATCGAGGATCTGCAACCCCTCCTCAAGCGCGAGCTGGAACCCAAAGCTCTCGCTGCGCCCTGGCTAGCTGCGCTCACCGCCACAGCTGGGACCCTTCCAGCCTGGCTGCGCAACGAGTGGCGTGCCGTTGAGACTGAAGCGAAATTCGGCGGCTACCTCGACCAGCAGCGCCGCTCCATCGAAAAGCTCAAAGCCGCCGAGGGCAAGGTCATCCCCACCTGGTTTGACTACGCCGTTGTCAGCGGGCTCTCGCGCGAGATGAAAGAAAAGCTCTCGGACATTCGGCCGCAGACCCTCGGCCAGGCCAGCGGCATCCCCGGCGTCACGCCAGCCGCGGTCAGCCTGATTCACGTTTTCATCGAGCTCCAGGGTAGAAAGCTCGCCTCCTAAGCCGCATCCCATCACCCCCCTCCCAAAGGAGCACCCATGCAGCTTCGCCAGGCTACGCTCGCGGATGTGCCGTCGGTCCTGGCACTCATCCGCCGCGTGGTTCCTTCCATGCTCGCCAGCGGCAATCTCCAGTGGGACGATCTGTACCCCAACGCACAGGTCTTCGAACACGACGTCGCGCTCAATCAACTCTGGCTCGCCGAAGTCGACGGAGAGCTCGCCGGCGTCGTCGCCATCACATCAGAGAAAGAACCCGAGTACGCCCACGTCGGCTGGGATTTCGCCGAGCCGGCCATTGTCATTCATCGCCTGGCTGTCGATCCATCCTTTCGCGGCCACGGCATTGCCGCCGCTCTCATGTCCCAGGCCGAGACCGTTGCCCGCACTTCCGGCCTCGGCGTCCTCCGCACGGATACCAGCGCCGATAATCAGGCCACGCAGCGGCTCTTTCCCAAGCTCGGCTATACCTTTTCGGGTGAGATCTCACTTCAGTTTCGCCCCGGCATGCGCGTCCTCTGCTACGAAAAACGCCTTAAAATACACGTGTCCTCGCCTATAACTCTGGTGCACCACAGCTAACGCCGCCGTCTGCAGGTGCCCGGTCAGCGATCTCAGTTCTGCATTTGACGCCCCCGTGGCTGCAGCTGAACCAGAGTCGATCCACCTCAAACCGCGTCTAAGAACGCATAGCGATTGAGTGAGTCGCGTTCAAGGAGTCAGAGGCACAATGCCAAAAGACATGGCTCGCAGCGCACTAGCGCTTATCTTTCTTGCGGTAGCATTTTTCGGGTGGAGGCATATGGCAATCGGACAGGCAGTGTTGAAGGAGCGGCTCCCCGCCCCTGTGATCGATGAACCCTCAACCAAGCACTCAGAGACTGCAGTCTTTGCCGGCGGCTGCTTTTGGGGCGTTCAGACCGTCTACCAGCAGGTAAAAGGCGTCACCGCGACCACCGCCGGCTACTCAGGTGGCAAGGCAGGCACCGCAACCTACAGCCAGGTCACAACCGAGACCACCGGCCACGCCGAAGTCGTTAAGATCGTCTTCGACCCCGCACAGGTCAGTTATGGCACGCTTCTGCGGCTCTTCTTCTCGGTCGTCCACGACCCCACGCAGCTCAACCGCCAAGGCCCCGACGTCGGCACGTCCTACCGCTCCGCTATCTTCTACACCTCGGACGAGCAGAAAAAGATCGCCGAAGCCTACGTCCAGCAACTCGACGCCCTCCAGGTATTCCCGAAATCCATCGTCACCCAGATTGTCCCTTTGAGGGCCTTTTACGACGGTGAAGACTACCACCAGGATTATGCCGTCAAAAACCCTAACAATCCCTATATTCAGATCTGCGACGTACCCAAAACCGCTGCCCTCAAAAAACAGTTCCCCGAGCTCTTCAAGGAGTACAAGCCAAAGGGCTGAGTTTGGCTCTGCTTTTACAACTCTTCCACATGCGCGCAGTATCTTCACAGGTGCTTGAGAGAACCGTGCACTCGCCCTGGTGCACGGCTTCCTGCGTAACTCGGTAGCTTTAAATTCCATGGCAGCCTTCGTAGACATTCTCACCGACCGCGGCCTTCCCGCCTCCATCCAGGCTGAGCGAACGATTCTCGGTGCCATGATGCTCGACGCTGTCGCCTTCAACGACGCCACCTCGAAGCTCATCGCCGATGATTTCTCGCTCGATTCCCATCGCCGCATCTACGCCTGCATCACCGGCCTCGTCGACATCGGCCGCGCCGTCGACCTCATCACCGTTATCGAGGAACTCGATCGTCGCAAGGAACTGCAGGCCATCGGCGACCGGCCCTATCTCTTCTCGCTCACTGAAGATCTCCCGCACCGCCTCAATGTGGAAGAGTACGTCCGCATCGTTAAGGACAAGAGCCTCCTGCGCCAGCTCATGCTGATCTGCCAGACCTCCATGGCACGCGCCGCCGACCAGAGTGAAGACGCGCTCGACGTCCTCAACGCCACTGAGCAGCAGCTCATGGAGGTCTCCGAAAAAGGCATACAGCGCGGCTTCGCCGGCATCGGCGAGATCGTCGCCAACTCCTTCGGCTCGATCGACGCGCTGTACGAGCAGGGTCGCGAGGTCACCGGTCTCGCCACCCACTACATCGAGTTCGATCGCATGACCAGCGGCCTGCAAGATAGCGAACTCGTCATCATCGCGGCTCGCCCGTCGATGGGTAAAACGGCGTGGGCCATCAACATCGCCCAGAACGCCGCCGTCCGCGACGGCAAGGTCGTCGCCGTGTTCTCGCTCGAAATGTCCAAGGAAAGCCTGCTTCGCCGCATGCTCGCCAGCGAGGCCATGGTTAACTCACGCAAGATCCAGACCGGCTTCCTGCCCCGCGAAGACAAGGGCAAGCTGCTTGGCGCGCTCGAGCGCCTTATGGAGTCCAAGCTCTTCATCGACGACACCCCCGGCATCACCCTCGCCGAGATGCGCGCCAAGGCCCGACGTCTCCGCCAGCAGAGCGGCGCCCTCGATCTCATCGTTATCGACTACCTGCAGCTGATGACTGGCTCCGGCAACGGCAAAAAAGGCTTCGAAAATCGCAACCAGGAGGTCTCCGCCGTCTCCCGCGGCCTCAAGGCCCTGGCCAAGGAGATGCGCGTGCCCGTCATCGCCCTCTCACAGCTCTCGCGGTCGAGCGAGCAGCGCGGCGGCGACAAAAAGCCCATGCTCAGCGATCTCCGCGAGTCCGGCTCGATCGAACAGGACGCCGACGTCGTCTGCTTCATCCATCGCGAGGAGTACTACGACCGCGAAAACGAAGACCTCAAGGGCAAGGCCGAAATCATCATCGCCAAGCAGCGCAACGGCCCCACCGGCAGCGTCATGCTCGCCTATCTCGCCGATTACACCCGCTTTGAAAACCTCGCCGAAGGTGGCGGTGGCGGCGAGTACTAACCGCGTTCGATACGATAGAAACAATGCCTCGGGACAAAAGTTGGGTAGAAATCTCGCATCGCGCGCTTGAAGTTAACCTCGCCGCGCTCGATCGCGCAGCTGCCTCCAATCTTTCGACAAACACCTCACGCACCGCCATACTTGCCGTCATCAAAGCCAACGCCTACGGCCACGGCGCCACAGTCTGTGCGCCGATTCTCGCCCGCGCCAAGTGGCTTGGCGTCACCGATGCCGCCGAAGGCGCAGCCGTTCGCGAGTCCCTGCATGCCGCCGGCATCGCCGAACCAGACCAGCCGCAGATCCTCCTCATGTGCGGCCTCGATTGCGCCGACGTTCCCCTTCTCGCACATCATCGCCTCACGCCCGTCATCTGGTTTCCCCAGCAACTCGACTGGTTAGCAGCCCACGCCACCACGAAGCACCCGATCGCGGTCCACATCGAGATCGACACCGGCATGGCCCGTCAGGGTGCTCGCCCTGGCGAAGAGCTCACCCGCCTCCTCGCGGCCCTTTGCAGGCATCCGCAGCTCACGCTCGACGGCGTCATGACTCACTTCGCCTCAGCCGAGATCGCCGGCTCGGAGCACACCCACACGCAGCAGCAACGCTTCGAGGGAGCCCTTGACCAGCTCAGATCCATGGGGCAACATCCCACCTGGCTGCATGCCGGCAACACCTCCACCCTCGACGAAGCGCGCCTTCTGCCCTGGCTCAGCACGCTGGCCGCTACACTCGGCGCTCGCCTCCTCGCGCGCTCCGGCCTTGCCCTCTACGGCTACACGCTGCCGCTCGAAGGCGCCCCCGCCCAGCTCGCCTCCGCGTTACAGCTTGTCGGCACATGGAAGTCCCGCGTCATCGCCATTCGCGACCTCGCCCCAGGCGAAACCATCGGCTACAACGCCACCTTCACCGCGACGCAGCCCATGCGCTTCGCTCTTCTTCCCGTCGGCTACGCAGACGGCCTTCGCCGCGAGCTCTCCAGCACCACCACGCAGCCCGGCGGTTGGGTCATGCTGCACGGCCAGCAAGCCCCTATCCTCGGTCGCATCTCCATGAACCTCACCACCGTTGACATCACAGCCATCCCCGAAGCCGCCCTCGGCGACGTCGCCACACTCCTCGGCCCTGGCATCACCGCCGAGGACCACGCTCGCCTCGCCGGCACCATTCCCTACGAGATCCTCTGCGGCCTGCGCGCCCGCCCCGTCCTCGTCCCTTAGCAGGCATGCGTTTGCGCCGCGTCGCTACCGACCGCTCAGCATTTCTCCTGAAGGTGCACAGCAGGCCGCTCCAGCACGTGCCATTTTCTCTCAAGGAAAATGGCTTTCACTGCATTCGAACAGCGGAACAACATCAGGAGAATTGCTCTACCATCAGACCAGATGTAAGGAGAGTGCATGGAATCCATCGCAACCGCGCGCAGCAAAGAAGATATCGCGCTTGATCTATTGAAGTTCGTCGCCGCCACCGCGCACGTCGGCAGCAAGGCCCCCGGCTCGACTGGCTTCGGCGCCGCCTTGGGCAATAAGCCCGAAGACCAGGTCACGCAATTGCTTGAGCTCTACAGCCGTTGCCGCCAAGCCGTCGAGGCACCTGTCAGCCCTTCCAAATAAGCTCCTTGACCACACCCATTCGCATTCTCGTGGCCGGTGCCGGCGTCTTCGGGCGCCATCACCTGCGCGTGTACCGCGGGCTCGAGCAGGCGGGCCATCCCGTCCGTCTGCTCGCCGTCGTCGACCCTGATCCCACCGCCGCCGCGCAGGCCGCCGCCGATTTCAACATCCCATTCTTCCCCTCGGTCAAGGCCTGCATCGATGCACTCGGCGCCCCCACCGTAGCCTCCGTCTGCGTCCCTACGGCGCATCATGCCGCGGTCGCAGCCTCGTTGCTCCAGGCCGGCGTTCATTGCCTTATCGAAAAACCTCTAGCCGCAACGCTCGAGCAGGCCGACGAGATCCTCCGCGTCGCTCAACAACACGGCGCGCTCGTCCAGGTCGGCCATCTCGAGCGCTTCAACCCCGCCGTCACGGCGGCCCGTGCTCATCTACACCAACCCATGTTCTTTGAGGCCCACCGCCTCAGCATCTTCACCCCGCGGTCTTTGGACGTCGATGTCGTCCTCGATCTCATGATCCACGATCTCGATATCGTCCTCAGCCTCGTCGACTCCCCCATCCGCGAGCTGCGCGCCGTCGGCCTGCCCGTGCTCTCACGCAAGGTCGACATCGCCAACGTTCGTGTCGAATTCGAAAACGGCTGTGTCGCCAACTTCACCGCCAGCCGCGTCAGCACCGAGCAGGTTCGCAAGCTGCGCTTCTTCCAGCCGCAGCAGTATCTGTCGCTGGACTTCGCCCGTCAGGATCTTCTGCTCATCGATGTCCGCGCCGCCGCCGGCATGGATCCCGCACAGCTAGCTGCCCTCGCCAAAGCCAGGGCGCCGGCCACTGGCGTCGCCGGCCACCCGTCCCCAGGCCTCTCCCTCAGCAAAGTTCCTGTCACCCCCGGGGAGCCCCTGCGTCTGGAAATTGAAGCCTTCCTCCACAGCGTCCAAACCGGGGTGACACCCGTTGTCACCGGCGAAGACGGCCGCCGTGCTCTCGCTCTCGCGCTTCAGATCACAGGGGCCATGGCACAACATGCTCAACGCACCGGCCTGCTCCCGTAAGCACACACGCAGGCACGCACCGCGCCGGCTTTACTTCATCTGCTGCACCGGCACCGTCTCCGGAATCTTCAATTCGAATTGATCTTCTTCCAGCTTCTCGTTGAAGGTGGCCTTTGTAATCGTCAGTGTCAGCGAGTACTGATCGAGCGGCCGCTCAATCACGATCTTCGTCGGGAACCGGATCGCCCCATAGCTCTGGTAGTTGCTGTAGTTCGCCCGCGTGACGATCTGCCCCGTCGCATCGTAGATCTCCTGCTGGTACGGCAGCAGGTTATCCCGGCTGATGTGCAACACACGATCCGTATGCGCAATCTGCCCATCAGGCTTACTCAGGATCTGAAGATCGTAGTCCGGTAGTTCGACCAGATCTTTCGACTTGTCGGTCGTCTCGATGACACGGATATCCTGCGTCCGCGACACGATCTCATCCGCACTCGGCCCGTGGATCAGCATCGAGTCCAGAAAAACATACGGACGCAGGTTCTCAAGACCGTTTTTTGAGGGCGCACTGACTTCATTGCTGCCAACGATCGCCTTATTTCGCGGTGGAATCAGCAGCTTGAAGGTCTTCCCGTCGCTCACCATATCCAGTGCCTTCGAGCGCAGCACCGGCACCAGCAGCAGCACCCGCAGATCCGCCGGCTTCCGCATAAAGATGTAGCCGGAAAAGGCCGGGTAGTCCTTCACCTCACCCGTCAGACCTCCACCCGTGGATGCGGAGATCTCAACCGTCAGATTCATCGTCTGAATCTCGTCATAGCGACGATTGATCCCAAGAACCAGACCATCCAGCGTGGTGCTCTGGACTACTGGTGCACGACGCACCTTTCGCACCGTGTGCGTTCGCGAAACACAGCCCGTCAGAGGCAGCGCCAGGCAGAGCATCGCAAAAAAGAAAGGTGGTCTTCGAAACATCAGCACAATCTCGGAGTATAGCGTTCAGGCACGGGGAAACTTCGGCGCCGTTTCTTGCGGAAGGCATCCTGTCTAGTCATCATTTGACCAGAATCCGCAGCAAACGATTCGAAACCTGTTCGATGCCCAGTGTCGTTACGGCGTCCCTTGCCGCCGCAACTCGGCCACATGCGCTGTATGCTCCCCCAGCGTTGCGGAAAATTTCGTTTGCCCGGCTCCATCGCTCACGAAATACAGGTACTCCGTCTTTGGCGGATGCAGCACAGCCCGCAACGACGCCAGCCCCGGGCTTGCAATCGGCCCCGGCGGCAGCCCTGCATGCCGATACGTGTTGTACGCCGAATCCGCCCGCAGATCCGATGCATAGATTGTGCCGCGATAGCGCCCGTCCAGCAGCGCCGCATAGATCACCGTCGGATCCGTCTGCAACGGCATCCCCTTCGCCAGCCGGTTCTCGAACACGCTCGCCACCAGCGGTCGCTCCGCACTCTGCCCAACCTCTTTTTCAACGATCGAGGCCAATGTCACCGTCCGTATCGCGTCGTCACCCAGCTCCAGCCCGGCCGTCTTTTGCCGAAATCGCTTCACCATTACCGCCAGCATCGCCGCCGGCGTGCTGTGGCGCGAGAACCGGTACGTATCCGGGTATAGAAACCCCTCGAGCGAAGCCGGTTGCCTTCCGGGCGTTAGATCCACAATCAACCCCGCATTGCCGCGTTCCGCCAACAGAAACTCCGTCGCCGACCCCAGCCCGGCCGCCTCCACCGCTCGGGCTATATCGAAGATGTTGTAGCCCTCCGGAATCACCACCGTCCGCGTGTACACATCGCCGCGCGCCAGCCGGTCGTACACCTCTACCGCAGAGACAGGATGATCGAATCGATACTCGCCCGCTCGCAACCGTCCGCCCTTTACCAGCCGCAGCAGATCAAACGCGTATCGGCTCCGCACCACCCCCTTCGTCTCCAGCAGCGCCGCCATCCTCGGCGTTCCACTGCCGCTCGGAATATCCACAAACGTCTCCACCGCCGGTCCGTACGGCATCAGTAGCAGCCATGCGCCCGCGGTCACAAGCACCAGCAGAATCACTCCAAGAACGCCCAGCTTCTTCAGGCTCCACCCCCACCATCCAGACGAGCACCACCGTCCACCTCTATTCTAAAGAGACCGGCGCCTCACCCGCACAGCTACACTGCAAGCGTGGACGAGCTCCTCCAGACCGAGATTGAGCCGGTATCCTTGCCGCCCCGCCTCCTCGCCCTTGATGTCGGCCGCAAACGCATCGGCCTCGCCATCACGGATCCCCTCGGCTTCACCGTCCAGCCGCTCTTCACCCTCTATCGCTCCACTCCGCGCGCCGACCTCAAATCCATCGGCCGTATCCTCCGCAAACACGCCGTCGCCGAGGTCGTCATCGGCAATCCCCTCCATATGTCCGGCGAGGTCAGCTCCCAGGCCCTCAAAACCCAGGCTTTCGCCGAAGAGATCCGCGCCACCTTCAACCTTCCCGTCCACCTCTCGGACGAACGTCTGAGCACCAGCGAAGCCCATCGTCACCTCTACGCCATGGGCAAACCCCGCCAGGAGCATCGTGCCGTCGTCGATCAGGTCGCCGCCGTTCTCATTCTCGAGGGCTTTCTCGCTGCCCGCGTCTTCGAGGCCGCCCGCGCCCGCCTCAACGATCCCGCGCAGCCCTAGGCCCATCTCCTCCTCGCGGCCCTGCGTATAATCAGACCTTCACGCGCCTGCGCGATCGGAAGGGCTGTTCCCTTCGCCCGGATCAGGCTCGCATCATCCCCCGAAAGGCTTCTCAATGGCTGAACAGATCAACATGCCGAGCCACGTCATGAAAAAGCTGCAGGAAGAGATCGTGCAGCTTGAGTACGAACTCACCACCGAGCTTCCCGCCGAGATTAAGAAGGCCGTAGCCCTCGGCGACCTCTCCGAAAATGCCGAATACCACTCTGCCAAGCAGCGCCAGGAGTTCGTGAACGCTCGCCTCGGCCAACTCAAAAAGCGCATGGGTGAGCTCGCCATGGTCAACCTCGCCAACATCCCGCGCAACAAGGTCGGCTTCGGTTCCACTATCGTCGTCTTCGATTCCACCAAGAAGGAAGAGCTCACCTACAAGCTCGTCACCAGCGAAGAGTCGGACGTCTCCCAGGGCCTCATCTCCACCACCTCGCCCATCGGCCGCTCGCTCGTCGGCAAAGAGCTTGGCGATATCGCCACCGTCGTCACCCCCAATGGCAAACGCGAGCTCGAGGTCCTCAAACTCACCACCATTCACGACACCGCCGCCGAGTAGCTGGCGACCCTCACGCAGAGATGACCTGGACGAGCCAATTCGGTAGAGGCAGCGGGTGGTTGTTGCAGAAGATCGTCAACGGCCTCGCTCTTTCGCGCATCTCGCCGAACACCCTCACCTTCATCGGCCTGCTGATCAACATCGTCGCCGCCATCCTCTTCGGCTACGCCCGTGGCGAGCACGCCGATCGCATGTTCGTCTTCGCCGGCCTCGTCGTCATTGGCGCCGGCCTCTTCGATATGGTCGACGGCCGCGTTGCCCGCCTCACCAACCAGGTCTCCGTCTTTGGCGCCTTTTTCGATTCCGTCATGGACCGCTACTCCGACGTCGCTCTTTTTTTCGGTCTGCTCGTCTATTACGCCCGCGGAAACCGCTTCTTCTACGTCGTTCTCGTCGCCTTCGTCATGACCGCGTCGCTCATGGTCAGCTATACCCGCGCCCGCGCCGAAGCCCTGATCGGCTCCTGCAAAGTCGGCTTCATGGAGCGACCCGAGCGTGTCGTCCTCATCATCCTCGGCGCCCTCTTCAATCATTGGGGCGTCATGGCCCCCGCCCTTTGGGTCCTCGCCGTCTTCTCCACGGTCACTGTCATCCATCGCATCCGCTACACCTACCTGCAGACCGAAAAGATTAAAGCTTCAGTAATCATCCCGACGGAGTAGGGGGAGTAGCCTGCCAAAAGCGAAGCGTTCGCTTCCACCTTCGAGCAGACCAGTCAAACTTCCACAAGGTACGTCTTGCCCATCCCAGCCGCCATCGTCGGTCCGCCCGTTCCCGCAGTGACGACCTCCACTGAGTCAGCCCCGTCCGCCACGATCACCATCGTCCGTGGGCGCGCGCGTATCGCCGATCATCTTCCGCAGCTCTGCGCTCTGGGCTCCCGATACTCGCAACTCGCAGCCGCCCAATACCTCGATTACTTCCTTGGGCAGCCCTACACCGGCGGCAAGGTTCCCCACCTGCTCCTCTTTCACGAGCCTTCGGAACCCGCCTCGTCTCGAACTCCGGCCCTGGTCGCCGCCGTCCTTGTTCACCAATATCGCCGTTTCGGCCTCTCGCTTGGTGTCTTCGTCACGGAAGATAGAGCCGGCGAACGCAACGTTATCGCCCCCGCTGAACTCCGCGCGACCATCGCCCTGCAGGCGGCGCAACATCTCCTCAGCCACGGTGCCAACCTCGTCCTCATTGCCTTACAGGGAGAGAGTGCATCGTCCATTGCCGCCACAACAGGCCACCAACCAATCTCCTGTTCCATCGCCGCTCTCGAGCGCTCACTCGCCCGCCGCCTGCCCCTCGCTCCCACGTATGAGGCGACGCTTTCCACTCTGGGCACCCACACTCGCCGCAACCTGCGCGCTTATCGCCGTCGTGCCCTCCAGAAGCTCGCCTGCACCTTTCAGCCCACGGCTTCCATCACCGAAGCCGATTTCGTCGCCCTCAACCGCCTCTGCTCCTACCCCACCCCTGACGCTGTCACAGTCTGGCGCTTCCGTTCCGTTCACGCCGTTCCCGGTGGTTTTCTCTGCGGCCTCCACGATGGCCAGGGGCAATGGCTCAGTCTGCTCGGTGGCCGGCGCTGCAGCGGCACCACCTATATCGACTGGCAGCTCAATCGCCGTGATCTCGCCGAGTTCTCCCTCAGCACCGTCCTGCGCTCCTTCGTCATTGAGCACGAGGGCGAACGTGGCATGCACACCCTCCTCTTCGAAGGCGGAACCCCGCACTCCATCCGGCTCGCCTTTGCTCCGGAACAGGTCACTGACCTCCTCGTCACCCGACGCACCCTCACCACTCGTCTCCTGAGCCGCCTCCTTCCCCGGCTGCTTCCATCCACCCATCCTCTCGCGCAGGCACTCAATCATCCTGCTCTTCAATCTGGGATCTAACGCCTCGATGTATCAAGCCGGCCGGCTCTCGTCTACGCTCACCGCGTCTTCCTTCAAACCCGCTCATACCGGTACTGCTTCTCCTTGAACACCGTATTCAGATATGTCCCCTTGGAAGCCGCCCCACGAAACGCCTCCCACTCCGCCGCAGGCACATCGGAGTACCGGTACTTGCCCCGCTTGCCGATACACCACCGTCAACACCCGCGCCTCCTCGTCATAGTGCATCGCCGCAATCACGCTCGATGGCATGGAGGTCCAACCTCTGCCTCTTGGGATGCTGGTAGACTCCCCCGCACCAGCATCATCCCGCCCAGCAAGTCGCTCTCCCGTAAACTCAGGAGAGATGCTGACCGGTCCTATCCTTCTCATTCACGGTGGCGCCTGGGCTATGCCCGATGACGCCGTTGCGGCCCACGAGCGCGGCATCGCGAATGCGCTCGCCGCTGGCTGGTCGCAGTTCGCCCGTAGCGGCAGCGCCGTCGATGCCGTGGAAGCCGCCGTCGCCAGCATGGAAGACGACGACACGTTCGACGCCGGCCGCGGCTCCTTTCTCACCCGCGATGGCCGCGTCCAGCTTGACGCCCTGCTGATGAACGGCGCCAATCTCCGCACCGGCGGCGTCGCCTGCGTGGAGCGCCTTCGCAACCCCATCCATGCCGCTCGCCTCGTCCTCGATCACAGCCCGCACGTCTACTTCGTCGGCACCGGCGCCGAGCGCTTCGCCCGCCAGCACGGCATGGATCTCATTGACAACACCGAGCTCATCGTCCCCCGCGAACGCGATCGCCTTATGCGCTTCCAGCAAGCCGAACTCGCCGGCGCCACCGACACCACCTTCTCCGGCGAAGTCGCAAATACCGGCGACGCCCATCCTGTCTCTGCCGTCATCTCGACCGAAGCACCCAAGAAAGTCGTCATCTCGACCGAAGCGAAGCGAAGTGGAGAGATCCCTTCACTTCCAAGCCACAAAAGCCACGAAAGCCCCACAACCCACGCAGATCCCGCCCGCCTCACCCCCCCAGCCACCCTCGCCGACGCCGATCTCGCCGCCGAAGCCAATCGCGCTCTCCCCGACACCTTCCAGCTCCTCGATCCCACCTTCAACTCCCACGACACCGTCGGTGCCGTCGCCATCGACGCCCATGGCAACCTCGCCGCCGCCACCTCCACCGGCGGCACCCTTTCAAAAGCCCCCGGCCGCGTCGGTGACTCCTCCCTCATCGGCTGCGGTTGCTACGCCGACAATCTCTCCGCTGCCGTCTCGCTCACCGGCTGGGGCGAGCCCATCATGAAGCTCGTCCTCGGCAAATGGGCCGTCGACCGCGTCGCTGCCGGCTCCTCGCCGCAAGTTGCCGCGACCGCCGCCATCGATTACCTCTACCAGCGCCTCGGCGGTCACGGCGGCATCATCCTGCTCGGCCCGGATGGCCGCATCGGCCTTGCCCATAACACCCCCCGTATGGCTTGGGGATTCCAGGACAGCACCGGCCCGAAGCTCGGAACCCACTTCCACTAAGTGCCCCGCTCCGTTGGGGAAACCTGCATCAAATGCCAGAGATATCGTCAGCCCACCCCGCAACAGGAGCTCCATCATGCGTAAAGCCTTCTTCTGGGTTACCGTCCTCTCCGGCGCCGCCGCTGCGTACCTCATGTACAAGCACGGCAAGTCCCTCAGCGACATCGCCAGCACCGTCGTCAAAGACCCCTTTGGCTCGTTCTTCAACGAGATCAAGCAAAGCTAACTAGTTCCCCGACCATCGCACCAATGACCGACAGCCTGTTCCCAGACGCGCACATTCCCCCTCCACCCTCGCCGCCGGTCGACCCCGATCGCCTGCCGCACATCCATCGTCTTCTGCTCGGCTACTATGGCGAGCCCCCTGTGCGTGAGCGCTGGGATCCGCTCACGCAATTCATCTACTCCGTCCTTGCCGCCCGCACCCGTACAGAGATCACCTACGCCGCCCTCGCAAGACTTCGCACCCGCTTCGGCACCTGGGAAAATCTTCGCGAAGCCTCCGTCGACACCATCCAGGAGACCATCGCCGACGTCACCTACCCCGAGCAGAAGGCGCCCAACCTCAAGCTCGCCCTCCAGCAGATCACTACCCGCACCGGCGAGCTTTCCCTCGACTTCCTCGGGAAATACCGCACCGAAAAGATCCGTTCCTGGATCGAACAATTTCCCGGCGCCGGTCCCATGGTCTCAGCCGAGGTCGTCAACTTCTCCACCCTCCGCCGCCCCGCGCTCGTCATGAACTCGCACCATCTGCGCATCGTCCATCGCCTCGGCCTTACCCCGCGCGCCGACGCGCAACGCACCGAAGAGCTCCTCATGCGCCTCGTCCCCGAAACCTGGACCCCCGAGATCCTGCAGCAGGACCACGCCCTCTTCAAACTCCACGGCCAGACCCTCTGCACCTTCACCGACCCACTCTGCCCCAAATGCCCTTTGCTCAAACTCTGCCGCTACGGCCAACGTCACGTCAACGGCGAGCCCACCCAGGCTCCATCCCGCTAAGGCCGCCACCGCCCCAATGCACTCTCCTCAAACCGCTCCAGCAGCTCCGCCACATCCCTGTACACCTCGATACATCCACTTTCCAGTAAGTCTGACCGACTCCATCCCCCGCTCTCCACCCCAATCGTCGAAATCCCTGCCTTGCCTGCCGCCTCCGCATCATAGGGCGTATCGCCCAGCGCCAGGACCTGCCCGGGCTTCAGACCCAGCTTTTTCAACGTAGCCGTAAAGATATCCGGATGCGGTTTCGCGCGATCCGTATCGTCCGCACTCGATTGCTCTTCAATCAGGTCCTCCATTCCCACAAGCTTCTTGTAGCTCTCCAGGTCCTTCGAGCTCGCCGATGTCGCCAGAGCCGGTCGAATGCCTACTGCTTTGACGCGCTCGAGAAATTCCTTCGCCCTTGGCAATGGTTTCACCTGCGACAGATACTCGCTCTCAAACAGGAATTTCCGGTATGCCTTCAGCGGCTCACTTACCGCCTCCTGTCGCCACCACGAGACAAATACCGGAATCAATTCGTCCCCGCCTTTGCCAATCTGCCGCCGCACCGTGTCCAGTTCGACCTTTATCCCAATCTCCGCAAAGCTCCGCTGCCACGACTCCGCATGCAGCCAGTTACTTTCCACCAAAGTCCCGTCAATATCGCAAAGCAGCGCTTCAACCTTCATCTTATCGCCTCGTCCTGAGTTAGATGCATCCAGCGCAGCGCATCATGCTCTACGCTGGATGCGCACCGAAACTAGAACTCCACCTTCATCGACACCTGTCCCGTCCGGTTTCCCCCAAAGTCCGACCCCCGCGCTTGGGTAATCGTTCCAAACGCCGGGCTCGCCGTATCTACAATCGGATCCGCCAGATTGGTATGGTTTAACACGTTTGTAAATGTGCCCTCCGCCCGCAGCCGCACGCCCTCCGTAATCAGAAACGACTTGCTCAGTCCCGTCGACAGGCTGATCGATCCCGGTCCGGTCACATCCCCTACCGAAGACGTCCCGAAACGCCCAATCGGTGCCACCGGATTTCCCTGCGCATCGAATCCGCCCACATTGCATGGACTTGACCCACTCGCGTCCGCTACCAGCGACGCGTACCCCGCTCGCCCTGGGCATGCAAACGCATTCTTGTTGAACCAGCCGTTCCGGCTATGCGTCGATCTGTTCCCATTCGCCACCCGATCCGGCCGCTGCGCCCCTGTGAAAATCGTGCCCGACCCCGTCCCCGACGGATCCACATTGCTGCCCGAAATCACCGGCGTCAGAAACGTTCCCGTCTGCATCAGGAAAATCCCCGATACCTGCCAGCCGCCTACTGCCGCGTCCGCCAACCGGTTCATCCCTCTGCCCACCAGTTGCCCACGACCCACCGGCAACTCCAGCACGCCGCTTGAAAGAAAGCGATGCCGCCGCGTCCCGTTTACGTTCCCGTAGTCGATATGCCGGTCGTAGCTGTACGTCGCGTTGTAGCCGCCCTGCTCATCCACAAAGCTCGTTCCGCTACCCGTCGCATACGTCCCCTGGTTATCCGAAAGGTTCTTCGCAAACGTATAGGCCGAGTTGAACGAGAGCCCACGCGCAAACCGGTGCGATAGCTCGACCTGCCCCGCGTTGTAGTCCGCTTGCGCCGATGTCGATCGCGTCGGAATACTCAGAAAGTTCGGAAACGGAAACGCCGATCGCGGCTGATTCCGCGCCACCGTCGTTGAGGAGTACGGCAGCATATTCAGCTCCGGTTGCCAAACCAGATGCCACGTTTTCAGCCCGATATATGAAACCCGCATCCCAAACCCGCGGCCGAAATCATGATCGACCGACAAGTTAGTTTGTAGCGAATAGGGATCATGCCAGTTCGTATCAATCGCCGAGTAGAACACCACACTCCCCGGCGTTGGCGTAAACGTCGCACTGCCCGGCGTCACATTCGGAAAGCTGAACGCCAGCCCGCCACCTGGTGCCTGCGAGTTATAGTAGCTGCGCAGGTTGCTGCTCACCGTTCCCGTCAATGCATAGAAGAGCGCACCCGTGGTCGCGATGTTGTAGTATCCCACGCCCCCGCGAATCGCCGTCTTATCATTGCCGAACGGCCGATACGCAAAGCCGAATCGTGGCGCAAATCGCAGCTTGGGAGAGGTCCGCAACCCCGCAGGCAAACCGGCCTGCGTATTTGTAACCACCGGCGTACAAGGCGCTCCGTTCAGCGCCTGTCCCGTCGCATAGGGGTTCGTCACACCCGCCGTTGGGCACGCATTCACATTCGCGAGCTCCTGCGGGTCCAGCTGGCTCGCATGCCCGGCGTTGTAGATGATCGTGCCGGCCTTCGCCACCGTCGGATCGAAGTTGCCGATCACCTGGCTGTTCGTTGCAAACGCCGGATGAAACTCATAGCGCAACCCAAACGTCAGGTTCAGGTTCGGCGTCGCCTTCCAGTTATCCTGGGCATACACGGCATACGCCTTTGCTGTTCCCCGATTATCAGTTTGTATGTTGTCCAATTGGCTCAGGTATGGCGCGCCAATCAGGAAATCAGCAAACTCCTGCCCCGTATAGCTGCCGTTCTGTTGAAAGTAAAACGTGCCGTAGTTATCTCCCGGATAGAAGCTGATCGGTGTATACGCGCCAAGTTTTCGCAGATCCGCACCAAACCGCATCGTATGCTGTCCGCGCTGCCACGTGAGGTTGTCCACGTATTGAAAAATCCTCGAGCGCTCGCTTGAGCTCAACCGCGTTCCACCTGAGCTCAGAAACTGAAACCCAAGGTGGCTCAGGCCGTTGAACGGCGCGGGATTCAAACCGAAAAATCCCGCACGACTTACCAGGCCTGTCCCATCAAAGCCGTTCGCATTGCCGTCTTCTTCAAGCGTGAAGCCAAACCGGAACTCATCTACCAGGTGCGAAGTAATCGCATAGTTTGCCGAGCTCGCAAAAATCCGATATCGCGCAAACGAATTTCCGTTCGGCAACGCCAGATCCGCCGGCTGCGTCTGATTGATGTTCTTGAAGGTGTACCGCGCAAACATCGTCAGCCGCTGCCCGACCGTCTGATCGCCTCTTACATCGAACTGGTTCGAATCGATGTCGTTGCGCCGCGTCGTCAGGTAGTTGTACCCGCGCGTCGCTAGCGCCGTCTGCACAGACTCATCCGGATTCACGTTCGGATCCGGGAAGATTCCGAGGAACGCCGCAGAACTCGCATTGATCGAAGGTAAGCGCGCTCCAGGGTAGAGCCCGCCTGTGATGGGATTCGTCAGCGTCGTCGTCTCCTGTGAGAAGTCGCCGCTCTTCATGCGCGTCGTCGGCACCAGCAGCTGCCGCACCACAGATTGCGGAAAGCGCAGGCCCTCGTACGTCCCGAACACAAACGTCCGATCATGCCCGTTGTACAGGTGTGGAATCACCAGTGGTCCGCCAATCGATCCACCAAAATCGTTCGCCACCTTCTGCGGCTTATTCGCAGCATTGGTCCCATATGGAATCGCATCGAACGCCCGATTCTGGAAGTACCAGAACGCGCTCCCGTGCACCGCGTTCGTGCCGGACTTCGTGATCGTCGTAATCTCGCCCGGCTGCCCATACTCCGCGTTGTTGCTCACCCCGTCGACACGAATCTCCGCAATCGACTCGGCCGAAGGAAACGCATCCGCCTGGATGTTATTGTTCGTCTGGTTCTGCGCGGAGATACCATCCACGGTCGTCTCCGACTGCGACGGCAACCCGCCCTGGATCGAAAACTTGATGCTCGGGTTCGGCGAGGTCGATGGCTGCGGCGGGTAGCTGCCGGTATCCGGCTGCACCCCCGGCAACGTCTGGATCACATTCAGCGGAGAGGTCGAGCCCGCCCCCCGGTAATTCGCCGGCAGATTCAACACATCCTGCGCACTTAGCGCCGCGGAGATGGACGCATTATCGGTCGTGATCGTTCCCGCATCCGAGGCATCCACCTGCACGGTCTGGTTCACAGTCGCGACCGACAGATCGACATCGAGCCGCAACTGCTGGCGCGAATCCAGATGAATGTTTGTGCTTGTTTTGGGTGCAAATCCTTCGCGCTCCACACGAACCGAGTACGTTCCCGCCTCAAGGTTCAGCGCTGTGTAGCTGCCGTCCGCCCCGGCAACTACGCTGCGATCGGTGTTGCTTTCCGTGCGGTGCAGCGTAATCGTCGCGCCCGGAACCGTTGCGTCACTTCCATCGTGGACCGTTCCGTTGATGGATCCAAGGGTCGACTGCGCGTCGGCAACAATGCCGCCGCCAAAGATGAAAAGTAAAAAAAGAAACTTCCTGGGAACTGGGAACATGGTCGATAGCCTCGTAGAAATTGTGAAGAGAAAAGGGCAAGACACTCGGGAATCGTGCACACAAGCAGCCTTCTGTAACCTCGGAATGGTCCAGCGGGCCCGGTACCTTTTCTGCAGTGTGATTTACGATGCCAGTTCAGCCCCGAGAGAAACCCGCGCCATTCGCCCCACGGAAGAAACTTCCCGAATGCTGCGTCGGCGAAAACTGATTCGTCGCCTACCTAAGCACGCAGCCCCTTCCCGACAGCGCCAGCCAGATAAGTCACAGATCTACAATCACCCAAGATCCATCCACACCTTTCCGTTCGAGGTACCTTGCCTTTGCGCCGTCCCGCCGTTCTAGCTGCCCTCTGCGCCGTCCCGTTGCTCGCCTTCGCCCAGTCCCCCACTGACACTGCACCGGCCGCTAAGCCAGGCGAGAAGGTTGTCGTTCAGGGAACCCCCGCCGCCGTTCCTCCAGCCGGTGCTCCGGCCGACGCCAACACGGAGGGCGTTGTTCATGTCGCTGGCCAGGCCATCAACTACCGCGCCGTCGCCGGCACCCTCACCGTCGGCGCCACCGACGCTCAGGACGCCACCCTCGCCTTCGACGGCAAACTCCTGCCCGACGCCGGCGTCCATCCGCCCGATCGCGACAAGCCCGAAGAGGCCCCGCCCACCGCTCGCATCTTTTACACTGCCTACTTCAAGAAGGCCGCTTCCAACGAGGTTCGCCCCGTCACCTTCCTCTATAACGGCGGCCCCGGCTCGAGCACCATGTGGCTCCACATGGGCAGCTTCGGCCCCAAGCGCGTCACAACCACCGACGCCCAGCACGATCCCGCCGCACCGTACAGGATGGTCGAGAACCAGTACAGCCTGCTCGATGTCTCCGACCTTGTCTTCATCGATGCGCCCGGCACCGGCTTCAGTCGCATTATGGGCAAGGACGCCGCGAAGGCCTTCTGGGGAACCGATCAGGACGCCCATGCCTTTGACCGCTTTGTTCGCCGCTTTCTCACCAAGTACAACCGCTGGAACTCGCCCAAATACCTCTTCGGCGAAAGCTACGGCACAACCCGCTCCGCAGTGCTGTCGAACCTGCTCGAAAACCATCTAGACCTCAACGGAATCATGCTGTTAAGCCAGATATTCAGCTTCGATATCACGGCGGATGGCCCAGGTGCTAACCCCGGTACCGATATCGCCTATGTTGCTGCATTGCCTAGCTTTGCGGCCACTGCCTGGTACCACAAACGGGTTCCGAACCAGCCTGCTGACCTCGCCCCCTTCCTGAAGCAGGTTGAGGAATACACCCTCGGTGAATACGCCTCCGCGCTCCTCCAGGGCTCCGATCTGCCGGAAGATCGAAAGCGTGCGGTGGCGGATAAGCTCAACGGTTTCACAGGGATACCGGCCGCTTACTGGGTGAAGGCGAACCTTCGCCTGAGTGGCGCCCAGTTTGCCCAGCAGTTGCGCGGCAAGGAAGACATCACGGTGGGCCGGCTGGATTCGCGGTATCAGGGGCCGGCGATGGATCCTTTGAACTCGGAATCAGAGTACGACCCGTTCACGAATGGCATCAGCTCGGCCTTCAACGCGGCCATCAACTCATACATACGAAACGACTTGAACTATGGGGAGCAAGCGACCTACATGCCCAGCGCGTATGCGCTGCCGGGGTTTGACTGGGAGCTGCGGCATGCCACGCCGGGGGGTGGCCGACCGGATGCCAGCGTCAATGTAATGAGTGATCTGGCGAGTGCGATGAAGCGCAATCCGCGCCTGAAGGTGATGTTGATGGGCGGTTACTTCGATCTCGGAACCCTCTATTTTGGTTCAGTTTACGAGATGAAGCACATGCCGATGCCACGTGTGCTCGAGGACAATATCAGCTATCATTTTTTCCCGACGGGACACATGGTGTACATCAACGAGGAGGGTTTGAAGGGCATGCATGAGTATGCGTCCGCGTTTATTCGGTCGACGCAGACGGGACGTTGATTTCCGCTCAGCTAAAGGCCTGTTGCGTGTTTTCGCGTAGGTTAGAAGGGGTTTTGGTGGTGATTGGGGGAGGTTCGTTGCGATACACACGGCGAAGTCGCTTCTGAGGAGTTCACGGCGCGGGTTTTCTGGAATGGCGTTTGCCCAACCCTTTGGATACTAGGCATGAGTGGGGTGTAGTCAGATTTCTTGCACCGTTTCTTGCAGAAAAACGTCTATTCTTTAGAGCACAAGAAGTTGCTTGACACTCTAGAGCAAGGACGCCGCAGTCTCCGGGGCGGAAAACAAGACGACTCGGAGAACAATGGCGGGGCTAACGGCGACAATGGCCGAGATGACGAAAGCGGGACCACGGCAGATTGGAAAGGGTTCGACCGAAGCGTCGAACGCTTGCCGTACAGGCGTGACAAAGCGAGGCGTATGGGTGTGCAGAGCGGAGAAGGGGCGGTCGCTCAACCAAGCGACCGCCCTTTCTTCCATAGACGCGGGCTTTCGTAGATGCGGGATTTGGGGTGAGTGGCGTGCTCAGGGTGCAGGGACAGGGATTCGGTAGGGAAGTGAGGAGACGAGGAGAGCGATGGCAATCAAGTGGGAGAAGCTGACGGTAAAGAGCCAGGAGGCGCTGCAAGGCGCACAGGGAATGGCGACGGAGAATGGCAATCCGGAGGTGCTGCCGGTGCATCTGATGGCGGCGCTGCTGGAGGATCGTGAGGGCGTGGTGCTGCCGGTGCTGGAGCGCGTAGGCGTACAGGTGGAGTCGCTGCGCAGCGGCATGGCGGCGGCAGTGGCGAAGCTGCCGAAGGTGAGTGGAGGGAGTGCGCAGCCGGGGCTGAGCCAGACGCTGACGCGGGTGATCGAGGCGAGCTTCAAGGAGGCGGAGAACTTCAAGGACGAGTATGTGTCGACCGAGCATTTGCTGCTGGGGCTGACCCAGGCCAAAGGCGATGCTGTGCAGACGGCGCTGGCGGCGGCGGGCGCGACGCATGAGGCGGTGCTGAAGGCGCTGGGCGCGGTGCGTGGATCGCAAAGGGTTACAGATCAGAACCCAGAGGGCAAGTTCCAGGCACTCGAGAAGTATGCGAAAGACCTGACGGAGCTGGCGCGACGCGGAAAGCTCGACCCGGTGATTGGGCGGGACGAAGAGATTCGGCGTGTGGTGCAGGTGCTGGCGCGCCGAACGAAGAACAATCCGGTACTGATTGGCGAACCGGGCGTGGGCAAGACGGCGATCGTGGAAGGTCTCGCGCGAAGAATCTTCATGGGCGATGTGCCGGAGATTCTGAAGGGCAAGCGGGTGTGTTCGCTCGACCTGGGCGCGATGATTGCGGGCGCGAAGTTTCGCGGCGAGTTTGAGGATCGGTTGAAGGCGGTGCTGAAGGAGATCGAGGAATCGAACGGCGAAGTGATTCTGTTCATCGATGAGTTACATACTCTGGTGGGCGCTGGCGCGGCGGAAGGTGCGATGGATGCGAGCAACATGCTGAAGCCGGCGTTGGCGCGTGGCGGTCTGCGAGCCATTGGCGCGACGACGCTGAACGAGTATCGCAAGTACATCGAGAAAGATACGGCGCTCGAACGGCGGTTCCAGATCGTGTATGTGGGCGAGCCGAATGTGGAAGATACCGTTGCGATTTTGCGCGGTCTGAAGGAGCGCTACGAATCGCACCACAAGGTACGGATCAAGGATGCGGCGATTGTGGCGGCGGCGACGCTCTCGCATCGTTACATATCAGACCGGTTTCTGCCGGATAAGGCGATTGACCTGGTGGATGAGGCGGCGGCGGCGCTGGCGATCCAGATTGGAAGTGTGCCGGTCGAGATCGATGATCTGGAACGGCAGGCGACGTCGCTCGAGATTGAACGGGCAGCGCTGACGCGGGAGATGGATGCGAACTCGCGCGAGCGGCTGGAGGATGTGGAACGCGAGCTGGCGGAGATCAAGGAAAAAGTTGCTGGTTTGCGGGCGCGCTGGCAGCAGGAGCGCGGCGCGATTGGACGGATAGCGGAGCTGAAGGAGCAGCTGGAGGGTCTGCGCTTTCAGCAGATGGAAGAGACGCGCAAGGGCAATCTGCAGCGCGCGGCGGAGCTGCAATATGGCGAGATTCCGAAGGCTGAGGCGGAGTTGCGCGAGCTGACGCGGGTGCAGGAGGCGGCGGTAGCGGAGGATGCGGCGGAGGCTAAGGAGGTTGGGAAAGAAAGGCACCCCAGCCTGTCCGACGATATGACTGTCGGAGAGGATGGGGCACCCAGGGCGGGGGTTGACCGAGACACCCAGGCAGCAGAAGCGATGCGTATGGCCTCGGGTTTGCGTGGCAGGTCTGGGGAGAAGAAGCCGCGGCGGATGTTGAAGGAGGAGGTGGACGAGGAGGATATTGCGGCGATTGTGTCGAAGTGGACGGGCATTCCGGTGTCGAAGATGCTGGAAGGCGAGATGCAGAAGCTGGTGCAGATGGAGGATCGTCTGCGTGAGCGGGTGGTTGGGCAGGACGAGGCGTTGAGTGCGGTGGCGAATGCGATTCGTCGATCGCGCGCGGGGTTGAGTGATCCGAAGCGGCCGATTGGGAGCTTTATCTTTCTGGGGCCGACGGGCGTTGGGAAGACGGAGACGGCACGGGCGTTGGCGGAGTTCCTGTTCGATGACGAGGCCGCGATGGTGCGGATCGACATGAGCGAGTACATGGAGAAGCACGCGGTGGCGCGGCTGATTGGCGCGCCTCCGGGATACGTCGGCTACGACGAGGGCGGGCAGCTGACGGAGGCGGTGCGACGGCGGCCGTACTCGGTGGTGCTGTTTGATGAGGTGGAGAAGGCGCATCCGGATGTCTTCAACGTGCTGCTGCAGGTGCTGGATGATGGGCGGCTGACGGACTCGAAGGGACGCACGGTGGACTTTAAAAATACGGTGCTGATCATGACGTCGAACGTTGGCGCGAGTGCGCTGACGACGGCGTGGGCGGATGGCGAGGAGGGCTTTGAGGATGCGAAGGCGCGTGTGATGGAGAGCCTGCGACAGCAGTTTCGGCCGGAGTTTCTGAATCGGGTGGACGATATTGTGGTGTTCCATCCGTTGGCGGAGGAGCAGCTGACGCATATTGTCGACCTGCGGTTGAAGGACCTTCAAGCGTTGCTGGCAGACCGGAAGATTACGCTTGAGCTGACGGAGCCGGCGAGGCATGCAATCTTCAAGGCTGGATACGACCGGGCGTATGGCGCGCGGCCGTTGAAGCGGGCGATCCAGCGCATGGTGCAGGACAAACTGGCGGTGCGGATTCTGGATGGGAGCGTGCTGCATGGCGACCATGTGCTGATCGACGCGGCCGCGGATGGCAGTCTGCGGTTTGCGGTGGCGGAGCGAGCGGCGGCGTAACGGAGTCGATGGGGCCGGCGATGGTTTGGGGCATAGATGCTCCGGGCGTCGCCGGCCCTTTTAGTGAGTCATGCCGCGATCAGCGGATGGCGGGAGAGCGGGCGCGGGTAGTATAGGTGGGTCTGAGCTCAGGTGATCGCGGCGTTGCTGGGAAGGGCGTTTGACCTGAGAGGCGGGCACGCTCTGGAGAGAGCTCCGGGCGGGATTGACAGGAAAGAGAGAACGACACTGCGCGCACGAACGCTGATTGCCGGGGCAACAGGGCAGGTTGGAACCCAGATGCTGCGGTACCTTAGCGAGCGTCGCGGGCCTGAGGCGGTTTTGGCGACGACGCGACGCGCGCGCGAGGGATGGCTGCAGCTGGATTTTGCGGAGCTGGCGACGATCGAGCAGGCGGCGGCGCTGCTGGATGGATATGAGCTCGATGGCATTTATTGTGTCGCGGGAATGACGGCGGTGGATGCGTGCGAGGACGAGCCGGAGCTGGCGTTTCGCACGAACGCGCGAGGGCCGGGGGTTCTGGCGGCGTATGCGCAGCAACGGGCGGTGCCGTTTGTTTATTTCTCGACCGAGTATGTATTCGATGGGGCCGCGGACCATCCGGGACCGTACGGGGAGGATGCGGCGGTGCGGCCGCTGAGTGTGTATGGCAAGAGCAAGCTGGCCGGGGAAGAGGCGGTGGGCGCGGCGTGTGCGGGGGCGCTGGTGCTGCGCACGACGGTGGTCTATGGGCCGGATGCGCGGGAGAAGAATTATCTGTACAGCCTGATGCGGAATCTGGCGACGGGAACGGCGATGCGGGTGCCGGAGGACCAGGTGTCGACGCCGACGTATAACGTGGATCTGATTGGCGCGGCTCTGGGGTTGGTGGAGTGTGGGGCTTCAGGGGTGTTTCATGTGTGCGGCCCGGAGTTGCTGGGGCGTTTGCAGTTTGCGGAGGCGGTTGCGGAGAGGCTGGGGTTGGACCGGTCGTTGCTCGAGGGGGTGTCTACGGCGGAGCTTGGGCAGCGGGCGCCGCGCCCCCTGGCGGCGGGGCTGGCTACGGGCAAGCTGAGATCGCTGTATCCGCAGCTGCGGATGCGATCGGTGGCGGAGGCGATGGAGGATTGTGCCGGGGAGATGGCGGGGTTTCTGGACGAGGTGCGGCGGGGCTGACGGCGCCTGTGAGCCTCTTTGCCTGTCGGTGCGTGATGGAGCGGCAAAGCGAATGGGCGGAGATTCGCGCGGTATGATGGCGCATGCTTCAGCAGGTGCGAGGAGACAGGGTGGTGGACTTCATCGTCCTGGTTGGTGGATTCGTTCTGACCCTCGCGTTCTGCGTGGTGTCGTCTGCGCACTGCATTTTGTGGAGTGATGAGCTCTTCGGGTGGATGTTGCTCCGCGACCCATCGTTTGGGCATATGCTGCGGGCTTGGCGAGCTGGTGCCGATGGTGGCGGGCTTCTTTTCTATTGTCTGGGTCGCCTGTGGTTCTTTCTTTTCGGGCCGTCCGAGATGTCGTTTCGACTTTTCTCCGCGATGGGCAGTTACACGGGCTTTGCCGCAGTCTGGATTGCGTTGAGGCCCTTCTACCCGCGCCGGCTTTTAGCCCCGCTGCTGATTGCGGTCTGGTTTGGGACCTCTGCCACGCTGTTGCACATGAAATGAGGGGCGCTTCTATGGCATGCTGCTCGGGGGTGCGGGGCTGGCATTTCTGGCGACCGTGCGGTTGTGCGCAACGGCCGAGGTCAGCCCCCTGCTGCTGTGCGGAACGGTTGCCGCGACGCTTCTGCTGGTTGGAGCCCATCCCTTAGGACTGGTTTACAGCGGCTTTCTGACTGCGGCGCTGCTTGTTCACGATGGACTGCACAGGCAAGTTCGTCTTCGGGTGTACGGAGCGGTGATTGCAGGGTGGAGTGTGCTGCTCTTCTCACGGGAGGCGCTCCGCAATTCGGCCGCGGTGGGCAAGCCCCATTTCTGGACTGTTCGACCTGGGCTACGAGATCTCCGGATGATTTACATCCAGAACACACATTTCCTCCAGACCCTGTTGCTGGTCGGCGGTGTTGTGTTGCTGCTGGCGTTGATGGTGCGATGGCAGACGCTTCCGGCGGATAGCGGAGGCACGGGCGGGAAGACGGCGTGGAGCTAGGTTGCGTATCGATTTTTGAGGCGAAGGAAAGGTGTTTCGAAGTATTTGTAACTTAGGGAGGCCAGGAGGATGCTCACGCACAAAGCAAGTACTGCTGTGGCGGTGACGCCGCCGGTCTTTATACGGCTGCCGAACATCCATTGCAGGAAACGAACATAGACGAGGTGGAACATGTCGTGGAAGACATAGACGCCGTAGCTGATTTCGCCAAGGCGTCGCAGGGGGCGCAGGTCGAAGAACAGAGCGAGCGGGTTGTCGAGTGAGAGGAGATTGAGCACCAGGGCGGCGGAGAAGAGGTCGATGAGGGTATAGCCGATCGTCGTCATGACGGGATCGCCCGCGTAGGGTTGGTAGAAGGTGTGGGTTGGGCCGAGCTGCCGGTAGCAGAGCTCCCAAAGGAAGAAGCCGATGACCGAAGCGATCAGGAAGAAACGCGCAAGCCGAAGGACGCGGGCGGCTTCAGGACCTCGGATGGCTAGCGCGGCAAAGCCGCCGATCAGCAGAGCGTCGGCACGGAGGGGTGTGAAGCGGTAGAGGAGTTCGGCGGAGAGGTAGATCTGCGGGACGAGCCAGAGACAGGCGATGCGAGCGGCCAGAAGCACAGGAATGCTAGCGAGGCAGAGGTTGCGCAGGGTCTCGCGCTTGCGGAGGGTGAAGACGACCATTGGCCAGACAAGGTAGAACTGCTCTTCCACGCAAAGCGACCAGAAGTGGCCGAGCTGGAGAGTCAAGCTTCGCGGAACGGGTTGAGCGCGCAGGTGTTCGATCGCGCCATACGGAAACAGCGGGCTGTGGATGAAGACGAAGCGGGCGTAGTTGCCGAGGTAGCAGAACCAGAGGACCCAGGCAGGGTTCCAGAGCCAGTGGAAGATCGGGGTCGTGAGCAGGGCCCCAATAAGGACGGCGTAGTAAAGAGGGAAGATGCGCAGGGTGCGCCGCATATAGAAGTTGCGGACGCGATGCGCCTGATCGCGTGTGTCGTACAGGATGCCGGTGATGAGGAAGCCGGAGAGGACAAAGAAGATGTCGACGCCGGTCCAACCCCAGTTGAGGGTGAGGTGGTAGGGCGCGACGTAATGCTGAAAGATGACGAGAAGGACCGCGACGGCGCGCAAGCCGTTGAGAGCAGGGTAGAAGCGCTTGTTCTCCGGCGGGGGGAGGTCGGGAGCAAGAGAGGTTTCGGGGGTGTCGTGGGAGGGAAGGCCGTCTGCGGGGAGAGGACGGCCATGGGGGAGATGCGCGTCCTGCGAGTTCGCCATTCGTCCAAGTATACCGACGGTGGCTGATATTTTGATGACGCGACGGGTGGCGGACCAATGTCGGTTGGGGAGCGTCCATCTGCCGGTGAGGATCGTCAAACTCGTATACTAGATGACTGTGCAGACGATGAACTGGATGGGAGAGACGATCGGCCTTGCCTAAGCGCGCGATTATCATTGGCGCGGGACCGGCGGGTTTGACAGCGGCACTGGAGCTGTTGCGGCACACGGATGTGGTGCCGCTGGTGCTGGAGGCAAGCGACGAGATTGGCGGGATCTCGCGCACGATTCGGTACAAGGGCAACCGGATGGATATCGGGGGCCATCGTTTTTTTTCAAAGAGCGACCGCGTGATGCAGTGGTGGATGGACCTGATGCCGCCCGAGGTTGGCGGCGCGGAGGCAGACCAGGCGATCAGCTACCAGGGCAAGCAGCGGGTGATTGCGGTTCCGGCGCGGTTGCCGCAGGAGCCTGTGCTGCGGGGCGCCGGGCCGATTCTGCTTGCGACTGATACGGAGGAGACCAGCGCGGACGATCAGCCGGGCCTGGAGGCGCATGGCCAAACGGAGACGATGGTGGTGGCGCCGACGGTGGCGGAGAGCGATCGGGTGATGCTGATCCGGCCGCGCAAAAGCCGGATCTACTACCTGCGGCAGTTCTTCGACTATCCGATTCGGTTAACGGTGGGGACACTGCGGGCGCTGGGATTGAAGCGGACAGTGCGTGTGGGAGTGAGTTATCTGTGGTCGCGTCTGCGAAAGATTGAACCGGAACGGAGCTTGGAAGATTTTCTGATCAATCGGTTTGGCCGCGAGCTCTATCTGACGTTTTTCAAGAGCTACACGGAGAAGGTGTGGGGGACTTCGTGCAGTGCGATCTCGGCGGAGTGGGGGGCGCAGCGGATCAAGGGTCTGAGCCTGACGACGGCGGTGAAGCATTTCCTCAAAAAGAGCCTGTTGCGGCGTACAACGCGAGATGTGGCGCAGAAGGGCACGGATACGAGCCTGATTGAGCGGTTTATGTATCCGAAGTTCGGGCCGGGGCAGCTGTGGGAGCACGTGGCCAAGCAGGTGCAAGCGCACGGCGGCGAGGTTCTGAAAGGGTGGACGGTGGATCGGGTGTGCTGCGACGGAAGGCGTGTGGTAGCGGTGGAGGCCGTGCACGCCAGCGGCGAACGGCGTGAGTTTGCGGGCGAGTATGTGTTTTCGACCATGCCGATGAAGGACCTGGTGCGGGCGATGGATGCGACGGTGCCGGCAAGCGTGCGGGAGGTGAGTGAGGGACTGGAGTATCGCGATTTCATCACGGTTGGGCTGCTGGCGGATCGGCTGCGGGTGAAGGAGTCTGACGGCGGCTTGCTGCGGGATACGTGGATCTATGTCCAGGAGCCAGATGTGCAACTGGGACGGTTACAGATCTTTAATAACTGGAGTCCGCACCTGGTGGCTGATCCGACGAAGGTGTGGATTGGGCTCGAGTACTTCTGCTACGAGACGGACGATCTTTGGAAGATGGAGGACGAGGCGCTGAAGCGTTTTGCCATTGCCGAGATTGTGAAGATCGGGATTCTTACGGCGGATGCCGTGCTGGATGCGCATGTGGTGCGCGTGCCGAAGACGTATCCGGCGTACTTCGGTACCTACTCGCGGTTTGACGAGCTGCGGGAGTTTATGGATCAGTTCGAAAACCTGATCTTGATTGGCCGAAACGGCATGCACAAGTACAACAATCAGGATCACAGCATGCTGACCGCGATGACGGCCGTCGATGCGATTGCGGCGAGCGGGCGCGTGGACAAAGCGAAGCTCTGGGGCATCAATACCGAGCAGGAGTACCACGAGGAGAAGACGTAGCATGCGACGATTTTTGGTGTTGCTGACGCTCGTTCTGGTTGCGCTGGCGGTGGTGTATCGCGATCGGCTGTACCTGCGGGATCCGCTAGGGAAGATGGCGCGCGATGGCGTGGAGCAGGAAGACGCGCGGGTGTTTATCAACTACGAGAATGATGTTCTGGTGCGGGAGAAGGGTGGATCGGAGATGTTTGTGGTGCAGCACTGGAATGGTCAGCCGGCCACTCCGGGTGGGCTGACGTGTGTGGAGGGGATGCTGTGCGTGACGCCGGCGGATCGGGTGGTCGATGTGGGCGAGGTCGCGAGCACGCGGGCGGCGGCGCAGATGACGGATCGTGCGGTGTCGTTTACGGATGCGACTGGCGCGAAGGTTCTGGTGACGATTCGATAGAGCGAACGGGTCGGGGGCGGAGTGATGGGGCAGCCGGAGACAGGCAAGCCGGTGCGTACACCGGATGGGCGCTACCTGGTTGTGCGCGGGCGATTGTGGCGGTGCAGCAATCCTCATCTGGCGGGTGACGAAAGGGATCGGCTGACGCGGGAGTTGATGGCGGCGCGCCGGGCGAAGGGTGTCGCGATGCGCGCCGGAGATGATGGTGCACGGGAAGCGGCGCGGCAGCGTATCGATGCGGCAAAGCACAGTCTTGGCGAGCGCGGGCCGGTCTGGTGGACGGATGGGGCGCCTGACCTGAACCGGCATACAGCAAAGACGTCGCCGTATGCGGAGTGGTTTCGCAGCGTGCAAAGCGGCGAATTGTAGATGTCAGGCAGGTGCAAAAAGGGAGGGCAGCCGGTGTGGCTGCCCTCCTTTTCGTGAGTGTCAGCGCGTGGACGCCGACGTCATGGCTGGGGATGCGTAGTTCACCTGGACTGTGAGGATCTGGAACGGCTTGATGGGAGCGGTGAGGGTGTCGCCGGTCACGGTGAGCGGGGAGCCCTCTGACTTTTCCATGAGGTTGGTTTCAGATGCGGTCGTTGCGCCGGCGGGGAGATGCAGCTTCACATCGCCTCCTTGACCGGCCCACTCGTACATGCGGAGGATGAGAGCGTTCGAATCTTCCGCCTTCTTGACCGCGGTCAGGACGACGTTCGGGTTTTCGACCGAGACGAAGGACTTCTCCTTTGGCAGAGATCCCTCGTGCGCGGCGACCTGCGTGGCGGTGATGGGGTAGTTGAACTCGTAGCCGCGATGCATGGTCTGGCTCTGCTTCCAGCTGCCGGTGTGCGGATAGAGCGCATAGCGGAAGCTCTGGTGGCCGCGATCCGCGTCCGGGTCAGGCGAGGCGGGCGAGCGCAGCAGAGTGAGCCGGAGAACGCTGCCCTCGTCGTCGTAGCCGTACTTGGAGTCGTTGATGACCGAGAGGCCGAGCTTGGCGTCGCCGAAATCCGCCCAGTTCAGCGCTGGAACTTCGAACTGCGCTTTTTGGTAGGAGTTCTCGCGAAGGGTGGTGCGCTCAATCGTGCCGAACGGAATTTCGTAGGTGGCCTTGTCGTTTTTGGCAGCGACGGGGAACGCTGCTTTCAGCAGAACGTGAGTCTCGTGCCAGTCGACATCGTTGCCGACCTCGACGGTATCCGCGTCGGCGTCGAGCGAGATGCGCTGGGTGAACTTCGAGGCTTGCCAATGGCGTTGGACCTCGACGGTGGCGCGCAGCGTGCCCTGGTTGGTGACGTTCATGGAATCGACGCTGTCGATCGGGGTGTTGTGGTCAAGCGTTCCCGGATCGATGTTCCAGGCGTCGTATTCCTGCGGGGTGTCTTTGAAGGTCTGCAGCTGGTTGGCGCAGGCGTTGGGCGAGATCGTCTCTGCACCCGACTTGGCGTTGACCAGGCTGGTGATGCAGCCGGTCTGGCGATTGACAGTCACGCGCACGAGGCCGTTCTCGAGCGTGATGGCGTCGGGCTTGTCTGCGACCTTGACCAGCTTCTTGGCGTCGTCGCTCGCGTCGTGACCCTGGGCGTGGAGCAATTTGTAACCGAGCGAGGGCACATCCTCAACGTGTGCGAGCAGCGTAAAGGTGTTGGTCGCGGCATCGTGGGTCAGGACCTGCGTGGTGACTGGCTTGTTGCTCTCGTCCAGCAGGCGGACGCTGTCGGCGTGCTCCGGTAGCTGTACGGTGAGTTTCACTGTCTCAGACCGCTGCCAGGCGAGCGGGTTGAAGAGAAGGATGGGCGTCGACCCTTTCACACGGGTGTCGATTTTGGCGGCGAGGTTGTTGAGCGAGTCTTCGGCGATGATCCGGTCAGTGGTGAAGACCTTGTCGTAATCCTTTTGCGCGTCGCGGTAGATGACGGCGATGCCAGAGCCGGCGGCGAGGTCGTGGAAGTCGTTAAAGGTGATCTTGCGCCAGTTATCGGTGAAGATGTCGTTGGGGTAGGGGATGCCGTTGAGCCAGGCGAGAGAGGCGAGCTTCTCGGCATCGAGGGTTTCCATTTCGCTGGCGCGCATGTTGTGCTTGTGGTTGGCCTGCGTGGTGAAGACGCCGCGATGGAACTCGAAGTAGAGCTCATCCTTCCAGGTCGGGATGCTCATCTGGCCGGCGGGTGGCGTGGGTGGGGCCTGCCAGCCCTTGCCGATCTTGTCGTAGTCCCACTCGGGCGAGTCCGAGGCCAGTTTGGTTTCGACGCTCGAGAAGTAGTGCTGCGCGGTGCCGTAGCGCATGGTAGGGACGGCGAGCTGCTGTGCGGGATTGCCGGGTGTGCTGGCGGCGATGTAGTGCTCTGCCTGGTCGAGCATGTTGCGGGTGGGACCGCCGCCGTGATCGCCGATGCCGTAGAGATCCATCATGTCGGCGGTGCCAGGGTTGCGCTGCGCGGATTCAGCGAAGTCGACGCCAAGCCGAGCGGGGCTCACGTTGTCATGAACGTAGTCGGTGGGAAAGTAGGTGAGCACCTTCGAGCCGTCGGGGGACTCCCACCAGAAGAGCCGGAGGGGAAGCTGGTTGGTGTCGTTCCAATGCATTTTCTGAGTGACGAAGTAGTCGAGACCGGAGCGCTTGTAGATCTGGGGAAGCTGCCAATTGTAACCAAACGAGTCCGGGTTCCAACCGATGCGGGCAGTGACGCCGTATTCTTTCTGGAAAAAACGTTGGCCGACGAGGAGCTGGCGAACGAGAGATTCGCCACCGGGCAGATTCAGATCGGGCTCGACCCACATGCCGCCGACGATCTCCCATCGGCCTTCCTTGATGCGCTGCTTGATCTGCTCGTTGAGCTTGGGATACTTATCCGCCATCCACTCGCTGTACTGTGCCGCGGATTGCGTGAAGGTGTAGTTGGGATATTCGTTCATCAACTGCAGCGCGGTGCTGAAGGTGCGCTTGACGGCGTCGACGGTTTCAGTCGCCGGCCACAGCCAGGCGGCGTCGATGTGCGAGTTGCCGGTGAGCGTGATGTTTGCCTTGGCGACCTCTGGCCGGAGAGTGGCGAGCACGTCCTGTGCCTTGCGCAGCGACGCATCGAACGCGAGCTGATTGGCAGCGGCAAGGGCGTTGGTGTCGATGGCGGCGATAGCTGCCTCGAGCTTCGGCATCAGGTCGGTGCGGGAGGGTGTAAGCGAGGGCAGGATGTTGGCATCGGCAATGGCTTGCATGCGGATCTCTTCGGGGCTGGGCCGTGTGGCCTTGCCGCTGGCCGGCGCGATGGGCTCGATGCGCAGGGAGACGCCGCGCAGGCGTTTGTCATCCACAGTCTGGAGGAGTTTGACAGCGATCTCGACGGTGTCGCCGGGCTTGGCCGGTTCGAAGAGGACGATGGGCTCGAGATCATCACCGAGCGCGACGCGACGGCCGTTGAAGTAGATGATCTGCGGTATGGGGCCATTCGCATCGGCGCGGAACTGAAACCAGATGCGTGAACCGGAGATGTCATACCCGTTCAGGGTCTTGGGAACGGTCACCCTGTGGCGCAGCCAGACGGTGTCCTTGCCTCCAGTGTAGGGAGCTTTGACCTTCTCCCAGGAGGAGTCGTCTAGAGTTGTGGCCTCGCCATGCGGAAGATCGCCGGTGTGCATGCGCCAATCGTCAGCGGTGGTGGGGAGGGAGGTCAGGGTCTCGAGCGTATGCAGTTTTTGCTGGCTGGCGGCGGAGAGGTTTGCCTCGTCCTGGTGCGGTGTGTGGGTCTGAGCATGGACGGCGGCGGCAAAAAGCGGACAAGAGAAGGCAGCTGCGAGAAGAAGGGCGGATCGGCGAGTTCGCATGCGTCCGACGATAGCAGGGTACCGATACCATGTGCGAGCACACTGGTGATTTCGTCGATTCGGAAGGCCGAGCGCGGGCTAGCGGTAGAGTGGTCTGCATGAGATGGATCGCGCGCGTCATTCACTGGTTTGGCCTTGCCCTACTTTGCGCCGGCAGCGCTCGGGGTGGGTGGAAGCCGGAGGAGCGTGGGGCGTTTACGCTCTACAAGTTTGCGAAGGCGATAGGACGGGAGAGCTATGCGATTCGGTCTGCGGGGGAGGACCGGATCGAGTTGCGGGACAGTTTCCTGTTTACGGATCGCGGGTCGAAGGTGCCGCTCAAAACCACGCTGCTGGCAGATCGCACGCTGCGGCCGCTGCAGTTTCGGACGGACGGAAGCTCTTCGCGCACGAGCGAGCTGCACGATACGCTCGAGGCGTTTGCCGATCAGGTGCGGATCACGCGTGGTGGCGAGACAAGCCAGGTTCCAGCGCCGAAGGACGTGTTCTTCGTTGATGGCTACGCACCAGTTGTGATGCAGGAGATGCTGATGCGCTTCTGGATCGCCCATGGCCGGCCGGCGACGATCTCTGCTCTGCCTGCGGCGACAATCTCCATACGCACGGCTGGAACGATCTCGATTCGGTCAGGCAGCGATGGGGCGGAGGAGCTTTCGGGGTTTACCGTGGGCGGGCTGATCTGGGGTGGAGAGAGCCTGTGGCTGAATCGCGCCGGGGCACTGGTTGCCCTGGTGAGTACCGATGCTGAATTCGATCATTTTGAGGCGGTTCGGGAGGGGTACGAGGAGGCGCTGCCCACGTTTATCGAACGCGCGGCGCAGGCGAATCTGCAGGCGCTGACGCAGCTTGCCTCGGTCGCGAAGCACCTGCCGGCGAGGCGTCTGGCCCTTGTTGGTGGGACGCTGATCGATGGGGGTGGAGGGAAGGCGATCCCGGATGCTGTGGTGCTGCTCGAGGACGATCGTATTGTCGCTGCGGGACCGCGGGCGAAGGTTCACGTTCCGCGGGGATCGGCGACCCTGGACGCGCGTGGGAAATGGATTTTGCCGGGGCTGTGGGACATGCATGCCCACTTTGAGCAGGTGGAGTGGGGGCCGATCTATCTGGCCAGCGGCGTGACGACGGTGCGCGACTGCGGCAACGAGATTTCCTTTATCACGACGGTGCGGGATGCTCTGCGGGATGGCCGCGGGGTGGGGCCGCAGATTTTGATGGCGGGCATTGCCGATGGCAGCGGACCGCGGTCTCTGGGCGCAACCATCGCGGACACACCCGAGCAGGCGCGGGCCATTGTTAATCGCTATAAGGCTGTCGGTGCGCTGCAGATCAAGCTGTACAGCTCGGTCAAGCCCGCGCTGGTTCCGGTGTTTGCGGAGGAGGCGCATCGGCTCGGCATGACGGTGACCGGCCACGTGCCACACGGCATGACGGCGACCGAGGCTGTGCTCGCCGGCATGGACCAACTCAGTCATGCCAGCTATCCGACGCTTGAGTTTGCGAATGGGGACGATCGCCGACAGCTGCCAACGGAGCTGGGGATCGACTTCCGAAGTGAGCGGTCGCAGAGGCTGATGGCGATCTTTCGCGCGCATGGCACCGTGTTTGATCCAACGATGGCGCTCTTTGAGCTGGTCTACCACCCGGAGCGCGTGAGCGTTGCGAGCTTTGAGCCGGGGGTGGCGAAGGTGGCGCCGCAGCTGGCGTACGGGCTTTCGCACGGAGGTGTTCCGGCGAAGGAGGAGGCGTCGCGATCAGCCTGGTATCGGGCGATGCTAGCGACGGTCGGGGCCTTGCATGCGGCGGGTCTGCCGATCGTTGCCGGAACGGATCAGGCGGTGCCCGGGTACAGCCTGCATCGCGAGCTCGAGCTGTATGTGGACGCGGGGATGTCGCCGATGGAGGCGATTCAATCGGCGACGACGGTTCCGGCGAAGGCGATGGGGATGGCCGATCGCGTGGGTACGGTGCGCGCCGGGCAGCGGGCAGATCTGCTGCTGTTGGACGCCGATCCGCTAGCCGATATCAGAGCGACGCGGCAGGTGTGGCGCACGATTGCGGGTGGGGCGGTGTATGAGCCCGGGCCGCTGTGGCGCAGCGTAGAGTTCACGCCATAAGCAATTTCCGCTTTCCCAATTTAGGCAGGAATAAGAGCGAACGCAACAGCCGATCTCTTCGGGATGTAACAAAATACGAGGTCCGCCTACGAGATCCGCTGCGTACCTGCAAGTCGTCTGCGGCGTGGGGCGTCAGGGGAGGCGAGCGAGGACCACGCGCGGAATGCCCTGGAGGTCGTTGAGAAACTGCACGGCCCGCCACTCGCGCAGCAGACCGGCGATGGCGTCGCGTTGACCGGCACCGAGCTCCATTGCCAGCAGGCCTGCCGCGGACAGGTGCTGGCCCGCTTGCGGGATGAGTCGCTGGTAGACCTCGAGGCCGCACTCGCCGGCGAAGAGGGCACGGGCTGGCTCGAAGTCGCGCACCTGCGGATGCAAGGAGTCGCGGTCGGCCTCAGGGACGTACGGAGGATTGGAGAGGATGGCGTCGAAGGGTGCCGACGCATGCGGCAGGGCGGCGAGCAGATCGCTTTCGAGCAGGTGCACCTGGGCGCTGACGTGGTTGCGCGCGGCGTTCTCCCGGGCCATGGAGAGTGCCTCAGGCGAGATGTCGATAGCGGTGACCTCGACCTGCGGCATGCGCGAGGCGATGGCGATGGCGATCGCACCTGAACCCGTGCCGACATCGGCCACGCGCAGTGGCCGGTCCTGCGGCAAACGATCGATTGCGGCCTCCACCAGGAGTTCCGTCTCCGGGCGAGGGATCAGAACGGCGGGCGAGACGGCCAGCGGAAGACCGAAGAACTCCTGCACGCCGGTGATGTACTGCACCGGCTCGCGTTGCAGGCGGCGATCGATGACGGCGGCGTAGGTAGCCTGTTCGTGCGCGTTCAGAAGGCGGCTTGGATAAGCGTAGATGGTGGTGCGTGGCAGCGAGAGCGCATGCAGGAGCAGATGTTCGGCATCCTGCGCCGCTGTCGGTCGAAGGTCGTCCACGCTGGCGAGCTGATCGCGGGCGGCGCAGATTGCCTGGCGAAGGGTCATACGGGGATCGAAAGCAATCACGGGGCCATGCTCCCGGAGGCGGAATGCAGCGGAAATGACGGGCACTTGGCACCATCGGTCGGCGCTGGCGGGATGTCTTTACGCAACTCTCTGCGGAGGTTTGTTCCGCGCCCGCTCAGACGCTCGTCGCCTCGCCCTTCATCTTCTCGGCGATGTCATAAGCGATGAGCGCGTCGATGGTCGGTTGCAGCTGGCCTTCCATTACCATGGCGAGCTGGTGGTTGGTGAGGCCGATGCGGTGGTCGGTCAGCCGGTTCTGTGGGAAGTTGTAGGTCCGGATCTTTTCCGAGCGATCGCCGGAGCCGACCTGCGCCTTTCGGGCAGAGGCCTGCAACTGGTGCACGCGTTCCATCTCTACTTCGTAGAGCCGCGACCGGAGCACGCGCATGGCTTTTTCGCGGTTCTTAATCTGCGACTTTTCATCCTGGCAGCTGACCACGGTCTGGGTTGGCAGATGCGTGATGCGGATGGCCGAATAGGTGGTGTTGACGGACTGGCCGCCGGGACCGGAAGAGCAGAAAGTGTCGATCCGGAGGTCCTTCTGTTCGATCTTGACGTCGACCTCTTCGGCTTCCGGCAGGACGGCGACGGTGATGGCGGAGGTGTGCACGCGGCCCTGCGTCTCGGTTGCCGGAACACGCTGCACGCGGTGCACGCCGGACTCGTACTTCATCTGCGAGTAGACCTTGTTGCCTTCGAAGATGGCCGTCACCTCCTTCATGCCGCCGACCTCGCTGACGGATTCTGAGAGCACCTCGACCTTCCAGCGGTGCTGCTCGGCAAAGCGCAGATACATGCGAAAGACCTCCGCGACAAAGAGCGAGGCCTCATCGCCGCCGGTTCCGGCGCGCAGCTCGATGACGATGTTCTTCTCGTCGTTCGGATCTTTGGGCAGAAGCATGACGCGCAGATCGGCCTCGATCTCAGCCAGCCGGGGCTCGAGCGTCAGCAGCTCTTCTGCCGCCATGGCGCGGATCTCCGGATCGGTCTCGGCGAGCATCGACTTCGCATCGGTGACGGCCTGCTCGACCGAGCGGAACTTGCGGTACGTCTCGACGACCGGCTCGAGATCGCGATGCTGCTTGGCGGTTGCCTGGAACTTCTTTTGATCACTGACGAGCGTTGGATCGGAGAGCTCGATTCCGAGCGCTTCGTAGCGGGCATCCATCTGGGCGAGACGGTCGAACATGGCGTCACTCCTCCTGCGGAGATTGCGCAGGTCTACAACATGAAAATGCTGGGAATCGAAAATGTTGGGGAAGACGGTCGCGCGCGTGGGCGCAGCTAGGCAAAGTCGTGGCGATCGAGCGTCACGAAAGCGGGGACCGTCAGTGCGGAGCGATCACGCATACATAAATAGATGGTACAGCCGCCGTCAAGATGCAACGGCGGGTGGCCTGGCTAGCGGCTCTTCCAGAGACGAGGGAGCGGCCCCGTGGCGCCGTGGACAGGATCCGACTTGACGAAGGGCAGATTGGCCATGCGCTTTCGCGCCGCGTCGTCGGGCGCCGCGCGGCAGATATCCCATCGTTGCCCGGGCGGGTACGCGCCGATGACCAGGAAGTCGCTTGTGCACGAAAGCTCGCAATGGCCGGTTCCCGTCGGCAGCAGAACGACGTCGCCGGCGTGAACTGTGAGCTCGTGGCCGCCTTCGCCGCCCAGCACCAACCGGGCTTCGCCCCGGGCGAAGCCGAGGACCTCATGCGCGGTGGAGTGGAAGTGGTGGAAGGGATACACGCCGTTGCGCCACTGCGGCGGCCAGCCGTTAGTTGTGAACAGAGCCTCCATGCGCCCGGCGGCGTCACCCTCGGTCGGCACGGCTGCGCGGTAGAGCAGGACCGGAAGCCGAGGGTTGTTCGGCATCCAGCCGTTTTGCGCGAGGAGAAGCGGCTCCGGAGGAGGTGCGTCGGGGGTCTGCGCCATGGCTGGAAAGCTCCTGATGGCCGGCGCGAGGCCAGCCGCGGCGGCCAGCGAGTTGAAGCGGCGACGGCTGAGCGGGCTCATGTTGCCTTCGATGACGCCAGGCCGCTGCGGAGGTGCCCGACACGACGGCGCGGACGCGGCAGACCAACCCCGCCCCACGCCTCGCATCCCTCTTTACGGGAGCTTTCGGGCTTCACGGAGACCTTCCGCATGACACATTTCTCCGCTGTAGCGACGCTTGCCGAGACCATGGCGGCGACAGCAAGCCGGCTTGCCAAGCGCGCCGCGATCGCTGACGCCATTGGCGGGATCGCGGGCGCCCCCGGCGAAGTGGACAGAAACCTCGGCGGAGCTGGCTCGGATCGGAGCGCTGCCGCCCTTGCGGATGCTGGCCGATTTGCCATGTATCTGGCCGGCCTTCCGTTTGCGGAGGCCGATCCGCGCAAGCTGAACGCGGGCGGATCGCTGCTCAGCAAAGCGGTGCTCGCGGCCAGCGGCGCGACCGATGCCGAGCTGACCGCTGCCTATCGCCGCCATGGCGACCTGGGCGCGGCCGCGTTCGATCTGCTGCTTGCGAAAGACGCCGGGAAGGCGTCGGTGGTGACGCTTGAAGAAGTGGAAGTCGCGTTTGATGGCATGGCCACGGCGAAGACGACCGCGATCCGGGCCTCGCTGGTACAGGCGCTGCTTACGCGCGCGTCTGCGATCGAGGCCAAGTACCTGCTGAAGCTGATGCTTGGCGACATGCGCATTGGCGTGAAGCAATCGCTGGTTGAAGAGGCGATCGCCGTGGCTGCGGGCGCGGAGGTCGGGGCGGTTCGGCACGCGGTGATGCTCGAGGCTGATCTCGCTGGCGCGGTTCGGCGGGCTTTCGCGGGGACTCTGGCCAGGGCGCACATGCGCTTGTTTCATCCGCTCGGCTTCATGCTGGCGAGCCCGGTTGAAACGCCTGAGGAGGCGATCGATCGGTTCACGCCGAAGCCGCCCAAGCCTCCTAAGCCGGTGCCCGAGAAGAGGCCACGGAAGAGCCGGCGGAAGGCGGCGGACGTGGTCACTGAAGAGGCCAGCGACGAGGTGTTCCTTGACGCGCCAGCCCTCGACACGATCCCGCTCGCGCCCGCTGCAGAGATCACGGACGATGTGCTCGCGGAGATGTTGGCGGCGTCTGAAGCCGGCACGATCCAGGCCTTTCTTGAAGACAAGTACGACGGCATGCGGGCGCAGGTCCACTGCGCCGACCTCGAACAGCCGGGTCGCGTGGCTATTTACTCGCGCAATCGCGAGGACATTACCGAGAGCTTTCCGGAGCTCGAAGAGGCCTTCGCCCGTGTTGGGGGAACTACGGTTGGAGGCCTCATTCTGGACGGCGAGATCCTTGGGTGGGACTTCGAACAGGCACGCGCCCTGCCCTTCGCTGTGATGGGCCAGCGCATTGGTCGTAAACGTGTTTCGAACGAGGTGCGCCGGCAGATCCCGGTTGTTTTTATGGTCTTTGACCTGATGTTTGCCGAGGGCGTGCTGCAGCTCGACCAGCCGCTGCGTGAGCGGCGCAACCGGCTCGAGTCGCTGGTGGAAGAGTTGCAGCCGATCGTATGCTCGCCGCTCGACGGGCCGGAGCAGCACCACGTCAAGGCGCAGAAGCTGCCAACGTTTCAGACCGGGCAGGGCGCTCTCTTTCTCACTGGCGAGGACTCACCGGCCGCGCTCAGAGGCGTGCAGCCGGGGGGCTCGGGCGGTCGCGACCGGCTGATGCTTTCGCCGTCGCGTCTGGTTGAAAGCGCGGCCGACATTGATCGCGCCTATGCGGATGCCCGCGCGCGCGCCAACGAGGGGGTCATGTTGAAGTCGGCTGCGTCGCTCTACCAGCCCGGCCGTCGCGGCTTGGCCTGGGTGAAGTTGAAGCGCGAACTGGCGACGCTCGACGTTGTGATTACCGGAGCCGAGTTCGGCAACGGCCGGCGTGCACCGTTTCTCAGCGACTACACGTTTGCAGTTCGCGGCCCGGAGGGCGATCTGCTGAACGTTGGCAAAGCCTACTCGGGCGTGACCGATGTCGAGATCGTTGAGCTTACGGAGTGGCTGAAGGCACACACGCTTGAGGATCATGGCCACTTCCGCACGGTCGAACCGCAGATTGTGCTCGAGGTCGCGTTCAATAACATCATGCGATCCGACCGGCACGCCAGCGGCTTTGCCCTGCGTTTTCCGCGCATCCTGCGCATCCGCACGGACAAGCCTGTGACCGAGATCGACACCGTTGAACGCGTGGAGGCCGTGTACCAGAGCCAGGTCGACAAGCCCGCGGAGACGGCGGAGACGACCGAAGAGGTCTAGCCGCGCGCCAGCCGCACCAGTACCGCACTCGCGGCCGGTAGATCGATCGCGAACGCCTCCGCCTCTGCGGTGACGGGCTTCCATGGTGGGGCGTGCCAGGTGCCACTCATCGAGACGGGGATGCCCCCGAGTGAAACGCCCCTGGTTGCGGAGAGCGTCGGTGCCTCCAGCCGCAGCACACTCGCCCGCGTCCCCGGACGTTGGGGTACACGCAGGCTCCCGCGCGTCGTCGTCTCGCGATTGATGGCGATCAGGACGGTCTCGCCGGTGGTCCGCTCGACCGCGTACGCCGCCACATTCAGCGTGCCCGGTCCGAGTGTGCCCGGCCCAAGCGTGACAGGCAGCAGACGGCCGTCGCCGATCTGCGCGAACGCCAGCATGCCGTAGAAGCCCGGCGCGGCCGTGTAGCGATCGTGCTCGTCATCGGCGATCGGCGAATAGGAGCTGATGAAGCCGAGCTGGTTGACGCCGGTCTCGATATTCACGCCGGCCCCGCCACCCGCCGCGATGCGCAGCATGTAGTCCAGCACCCACAGCGCCTGCGTAAAGGTGTCGCTGACCCCTGGCCGCCCACCGCCCGAGAAGCTGTTGACCTCGCACAAGCGGAACGGCAGGCCGGAGGTCTTTGAGGCCGCGCTCAACTCCGCGAGGGTCCTGGTCAGGTTTGGGTCGGTCTCCAACAGCTTGGCGGAGGTACTGCGCGGGCTCTGCCCTTCGCGGTAGTAGTGGTGCGTCAGCAGCCGCAGATTGGGCTTTTCGTCTGCCGCAAAACGCTCGACCCACGCCGTCGCTCCGGCGACGTCCGGGCCGGCCAGGGGGACGTTCGGCAGACGTTTAAGAAGAGCGTCGCGAACTGGCTCGAACTCGCGCCGGAAGTTGTCATAGGGGTACGGCTTTGGCCGATGCTCGATCCCGAACAGGTCCGGCTCGTTGCCGATCTCAATCGCCAGCAGCCGTGAACCGGCAAAGCGCGCCACCGCCTCGGCCTGATCGAGCGCGTTAGCCAGGTTCTCAGGCGATCGCTCGCTGCCGAGGTTCAGACCCCAGATCAGCTGCCATCCCGTGGCCTGCAGAAAGCCGCCGAGATCGCGCAGATCGGCTGTTGTGACGACGGTGCCCCTGGGCGAAGAGACCGCCGGGCCGCCCGGCGCGAAACGTGAAAAATCTGAGGTGTTGCCGCCCACGCGGATGACGCCGGACCGCCCGAGCGCGCGCACCATCTCGACATACACACGGTTGTGCGGCTCCAACAGGCCCTTGCGCGCGACCGAGGAGATCTCGTAACCGAGTCCGGTAAAGTTTGCCGGCAAGGTGTTCCCGGGCCGGTCATAGCCGATCTCCACAGCGAGCGGAGCCGCCGCGCCGGAGGCCAGCTGCGCCAGTGCGCGCACCGGAAAAGCTCCCTTGACGAAACTCGCTCCGGCTGCGACCGCCACTCCTCGAACCAGATCTCTTCGCTTCATTGACATCCCTATGCAGACGCGCCAGACCGCGAAAGGTATCGGGACTTGGCGGTCAGTCCCCTTATCCGCGGCGCTTGGTGCTGACGATATCCAGGCAGTTCAGGCAGTGGTCGCGCAGCCCTGGGTTGCCGGTGATACGGCGATTTCGACGAATGGCCTGCAACCGCGTGCACTTTTCGGTGGTGTGAAAGATGCGGCTGTTCTCGCTCCAGGTCGGCGGCAGATCGGGCTCTTCGCCGAAGGCTGGCTCGGCGGCCCGGGCTGCTGCAAGGGCCTTCGCCGCTCCAATCTGCGCGGTGTCGATCGTTTCGGGGACGGGCGCGGAAAAGTCCAGAAGCGGCACTTGGTCGGTCGTCACGCTGGTTGCCATACTTCTTAGACTATCGGCTTCAGACTATCGGCTCCAAGCTGTCGGCTTCGAACAAAATAGTTTGCGGTGTGAAAAGCACCGGAGCCTGCCATCTCGCTCACCGCATCTCAAGCTCTTATGGACTACAGACAGCTTGGGCGATCGGGGTTGAAGGTGCCGGAGCTCTGCTTTGGCGCAGGGACGTTTGGTGCCGGCGACGAGTTTTTCAAGGCATGGGGCGAGACCACTGAAGACGAGGCGCGTACGCTGATCGACATCTGCATGGAGGCCGGCCTCAACTTCTTCGACACGGCCGATGTCTACTCGGGCGGCAAGAGCGAAGAGATGCTCGGCCGTGCCGTCGCCCACCTCAAGCGGGAGGACATCCTGCTCTCGACCAAGGCCACGTTCCGTCTGGGCGAGGGCCCGAATGATGTCGGCTCCAGTCGCTACCATCTGATTCGCTCGCTTGAGCGCAGCTTGAAGCGGCTCGGGACCGACTACATCGACGTCTACCACCTGCACGCCTTTGATGCGACGACGCCGGTTGACGAGACGTTGAACACGCTCGACAAGATGGTTCGCGAGGGCAAGGTGCGGTATATCGCGGCGTCAAACTTTTCGGGCTGGCATCTGATGAAGTCGCTGAGTGTAAGCGAGCGCTACGGCTGGGCGCGCTATGTTGGCCACCAGGTTTACTACTCGCTGCTTGGCCGCGACTACGAATGGGAGCTGATGCCCCTGGCTGCGGATCAGGGCGTGGGTGCGCTGGTGTGGTCGCCGCTCGGCTGGGGCCGTCTGACCGGCAAGATTCGCCGCGGCCAGCCGCTGCCGGAGGGTAGCCGGCTGAACACCAAGTCCGTCGTCGACAGCGGGCCGCAGGTTGCGGAGGAGCATCTCTACCGGATCGTCGACGCGATCGATAAAGTCGCCGAGGAGACGGGCAAGACTGTCCCGCAGATCGCACTGAACTGGCTGCTGCGACGGCCGACTGTATCGACTCTGGTGATTGGTGCGCGGAACGAAGGCCAGCTGCGAGCTAATATCGCGGCTACCGGATGGAAGCTCGCTGACGCGCAGGTTGCTGCGCTCGATGAGGCCAGCCGGGTCAACCTGGCGTATCCCTACTGGCACCAGGTGCAGTTCGCCGAACGGAATCCATTTCCGGTTCCGCAAACGTAAAGCCAACGATCTCTCCCCAGCGAAAGGGCCTGTACACCCTGTGTGTACGGGCCCTTCTCGCTATGGGGACACGGCTCCTCTTTTGGGTCGCATGCCGGGCTTCGTGATTGTCCGAGCGCTTTCCTTCATACTAGAAGACCTATGCAACTGGACTTTCTTGGATCGCTCGCGCGTACGCACATGTGTGGAGAGCTTCGGCCGGAGCAGGCTGGAGACGGTGTGATTCTGATGGGGTGGGTCAACCGCCGCCGCGATCATGGCAACCTGATATTTCTGGACGTGCGCGATCGCACAGGGATCACGCAGGTGGTGTTTGATAAGGAGATCTCAGGCGCAGCGCACGCAAGGGCAGAGACGGCGCGGCCGGAGTTCGTGGTGGCGGCACGCGGCACGGTGCGGCTGCGTGGGGCGGGGCTCGAAAACCCGAACATGGCCACGGGCGCGATCGAGGTCGTGGCAACGGAGTTGCTGCTGCTGAATGATGCGAAGACGCCGCCCTTCTCGCCGGCAGAAGACGCGATTGCCAGCGAAGAGGTGCGGCTGAAGTATCGCTACCTCGATCTGCGGCGCGAGGAGATGCAGCGGAACTTTGCGTTGCGCAGCCGAGTCGCGATGGCGATTCGAAATTACCTGGTGGACCAGGGATTTCTGGAGATCGAGACGCCGTTCATGACACGGTCGACGCCTGAAGGCGCGCGCGATTACCTGGTGCCGAGTCGTGTGCATGCAGGCAGCTTTTATGCGCTGCCGCAGAGCCCCCAAATCTTCAAGCAGATTCTGATGATCTCGGGCTTTGATCGCTATTTTCAGATCGCGCGCTGCTTCCGCGATGAGGATCTTCGCGCGGATCGGCAGCCGGAGTTCACGCAGATCGATCTTGAGACCACCTTCCCGAAGCAGGAGACGATCTTCCGGATCGTGGAGGGATTTCTGAAGGCGGCATTTGCAACCGCCGGAGTTACGATCCAGGGAAATTTCGTCCAGATGACATATGACGAGGCGATTCGCAGGTACGGTATCGATAAGCCGGACATGCGGCTGCCGGCGATGGCCGATCTCTCGGCGGAGTTGACGCCGGAGCTGCGGAGCGCGTTGAAGATCGAGCAGGGGCTGCCTGTGCTGGGCTTCACGATCCCGCGCGTCGGTGCGCTCAGCGGAACCCAAAAGCGGGCGTTGGTGGATGAGATTCGGGCGAGCTTTGGCGACTGCGGGCTGGACTTTCTCGATGTGGCGCGACTGCGGACGAACGAGGCTTTTCTTCCCTTGGCGGAGGCGATCGGCGCGAAGCTGAACGCGGAGCAGATCGTCTTCAACGGCGAGAACTTCACGACGGACGATCTCGCGATCGTGATCACGCCGAAGCTGGGGACGCCAGAGCAATGGAACTACGATCCGCAGTGGATCTGGAAGAAGGTGGGTGCACTGCGGTTGGAGCTTGGCAAGAAGTTCGCCGAGAAGCATGGCCTGTTTGTGAAGACGGGAACGAACAAGGATTACAAGTTCCTTTGGGTCACGGACTTCCCGATGTACGAGTGGGATGAAGAGGCCAAGGTGTGGCAGGCGGCACACCATCCGTTTACGTCGCCGCATGAGGATGACATCACAAGTGGCCGGCTGGTGACCGACAAAGGCGCAGTACGCGCGCTCGCGTACGACATTGTGTTGAACGGCACGGAGCTGGGGTCGGGATCGATTCGGATCTATCGCAAGGATGTGCAGGCAGAGATCTTCCGCTCACTCGGAATGTCGGACGAAGAGGCGAAGGCGCGCTTCGGCTTCTTCCTCGACGCGCTCGAGTTCGGTACACCACCGCATGGCGGCATCGCGCTGGGGCTCGATCGGATCGTGATGATTTTGGCCGGCGCAACCAGCCTGCGCGAGGTCATTGCGTTTCCAAAAACGGCCAAAGCGATCGATCTTATGGTAGACGCGCCAACGCCGGTAAGCGAGCAACAGATGCGCGAGCTGAGCCTGCGAACGGTGACGCGGAGCTAACGCATGTGTCTCTCCGCAGATCGGGCTGCCGTTGCTGGCGGCTTGTTCTATCTCGGGTACGTTTGCAAGTTAGTACGCGCTGGCGTCGGTGAGGGACTGCAGCTGCTCTGGTGTGAGCTTCAGGTCCACGGCGGCGAACAGGCTCTGCAGCTGATCGACTGATGTGGCACTCGCGATGGGCGCGGTAATGGTAGGTTGCGCCAGCAGCTAGGCAAGGGCGATTGAGGCCTGTTTCGCGCCAGTTTGCTGCTCGACCGCGGCGAGCGCTTCAGGGAAGCCTCAACCTCTTCAAGGATGTATTGCTTTTTCAGACCCTCTCTGCCGCCGCCCATGTCCATGCCCGAGCTAGTCCTTCGAACCCGGAAAGGGAAGGACACGCTCGTCGTCCGGCTTGAACCCCGCGTTTGCCGTGTCAAGTGCTCCTGGCGGAATTTTGACCAGGAAGATATCGTCGTTGTCGTAGGAAGAGACGAACTTGCCCAGGTAGTCGACGTTGGCGCCGCTGTCGGCGAGCTTCCGCGGCAGCCAGTCGTCTGTGCTTGGGTAAGCCGCCACCATGTAGAACTTCGGATGTTCCGCGGCAAACTCGCGCAGCCTTGCGGTGTGGGAGCGAAGTTCCAGAATCTGCCGAATCTTCGCTTCGTTGTCGAAGAGCGTGTAGCCGGAGTAGCGCAGCGCTGCCTTGTAATCCGTCAGGTAGAACACGCGCGAAACGATTTCGGCCGGCTCGCGATCGGACATCTCCATGTACGTCATCGGACTTGCATCGACAATCGGCAGAGATCGGTCGAGATCCTGCAAATGCATCGGAACGCGGCCAGTCTGAAAGAGGCCGGCGCTCTCGGTGCCCACCACAGTCCATTCGGTCGAGGCCTTCTCGATGACACTGGCAAGCAACGCAAAGAAGATGAAAACGGAGAGCGTCTTCGGCACGCGAGAGCGATAGGTAATCATCCACGGCACCAGAATGGCGACGCCGATGATGGCGCAGAAACCATATCGCCGCCAGAACTGGATGTGCAGGATCGCGCCGGCAATCAGGGTCATCATCGGCAGCAGCGCCAGCGCCCACAGCATGGCAAGCTCCTCGACGCGCAGGCTCTTTCTGCGAAGCGATGGACTCTCTCGCGCGTGCGGCATGAAAGCCAGCGCCAGAATGCAGATCGATGCAGCAAAAAAGAAGTCGTTCAGCAGCTCGCCATAGGTGTTCCACGCCAGCATGAAGGACGGCATGTTCTGCACGGGAAACGAGTTCGTGCGGAGATGGTGGATCTGGTAGAACAGCCCGAGGCCCAGCAGCGACGGGGTAAACAGGCACAGCCACAAGACCCAGTCAGCGCGGCGCCGGCGATACAGGCGAACCGCCTCCCCCACGGCGAAGGGCGCCAGACAAGCAACGCCGATCAGATGGTCCGAGACCATCATCACACTGGCTAGGCCGACGGCAGCGACGCTGCGCCACGTCCGCTCGGGCGCAGTGGCCGCATCCCACGCGCACATCAGCAGCGTTAACGCACACATCAGGATCATGTACGGCCGGTTCTCCCAGGCGTAACGGATCGCCGGGCTGCAGAGGAACGCCGCCGCGGCCGTCATGCCGATGGTGTTGCCAAAGTGCTTTGCCGCAAGACGGAACAGCGCAAATATGGTAATCAGGCCGGCGATCATGTTCGGCAGCCGCGACCCCAGCCAGCGCGGCAGATCGAGCTTCAGCGACCATCGCTGCAGCAGGTAGTGCAACGGTGGATGCAGATCAATCTCGCGAGCCATGGCCAGCATGCGATGGATCGTCGGCGCCTGCGCGATGTGCCAGGTATAGATCTCATCGTTGGTCATCAGGTGCGAGTGCGCCTCGATAACATCGAGTGGCGCATAGATGAGCGCCAGCACCAACAGGCATCCAATCGGATGGCCTTCCATCCAGTTCGCGACGGCATCGAGAAAGTTGGAGAAGCCAGCTCGAAAGCGCTCCCCTCGATGTCGCCCGCTCGGAGTTTCTGCGCGTTGGGAACTCGTAACAAATACGCCCATCAGATAAAACCCTTCTGTGTCTTGCTTGCGTACGAGAACGTGCGTTGCAGATTCTTTTCGGCAGCAGCATGCAATCAGGAAAGTTGTACGGGCTAGTGCATTATTGTAGTCGACTGAGCCTGATCGTTGGTTCTTGAAGCGCGATGCTCGCGGGGTGTCTGGAAGAGAAAGCGTCACACGACTAGAGGCCCCATGTATCCTTACGATCTGGAGAGGAGCGCCCTATGTCCCATGTGTCTGACGGTGCAGGCAGAAGATCGTATGGCGTCATGCAGGGCCGCCTGTCGCCGCCTGAAGATGGTCGCTTTCAATCCTTTCCGCGCGTCTCCTGGCGCGAAGAGATCGCCCGCGCGCAGGCCGTGGGGCTCGAGTACATCGAGTGGATCCACGACGAGTATGGCCGCTCTGCAAACCCCATCTTTACGGAAGGGGGCCGTGCGGAACTCGCGGCGCTGAAGCAGCAGCATGGCATCGCTACGCCCGCTCTCTGCGGCGACTGGTTCATGGATTTTCCCTTTGTGCGCTGCACCGTGGTGGAACGCGAAGCGCGGCAACAACATCTGCATGATCTTCTCGGCATTGCCGCGAGTATCGGTGCGCGCCGCATCGTGCTTCCGTTTGTGGATCAGTCGCGGATCGCCGATGAAGCGGAGAAAGAGATCGCGCTTTCGGTCCTGCGCACAGCTCTTCCACATGCGAAGGAGCATGGCGTGGAGCTGCACCTGGAGGCCGACTTTGGCCCACAGGAGTTTGCCGCGTTTCTCGATCGACTCGACGATTCGTTTCTTAAGGTGAACTGGGACGCCGGCAACTCCTCGGGCCTCGGCTACGTGGCCGGTGAAGAGTTCGCCGCGTACGGCCACCGGCTCGGATCGGTTCACCTCAAGGACCGCTATCGCAAGCCCGAGGGCGGCATCGAGACGCGGCCGCTCGGCACCGGCTCGGCTGATTTCGATGATGTCTTCTCTTCGCTCAAAACGCTTAACTACACGGGCGGTGTCACCCTGCAGGTGGCTCGCGGCAAAGACAACGACGAGGTCGACTTCCTACGCGGGCAGCTTGCCTTCGTCAAAGCTCGCTGGAGCTAGCACACCGTGCAATCACGTTTGAAGAAATCTCCATACCGCAGCACACGCAGATCCTTGGAGCCGCATGCCACTTTCCGCAAAAGACCTCTCGCTCGATAGCCTGTTTTCGCTCGCAGGCAAGACCGCCGTCCTGACCGGAGCCTCCGGCTTTCTTGGCCGCACCTTCGCGCTGGCACTGCTCGCAAACGGCGCGCGTGTTGTGGCGCTCGGCCGCAGCGAGCGCCTGCAGATCGAGGCGAAGGCCTGGGCCAACGAGTTCGGCGCCGACAAGATCGCCGTCAGGCAGATTGACATGTACGACACCGTTGCGCTCAACGATCTCTGCGAGGCGATTGCGGCGGACGAAAAGACCATCGACATTCTGATCAACAACGCGCACGAACTCGGCGCCAGCACCGGCTTCAACGTGCCTGAAGGATCGCTCGAGAACGCCAGCTTCGAGCATTGGATGAAGAACCTCCAGGGCGGCGTCTACTGGGCCGTGCAGACGACGCAACGGCTCGGCTTGCGTATGAAAGAGGCGCAGCACGGATCGATCGTAAACATCGCGACCATGTATGCCACTGTCGCCCCCCGTCCGCAGCTCTACGAGGGCACCAGCTCGCTCAACCCGCCCGGCTACTCGGCGTCAAAGGCCGCGCTGGCCGCGTTCACTCGCTATACCGCGAGCTTCTGGGGCACGGCCGGCGTTCGCGCCAACTGCATTTCGCCCGGCCCGTTCTCAAATACCGAAGACGTCGGCGGACAGAACGCCGTCACCGAAGATTCGCCGTTCGTGACCAAGCTCAAGGGCTACACCGTGCTCAACCGCATCGGCCGGCCGATTGAGCTCTGTGGCGCGCTTCTCTTTCTCGCCTCTGACGCGAGCACCTATGTCACCGGCCAGAACCTCATCGTCGATGGCGGATGGACGGCGGTCTAGCCATGAACCTGAACCTCACCGACAAGGTCGTCTTCGTCGCCGGATCCTCCCGCGGCATCGGCCGTGCCATTGCTGCCGCAGTGCTTGCCGAAGGTGCGCGCGTGGTGCTCACCGGCCGTGATGCGGAGTCGCTCGCGCAGGCGCATGACGAGCTCGCCGCGGCGTGTGGCGATCGGCAGCGCATCTTCGCCATCTCCGGCAACTTCTCGATTCCCGAGACGATCGAGGACGCCTTCAACCTCACTGTCGGGCACTTTGGCGGGATCGATCACCTCATTGCCAACCTGGGAACGGGCTCGGGAAAACCCGGCTGGCAGCAGGTTGAGGCCGAGTGGATCCGCCTGTTTGAGGCCAACTTCTTTTCGTCCGTCCGCCTGGCGCAGGCAGCCGTGCCGCATCTTCGTGGCCGCGCCGCGGCGTCCATCCTCTTTCTCTCGTCCATTGTCGCGATCGAGGCCACACCGGCGCCGCTGCCGTACTCGGCCGCAAAGGCTGCCCTCACCAACTACGCCAAAAACCTCTCGCGCCTGCTCGCGCCCGAAGGCATCCGCGTCAACACAATCTGCCCCGGCAACATCTTCTTCGCCGGCGGCTCGTGGGAGCGGCACCTCGGCAATCGCCGCGAGGCCGTCGAAGCTATGCTCGCCGCCGAGGTTCCACAGGGCCGCTTCGGCACGCCCGAAGAGATCGCCTCGCTCGCCGCGTATCTCTGCTCCTCCGCCGCCGGCTTCGCAACCGGCAGCACCTATGTGATGGACGGCGGCCAGACCCGCACGCTGTAGACACACAGATTTGCGATACTGGAGGCCATGTCGACCTCCCCCAACCGCGCCCATACCCTCTTCGATCTTTCCGGCCGCGTTGCCATCGTCACCGGTGGCGCCGGTCTGCTCGGCTACCATCATGGTGCCATCCTCGCTGCCGCGGGCGCCAACGTGGTGCTGCTTGATCTCGCAGTCGCCAACCCCGCTCTGCGCGCCGAACAGCTGCAGCTCGCGCATGGGCCGGAGTGCCTCGGCGTCGCCGCCGACATCACCAGCGAAGAGTCCCTCACCGCCGTGCGCGACCAGATCCTCGCGAAGTTTGGCCGGGTCGATATCCTCATTAACAACGCTGCCAACAACCCCAAGGTCGAAGACACCAAGCCCGGCCAGCAGTGGTCGCGGCTCGAAAACTTTCCCGTGCAGGTGTGGAATGACGACATCGCCGTCGGCCTCACCGGCGCGTTTCTCTGCTCGCGCGTCTTCGGTGCGGAGATGGTCAAGCGCACCGCCGGCGTAATCCTCAACGTCGCCTCTGATCTCGGTGTCATCGCACCCGACCAGCGGCTCTACCGCAAAGACGGCTTGCCCGAAGACCAGCAGCCGGTCAAGCCCGTCACCTACTCCGTCGTCAAAACCGGGCTCATCGGCCTCACGCGGTATCTCTCCACCTACTGGACGGCGCACAATATCCGCGTCAACGCCATCTCTCCCGGCGGCGTCTTTAACGGACAACCCGGCGAGTTCACCGACAAGCTCCACGCCCTCATTCCCATGGCCCGCATGGCCCACAAAGACGAGTATCAAGGCGCCGTCCTCTTTCTCTGCTCGGACGCGAGTTCCTACATGACCGGGCAGAACTTGATCGTGGATGGCGGCCGGACCGTCCTGTAACCTCGAGGGTCCACGTCTCAGCATTTCTGAAGGGTGGACAGTTTGCGTAATTTCCGCATTTCGTGTTGTCGGCAACGCCCGCTGGCGGGAAGTTAGACGTCCGACAGGTATCCCACATTCCGGGAGATATGGTCGCGGGTGCTCTTCCTTAGAGGAACGACCAGGCCTGAGAGAAACGACCAAGCACCCACTCCATCCACTGCTAGTTCATCCACCCACCATCAGGCTTCCGCTTCCGTGGCGGATCTTCCGGCTCAATATACCGGCCCTGGTCGTCGAACCGCACCTCACGATTCTGCTTCCGCATGTAGACTTCGAACTTCTTCGCCGCGCGTCGCCGCTTGGTGCGCGTGAAGTCGTTCTGCAGGCCGGACCAGCGCTCGGCCATACCGTCGGCCAGCCCGCGTCGCGGCGCAAATCGTACATACAGATACCCTGACAGCGCGCCCATCAGCTCCAACAGCGCGCTGAACGCATTGCCCGCCTTCAGCAGCGTCGCGAGCGCCAGCAGCAGATAGATCGCCACCATGTACTTGGCCTTCAGTCGCAGCACAAACCAAAGGGTAAACTCCTGGTCGCCGAAGCGCATGGCGATCGCCATCAGCAGACCGAAGATGCCTGCCCACGCGCCCGTCGCCGCCAGGTCCGGCCGCAGACTCAGCACATGCGTGAAGGCAATCAGCGTCGCCAGCAGGCCGCCGCCAACCACTGAGCAGACATACAGCTCGAAGATCCACCGGCTGCCATAGCTGGTTTCAAGCAGCGATCCTGCAAACCACAGCGTCAGCATGCCGAACAGGATCCCCAGCAAACTTGGTTCGATGATCGAATAGGTCGCGAGCTGCCAGATCTCGCCGCGCGCCACAGCCGCTGGCACCAGCATCGCGTGCCCCACAAAAAATCGGACAACCGCGGGAATAAACCACTGCAGGAGAGCGATGGCAAAAAAGGCAACCACGTTCAGAAGGACGAGCTGGCGAGTGGCGCCTCCAAACGGAGGCAGGGCGAGCGTTGTGGACTGCATGCGCGGCATAAGAGGAGTGCAGGCCAGACTGCGCCCGTCGCTCTATTTGACCACGCCCCGCAGCCCGGTGAGCGGACCGCGCCAGCAGCCGAAAGGATTTATCAACGCGGGAGTGACAAACAGGCTGTTCCACGCATCACAGTCAAGCGTCGGCATCACGGAGAGGAAGCGGGCTTCCCTGCCGCCACTTGACGGTCCCTTGCCGCCCTGGAGAACGAGTATGTTGATCCTTTTGATTATCCTGTTACTGGTGTTTGGCTTTGGCGGCTTCCGGCTGGGTCCTGGACTCGGCTACTACGGTGGTGGCGGCATCAGCCTGCTTCTGCTGATCCTGATCATCCTCCTTGTCACGAAGATTATCTAAGCGAGAGCACGAGACTGGTTGCCCGGGCTTCAGTGGCCATCTCTGCGCTTCGGTGCACGAACGTTGGATTTCAATGTGCGAGCATGAAACACCGGTGTCGCGTTTCGCTTGACGGCACGAATCACCCTCGGTAGAACAAGCAGACAGCCACATGGTGGCAGCGAGGCGAGTCCATCGCCCGCTCAGTTGCGGAGAAGAATTTATGGCTGTAGTTTGTCCGGAATGTGACAACCCTCTGCACCTGGATGCGGATGAAATCGAACAAGGCGACACGCTGCAGTGTGAGGAGTGTGGCGTCGATCTTGAAGTTGTCGGAACCGATCCGCTCGAGATCGCTCCCGTGGATAACAGCGGCTACGACGACGAAGACGGGCCCGTCGTTACCGACGAAGACGAAGAGTAGGGTCGCGTATACTCGGGGACATGATCGCGCGATCCAGCGTCTCCCGCTTCTCTGCTTCCCGTACCCTTTTCCTTGCCTCGGTATCCCTTCTCTCTTTCGCACTTCCCCCATCGCTTCCCCTGCAGGCGCAGGCCGTGCAACGCATCGTGAGCGGCAAGGTGATGAACAAGGACAACCAGCCGGTCCACAATGCCGTGGTCTATCTCAAGGACGACCACACCCTCTCGGTGAAGAGCTTCATCTCGGACGACAACGGCGGGTACCGCTTTGGCCAGCTTTCTCAGGCGACCGACTACGAGCTCTGGGCAGAGGCCGACGGCAAAAAGAGCGGCGTTAAAACCATCAGTTCGTTTGAAAATAAGAACGCCATCACGCTCAATCTAAAGATTGATAAGTAAGCTTCCGCACTCACCCCAATAACCGGCAATCTCTTCTCATCGGTGCATCTGCGTCGAGCACCAGAGCGCATCCTGCACCCAGCCGCCCGTGCAGTTTCAGACGGTCGAGCAGACGTGCGTCGTATGTCCAGGAACTCCGAGGCTCGCTCGGACGTACACTGGTCGGCGACATGGAAAACCAGCCTCAGCCCCAGACGCAGCCCCAGACCTTGCAAAGCCTCACGGACGACTTCGGCATCCCCGGTGTGCTCGAGTTCACGCGTCGTGGCGATCTGCTTTGCCTGGAGATCACAGCGCCCGCCCTTACTGCCTCCGTCACCCTGCACGGAGCGCATCTGCTCAGCTGGCAACCCGCCGGGGAGGCCCCGGTGCTGTTCCTCAGCGAGCAATCAGAGTTCACGCCGGGCAAAGCAATTCGGGGCGGGGTTCCGGTCATCTGGCCCTGGTTCGGCCCCCGCACCGCCATTTCGCCACCGCCGGAGGGTGCCCCAGACAGTCCGTCGCATGGCTTCGTCCGCACCTCGGTCTGGCGTCTGCAGTTCGCCGCCGTCACCGCGGAGGCCGTCCACCTCAGCTTCACGCTCGCTCCCTCGCCGGAGAGCCGCGCCCTTGGCTTCGATGGCTTCCGGCTCGCCTACCAGCTCATTCTCGGCCGCGATCTCACCCTTCGTCTCACCGTCGCGAACGATGGCCCGGGCGATCTGCAGTTTGAAGAGGCGCTGCACACCTACTTCGCCGTCACCGAGATCGAGTATGTCGATCTTTCCGGCACCGAGGCCACTGAGTATCTCGACAAGCCCGACGGCATGAAGCGCAAACGCCAGCCCGATGCCGCGCTCGCCTTCACCGAGGTCACCGACCGCGTCTATCTCGCGACCGAGGCCACCTGCCACATCAACGACACCGCCGGCGAACGCACCGTGCACATCGCCAAATCCCACTCGCGCAACACCGTCGTCTGGAACCCCTGGGCCGAGCTCACCGCCGGCCTCGCCGATATGGAGCCGAACGCCTGGCACCGCATGCTGTGTGTCGAAACCGCCAACGTCGGCGATGCCGCTGTCACGCTCTCCCCTGGCGCCGCCCACACGGTGGAGGCTCACATCACTGTCTCCAAAACCATCTCCAGAACCGCCGCCGGCGACGGCAGCATCGGTGTCTACAGCGCTTCTCTTGAGGACGTACCGTAGGCGGCACCAGCCCGTGCCATTTTCTCAAGGAAAACGTTCCTCACGACAGAGGAACAGCGCCACGTACCAGGAGAAATGTACTCAATGCTCGTTCTTGCTTCTGCCTCGCCGCGCCGCCGCGACCTGCTCACCCAGGCCGGCTTCACGTTCACCGTAGACACGGCCGACATCCCCGAAATGCCGTTCGCCGGCGAAGACGCCGCCACCTATGTCCTTCGCCTCGCCGAGGCGAAAGCCCAGGCTGTCTGGGCGCGCCAGGTCGCCCGCGCCACGGCCGACTCTCCCACTGATCCCCTCATCGTGCTCGCCGCCGACACCTGCGTTCTCTGCCAGGGCGAGATCCTCGGCAAACCCACAGGCGTCGCCGACGCCCGCCGCATGCTCGATCTGCTCAGTGGCCGCACCCACCAGGTCCTCACCGGCCTTTGCGCCCTCACTCGCACCGAAAGCTTCGCCGACGTCGAGATCACACAGGTCACCTTCAACCTCATCGAAGAGCCCGAACTCCTCCGCTATCTCAGCTCACCCGAGCCGTTCGATAAAGCCGGTGCCTATGGCATCCAGGGCTTCGCCGCCTGTTGGATCCCGCGCATCGAAGGCGACTTCTTCAACGTCGTCGGCCTGCCCATCGCCCGCACCGTAGCCCTCATCGCTGAGGCCTCGCAAAAAGCCGCCGCAACCGATCCTACGGCGTCCTAGCCAGCATCCCCGCCAGCAGCGCCGATCGCGGCACCAGGTGCTCCACCACAATCGATTCACCCGCTGCATGCGCCCCTTCGCCAACCGCGCCCATGCCGTCCAGCGTCGGCACTCCCATCGCCGCCGTAAAGTTCCCGTCCGACCCACCGCCGGTTGCCGCCTCCTCGAGCGCGAACCCCATCTGCTTTGCCATCGCGCGCGCCGTCCGGAAGAGCGCAATCGTGCCCGCCTTCCGCTCCATCGGCGGCCGGTTAATTCCTCCCGAAACCTCCAGCCGGCACCCCCCATCGCGCGGCCGCAACGCCCGGAACCGCCGCTCGATCCGTGCCGCATCCGCCCCCTTCGCAATCCGCACATCGATCTCCGCCCACGCCGCCTCCGCCACCACATTCGACCGCGTTCCACCCCCAATCACCCCGGCATTCACCGTGATTCCGCGTGCCGGATCCGTGAAGCCCGACATCACCTCGATCTGGTACGCCAGCTCCCGAATCGCCGAGTGACCGCGATCGAAGTCCACCCCGCTGTGCGCCCCCACGCCCCGCACTTCCAGGCGGATCTGCCCCACCCCCTTGCGCGCCGTCTTGTAGGCCAGCCCCTGCGCCGGCTCCAGCACAAACACCGCCGCACTCTCCGCCGCCAACCGCTCCGTGATCGCCCGCGACACCGGGCTGCCCACCTCCTCCTCACTGTTCAGCAGCAGCGTCACCGGCCGGCTCAGCTTCAGCTCCCGTAGCGTCCGCAGCGCCGCCAGCGCCATCACCACGCCCGCCTTCATATCCAGCACTCCCGGCCCGAAGATCCTGCCCTCCGTCGCTCGCCACGGCATGCCGCCGAGCGTTCCCACCGGCCACACCGTATCCAGATGCCCCAACAGCAGCACTGGCCGTCGCCCATCCCGCCCGTGCCGAGCCCCAAACCGCAGCTCCAGCACATCTCCAAACGCCGCTTGCCCATGCCATTTCACCCGGCCTCCGCACATCGCCGTCGCCCATCCCGCAACCAGCGCCGCTGCCGCATTTACCCCGTCGCGGCTCTCCGTCGGCGACTCCTGCCGCACCAGCTCCTCCAGCCGCTCCAGCATCCACGGCAGACTTCCCGCGACGTGTTCCGCAATTGCGTCAATCATCTCAATACGTTACCGCAGCCTGAGGGTGACCACCGCAGGCACGGGGTGTGGACAATCAGACACACTCACGCCCCATACGCCAGTGGTAAGTTTTTCCTTATGCCGCCGGGCAGCGCGGCACGTGGAGGCCCCAGCCCTGTTATCCGCCCTGCATCAGGAGCAGACCATCGGCGCCGAGATCGCCTTTGCCGGCGTCGGTCTGCACAGCGGCGCCCCCGTCGCCATGCGCCTCATTCCCGCACCCGCCGGCTCCGGCATCGTCTTTCGCCGTACCGATCTGGAGAATTTTGAGATCCCCGCCACCGGCCGCAACGTCGCCAAGGTCAGCTACGCCACCAGCCTCATGCGCGGCAGCGTGCTCATCTCCACCACCGAGCATCTGCTCTCCGCCCTCATCGGCTACGGCGTCGACAACGTCATCATCGAAATCAACAATCTCGAACTCCCCATCCTCGATGGCAGCGCGCTTCCCTTCGTGCAGGCTTTTGAGGCAGTCGGCCTCGTCCGCCAGCGTCGCCGCCGTGAGGTCCTCCGCATCCTCCGCGAAGTCGAAGTGCGCGATGGCTCGAAGTTTATCGGCGTCTATCCCGGCCACGGCTACGGCATCCACTACAGCATCGACTTCCCCCATCCCATTGGCTCGGCCACCTTTGTCGGTGATCTTGAAGAGGGCGACTACGCCCGCCTGATCGCCCCCGCGCGCACCTTCGGCTTCAAGGAAGACGAGCCCATGTTGCGCAACATGGGCCTCATCCGCGGCGTGTCAGACGCCTGCGCCATCATCGTCGGCGCTGGCGTCGTCCAGAACGGCCCACTCCGCTTCCCCGACGAGTTCGTCCGTCACAAGGTGCTCGATCTCATCGGCGATCTCGCCCTTGCTGGCCGCCGCATCCAGGGCCGCGTTGTCGCCGAGCGCGCCGGCCACGCCATGCATGTTGCCCTTGTGCAACGCCTGCTTCGCGATCGCTCCGCCTGGGAGCTCACCCATGTGCCCGCCGATTCCTTCCCGGTTATGTCCCTGCACCCCGCGCAAGCGGCGCACGCCTCATGATCGCCGCCATCGCTCTCGGGTCAAACCTCCCCTCGGCCTGGGGCGATCCGGCCGGTGCCGTCGTTGAGGCTGTGCGGCGGCTCGGTGCACTCGGGACTGTCACCGCCGTCTCCACCCTCCGCCTCACCGCTCCCGTCGGCGTCTTGCGTCAGCCCGATTTCGTCAACGGTGCTGCCCTGCTCGACACCCATCTGTCCCCACTTGATCTGCTGCACGCCCTCCTCGCCATCGAGCGCGCCATGGGCCGGCTTCGCGAAGGCGTTGCCAAAGGCCCTCGCGTGATCGATCTCGACCTTCTGCTCTATGACGGCAACGTTCTCTCCACCATCGAACTTAGCCTCCCCCACCCGGCGATGCACACCCGCAGCTTCGTCCTCGAGCCACTTTCAGAGATCGCCCCTTCCCTGCCGCATCCCGTCTTCAACAAATCCGTTCAGGCGCTCTTTCAGGAGCTGCAAGCCCGCGAGTCGCCCAGACGCGGCTAGCCTCGAGCTTCCTCACCACAACACCTGTCATCCCGACCCAAAGCGGAGAGACCTGCTTCTTCACCACCCCTGCACTCACCGAGGTGCTCATTGCTCTCTCCCGACCGAACGCTTACAGATCCTCCGCCGGCACCTCGCGCGCCTGCGCCGGCCGAAACGCCCGGCCCGCCGAAAGCGACATCTCCAGCCGCGACGCCCGGCGAACGTTATAGACCAGCGGCGGCCGAAAGCAAGCCACGCACGTTCCGCCAGTGCGCCGCACGCTCGGGTACACCACACCATTTGAACGCTCGGCCAGCAGCCGCGCCGCCAGCTCCTGTGGCGCCGCATAGCACGCCGGCAGCGGGTCCGGCTCTAGGTATCTCGCAAACGGTGAAGGCGACTTTGCGCTCCGCAGATCCTGCATCGGGCTCACCAGGTCCGCCAGGTAATCGTCCACGGTCGCCACCTCGGGCACCGCCCAGTCAATCTCCTCCAGCTGCCGCGTGCGATGGAACGCCACCTCGGCAAGCGCTGTCGGGCGGTCGATCGCCGCATACCAGGCGCCGCGCCGTGCGGAGTTGAACCGCCCGCCCGCCGGGCTCGCATGGGTAAACGCCGCGTTCACAATATGCGCATAGCGCACGCCATACACCAGCTCATGGATTCCGATGCCCGAGAGCAGACCCTCCTCGCCCAGAAATCGGTCGTTGGTTGCATCGTCCAGCTCCATCAACCCGCCCAGCGTCTCGCTTGTAGCCGCCAGCCGCGAGAGCACCGTTCCGGCCTGGCTGTAGCGCGACGGAATCAGCCGGTGCGTGTCTCGCAGGCGAACCTCGCTTACCGGCAGAGTCGCAGTCTCACCTGCAGGCACCGGTTGCGCAGGAGCAGACCGAAGCGCCTTCGTCCGACCTCGCCCGATCGGTGTTGTCGCCCTCACTGTCCACCGCGGCGCGCATCCAGCAAACGTCGCACCTCAAGAATGCCCGGCAGCCCCTGCTGCAGCATAAACACCAGCGGCGTCGCCCCGCGAAACAGCGCATTGCTGTTCGGCAGGGTCACCCATGCGTCCGCCAACGGCTCGGTGTACAGGATATTCAGCGCCTTGAAGATGCCGATCAGCAGCGAGATGCGTGTCAGCGCGTCCTGCGCCAGCACCCGTTGCCCTGCCTGCTTTTTGAACCCGTGGTACGACCCGGTTGACAGCCCGCCCAGCAGCTGCCGCGCGTCCGCATCCCGCACCTGCCATAGATCGACAATCTTCAGAAAGCCCTCAATCGCTGGGGGACTCAAGCGCTGTCGCACTTCCAGCCGCGATAGATCGGACGAGGTCTCGACCGCATATCCGGCGATCTCGGGGAGCAGGAAGGGAATTGCAGTTGCCATGAGTACCTCTCATATTTGTATGCATAGTTACTCATATTTGAGGTATTCGTGCAAGTGCTTCCGCTCGCGCCTACCTCCTTCTCTCCATGCGGCGCACCTCTGCTTGCTCCCAGGGCAACGCCGTGCACGGTACCTGCGTTGCTTCCCGCGATCAAATTCGCCGCTTACTGGACCCGAGACAGCCATCCAACCACACAGGACACCACCCGCAAGGGAGAGAGGCTCCTCTTGAATCCCCTGAACCCTTCAGATCCTTCGGACCAGCACCTCGATCTTTCACCTGCTGCCCCCTCGTCTGCTGACATCCCGTCCCCGGCTGCAGACCCGCGTCCGGCATCGTCCGCCGCTTCTGTACCCAACGGCCGTCGCGGCCACCGGCCAGGCCGCATCCTTGGCATCGTCACCACTGTTCTTCTTGCCCTTGCGGCTATCGGCTTCGGGATCTACCGCTACCTCACGCGAGACATCGGGCAGAGCACGGTCACAGGCGGCGTCCTCACCGCCACGCCCAGCGGCCTCTACTTCCGCAACACTGCCGAGACCATCGCCTTTGTCGCCCCCGCCGGTTGGTCTCGGTACCCGACGTCCTCCGCCCAGATCATGGTGCGAGGCAATGGCTGCTCGTTTGGCTTGCTCGAGCAGCGCACCAACCTCTCCGTCCCAGCTTTCGCCAACGCGGAGGCTCGAGACCTGAAGCGCCGGCACCCAGAGGCCAACCCGATCGTCGCTCCACGGACCGTCGCCGGCAAAGATGGCCTCGCCTTCACCGGCGCGTACACCGACTCGCAGGGCGGCCCCATGTCCCAGACCTACATCCTCGTCGACCGCGGCCCAACCGTTATCACGGTGATCGAGACTGCGACCGATCCCGCCTGCGCCCAGGCGTTTGCCAGCCTCGAAGATTCGCTTCACCTGTAAGGGCGACTCGCCTTCTCTTGAACCTCGACCAAACCGTGTGCACCTTGGCGAAAACGCGGCGAAAGTGGGGTTAACCTCACCCAAAAGTGGTAGAAACTTGAAGTGGAAATCGTGACCACTCAATGCAGATTCTCGCCGTTCGCTTCGCGATTCTTCCGAATCAACGCTGATCTCGCTAGTCTGAACAGGCTTGAGAACGGCCGGGGAACCAGCAGCGTAACTCCCGTAACCCCTACCGTTTAGTACGATTTACAGCGAACCCTTCGTCTGACATTCGCATCCACTAACAGCCGATCCTCAGGAGATTCAACGCATATGGCCAAGGCATCCAAGCTCGCCGAGAAAGCTCTCACCTACGCAGCCAAGGGCGGCTGGGCAGTCTACAACAAGCTAAACTCCATCAGTCCCAACAAGTCCTTCACCCCCAGGTGGTCGGACAAGCCGCTGCTGAAGAGTTACCAGAAGGAAAAGCCGCCTCTCGGTTGGCCGCGCACAACGGATTCTCTTTGTCCGCGTTGCGTTCCTGAGATTCGCCAGCAGATCGTTGATGGCAAGCTGCCGCACGAGATCCTTCTCAATGAGAAGGTCGGCGAAATCAAGGCGCAGATTATCGAGCGTGATGGCGAAATCCTAATGGTGAAGGATTGCCCGATCCATGGTCACTTTGAAGATGTCATGTCGATCGACACCGCGTTCTTCAAGCACCTGGAAGAGGTATTTCCGGGCCGCGATATCCGCGCGCACAATGATGAGAAGCTGCACAATCATGGAACGTCCACCGTTACACATGGTCGCGGTTCGGTCCTCACGATCGATCTGACGAATCGCTGCAATATGATGTGCGATCCCTGCTTTATGGACGCCAATCAGGTTGGCTTCGTCCACGAACTCACGTGGGATGAGATCAAGACCATGCTCGACAACGCGGTGACAATTAAGCCACGCCGGCAGATGTCCGTGCAGTTTTCAGGTGGCGAGCCAACACTCAGCCCCTACTTCCTCGATGCCGTGGCGTACGCCCGCAAGATCGGGTACACCTCGGTGCAGGCTGCGACAAATGGCATTGAGTTTGCTAAGTCGAAGGAATTCTCGAAAGCGGCGGCAGAAGCGGGCCTGCGCTACGCCTATCTGCAGTTCGACGGTATCGGCAATGCGGCCAACTCGCATCGCAAGGTCGGCAACTCGTTCGATGTGAAGCTTCAGGCGATCCACAATCTGCATGAGGCCGGCGTCGATATCGTTCCCGTCACCTGCATTATCAACGGCATTAATAACGAGCAGGTTGGCCGCATCATCGAGTTCGCGCTCGATAACCCAAAGAAGATCAACTTCCTTTCGTTCCAGCCGGTCAGCTTTACGGGCCGCGACGAAGAGGTTTCAGATGAGCGACGTAAGGCACAGCGCTACACGCTGTCGCATCTTGCGCATGACGTCAAGAATCAGACTGGTCTCGGCGAGCCAGTACGTGACTGGTTCCCCATCTCCTTTATGTCGACCTTCTCTGACTGGGCGGATCTCGTTCACGGACCGAACCGCGACTGGGGCCAGCTCTCCTGCGGCTGCCATCCGAACTGCGGAATTGGTATGGCGCTGATGATCGACAAGGAGACGAAAGAAGCTGTCCCGGTCACGGCCTTCCTTAACGCCGATCGCTTGGCGAAGGATATTGCTCGCGTGAACGATGCGGCGCGTGGCAAATACATAACCATGCTTGGTGCCGGTCTCGCCTTGCTGCGGAACTATGATCCGACCAAGGCACCGACGCACTTCAAGATCATGGACCTGCTCTCGAAGTTTGATAAGTGCTTCGGCGCGACTGGCCGCAACTACGGCAAGGTCACAGCCGACCGCACGCAAGCCGATATTGAAAAGCGCCGCGCTGATCGCTGGAACTTTCTCTTTATCGCCGGTATGTGGTTCCAGGATCTGTTCAATTATGATTTCCGCCGTACCGAGCAGTGCATCATCCCGTATGCGACGCAAGAGGGAGAGATCTCCTTCTGCGCGTACAACACAGGTGTTGGCTGGCGCAACATCATCGAGAAGATGCACATGACGTCCAGCCTGACCAAGTGGTACGAGGAGCATGGTCGTCACGAGATCTTTGCCGGCGGTAAAAAGGTTGGTCTCGAGAAGGAAGCAAAATACGATCTCGTTCTCAACGACGCGCACGTGAACGCCGCTGCTAACGACACAATGGATAAATCCGGCGTTGCCAAGAATGCTCGCGAAGAGAAGATCCGCGCGCGCGATGCAAAGATCAAGCAGGATGCGGAGAACGCCCGCATGGCCAAGCTCTACCGCAAGGAGATTCTGCAGGAGCCCGAGCTTCCTGGCGGCTTTGTCGCTATCGGTGAGATCGGCGGCCTGGGATCTGCTTCAGGCTCCATAGGCGGCATCAAGCCTGCGGCACCGGTGGCTGCTTCAGACGCCGAGGTGGTTACCAGCATCAGGGACGAAGAGACAGTAGCCGGCGACTAGGTATCGCATGTAGCCGACACGCTTTGCGTAAGCAACAGAAAGGCCGCCGGCACTGGCGGCCTTTCTGTTGTTGTGGGATGTTGCCGATTTGCCTGGTGTTCACAGATGCGAGTTACCCTCTGGCAATTCCATCATGGAGGAGCACTCGTATGCTGCAAGGTCAGGTTCGTCTTCGTCCGCAACGCAACAGCTCGCAGGCGCACACGGGCATCTCTCCGTTGTCTGCCCTGACGCATAGAACCCAGCAATTCCAGCCGCTGCCGCAGCCACTCGGAGAACCGCCGTATCACTTTGATCTGGAGACTGTCGTCCCCGGAGTGACAAAGGCCGCGGCTGCGAGCGGTAAGCTGGTTTTTCACTGTGTCGGGGATACAGGCGGTGTGAAAAGCCCGCAATATCAAGCCTCAGTTGCCGCCATGATGAAGGGTGACCTGATCTTGCCCGACGAAACGATGCGACCGCGTTTCTTCTATCATCTTGGCGACGTCGTTTACTTCAACGGGCAGATCTCCGACTACTACAGCCAGTTCTACGAGCCTTATGATCACTATGGCCCGCCAATCGTGGGTATTCCAGGAAATCACGACGGCGATCCGATCGATGGAACGCAGACTTCCCTGGATGGCTGGGTGCGGTACTTCATGTCTCCGAAAGCAGTCGTACGACAGGAATCCGCCGATGCGCCGCGGGTGACGATGTCGCTGCCGAACCCATACTTCACCCTGCTCTGCCCATTTGTAACGATTGTTGGCATGTATACCAACGTGCCGGAGGGCGGGTCCATCGATTCGGTGCAGCAGCAATGGCTGACCCACGAGTTTGCGACCGCTCCGACGGATAAAGCGCTTATCGTCGCGCTGCATCACCCGATCTACTCCTTCGATGATCATCACAGCGGGTCTGCGGCCATGGCGGATGCGGTGCAGCACGCCATCAACGATAGCCGGCGCGTTCCGAACATGGTGCTCAGCGCCCACGTTCATAATTACCAGGTCATTGAGCGCAGCATCCAGACTCCAGCAGCATCCGTCGCGCCTGCGAAGAAGGGTCGAAGTAAAGAGGCGGCTGCTTCGGGAATGGTTACGCCCTTCATCGTATGCGGGCACGGCGGCTACTATCATCTGCACGGCATGAACGCAGCGGCTGACGTAACGGATCCGGCGACGGGAGCACATCTGCTGTTCGAAGAACATCAGCATCACGGCTACATGACGCTCACCGTGGATGAGAAGACGATCTCAGGCGTGATGACCAGTGTCGCGAATGGATCGGGGAAGTTCACGACGCCCGGACCGAGCCACTCGTTCAGCTATCCTGCCGGATCCATTTCACTACCTGAGGGCACAATCGTCAGCCTCTAGGAGAGGTACTGGTCGGACAGAATCGGTACGGGTTGGCGCAGTTGACTCCTGCACCTTGCTATCCTCGAATCAGATCGAGCGGCGTGCCTTTCACCCCTGTTGAGGCTCTGACTGCCTTCTCTCGATCTGGCCTGTTCCGAGGTCCAGACCTAAGTTGCCTGTTTGAAAGACTTTGGAACAGAAGTAGGGGAAGGGGAACCTTCGCCCACCTCTTCCTTCTGGTTGAACCTGTCTTCGTCTTCCCGGCGACCTGGGGTAGAGCGGTCCGGCGGAAGGCGAAGAGATCCGTTAGATATCCAGGTTCTTCACATCCAGCGCGTTCTCTTCGATGAACTTGCGACGGCTCTCGACATCTTCGCCCATGAGTGTGGTGAAGATCTCTTCGCAGCTGGCAATGTCTTCAAGCTTGACCTGCAGAAGTGTGCGCCGATCGGGATCCATCGTCGTCTCCCAGAGTTGCGGCGCGGTCATCTCGCCCAGACCCTTATACCGCTGAACTTGGTACTCCTTCCGGCCCTGGTCGATAACGTACTCGAAGACCTCGCGCGGTGTGCGCTTCTCGACGGGATCCTGCGCGGCCTTGCCCGATCGTTTGCCGGGCTTGGCCTCTGCCGCCGTGCCAGGCGCGGCGGCGATGACGTCATTCACGCCTTCTTCCTGCTCGACCTCGTCGGCCTCATCGAGTGCGGCCTGCGAGTTGGGGGCGGGCTGCTGCTTGGCAGCGTAGTCGATGTGGAAGGGACCGACCAACTGCTCCCGGAGTAACGCGTGTTTGGCGAGTAGTTGCCGCGACTCCGCCGTTGTGGCGAGAGCCCAGTCGATGTGCCGTGGAACGCCCTGCGCGTCGGTGAAGGTAACCGAGTAGGTGCGGTGCTCCTCGTCGAATTCGACATCGGTGATGTTCTTGAACTGGAAGTTGCGCTCGACGGCCTTCAGGCGCGTGCGCATCTCTTCTAGCTTTGCCGGAGTTTCAAAGTCGGCGCGGTGTGCGGGATCCTTGCCCTCATTGGCGAACAGATCTGCAAAGGCGGTGACGACCTCATCATTCCGCAGGCGCTTGACGACCTTGCCGAAGAAGCCAAGATAGTCGTTCAGCGAGGCCATGTACTTGGTGAGCTCTTTACCTTCGAGCACGCCGCCGTTTGCGCCATAGCGGATCACCATGCCATCGGACGCGCGCTTCACCATGACCGAAACGTACTCGCGATCGTCCTTGATGTACTGCTCGAACTTGCCCTTCTTGATACGATAAAGCGGCGGTTGCGCGATGTAGACGTGGCCACGTTTGATGAGCTCGGTCATGTGGCGGAAGAAGAAGGTGAGCAGCAGCGTTCGGATGTGCGAGCCGTCCACGTCGGCATCAGTCATCAGAATCAGTTTGCCGTAGCGCAGCTTTGCGACGTCAAAGTCGTCCTTGCCGATGCCCGTGCCAAGCGCCGTGATCATGGCGCGGATTTCTTCGTGGCCCAGCATCTTGTCGTAGCGGGCTTTCTCAACGTTGAGAATCTTGCCCTTGAGCGGAAGAATTGCTTGGAACTTGCGGTCGCGGCCCTGTTTGGCCGTGCCACCGGCGGACTCACCTTCGACCAAGTAGAGCTCGCAGCGGTCAGGCTGACGCTCGGAGCAGTCAGCGAGTTTGCCAGGGAGGCCGCCGCCATCGAGGGCACCCTTACGGCGGGTGAGATCGCGAGCTTTGCGGGCGGCTTCACGCGCACGGGCGGCATCGATGGCTTTGTTGATGATCTTTTTGGCGACCTGCGGGTTCTGCTCGAGAAAGGCGCCGAGACGCTCGTTGACGAAGGCCTGCACGGTACCGGCAATGTCGGAGTTGAGCTTGCCTTTCGTCTGGCCTTCGAATTGCGGCTGCGAGAGCTTGACCGAGACGACAGCGACCAGACCTTCGCGCACGTCGTCACCGGAGAGGTTTTCCTTGACGTCCTTGAAGAGGCCCATCTGCTGGCCGGCCCAGTTAATGGTTCGCGTAAGCGAAGTCCTGAATCCGGATAGGTGCGTCCCGCCGTCGACAGTGTTGATGTTATTGGCGAACGAGAAGACGGTTTCGGAGTACGCGTCGTTGTATTGGAGCGCGATCTCCATGGCGATGTTGTCGCGCTCGGCTTCCATGTAGATCGGCTTTTCGTGCAGGACCTGCTTGCCCTTGTTGAGCAGTTTAATGAACTCGGCGATGCCGCCTGTGTACTTGAAGGTTTGTGTCTTGGCGTCGCCAGTCTTGGCGTCGGAGGCGCGCTCGTCCGTGAGCGTGATCTCTATGCCTTTGTTGAGGAAGGCGAGCTGGCGAAGGCGGTTGGCGAGGGTGTCGTAGTTGTACTCGCTGACGGAAAATATGGTCTTATCGGGGAGAAAGTGAACCTTGGTGCCTTTGCGGGTGGAGGCGCCCATCTTGCGGAGTTTGCTGATGGGATCGCCCTTCGAGTAGTCCTGTTCCCAGGCAAAGCCGTCGCGCCAGATCTCGACGTCGAACTCTTCGGACAGGGCGTTCACGCAAGAGACGCCGACACCGTGCAAGCCGCCTGAAACCTTATAGTTCGAGGCGTCGAACTTGCCCCCCGCATGAAGAATGGTGAGAACAACCTGGACGGCGGGCATGGTCACGCCGTTGATGGTCTTGTCGTCAACCGGGATGCCGCGGCCGTCGTCGACGACGGTGATAGAGTTATCGACATGGATAGTGACGTCGATGCGGGAGGCATGGCCTGCCAAAGCTTCGTCTACTGAATTATCGACCACCTCATAGACGAGGTGATGCAGGCCCTGTTCGCCGGTCGAGCCGATGTACATCGCCGGGCGCTTCCGAACGGCCGCTAACCCTTCCAGAACTGTGATGTTTTCAGCGGAATAGCCTGTGCCGGGAAGGGCAACTTCGGTCGAGATTTGTTCGGCGGGCAGAACGGTCGATGCCATGTACTCTCCGTGACTCGGCGATGGTTGCCGACGATCGTCCCGGGGCACTCAAGTATCCTGTTTGGAAAGACATAGGAGACTTTAGCGGTGGCCTGGGACAGCTCAAGTGTACCACTTACACGCCCTTAAACCGCAGGTTTCGCTGAGGTGGAGCAGGGTTCGGCGCAGGATGTTGCATGGTTCGGTGCAGGACGAAGCGGGCGGGCCCGGATCATGTAGATTTGGTTTGTGCAGATCTCCGGCCCGATCCCCCCTGCCGGGCAGAATGTGGACCCCAGGACCATCCCATCGAACATCTCAGCCGGGGGCCCCGACAGGACGGCTGGAGCCACACCGCGCCTGCCGCATATTCCCGAGCTTGATGGGTTGCGAGGGATCGCGGCTCTGATGGTGTTCTGCCACCACGCGTGCTTTTCGACTATTCACGATGGACCGTGGCCGACTGCCATCCGGGTGCTGCGGGGTGCGTCGCTGTATGGGGCGAACGGGGTGGAACTGTTCTTCGTGCTGTCAGGATTTCTGATTACGTCGATCCTGATCGGCGATCGGGGGAAGGCAAGCTACTACGCCCCGTTCTACTGGAAGCGTGTTCTGCGGATTGTTCCGGTGTATGCGGCCATGCTGCTGTACATCATCGTGTTTGTTCCCAATAACCGGATCGCCATGCTGTGCGCAGTGCTCTTTGTGGCGAACTTCAGCTGGTTTTGGCATGTGCAGCCACTTATGCCGTTCTGGACCCTGGCGATCGAGGAGCAGTTTTACCTGCTTTGGCCGACCTTGGTTCATCACCAGAGGGTGCGTACTCTGGCGAGATGGGCCGTTTCAGTTGCGCTTGGGAGCATTGCGTGCCGGCTGATTTTCGCGTACTTCGGTCACTACAACTATTACCTGACGATCTTGCACTGTGACGGGCTGGCATGGGGGGCGCTGCTGGCGTGCCTGTATGTGAAACGAGGCGACGGGCTGCGACGCGCATGGTGGGTGGTGTTGGTCGCGTTTACCCTGGCCGGCGCCGTGTTCCTGGGGAACCACTTTGTTCCGGTGACAACGATACGAGGTTTGGCTTGCTTCGCCGCCCTGGCGATGACGGGTATTTCGCTGCTCAGTCTGGCGATCGTCGGGGTTCTGGTTTTTCGGAGCGGCGCTTGGTGGCTCGGCGTCTTTCGCAGCCGCGTTCTGGTCTTTTTCGGTCTGATCAGCTATGCGTTCTACATGATCCACCTTTACGTGATTCAGGCCTATGACCATCGATGGGCGGCGCCGGCCGCGCCTCATGCGATGGCGTACACGGTTCGAGTGATGGCGACCTTTGCGGCGACGGTGGCGATTGCGACGGCGTCTCGCTATCTGCTGGAGCTGCCCGCGATGCGCTTACGACGATTCATTCCGGCGTTGGCGCGCGCTCGATCCGGGTGATGGTCTGAACTTCATTCCGGCCCCACTTCATTTCGTAGGTTTTCCCTGGAATCCTTGGTAGACTCGGTAGGTTGTCCAAAATGTAGTACCAGAGAGCAGCACATGCCAAAACTAAAGACGCACTCGGGAGCCGCGAAGCGCTTCCATAAGACGGGTTCCGGCAAGTTCAAGCGTGGCCAGTCGAAGATGCGCCACATTCTAACCTCGAAGGCCACCAAGACCAAGCGAAAGCTTGGTGGGTCGGCACTGGTTTCCGTGGCGGATTCGCCTAAGGTTTCCCGGATGATTCCGTACGCCTGAGGTTCGGGCAACGGAGTTGATCTAATGTTCTTTACGTCAAGCCGCGCCAAACTCCCGAAAAGGAGGGGCGCAACGGGCCGAAGTTGCGTAAGAGGCCCCTGGATTTCCGGTTGGGAAGTCCACTGAGATGTGAAGTTGTCCAGCGAGTGAAGAGGCACCCTTACCTCCAGCCGCTTAACGAAGTACGCAAAGAGGAGATGTGCGATGCCCCGTGTAAAACGGAGTACAAAGCGAAGCGACCGCCGCAAGAAGATCCTGAAGCGCGCGAGTGGCTACTTTCTAACGAAATCGAAGCTCTACCAAGCAGCGCAAGAGGCCGTCGAGCGCGGTCTGATGTTTGCCTACACTGGCCGCAAGCAGAAGAAGCGGCAGTTCCGCTCGCTTTGGATTGTGCGCATCGGTGCGGCGGCGAAGCTGAATGGCATGAGCTACTCCACCTTCATCGACGGGCTGAAGAAGGCCGGGAATGGGCTGGATCGGAAGATCCTGGCGGACATCGCGGCGAATGACGCGGTGGGCTTTACGGCGTTGGTTGAACAGGCAAAGGGCGCCCTGGCGACGGCAAAGAGCTCGCAGGTAGCGGCGTAGAAACAGGACCGAAGATAGAGGAAGGGATGCGGATCAGACCGCGTCCCTTTTGCTTTTTGGAGCGGGTCAAGGGGTTGGTGGTAGATGAATTCCAGGGATCTCGCCACTGCGCTCCATCATCGATCGGGATGAGGAGTTATAAGTAAGCGAGTGCAGGGACGAGAGGTTTGCATCCTGCTCTTCGGGTCCGAGGAACGCTTTTCCCGACCAACAGGTACTTTGGATGTGTGAATGAGTTTGTTCGGGTTCAGACTTCCCTGGACCAACGAAGGTAGGTGAGGAGTTTTCTATGGCGTTAACGATGCGTGGGGCGCTGCTTGCGGCCGTTCTTCCGATGATGGTGGCTCTGCCTGGCGAGCTGGTGCCGGCTGCTGCCCAGATGAGTGCGGCGACTGCGGGGAACAGGCATCTTTACTCGGAGACGGCGGACGCGGCGGCAGATATTGCCGCAGCGAAGAAGGTGGCACGGCGTGAAAACAGGCGAATTCTGATTGAATTCGGCGGGAACTGGTGTGGGGACTGCCTGATTCTCGACGGGTACTACCACCAGATGCCGAATGCGGAGTTGATTGCCAAGCACTACGTACTGGTGCATGTCGATATCGGCCACATGGACCGCAACATGGAGATTGCGGCGAAGTACCATGTGCCGGTACGACGTGGTGTGCCGGCGCTAGCGGTGCTTGATGCTCGCGGCAATCTGCTCTATGCCGAGCGTGAGAAGGAGTTTGAGCAAACGAGTCCGGCGGCGGTAACGGCGCTGCTGAATCGATGGAAGGCGTAGGGAAGGTGCTGGCTCGGCTGTGCTAGAAGGCTGCGGGCGCAATGCCGCCGAGCATAAGGGCGCCGCTTGCGTCTCTGAAGCAGAACTTATGGACGTCCAGATACCAGCGATCTTCCCGTGCGATCGGCGCCTGGTCGATCTCTCCCGTGTCGTGTAGCGGATCGTTTGCGGTGCCTGTCAGGATGTCTAGATCATTCAGCCGAATGGTGTCGGCGATGTCCTTTGGCCAGAGCTCGTGCTCGCTTCGGCCGAGCCAGTCGTCACCCTTGATGGCGAGCCGCTTCTTCATCGGTTTATTGCAGAACAGGAGCCGGCCTTCCTCGTTTTTGATGAAGCTGGCGAAGGGGCTGTTTTCGACAAAGGCCGCCAGGATGGTATCAGTACTGGCGCAGAGAGCCGCGATCTGCTGGCTTTGCCGGAGAGCTCGCTCGAAGAGCGCTTGTTTGGCTTGCAGGTCCCATCGAGCCTCGAAGCGACGGGCGAGTGCTGCCAGGGCCTTCAGCTGTTGCTGCGAGAAGCTGCGCGGCTCGGTGTTGAAGAGGCAAAGGGAGCCGCGGGCTGCGCCCTGGAGGAGATCGATAGGAATCCCCAAGAGGGATTTGACGGATCCTGCGCACGAGGGAAATCGAGGGTCGACGGAGATCTCGTCAGCTAGGACTGCGGTTTCCTGATCCGCAACCAAGCGACAGAGGTCAAGCTCCGGGGTGGTTAGTCTCTGATCGCCGTAGGTCGAGGTGACGGAGCAGAGGTCGGGGCTGGCAATATAGAGGACACAGCTGCCGGTCACGCCAAGATCGGCGGCGATCTGAACGAGCTCCTTCAGGCCGATCTGATCGGCAGCGATTCGTTCTGAAAGCAAGGTGCTGGACGGTCTGGTGCGGCTCATTTGGGTCTCTCGGGACGGCGATGTGTGACGTATGGTCCGGTAACTAGCGAAGATTCGAAGCTTTCTCAGAATGCCTGCAGCGGCGCAGGCAGGAATACCACCTGTGGGTTATGGCGAGGGTCGGGATACGGACGTGCGGGGTCTGGGCGAGGTTAATGGGCGGTTGCGTGTGATGCGATCACGGCGGACCTGGGGAACGGAACCAGGGATCTGCTTCGTGGCAGAGTTTGGTTCCTGGGTGAAAGCACATGTGTGCGGATGGGCGAGTAGCACGGGCTTGTGCATCCCGCGGTGGCCAGCTCGATAGCCGTACGCGCGGAGCCGGTGGGAACAGGTATTGTAAGAAGTGCTATGTCTGATGCGAATGCTGTTCTCGAGAAAAGTAAAGCGACGGAGTCGGCCTTTGCGGCGTTTGAATCCTGGGGCCGGTACCCGAAGTACGATGCGCGGCTGATTCCGCTGCAATGGCAAGGGGATTACCCGGCTGTGACCCACAATCTGCATGACAGCAGTCTGCCGGTGGGCATGGGCCGGAGTTATGGAGATGTGTGCCTGCTGAATGGCGGGAATCTGCTGGTGACGACTGGGATGAACCGGCTGCTGGCGTTTGATCCCGCGACCGGCATTCTGACGGCGGAGGCGGGGATTACGCTGGCGCAGATTCTGGACTTTGCGGTGCCGCGAGGATGGTTTCTGCCGGTGACGCCCGGAACGAAGTACGTGACGCTGGGTGGGGCGATTGCGAACGATATTCATGGTAAGAACCACCATGTGGCGGGGACGTTTGGATCGCATGTGCCGGCGTTCGAGGTGGTGCGATCGGATGGGACGCGGATGATCTGTAGCCGGGGCGAGAACCCGGAGATGTATGCGGCGACGATTGGCGGAATGGGGCTGACGGGTGTGATTACCTGGGCGCAGGTGACGTTGCGGCCGATTGTGTCGCGGAAGATTGATTATGAGGGGATTCAGTTCCATGGGGTAGATGAGTTTCTGGACCTGACGAACGCCAGCGGACACATTGAATACACGGTGAGCTGGATTGATTGCACATCGACGGGCAAGAACTTTGCGCGTGGAGTGTTTATGCAGGGCGACCACTCGCAGGTGCGGGGCGAACTGAAGCCATCGCCGGAGCCGAAGCTGGTATTTCCGATGGAGGCGCCAGGGTTTGCGCTGAACAAGCTATCGGTGAGTCTGTTCAATACGGCGTTCTTCCATAAGCAGATTCATAAGCGCGTGGTGGCGTTGCAGGACTATGAGCCGTTCTTTTATCCGCTGGATAAGGTGCTGGACTGGAACAAGCTGTATGGCAAGAGCGGGCTGCTGCAGTTTCAATACGTGATTCCGTGGGACTACGCGCGGGAGGGGACGATTGCGATTCTGGGCGAGGTGGCGAAGAGTGGCCTCGCGAGTTTTCTGGCGGTGCTGAAGGCGTTTGGCGATGTGCCGAGTCCGGGGATGATGAGTTTTCCGAAGCCGGGGATCACGCTGGCGCTAGACTTTCCAATCAAGGCGAACCGGAGCTTTCCGTTGTTTGAGCGCCTGGCAGATATGACACGGGAGTTTGGTGGGCGGCTGTATCCGGCGAAGGATGCGGCGATGACGGCGGCGCAGTTTCAGGCGTTTTATCCGCAATGGCGGCAATTTGCACAGTATCGCGACCCAAAGCTGACGTCGAGCTTTTGGGAGCGCGTAACGGGAGGGGCAGCATGATGGTTGGAGCGAGCGAACGGGGCAGCATGAACGGAACGCCTGCCGGATCAGCACCGCAGGGCATGGCGCATCGCGGAGATCGGGCTCCAAAGAAGATTCTGGTGCTGGGCGCGACGTCGGGGATTGCGGAGGCGACGTGCCGGATCTGGGCGGGGCAGGGTGCCAGCTTGTTTTTGGTGGGCCGGAATGCGACTCGGCTAGAGGTGGTGGCAGCCGATCTGCGGGTGCGTGGTGCGGCGGAGGTGTATACGGCGGTGGTGGATCTGGACGACACGGCGAAGCACGCGGAGCTGCTGGCGCATGCGGTGAACTCTCTCGCGGGACTGGATGTGGCGTATCTGGCGCATGGAGTGCTGGGCGACCAAAAGGCGGCGGAGCAGGACTTTGCGGTGGCGGAGCAGATACTGCACACGAATCTGATCTCGGCGGTGTCGCTGCTGACGTGGCTGGCGAACTTCTGTGCGCAACGACGGTCGGGGGTGCTGGCGGTGATCAGTTCAGTCGCGGGGGATCGCGGGCGTAAGTCGAATTATCTGTATGGGGCGTCGAAAGCGGGGCTGAGCGCATTTTTGGGCGGGCTGCGGAACCGGGTAGATCGTGAAGGCGTGACGGTGCTGAACATCAAGCCGGGGCCGGTCAAGACGGCAATGACGATCAACATGCCGGGCAGCCACAAATTTGCGGATGTGACCAAGGTGGCAGCGGTGATCGTGAAGGCGATCGACGCGAAAAAGGACACGCTGTATGTGCCATTTCAATGGCAGCCGATTATGTTTGTGATCCGGCATATTCCGGAACGGGTGTTCAAGAAGCTGAATTTGTAACTGGCTTAGTACGGAACGAAGAAGGGCCCGGAGGGAATGTCTCCGGGCCTGATTTGCGTAATGGAGCGAAGTTTTAGATTGCAGCACCGCCGGAGACGTAGATGGTTTCTCCGGTGATCCAGCGAGCGTCTTCGGAGGCGAGGAAGACGGTTGGAAGGGCAATGTCATCTGGCTGGCCAACGCGACCGAGCGGGGTCGTCGCGACCTGATCGGTTTCAAACTCACTTCCTGCGATGCCGCCGGATTGAGTGCCCTCGGTGATAACAAGGCCGGGGTTAATCGCGTTGACGCGGATCTTGCGCGGCCCGAGTTCCTTGGCGAGCGACTTGGTGATGGTGTCGACGGCGGCCTTCGTGGCAGAGTAGACGGAACCTGTGGCGGGAGCAAAGGTACTGGCGACGGAGCTGATGTTGACGATGCTGCCGCCGGTCTCCGGAAAAAGGGGCAGGGCGGCCTTGGTGACGAGAAGCAGGCCGAGGACGTTGGTGTCGAACTGGCGGTGGTAGTTCTCGGCGGTGACGGCTTCAAGAGGAGCGAAATTGTAGACGCCGGCGTTGTTGATGAGGATGTCGACCTTGCCGTAGGCCTTTCTGGTTTCGTCGAATAGCTTTGCGATATCAGCCTCGATCGAGACGCTGGCGCCGACGGCGATGGCATTGCCACCCGCGTTGGTGATCTCGTTGACGACCTTATCGGCGCCCTCTTTGCTTGAGGCGTAGTTGACGACGACGGATGCGCCTTCGGCGGCAAGATGTTTCGCGATCGATGCCCCGATGCCTTTGGAGGCTCCTGTAACAACTGCGACTTTGTTGGTTAGCTTAGCCAAATCTCACCTCTTTCGTGAATTGATATTTCGACGATCATCGAATAGATGAGAGCTGATTGCAAAAGGGTGCGGTATTCGGTCGTGTGCGGCGAGAATCCGGCGGCCGGTTAAGGGAAGGTGGTGACCTTGGGGGTAACGCGGGGGTGGATGGAGGTGGGGCCGCCCTGGTCGTCGATGACGTTGCTGATCTCGCCTTTGTCGTCGAGGCAGACGGTGATCATGTGATGGAAGGCGATCCCGGGTTTGCGGGGAGTTTCGATGGCGCGGGTTAGGGTGACGTTTGGGTGGCGGAAGACGCTGTAGACGCCGAGGCCCCAGGCCTGGTGAGTGGAGACCGCGTCAGCGACTTTGTAGGAGGCCCAGCCGTTGGTGCCGGGAGCGCTGGTGTACGCCGTCTGGGTGGGTGGGTCGTAGGGGATCTCGGATTGATAGAAGAACGTTCGGCCACCGTTACCGTTCCAGAGCACCTGGAACTGCTGATGATGTTCGACGAAAAGACCGTAGATGGTGACGTTGTCGCCGTTGACGACGAGGCCGTTGCGACTAAGGTTCTGGTCCCAACCGACGCCGGCGCCATGGTCGGCGCGCCAGACCCAGGTGTGGTCGACGACCGTGTCGCGACTATTGATGCGGAAGTTGACGTCTGCGCGGCCGACGCCGGCGCCGCCGACTCGGAAGAAGATATCGGCGAGGAGGATGGGGTTGGCGGCGTGGTTGGCCTGGCTGTTGGCGGGGCCGACTTCGAGGAGGACGGGGGATTGCTTTTCGCCGGCGTCGAAGAGGAGGCCGGCGACCGTGAGGCCTTCGACGTCGGCGGTGGTCATGGCGGCAGTGCCGTTTGTGGGGTGAAGGGTGGCGAAGCCGAGGCCGAGGACGACGGTGTCTGGGCGGGTGACGCGGAGAGGTTCGGTGAGGTTGTAGATGCCGGGGGTTAAAAGGAGATGCTTGCCGCGGGCGAGCTGGGTGTTGAGCGTGACGGCGGTATCTGTGGCGGGGTGGGCGATGTAGAACTTCTCGAGCGGGATGGAGGTGCTGGGCGTGATGCCGGCGTGCCAGGTGACGCCGGAGGTGTTGTGCACAAGCGAGGGAACTCGGACGGTGTAGGTGCCCGCGGAGTCGATTTCGAGGAAGGGCTTCTCCCGGATGACAGGGGTGCGATCGACCTTGGTTAGGGGCGGGGTGGGCCACTCGCCGGTGGGTGGGTTGGGGATGCCGAGGAAGACCATGTTCCAGTTGGCGCCGGACCAGCTGCCCCACTCGCTATTGCGGGAGATCCATTGTTGTTGCGGACCGGCGCCGACGTTGCCGTCTACGAGCGAATCGGACATCCAGCCGCCGCTGGCCCAACCGCCATTCTGATGAAGAACGATGTTACCGCGGACGTGCATACGGCGGAAGGGGACGGCCTGGGAGACGGCCCACTGCATCGTGCCGCCAGATGGCATGACGGAGAAGTTTTCGGCAGCGCGCCAGAACGTGCAGGTGGCGTTGTCGCGTGGGAGGCTGGCGTCGGCGTGGACGTTGCCGTGGATGCTGACGGCATCTGGCGAGGCGCCAAGGCCACGGACTTCGGTGTAGAAGCCAATAGGGACGTCGAGCGTGTAGTCGCCGGGCTTGAAGAAGATGGCGTTGCGTTCCGAGCCGAACTCATTGTGCTGCTGGACGGCGTAGACGGCGTTGATCTTCGCCTGCATGGTGGCGGCGGGAATGGAGGGATCGAAGATGAGAACGTTCGGGCCGAAGTCTGGCTTAGGAGGTTCGGCCGCACTCGCCGGGAGAACGTTGGCGAGAAACAAGGTCGAGGCGGCGAAGAGGCGCTGGCTTACGGAGAGGAAGGGTCGATGCACGATGTGATCGTACAGAGGATCACGGATGACATGCTTCAGAACATTATTGGATGTTGCTGCTGTTGTTGCTGGGCCATCATCTGCTGGCGGGTGAGGGGCGGTGGTTGGTCGGGCAGAGCGGTAGCCTTTTCGACGAGCATGGACCAATCCTCGGGCACAGGAAGCTCCTGATCGAGCGAGAAGGAGCCCTCGCTGGGGGTGACGCGAACGGCGACGGTAAGCTCGGAGCCGGCGCGGCCGCGGAAGATGCCATGGGTGGGCGGAACGTCGGCGTAGTCGCGACCGACGGCGGTGCGGATGTGGCGATCGCTCGCGATGAGCCAATTGGTGGGGTCGAAGCCGACCCAGCCGAATTGGGGAATGAGGGCTTCAACCCAGGCGTGGGTGGCGGAGGAGGCGGAACGGTCAGAGAGAGAGGATCCGCCCACAGACTCACCGTGGTAGAGGTAGCCGGAGACGTAGCGGCAGGGTATGCGGAGTTTGGTGCGGACGAGCGCGATCATGATGTGGGCGAAGTCCTGGCAGACGCCTTTGCGATTGCCGAGGGCAACGTCGATGGGGGAGTCGACTTCCGTCGAGCGCGGGACGTAATCGAAGTACTCGTAGATCTGTTGGGAGAGTTGATGGAGGACCAGGAGCGGGTCGTCGCGGCGGCGAACGTCGAAGGTGCGGGCGAGCTCTTCGAGGGCAGGGGTGGGCTGGGCGAACTCGGAGGGAAAGAGCATCTCCCAGAAGTCACCTTCGTGAACGAGCTGGTCGAGATCGTCCCAGGCTTCGGGCGCGAGAAAGGAGGGGACCATGGGGACGGGCTGCATCTCGACGAGGGACTCGGCGACGATGACGAGCTGCCCGTGAGGAGCCGGGATGTCGAAGTGATGGACGTGATTGGCGAGGTGGTCGCGGTAGGAGAAGACGCGGCAGCGGGGGGAGACGGAGAGATGAAAGGTGAGGCAGCGCTGCAGGGCGTCCGAGCGCGGGTGCATGCGCGTTTCCATCATGGATTCACTGACGGCGTTGGAGTAGAGGAACTTGGTCAGGTGACGGATGGAGTAGTGCATGGGTTCACTGTATCGCGACGGGCGAGATTCGTGATCAAAGCTTACGCCGCTGCTTGCAGCTGCTCTCTTGAGGGTGGGTACCCTCCCTCCCGTACTTTGAGCTCAAAGTCTTCGAAGGATGAGGCTTAGGTCGGGACCCTGGCCTGGGGTGGGCTGAGTTTATTACGGGCAAGGAGTGGCATGCGTTGACATACCCTCAGTCTACCGACGCGAGATGGGCGACTACGCCACGGAGCTGCGTGCGGAATACTCCGAAGCAGGAGGCTGCGGGAGAGTAGGATCCTCTCTATTCTGCCCGGAGACGTTACCTATGCGCGTAGGTTTGCTTGCTGTGCCCTGATGGTTTCGACCAGTGTTCCCGTGCTTGCAGATCATGACGTACCGGTTCGACTTCAACGATAATGTTGCAAACGGACAGCCCAACTATCCGACCCAGCGACCGGGCTGAGCGAGAACCTGGGAACGGAGAATGTGACGGTCACACAGCTAGATACGCCGGTGCCAGAGCCATCGAGTTTGGTGCTGCTGCGAAGGATGCTGCTGGCGGCGGTCGGTGCGGCGCGGCGGCTACGTCGTCCGAGCGATGGAGCAGCTTAGCGACGATGCGGGCTCCGCACGGCCACATAGTTGATGAAGCGTTTGGCCGGAAGTGACAGCGTTCTTGAAGTGAGTAGATCGGGAGCAAAAAATATGTCTTGTGCGAGTCCAAGGACGGTGGTAACTCTTATCCGCTCCTAAGTAACTGCTTAGAGAGCGATGAGGTGACTAACAAATGGCGGAGGCACTGTCCAGGTTCCTACGTCGATTCGCCTTGTATCAAGTGATTCTGTTACAGCTACAGCTGGTTGTCCAGCGAGTTACTCAGGCCTAGATCGGGCAATTACATACTTGACACACACACATCAGTTTCTAGTAAGTTGTGGTTGTGCTTAGTTTGGCTAATGTTTGCAGTCTGCTGTTCGGCTACCCATTGTTCGTTCTCGCGGTTGTACCAAAGGCAATAAGTCAGGGCGTGAGGATCGCCCCATATGTCTCTATACCATATCCCAGTACCCAAATAGCCTTCCAGAGCTCCAGTTCTATATGCTGCAACCTCGAATGGAGACAGCCTGCGATTCAAAGGGAATTTCCCGTCGGCGTCTGGAGCGAGCATCGAATCTCCCTTCGCGGAGGCCTCGTTGAACGTGAAATTGGGGGTGGGCAGTCCGGGAGACTGCAAAATAATCATGCTCAGGCTTCTGAAGTGAAGCGCAGGAGTTTTGCCGAAGTTCTTCTCCTCAAGAAACAACAGCTCGGATCCATCCTTGAAAACCTTGGGAGCGGCGGGAACGAAGTCAATATAGGGGGCAGCCTCGATTCTAAAGTTTCGCTCCGATTGCCTGACGCTTTCGACAGCCGCATTTGCAGAAAGAGTAGCCTGACTTGTCTGAAGGAAATTCAAGACAGCAACTACAACCACGAAAAAGAGGGTTATACCCTCAACCAAAAAGCGTTTCTGCTCGCGGGATTCCTTCTTGCGATCTGCGGCGGATCGATTTTCTTTTACGCTTGGCGGCAAATCGATTTGGACTTCACCACGAACATAAACGTCGCCCGAAATCTTACGTTTGTGGTAATCGGGGCGGCCTTGGTGTCCACCGGTATTACCCTGTCCACTCATATATGGGAGCTCCAATGAAACACGAATACCACGAAGGCCCCGAGGCATTGAAAAAGTTCGAGGACGGCATGAAGAAACTCTTCAAGGCTACAAAGCCAGCAAAGAGCCCATTCAAGCCGCCTGCCAAACCGAATAAGACCAGCAAGGACTAGCGTTTGCGCTTGCCTCGTCCTTGCCGTGGATTAGTGTGAGGTCGCGGCTCCTGTGAGCGCGGAATAAGTGAGGCGATGGCCGAACACGTTGCTCATGGCCATCTCGAAACGGGTCTGATCGTCCATGTTCTTGCGGTTGTTGGAACGGAAAGACTGCTCATCGAGGTAGCGAAACAGATGGAACAGTTCGATGCTCACATAGGTACCATTGATACCGCGCTTCAACAGCGACCAGAAGTTCTCAAGGCGGTTGGTGTGGATGCGACCGTTGACGTATTCGACGGCATGATCAACAACCTGATGCGCGTACTGCCCGGCCAAGCCCTCGTAGGAGAGCAGGAAATCGGTGTAGAGGGCAGAACCGGCCTCAACATGCTTCTTCACTTCGGACCGGAGGGCATGCTTCTTCCGGTTGGCAACGATGGTGGTTCGTACCTTTCCGCCGCGCTCAAGAATGCCCATCACGGCAACCTTATCTTTCGTGCCGGTGCCGGTGATACGGCGCTGGCGCTTCGCAAGATGCATGTTGCGAGCCTTTCCGCCAATGAACGTCTCGTCAGCCTCGACCTCGCCGGAGAGCTTGGTTGTGGAGTCGTCGTGCAGGGTCATGCGGATGCGGTGAAGCATGAACCATGCCGACTTTTGAGTGATGCTAAGGGTTCGGGCCATCTCGCAAGAGCTAACGCCGTTCTTGCTGTTGCAAAGAATCCAGTAAGCTAGCTGTCCGTCGCTTACAAGCGCGAGAGCCAATCCATAAAGTTTCACGCACGCAGATCCTTGACCGATCTTTCAGGTGGGAAAAGGCGTAGTTAGAAGCTAGCCGGCGAGGGCGGACTGGATGGAGTAGTCGACGTAGAGCTCGTAGATGGTCTCGTGGATGGCGCGGCACTCGACCTTGATGTTGGCGAGGTAGGCGAGGACGTCGCTGGCGAGGATTTCGTCGATGGAGGAGTAGGAGAGGGCGGCCTGGAGGCGGCCGGCGCGGCGGCGGAGGGGTTCGGCGCGGAGTTTGCCGGACTCGCCCTGGATGGCGTCGAGGGCGCGCTGGAGGCTGTCGATGGCGAAGCGGAGGGAGTGGGGGAACTCGGCGTCGAGGAGGAGGAATTCGAGGATCCACTCGGGGGTGAGATCGGCGGTGTAGACCTTGCAATAGGCCTCAAAGGCGGTGGCGGAGCGGAGCAGGCCCATCCAGTCGAGGTATTCGTTGGGCTCGGGAAGGTCGTGTTCGGGGGAGTGATCTTCGCGGAAGAGATCGGGGTAGAAGGCCTCGAGCAGCATGGCGGTGGCGGAGGCGCGCTCGATGAAGCGGCCGACCTGGATGAACTGCCAGCCCTCGCCGTGGCTCATGGTGGAGTCGGTGACGCCCTGGAACTGGTGCACGGCCTCCATGACCTGGCCGAGGAACTCGGTGGGTTCAGCCTCGGGGAGGAGGGCTTCGGCGTGCATGTCCGAATGCATTTCGGGGCGGGTGATCTGCAGGTAGAGGGAGTTGAGGCGGGCCCACATTTCGGTCGAGATCTGCTCGCGGACGTTGCGGGAGTTTTCGCGGGCGGCGATGAGGCAGGCGAGGATGGAGGCCTTATTGGCGGTGTCGAAGGTGAGGCAGCGGGTGAGGGCGTAGGGGTTGCCGGTCCAGGTGACGTGCTTGGGCTTGCCGAGGGCGAGGAGGACGCGCTGCCAGCGGCGATCGGCGGAGGCGGGGCCTTCGTCGAGCATGAGGTTGAGATTGACGTCGAGGATGCGCGTGGTATGCTCGGCGCGCTCGAGATAGCGGGACATCCAATAGAGGCTGTCGGCGACGCGGGATAGCATGGGGTTAGGGCTCTCTTTCCATATCGTATGGGGGCCGAACGTTCGGCAACATGCTTTCTTCACAAGCGCCGAATTTCCGGTAGTTCTTTCGTGCTTCGGTGAGGCTTAGGAAACCATTCGGACCTCGTGAATTTCGTCGAAATTGGTATCATCTTGTCCATCGTTTTCCCAAAAGCAAACTGGACAGATTTCAAAGCCGCTCTTTTCCGCGAGCGTTTCGTAGGCGCAGCAGGGGCAAATATGGTCGAGCGCGGGCGGCGGATTGCCATCGTCGTACTCGACCCGTTCTCCCGATCTTTAATCGTAAACGAATCATCTTCATCGCGTTATTCGCTGAGGACCCAGGTGTCTTTGCTGCCGCCGCCCTGGGAGCTGTTGACGACGAGGGAGCCTCGTTTGAGGGCGACGCGGGTGAGGCCGCCGGGGACGATGGTGACGCGGTCCCCGTAGAGGACGTAGGGACGGAGATCGACATGGCGGGGTTCGAGCGAATCCCCGATCAAGCATGGGGCTCTTGAGAAGGAAATGGTGGGCTGGGCGATGTAGTTGCGGGGATCGGCCTGAATGCGGCGGGCGAAGTCTTCGCGCTGCTCGGCGGTGGATTGCGGGCCGATGAGCATGCCGTAGCCGCCGGACTCACCGACGGCCTTGACGACGAACTTTTCGAGGTTGTCGAGGACGTGCTGGCGCTCTTTGGGGCGCGTCATGAGGAAGGTCTCGACGTTTTTGAGGACGGGCTCTTCGGAGAGGTAGTACGTGATGATGTCGGGGACGTAGGCGTAGAGGGCCTTGTCGTCGGCGACGCCGGTGCCGAAGGCGTTGGCGAGGGTGACGTTGCCGGCGCGGTAGGCGTTGAAGAGGCCCGACACGCCGAGGATGGAGTCGCCGCGGAAGGCGAGCGGGTCGATGAAGTCGTCGTCGACGCGGCGATAGATGACGTCGACACGGCGGAGGCCGGAGGTGGTGCGCATGTAGACGACGTTGTCGTGGGTGACGAGATCGCGGCCTTCGACGAGCTCGATACCCATCTGGCGGGCGAGATAGGCGTGTTCGAAGTAGGCGGAGTTGAAGACGCCGGGGGAGAGAAGGACGATGTTGGGTTCGGGCCGGCCTTCCGGGGCGAGGGAGCGGAGGCTGCCGAGAAGAAGCTGGGTGTATTGCTCGATGGGGCGGACGTTGTAGGTGCGGAAGAGATGGGGGAAGATGCGCTTCATCACGCGGCGATTGGTGAGCATGTAGCTGACACCGGAGGGGACGCGGAGATTGTCTTCGAGCACCACAAACTCACCCGTTTCGAGGCGGATGAGATCGGTGCCGCAGACGGCGATATAGACGTTTCGCGGCACCTGCAGGCCCTGCATCTGGCGGCGGTAATGCTTGCAGGAGAAGACGACCTCACGGGGGACGACGCCGTCCTTGAGGATGCGGCCCTCGTTGTAGATGTCCTTGAGGAAGAGGTTGAGGGCGACAATGCGCTGGGTGAGGCCGCGCTCGACGGTGGCCCATTCGTCGGCGGTGATGATGCGGGGGAGCAGGTCGTAAGGGAAGATGCGTTCGGTGCCTTCGTCGCGACCGTAGACCGTGAAGGTGATGCCCTGGTTGAGGAAGGAGAGATCGGCGGCTTGTTTGCGGCGCTGCAGCTCATCAGGTGGAAGGGTGGCGAAGTGGTTGAGGAGAGGCTGGTAGTGGGGGTGGAGCGCATCGCGTGCCTCGAACATTTCGTCGTAGGCGTGGTCCAGCATGTAGGTCGCGAGGGCGGCTCCATCGAACTGGCGAAGGGGTGCGGGGGGCATGGGTCGCTTGAGTATAGAGGGAAGGTCAGGCGACGCAAAGGTGGCGCTGGTTGAGGGGAGGACTGTCGAGGGATTTGGTCGTGTGACTCCGGTGAGGTCCGGGGTAGTTTGGACCGAGCGCGTGAGGCTGTGAGGAGCTCCTCACGCTGCGGTCAAGGCCTGCTTACCCTTGCTTGGCTTTGGCGGATTTAGCGGCGGACTTCTTCGCTGGTGCTTTTGCGGCGTGGGAGCTGCTGGCGGGAGACGACTTCGCGGGAGATTGTTTCGTGGATGTCTTCTTGCCTGCAGAGGCGGCGGAGCTAGAGCGTTTCGCAGCTTTCTTTGGAGCGGCGTCGTCAGGATGGATGAGCTTGTTGAAGTTGCTTTCCGCGCCTTCCGTGGTGACGTCCTGATAGACGAGAGCGAGACCGCTGGCGTCGAATTTTTCGAAGAACTCGTCCCAGGAGATCTCTTTCAGGTTGCTGTCGTTGTGGTTTTTGGCCTTGGGAAACTCTATGCGGAGAATGCCGGTTTGACCGTTCTTTTCGGTGCTGGCGACCTCTGCGGGTTTGGCGCCACGAGCTTCAGCCCATGTGCGGATTTCATCGTGGTCTTGCGTGGTTTTGGAAAGTGCCATCGTCATCACCTCTTGGACTGTGTGCCGCCGGGGAGTGCGGAGAGTTAGTTCAATGGATTCGACGACAGGTTTTCGCAAGGTGGAGGCGTGTATGGCAAGGGTGACTTCGATATGGTGCAAAGGATTGGTGACGATCGAGTGCTCCATGCGGCGGAGGCGAACTGGTGGCGACAGGCGGAATTGAAGATCGCGCAGACACCTCTCTCGTGTTCGGCACCATCCATCGAAGGAGCACGACCAAGAAAGAGAGACGAAGACATGGCTGAGAACGTGGAGAAGGGACCGAGCGATCCGAATGAGATCAATCCCAAGGTTGCGTCGGATGTGGCGTACTGGAGCAAGGAGTTTGGGGTTACCGGCGAGGCATTGCATGAGGCGGTGCGGGTGCACGGGACCCATGTAGTGAAGGTTCGGGCGGCTTTGGCGGCGCATCCGCATGCTGGAGCGCACCATGACAAGCGGGGCGCGTAGACGGCGGTCTGCCAGGGTGTGACAAAGGGAGGAACGCCCCTGCAGACGATATGTTTGCAGGGGTTTTCTGTGGTTAAAGACCGGCGTCAGGTAGACTAAGAGGACGCGGAGTTCTGTCTTTCGCGCAAACTCCAAGGCACAAGAGAATAGGACGAGTACCCCGAGTGAGTCAGTCAACGCCTGCCCAGACCATCCGCAACATCGCCATTATCGCGCACGTCGACCACGGCAAGACCACGCTGGTGGACGCTATGCTGCGTCAATCCGGAACCTTTCGCTTGAACGAGGCGATGACGGACCGGGTGATGGATTCGAACGATCTTGAAAAAGAGCGCGGTATCACGATCCTCGCGAAGAACACGGCGATCCACTACAAGGATTCGAAGATCAATATTGTGGATACGCCGGGCCACGCGGACTTTGGCGGCGAGGTGGAGCGCGCGCTCAAGATGGTGGACGGCGTGGTGCTGCTGGTGGATGCGAGTGAGGGGCCGCTGCCACAGACGAGGTATGTGCTGTCGAAAGCGCTTGAAGCGAAGCTGACGCCGATCCTGGTGATCAACAAGATCGATCGGCCGGATGCGCGGCCGCAGGAGGTGGTGAACGAGGTCTATGACCTGTTTATCGATCTCGATGCGGATGAGAGTGTTCTGGAGTTCCCGATCATTTATACGAACGGCAAGGCGGGCACGGCGACGATGGACCTGGCGACGCCGGGGACGGATCTGCAGCCGCTATTCAAGCTAATCGAGGATACGATTGCGCCGGCGAGTGGCGATCCGGATGGCTCGCTGCAGCTGCTGGTAACGAACCTGGATTACTCGGACTACCTGGGACGGCTGGCGATTGCGCGCGTGTTCAACGGCACGCTGAAGACGGGGCAGGAGGTGGCGGTTTCGAAGGTCGACGGATCGATGCAGAACGTCAAGATCACGAAGCTGTTCAGCTTTGACGGGCTGAAGCGGACGGACATCACGGAGACGACGACTGGTGACATCGTGGCGATCGCAGGCGTTCCGGGGATCACGATCGGCGAGAGCTTTACGTCGATCGAGAACCCACAGCCGCTGCCGCTGATCAAGATCGACGAGCCGACGATTGCGATCAACTTCTCGGTGAACAACTCGCCATTCGCCGGTCGTGAAGGCAAGTTTGTGACGAGCCGCAACATCAAGGACCGGCTAGACCGAGAGCTGCTGACGAATGTGTCTATCCGGGTTGAGGAGACGGGGAGCCCGGAGACGTTCAAGGTGCTGGGCCGTGGTGAGCTGCAGTTGTCGGTGCTAATCGAGATGATGCGTCGCGAGGGCTTTGAGCTGATGGTGAGCCGGCCAACGATCGTGACAAAGCGCGTAGATGGCGAGCTGATGGAGCCGTCGGAGCTGCTGTCGATTGACGTGCCGGAGGAGTTTGTCGGGACGGTGATCGAGCGTCTGGGGCCGAGAAAAGGCGAGATGTCGAAGATGGCGAATCATGGCTCGGGCCGGGTTCGGATGGAGTTCAAGGTGCCGTCGCGCGGTCTGATCGGGCTGCGGAACGAGATGCTGACGGAGACGCGCGGAACGATCATCATGAACTCGATTGCGGGCGACTATATTCCGTATCAGGGGGATATTCCGCAGCGGCCATCGGGGGCGCTGATCAGCGACCGGCAGGGTGTAACGACGATGTACGCGCTTGATGGCGTGCAGGCGCGTGGCGTGCTGTTTTTGGGCGATGGGGTCGAGGTATACGAGGGCATGCTGGTCGGCGAGCACTCGCGCGACAACGATCTGGATGTGAATGCAGTGCGCGAAAAGAAGCTGACCAACATGCGCGCATCGGGCTCGGATGACGCGGTGCGGCTGGTGCCCTTCAAGGTGCTGACGCTCGAACAGTCGATCGAGTTTATTGCGGATGATGAGTTGGTCGAGGTGACGCCGAAGAGCTTGCGGATGCGGAAGAAGGTGCTGCAGGCGAATCGGCGGCCGAAGAAGAATCAGCCGGTGGATTGAAGGTGGCACGAAAGCGCCTGACAACATTAAAGAGCCTGACAACAGTAAGGATCGCACTAAAAGGAGAAGCCGCCCTGGTGGGCGGCCTTCTTTCTTGCGAGGGTGCGACGAACGTTCCTGGTAGAGAAGCAGATTCCTCGCTTTGGCTCGGAATGACAACTCAAAGGAATACACAGAGCAGATGTACGGAGAGAATCGAATCTGTCGGTGCGGGTTAGTGACTAGCTCTGCATGGCTTTTCGAAGCGCTTGTTGATCTCTTCCCAGTTGACGGTGTTCCACCAGGCAGCGAGGTAGTCGGGGCGCTTGTTCTGATATTTCAGGTAGTAGGCGTGCTCCCAGACGTCGTTGCCGAGGATGGGAAAGAGGCCCTGAGAGATGGGATTGTCCTGGTTGGGGGTGGTGATGATGTCGAGCTTGCCGCCCTTCCAGACGAGCCATCCCCAGCCGGAGCCGAACTGCTTGGCGGTGAGCTCGTTGAACTTCTTGGTGAAGTCTTCGAAGGAGCCGAAGTCGGTGGTGATCTGGTCGGCGATGTTGCCGTTGGGAGCGCCACCGCCCTTGGGCTGCATGATCTGCCAGAACATGGTGTGGTTGACGTGACCGCCGCCGTTGTTGCGAACGATGGCGCGAACATCTTCGGGAACAGTGTCGAGGTTTTTGAGGAGGTCTTCGGCTGTTTTATTGCCGAGATCTGGATGTTTCTCGATCGCGCCATTCAGATTGGTGACGTAGGTCTGATGGTGTTTGTCGTGGTGCAGCTTCATTGTTGCTTCGTCAATGTAGGGCTCGAGTGCGGCGTAGTCGTAGGGCAACGGCGGAAGTTCAAAGGCCACGGTGATCTCCTTGGGTGTCTCCGGGGCGCTCGCGAAGGCGAGAAGCAGGCTCCAGAGTGGACGGTTATAAGAGTCGCTGGATGAAGGCGGACCGCCCTCTGCTGATGCGGCAGCGGATCTCTTTCGGTTCGTGTATGAGATGCGGCGCCCGGGGTGCGCGATGCTCTATTGCTCTCGTGGCTGACATTCACCGGCATGTCACATGGCGATGTGGCCGCGGTGGACGAGATTGCGTAGATTGGGTGCTATGACGACGACCGACACCCCGCTGGCGTATCGATGGCTGAAGGATGATGGAGCTGCGTTTGGTGGGCCGGGACTGGAGCCGCGATGGACGTCGAGCCGCAAGGACGCAGTGTCGACCGCCTATTCAGCGGCCAGCCGGGTGTGGTTTACGGTCTCGCATGGGACGCTGAACGAGATCTACCACCCCTACATTGACCGACCGCAGACGCGCGACATGGAGTTGCTGTTTACCGACGGGCAGACGATCTTCCACGAGGAGAAGCGCGACTTCGAATACGATTTCCACTATATCGATCCGGAGGCGCTGGCGGTGCGGGTGAACGCGACGGCACCGGGTGGACGGTACTCGGTGACCAAGGAGTTCCTCAGCGATCCGCATTATCCGGTGGTGCTGATGCATGTGCGACTTGAGGGGGACGAGGCGCTGCTGAGCCGGTTGAAGTGCTATGCGCTGCTGGCGCCGCATCTGGAAGGTGGCGGAGCGAATAATAACGGGCGATCGATCGATGTGGCGGGGCAGCGCTGTCTGGTGGCGTGGAAGGGCAACGCGGCCCTGGCGATGGGGGTGAGCTGCGGTTTCAGTCGAAGTTCCTGCGGGTATGTTGGCACCAGTGACGGCTATCAGGATCTGTCGCGTGACATGCAGATGGACTGGCAGTTCGGCGAGGCGCTGGACGGCAACCTTGCGCTCACCGGCGAGATCGATGTGGCTGTGCATCGCGAGTTTACGGTGGCGATCGGATTTGGCAACGGGCGACATGCGGCGTTGACACGCACGATCCAGACACTGGCGTCCCCCTTCGAGCAGCATCGCAGTCGGTTTCTTGAGCAATGGAAGCGGGTGGGCGCGCCGCCACGGCTAGGGAATGGATCGATGGATGGCGGGCGACTGAGCCGGATCAGCCAGAATGTGATCCTGGCGCATGAGGATAAATCGTATGCCGGTGCGTTTATTGCGTCGGCGTCGATTCCGTGGGGAGCGTCGAAGGGTGATGACGATCTGGGTGGGTACCACCTGGTCTGGACGCGGGACATGGTACAGTCCGCGACGGCACTGATGGCCTGCGGACGGACGGAGACGGCGGTTCGAGCGCTGGTGTACCTGGCGTGTACGCAGCGGGCGGATGGCGGATTTTCGCAGAACTTCTGGGTGGACGGGGAGCCGTATTGGTCGGGCATTCAACTGGACGAGGTGGCGTTCCCGATCATGTTGGCGTGGCGTTTGTGGAAGATGGGTGCGCTTGGGAACTTCAGCGTGTTTCCGTTTGCGGAGCGGGCGGCGGCTTTCCTGGTGCGGTATGCGCCGGTGACGCAGCAGGAACGATGGGAGGAGAACGCAGGGTATTCGCCCTCTACGTTGGCGGCGGTGATCAGCGCGTTGCTGTGCGCGGCGGACCTGGCGCGAGCCCATGAATCGACGGAGCTGGGCGGGTTTCTTGAAAGCTATGCGGACTGGATCGAAGCGCACCTGGATGAGTGGACAACGACGGACGATGGCGTGCTTGATTCGGGGGTGAAGCGGCACTATCTGCGGATCCGGCCACCAGCGGAAGGTGAGCCGTTCCATAACGCGGCGGTGAAGCCAGGATGGATTCATCTCGCCAATCGCGGGCCCGGGGAGACGGCGGACTTTGACGCGCGGGAGATTGTGGATGCGGGCTTTCTGGAGTTGGTGCGGTACGGCGTTCGGCGGGCGGACGATCCGCTGATCGTGGAGTCACTGAAAGTCGTGGATGCGGTACTGAAGATCGAGACGCCGTTCGGGCCATGCTGGCGCCGCTACAACCATGACGGGTATGGCCAACGGAAGGATGGCGGACCATACGAGGGGTGGGGACAGGGACGGGCGTGGCCGTTGCTGGGCGGCGAACGAGCGCACTTTGACCTGGCGGCGGGCAAGGACCCAAAGCCGCTGATCAAAGCGTATGAGGCGTTCAGTTCGGTGGGCGGGATGCTGCCGGAGCAGGTGTGGGACCATGCGGATCTGCCAGCGGAGGGATTGTATTGTGGGCAGTCGGCGGGGTCGGCGCAGCCGCTGGTGTGGGCGCATGCGGAGTATCTGAAGCTGCTGCGGTCGGTGGTCGACGGGAAGGTGTATGACCGGATCTCCGTGGTTGAAGAGCGATATGCGCGACCGGTGGGGCAACGCAGCTTTGTGAGTGTGATCGAGATCTTCCAGAAGACGCGGCCGATTACATCGGTGCCGGCGGGCCATACGCTGCGGCTGCTGGATCCGGATCCGTTTCGCGTGGTGTGGACGGCGGATAACTGGGCGACGAAGGAGGAGACGGCGGCGCGGCCGATTGGGTACGCGGGATCGTTTGCGGATGTGCCGACGACGCAGACGCCGGGCGGAAGTCTGCAGTTCACGATCTTCTGGCCGGATCGTAACGAGTGGCTGGGGCGGAATTACGAGGTGGCCGTGACGGCACCGAAGAAGGATTCGGAGGATGCGTCGGTGCCGCCGGTTGCGAGGAAGCCATCCAACTGATAACGGAATGAATTTTATTGCGACGGAAGTGGTCGACTGAATAGCGCTCGGGTGGAAGAGCAAACAGCAGGTCGCTGCGCTTCGGTCAGGATGACAGGGGTTGATTGAGGATGGCAGCGATCGGCGGGTACACTAGGGAGCGAGACGAAAGCACCTGCGCCGGCTTGGCGCAGTTCACAGTTTGAGATGAGGACATGATGACTGACGATCAGAAACAGCAGGATCTAGACCAGCTTTCTATTAACACGCTTCGCATCCTGGCCGTGGACCAGGTGGAAAAGGCGAAGTCCGGCCATCCGGGCGCGCCGCTGGGTCTCGCGCCGATCGCGTATCTGCTGTACACGAAGGTGATGAAGCATGATCCGTCGGACCCGCTGTGGTCGGATCGGGACCGGTTTGTGCTGTCGAACGGGCATGCTTCGGCGTTGCTGTATGGGGCGCTGCACCTTTCCGGCTATGACCTGCCGATGGAGCAGCTGAAGCAGTTCAGGCAATGGGGATCGCATACAGCGGGGCATCCGGAGTATGGCGAGACGCCGGGCGTGGAGGTGACGACCGGGCCGCTGGGACAGGGATTTGCCGAAGCGGTGGGTCTGGCGATTGCGGAGAAGCATTTGTCCGCGGTGTACAACCATGACAATCACATCCCGGTAAGCCACTACACGTTTGTGATGTGCGGGGATGGCGACCTGATGGAGGGGATCTCGCATGAGGCGTCGTCCTTGGCGGGGACGCTGAAGCTGGGCAAGCTAATGGTGTTTTACGACGACAATCTGATCTCGCTTGATGGGCCGACGGACCTGAGCTTTACGGAAGATGTGACGAAGCGATTCGAGGCGTACCACTGGCATGTGCAGCATGTGGACGACGGCAACGATCTGGTAGCGCTCGAGAAGGCGATCGACGCGGCGAAGGCGGAGACGACGCGGCCATCGATGATCCGGGTGCGGACGGTGATCGGGTACGGCAGTCCGAAGGCGGGCACGAACAAGGCGCATGGCGAGGCGCTGGGGCCAGAGGCGACCAAAGAGACGAAGCGGAACCTGGGTTTCCCGGAGGACCAGAGCTTCTATGTGCCGGAAGAAGCGGGTAAGCACTGGCTTGAGGCGAAGACCAAGGGGCAGAAGGTGCATGCTGCGTGGCAGGCAGACTATAAGGAGTACCAGAAGGCGTATCCGGAGATGGGCGCGCAGTATGACCGCTGCACCTCGATGAAGCTGGCCGAGGGATGGGAGAAGGCGCTACCGGTGTTCCCGACCGAGAAGCCGGTCGCCACGCGGAATGCGGGCCAGGTGGTGATGAATGCGATCGCGAAAGTGGTGCCGGAGCTGTTTGGCGGCGCGGCCGATCTGACGACCTCCACCAAGACTATCTTCAAGGACTCAGAGAATTTCCATCTGGATCCGAAGGGACGCAATGTCTTCTTCGGCGTGCGCGAGTTCGGCATGATGGCGGCGGTGAACGGGATTGCGGCGCATGGCGGCTTGATTCCGTTTGGGTCGACGTTCTTTACGTTCTCGGACTATTGCCGGAGTGCGCTGCGTATGGGCGCACTGCAGTCCAGCCACTCGCTGTATATCTTCACGCATGATTCGGTGGGCCTGGGCGAAGATGGCCCGACGCATCAGCCCGTCGAGCACCTGATGGCCTTGCGCGCGATTCCGCAACTGACGGACTTCCGGCCGGCGGACGCGAATGAGACGGCGGCGTGCTGGCGGCTGGCGCTTGAGCGGCACTCGGCGGCGTTCATGGCACTGAGCCGGCAGGATCTGCCGGTGCTGGACGCAGAAAAGTACAAGGTGGCCGAGGGCACGCGCAAAGGTGCGTATGCGCTCGATAACTCCGGCAAGGACATTATTCTCATCGCGACGGGGTCCGAGGTCTCGCTGATTCTGGAAGCGGCGAAGGCGCTCAAGAGCGAGGGCATCCATGCGAGTGTGGTCTCGATGCCGAGCTTTGCGATCTTTGAGGAGCAGGAACAGAGCTACAAGGATGAGCTGTTCCCGGAGAACACGCCGAAGCTGGCGGTCGAAGCGGGCGCGACGATGGGCTGGTGGAAGTATGTCGGGCACAACGGCGGTATTATCGGGATCGATCGCTTTGGCGCATCGGCACCGGGGCCGGTGGTGATGGAGAAATACGGCTTTTCAGTCGCCAACGTTGTGGAGCAGGCCAAGAAGCTGGTCAAGAAGTAGACGACGAGGCGTGGGCGCGGCGGCTGCTGCTGAAGGTCGCTGTGCCCACGCCGTGTGAGGCAACTCCCGATGCGAAATTCCTTGAGTGAGGAAGAGATGGTGGAGCGGGAGGAGCGGCTGCGAGAGCGCGACACGAACTCCTCCCTGCAGTCGCAGTACGAGGATAGTGTGCTGCCGGATCGAGAGTGGGAGCACGAAGAGGTCTCCTAGGCATGGATTGGCGAAAGGGAAGGGGAGTCGCGGGGGGCTCCGATTGCATCTCTTCTGGCATGGCACAGACTACAAACAAAGTGTGGTTCATCACGGGCGCATCGACAGGCTTTGGCCGGCTGCTCGCGGAAGAGGTCCTTCGTGGGGGCGGAAAGGTAATTGCAACGGCACGATCTCTGGAGAAGGTCGCGGATCTCGAGGAACAATTTCCCGGCAGGGCGAAGGCGTACCAGCTGGACGTGACGGATCCTGCGCAGGTGATCTCGATCGTGGCCCAGGCGACAGCATGTTTCAGCCCGGTAGATGTGCTGGTCAATAACGCCGGATATGGTCTGACGGGCGCAGTCGAAGAGGTGACTGAGGATGAGTTCATGCCGCTGTTCGAGACAAACGTCTTTGGGCTGATGCGCGTGACGCGGGCATTTCTTCCGAAGATGCGCGAGCGAAAGAGCGGACACATCGTGAATCTGTCATCGATTGGCGGGCTGATCGGATCGGCGGGTTGGGGGTACTACAACGCGACGAAGTTTGCGGTTGAGGGCTTCTCGGAGGCTCTAGCGGCAGAGGTGGCCCCGTTGGGGATCTCGGTCACGGTTGTGGAGCCAGGACCGTTCCGCACGGACTTCCTGGGTCGCTCTGGTAAGGAAGCGGACGCACAGATCGAAGACTACAGGGCCACTGCGGGGAAGACGCGCGAGTATTTCAAGACGCAGGCAGGTAAGCAAAAGGGAGATCCGCAGCGGGCAGTTGCGGCGATCATCTCGGCAGTGGAGGCACCGGATCCGCCGAAGCATTTGCTGCTCGGAGAGCTGGCGCTGACACGGTTCCGGAAGCGTCTTGGGGATTGGGCTGGAGAGTTGGATGAGTGGGAGTCGACGACAATTGGCGCGGACTTTCCGGAGAGCGAAGCCGGGCAGGGTGGGACGCCATACCCGCACATAGAAACGGCGGCAGCCCGTTGAGCGAGGGAGCGCGAACAACGGCTCGGGCTGATAACGGGAGGATCGAGACGATCTTTTGGGACATCGGTGGCGTGCTGCTTACGAACGGGTGGGATGTGGAACAGCGAGCACGTGTGCTGACCGATCTGGGTGTGAATCTGGCGGCATATGAAGCCGTGCACGAGAAGGAGAACTGGTTCTGGGAACGCGGGCTCATGACCGCCAAAGAGTTCTTTGAGCGAACGGTGATCTCGGCCAACCCGGGCTTGGGACTGACCTTCGATCAGCTCTGGCCACTGGTCTGCAATCAAAGCAAGGTGTTACATCCGGAATGCTTTGAGATCTTGCGAGGTCTTCGCAAAGAGCACGAGGTGCGTTTAGCTACACTGAATAACGAAAGCCGCGAATTGAACGATTACCGCATGGACGCATTTGCGCTTCGAGGCTGCTTCGATTTCTTAATTTGCTCCGGGTACCTCGGCGAGATGAAGCCGGCTCCCGAACTTTATAAAGCGGCGATTGAGATCTCCGGCCGCCCGGCGCAAACCGGCCTGTTTATCGACGACAAAGCGGAGAACTGTGAGGCAGCCCGGGCCAACGGCATGCAGGCGATTCACTTTCAAACGCCGGCACAGCTCAAGCGCGATCTGCAACAGCACGGCGTGGACATCCTACGTACACAAGCAGAGAAGAAAGAGGCGATGGCATGCAGCTAGGAATGATTGGTCTCGGCAAGATGGGCTTCAACATGGCGGAGCGTCTGCGCCTTGGCGGGCACCAGGTAGTGGGCTTTGATTTCAGCAAGGAGACGGTCGAGAAGCTGTCAGCGACGGGATCGAAGGGCACGAGTTCACTTGAGGATCTGGTGAAGATTCTTGAGGCTCCGCGGGCGATCTGGTTGATGGTACCGGCGGGCGATCCAGTGGACGAGACGATTGCGAAACTGGAGCCGTTCCTGCAGAAGGGCGACATCTTCATCGACGGCGGTAACTCGAACTACAAGGACACGCAGCGGCGGCATGCGACTTGTAAGGAGAAGGGTTTCGAGTACGTTGATTGCGGAACCTCGGGCGGCGTATGGGGCCTGAAGGAGGGGTATTCGATGATGATCGGCGGCGACGAGCCAGTAGTCGACCACCTGAAGCCCATCTTTGAAACCCTGGCACCGACCCCGACGACTGGGTGGGGACGTGTGGGACCGACCGGTGCCGGGCACTTTGTGAAGATGGTGCACAACGGGATTGAGTACGGCATGATGCAGGCCTTCGCCGAGGGCTTTTCAATCATGAAGGCCAAAGAACCGCTGCACCTGAATCTCGAGCAGATCGCGGAGATCTGGCGCTATGGGTCGGTGGTGCGTTCGTGGCTGCTGGACCTGACAGCGGACGCTCTTAAGAAGAATCCAACGCTTGAAGGTCTGGAAGCCTATGTGACGGATTCCGGGGAAGGCCGGTGGACTGTGTTTGAGGCGATCGATCTTAACGTGTCAGCGCCCGTAATTACAGAATCTTTGATTCGCCGGCTTCGATCGCGTGAGGAGAATAATTTTACTGATCGCATGCTGTCGATCATGCGAAATGCATTTGGCGGACATGCCGTGAAGAAGGCATAGATTGTAACTTCCAGCGGTCGGCAGATTTCATAGGGGTCGCCGGTTGCGCTTTGGAACCAAGTTGCGAGGCATGGCGATCCGGCGCCCATCTATCCGGATGAAGGAGTGATTTTATGGCAAGTTCCCCCGCCGTTACTGCGAACGCCTCAAGTGCGCCCGCCTCGAATAAATTGGGCGAGCGTGTCCCCGATCCCTGCGTGGTTGTGATCTTTGGCGCATCGGGCGACCTTACCAAGCGCAAGCTGCTACCGGCGCTCTATCACCTGGAGCAGGAAGGTTTGCTGCCGAAGGATTTTTCCGTCGTCGGTGTGGCGCGACGTGATCTGAGCGCAACCTTCGTACCGGACATGCAGGACGGCATCCTGAAGGGCGGGGGCGTGGATGCGAGCGATGAAAAGCTGAAGCCGTTCATGGAAAAGGTCCAGTACTTCGCGACCAACTTTGATGACGATGACGGCTACGAACGATTGAAGAAGTTCCTCGCCGAGATTGACGCCAAACATGGAACCAAGGGCAACCGATTGTTCTACCTAGCGGTCGCACCGGAGTTCTTTGCGGACATCATTGGCTACCTGGGCCGGCATGGGATGGTGGCGTCACAGGAGGCCGGCAGCTGGGTTCGCGTGATCATCGAAAAGCCGTTTGGAACGGATCTGGAATCGGCAAAGAAGTTGAACGCAGATATCAACGCGGTCCTCAAGGAAGGCCAGATCTTCCGCATTGACCATTACCTGGGCAAAGAGACGGTGCAGAATATTCTGGTCTTCCGGTTTGGGAACGGGATTTTTGAGCCGGTGTGGAACCGCAACTACATCGATCACGTGGAGATTACGGCGGCAGAGTCCATCGGTATCGAAGGCCGCGGACCATTCTATGAAAAGGCTGGCGCTCTGCGCGACGTGTTGCAAAACCACGTCATGGAAGTGCTGTCGTTTGTGGCCATGGAACCACCGGATTCATTCGAGGCGCAGGCGGTACGGACGGAGAAGTTGAAGGTGTGGCGAGCAATCGAGAAGATTCCGGTCGAGAATACTGTGCGTGGGCAATATGGTCCGGGCAAGGTCGACGGCAAGGACGTTATTGGATACCGCCAGGAAGATCGTGTTGATCCGAACTCGACTACAGAGACGTTTGCGTCGGTTCGTCTCGAAATAGAGAACTGGCGATGGGCGGGTGTGCCGATCTATCTACGAGCGGGCAAGCGACTGGAGAAACGCGTAACGGAGGTGACAGTTGTGTTTAAGCAGCCACCGCTCCATCTCTTCAAAACGAACGGTACAGAGGACAAGATCGAACCGAATATTCTGAAGATGCGGATTCAGCCAGATGAGGGAATCACGCTGCGCTTTGGCGCAAAGGTGCCAGGGCCAACGACGAACGTGAAACCGGTGAACATGGAGTTCAGCTATGCGGATGCGTTTGGTAAATCTTCGGCAAACGGGTACGAGCGGCTGCTGCTGGACGCCATGTTGGGCGATGCAACGTTGTTTGCGGATCGTGAGGGCGTAGAGGCGACCTGGGCGCTGTTCACCCCGATCCTGGAGGCGTGGGCCGCTAAACCGGCCACCGACTTTCCGAACTACCCCGCCGGGAGCGAAGGTCCGAAATGCGCGGACGAACTTCTCGAGCGTGATGGCCGCGCGTGGCAGAATCTCTAAGGATAACGACGATGCCGCAACCTGTAACGGTTACATATTCCATCTGGCCCGAGCCAAAGGCAGTCGCGTTGGCGGCTGCCCAGTTCTTCTCTGACGCTGTAACACGCGCGGTCGCCACCCGCGGCGCAGCACGGGTGGCGATCTCGGGCGGAAGCACACCAAAGGCGATGTTTGCGTTGCTTGCCGATCCAGCGCAACCATTCGCGGCATCGATTCCTTGGGACAAGCTGCATCTGTACTGGGTGGATGAACGGTGTGTGCCGCCGACCGATGCGGAGTCAAACTATCGTATGACAAAGGAAGCGCTCCTCTCCAAGATTCCGTTGCCAGCCGAGCAGGTGTATCGGATGGAAGGCGAACTCAATCCGGAAGAGGCGGCCAGCCGCTATGAGACAGTGCTGCGCAACTCCATGAAACTTGAAGGCGCGGAGTCGCCGGCGTTTGATCTGCTGCTGCTCGGGATGGGTGACGACGGGCACACGGCTTCCCTGTTTCCGCATACCGCGGCGCTCGAAGAGATCACGCGTATGGTTGTAGCGAACCACGTTCCACAGAAGGAGACGTGGCGCATCACTTTGACGGCTCCTGTGATCAACCAGGCCCGGCAAGTCTGCTTTCTGATTGAGGGCAGAGCGAAAACCAAGGTTCTGGCCGAGGTGCTGACCGGACCGCGAGATCCGGAACGCCTGCCGTCACAGCTCATTCGACCTACCAGCGGAAGCCTCCGGTTTTTGCTCGATGAGGCAGCCGCCGCAGGGCTGCCAAAGCCGGACAACCGCTTGACCGCTCCGGGTGGCGCGCATACCGTTGACACTCTGGAGCTCTAGGCGACGATGATACTTGCGGGAGATGTGGGCGGAACCAAGGTTCATCTTGCCCTGTACAACTTTGAAGGTGGACGGCTGCGATGGCTGCGCGATCAGAAGTTTCCCGCTGCGGACTACAGATCGCTTGATGTTGTCGTGAAAGAGTTTCTCGGGGCGAAGACGGATTGCAAGCATGAGATTGTTGCCGCTTGCTTTGGTTGTCCGGGGCCGGTACGGGACGGTCGCCTCAAGCTGACGAATCTACCCTGGACTCTGGATGCGCGAGATCTGGCGAAAAGCCTGGCGATTGAACATATTTTTCTGATCAATGATCTTGAGGCGAACGGATATGGCATCCCAGAGCTCACGCCAGAGAGCATTTTCACGTTGCAGGCAGCCGACGCGGGGGCCATCGGGCATCGTGGCTTGATTGCTGCAGGAACTGGTCTGGGCGAGGCGTTGCTGATATGGGACGGCAAGACTCGGCATACGCCGGTGCCATCTGAAGGTGGACATTGCGATTTCGCGCCAAGGACTGATCAGGAGATCGCGCTGCTTCGGTATCTACGGCGGACGTTAAAGGGCAGAGTAAGTTTTGAGCGTGTTGTCTCCGGACTTGGCCTGCGCAATGTTTATAGCTTCCTCAAAGACGAGATCCGGATAGAAGAGCCGGCATGGTTACGCGAACGGCTTGAGGCGGAGGACCCAAATGCCGTGATCGGAAGCTGCGCCGAGGACGGGACGAGTGAATTGTGTCACGAGACGATGCGGATTTTCGCAGCGGCTTACGGTGCGGAAACAGGGAATATCGCTCTGAAAGTTCTGGCAAGCGGGGGAATGTATCTTGGCGGTGGTATCGCACCAAAGATTCTGAAGACACTACGGGAAGGAGCGTTTCTGGAAGCGTTTCTGGATAAAGGACGTCTCAGACCTCTACTCGAGGCTATTCCGGTACGCGTCATTATGGATGACACTTGTGCTTTGCTGGGTGCGGCTGCGTTTGCGGAAGCACGAGCATCGGAGCTTTCCGGCCATTCAGAACGCGCCGCTTCGTTGCCCCTTTGATCGATCCTTCTCCGGCAGATCCCTCCCAGGCCCAGAACAGCGCCGAGCAGGAAGAGCCAAGAGAGAACAATGATTTCGCGGTACTTTTCGTTGACATACCGCAAGCTAGTCAGTACCTTGCAACTTGAGGACACCATGAAAAAGATCTCCCTTCTGCTTGTTGGCTCCGCCTTTATGTTTCTGATTACGCTGCCTGTGCACGCTCAGAGTGGATGTGTGAATTCGCCTGAGAATCCTACGGCTGTTCTGGCTGTGGTGGGATCTGCGGGTGCGTTTTTTTTCTCCCGTCGCCGCAAGTAGTTTGTAAGTCATTGCACTGGTTGTAGATACGAGAAGAAGATCCTCGGGCTGCGAGTTTAGTGATGGATGGATGCGCCTATTTCCACTTGTGCGCGGTGAATCGCCAGTGTTGACGCGGTTTCGATGGCCTGACGCGCGGGTGCCGAGGATGCAATGGCGACGACTTCAGCGAATGCACCGCCAGTTAAAGGTTCTAAGTTATTGATTCTGCAAGCCCCGTCTTTTGTGGCGGGGCTTGCTGCGTGTTTGGCTGTTTTGGGTGTGGTGGGGATCTGGCCGACAGCGCACGTGCTTTATGACATGTGGGTTACGGACCCGTTGAAATCTATCGGGATGCTGGTGCCGGCTGTGAGTTTTGCCCTGATTCTGCTCAGGTGGAGGGCACTTTCGTGGAGGTTTGACGGGAGTTGGTGGGGGTTCGGACTGCTTTTGGCGACGGTCGCGGCGGTGCGCTTTCGGGAGCAATCAGTTCTGGTTCTGATTCTGTCGTCGCGATGGTCGATCTTCTTTCCGCCGCACTCGCTGGTGGCGTTCTGTTATGTGGTCGGGGTGGTGCTGTTGTTTGGGGGATGGCGGCTGCTGAAGGCGGCGCGGTTTGCGGTGCTGCTGATCTGGCTGGTGAACCCGGTGCCGCATGTGTTCAACGTGTATGTGGATCTTCCGCTGCAGCGGGTGTCGGCGCATGTGGCGCGGGCGTTTGCGATGGCGCTGCACCAGAAGCTGACGCCGGACCAGATGCGGCTGATGTTTACGCCAGACTTCGGGATGTTTATTGCGCCTGGATGTAACGGGATCCGGGGTGCGGTCACGATGGGGATGATCGCTCTGATCGCTGGGCATCTGTACCGATTCCGGTGGCGTGCGCATGCCTGGTTCGTGCTGGGCGCGGTGCTGCTGGGGTATGTCTTCAACTTCGTGCGGCTGTGCACGCTGGTGCTGTACTACATTGTCGCGCTGAAGATACCGTGGCTGCAGGAGACCGGGCGGAGATGGGTGATTACATCATCGGGGCATGCCTGTTTCTGGGGGCGGTTGCCCTGTTGTTTTATGCCGTCCGGCGGGTGACCGAAGATCCGGCGGAGGTCGAGCATGGGCTGGAGCCGCAGGGCTCGCGGGAAGAGGCGGAGGAGAGTCTGCGGGCGGAGCCGGTGTGGCGAAGTGCGGGGTTGCGGCTGGCGGCAATGGCGGTGTTTGTGGTGGTCGCGAGCGGGCGGCTGGCGCACGGGATGATGAGGGGACGGGAGGTGGCGCCGGCGCCAGAGACGATGGAGGCGACGACGGTGTTTCCGGAGCGGATGGGGAGCTACGTGCGGTCGCGGACGTGGCCGGAGCAGGTGATGAATGGGCCTGTGATCTTTGAATGGGCAGACTACCAGCCGGCGAAGGGGGACGGGCCACATGTAGCGGTAGGAATCTCGCCGGTGCTGGGATCGCACGATACGTCGATCTGCCACTCGGCGCGGGGCGAGGACCCGGTCTGGCATGGCGAACTGCGGACGCAGACGGCGACGGGGCAGGAGAGCTTCAGCAGCTCGTTCTTCAACAACGGCGCGACGCAGTACCTGGAGGTGGCGACGGTGTGCAATGCCGGGGGGTGTGGTGAATACACGACGGGTGATGCGCATTTTGGGTTGATCTATAGCCGGCCGGCGCCGGCGGAGGCGTTTTCGCGGGATCCGCGACGGCCGATTCCGGTGATGTTGAAGGTAGAGACGCTGGATGCGGCGATGCCGGCGGATCTGGCCCGGAAGGAGTTGACGGAGGCGATGACGGGGTTTTTGGCGGGGGTGGATCTGTCGGCAATGACGCGGGGATATCGGCGGTAAGAGGGTGGCTGGGAACGGTGTGGTGGTGGGGAAGCGGGTCCCTCCACTTCGGTCGGGATGACAGTGCAGAGGTAGGGGCGCGGGTGGTTTAGAGAAGCGGGTCCCTCCGCTTCCCCTTCGACTTGCTGCGCTCGCTCAGGGTCCGGTCGGGATGACAGTGCAGAGGTGGGGCGCGGTGGTTAGAGGTGTTTAGCGGCTACCAGGTGTTTCCAGTCGAGTTCGGTCTGGTCGGCGTAGGCCTGGCTGAATTTCAGGATGGCGGTGTCGAAGCGGGGTGATTTGCCGATATAGCCGTGGAGGGCGGCGGGGTTGCCGGAGCGGGCGTGGCCGCGGGCGAGGAGTTCGCCGCAGAGGTCGGCGTAGCTGATGAGGATTTCGGGAGAGAGGGACTCGAGATCGATGGTGCCTTTGTGGTCGTTGAGCTGGCGGACGAGGAAGTCGCGATTGTCGAGGGTGGTCCAACCGAGGAAGGGATCGGATTGGAGTTGCATGGCGCGCTGGCCTTCGGCGACGCGGCGGCCCTGGTGGGTGGGGGTGGCGGGAGGATCGGTGACAAAGGCGGTCCAGGCGGAGGGGGCTTCTTCCTTGATCTGAAGGAAGAGGGGATCGTCGGGGCCGTTGCCTTCGAGGTAGACGCAGAAGTCGCGCAGGCCGACGGAGCCGGTGCCGACGACTTTGAAGGCGACGTCGACGGGGCGGTACTGATCGAGGAAGTGGCGGCGATCGGGCTGGAGGTTTTTGCGATAGAGCGTGAGGGAGTCGAGGACGGCGTCGCGCTCGGAGCCGGTGACGCGCTCGAGGGTGGGTGGGGTGGAGTTGAAGATACGTGTGCTGTCGGTGTTAGAGCCGGAGGTGGCTTCGGAGTTGCTGGACGTGGCGGATTTGTCTGAGGTCTTGGAGTTGCCGGAGCTCCTGGACTTGATGGAGGCGGTCGATTTGTTATGGTGTTTGCCCTGCTTGCTGGCGAGGGGTGCGGTGAGGGTTTCGAGGTTGTGGAGGGGGGTGGAGCGCTCGGCTTTGTCGAGGACGGCGGCGACGGCGGCGGTGTGATCGAGGCGGCGGACCTGATGGCGAGCGAGCTCGAGGACGGGCATATCGGCGAAGAGGCCCATGCTTTTGCGATAGCGCTCGAGGAAATGGGAGGCGGCCTGATTGGAGGCGGAGTTTTTGATGTGGGCGGCGCGGCCGGCAAGGAGGAGGCTGGTGCTGAGGCGTTTGACGTCCCACTCGAAGGGACCGCGGAGGGTTTCGTCGAAGTCGTTGATGTCGAAGACGAGGTTTCCGTCGATGCCGGCATAGGCGCCGAGGTTGCGGACGTGGGCGTCGCCGCAGAGCTGGGTGACGACGCCGCTGTTGGGAAGGCGCGAAAGGTCGTAGGCCATGACGGGGACGGCTCCGCGGAAAAAGCCGAAGGGGGAGGCGGCCATGAGCCGGTAGCGAAGGGGGAAGAGGCGAGGGAGACGGCCGCGCAAGCTTTCGCGGAGGAGGGTGAGGGAGTCGCGATGGCGCAGGCCGGTGTTCCAGGTAGCGTGCTTCGAGCGGGGATGTTGTTTGCGGAGTTTGCGGCCGAACGCGTGGAGGTCTTCGGCGGAACGAGGCTGCATGCCTCCATGGTACGGGTTTGGGAAGGGGCGGCGATCGTGTGGATCGAGCCAGCTTAGCGGATGAGATCGAGGATGACTTCGATATCGAGGTGGCGGGTGCTGCCGGGGATGTCGAGCGAGCCGAGGGAGAGGGGTTTGGCGAGGGTCATGGAGGCGGTGCCTTCGAGGACGCTTTGACGGATAAGGGGATCGGACGTGCCAAGGCCGGACTTCTCTTCGGCGATGCTGGATTGCTCGATTTTGGAGCGGAGGTTGAGGCCGTCGGTGGATTGATCGAGGGCGGCGGAGATGTTGAGGCCGACGTCGATGTAGGTGACCTGGGACTGTGCCCCGGTGGTGGACCCCGTGTAGGAGCCGGTCACGAGCGGGACGCGGCTGCCTTCGCGGAGTTCGGTTTTGGCGCCGGCGGCGACAACCATGGAGAAGTGCTGGAGGCCGATGCGCTTGCCGCTGTCCATCTCGGAGACGGTGTACGTGAGGCGATAGGTTTTGTGGGGGCGATCAAGGTCGGCGATGAGCTTGCGGGCGATCTGGATGTCTTCTGGCAGGGCGCGCATGACGATGGCGTTGCGGGAGGGGACGAGATAGACGCGGTCATAGGTGCTGACCATGTTGCGGAGGGCGGTGACGATCTCGTTGGCGTCGTTGGGCTGGCTGGTGTTGGCGAGATAGAAGGTGGTGATGGGTTCGGTTTCGATCTGGGCAGCCTGGGCGACTTTGGAGAGAGGCTGCGGGGCGAGCTGGGAGTGCGCGAGGAGAGCGTTGGCGGAGAGGAAGAGGAAGAATGTGACTGAAGACGTTACAGAACGCATGAGAGGACCTTTCGGGATCTAGTTGGGAGGTTGTTGATGGCGGATGGTGGTGGCGGGGGCGAAGAAGATGGCGAAGTCTTCGGTGTCGCGGGCGGCGAGGCTGGCGCGCAGGTTGGGGTTGAGGACGGTGGAGTGTTGGGGGTCCTGGGCGTGGGCGACTTGCAGGAGAAGTTTTTCCTGCCGGGTGAGGGGCAGGGGCGGGGCGGGATAGCTGACGGTGTGTGGGGTTTGCCGCATGGCGGAGGACTTGACGTGGATGGTCGGTGTACGTCGCTGCACTCCGTCGCTCAAGGCGAAATGCGGGGGATCTTCGCTGCGCTCAGGATGACGATGAAACTCGCTCTCGTGGATCGGCGTTGAGGTGGTGGTACGCGTTGAGTTTGTGGTGGGCCTGGTGGCGGTGGTGGGCGAGTGGTGTTGGTGGAGGGAGGCGAGTGAAACGGCGATGAGCACGGTTGCGGCGAGGGTGAGGACGGCCAGAGGTGGGCGGCGAGGAGACGGTTCGTGGATGGCTGGGACGACGGAGAGCGAGACGTGGCGATGCGCGGAGGGATGCGGCTCCGCGGGGGCTGGGGCTGAGGAATGGGCGGCGAGGGTTTGGAGGAGGCGCTGCTCGAGGCCGGATGGGGGATCGGCGTGTTGCAGGGCGGCTCGGATGGTGTCGATGGCCTGGTCGGAGTTCATGGCTTGCTCCTTTGCTTGAAGGTGCGGGTGTTCTGATCGAGGCGAGAGCGGAGGCGGGATCGGGCACGGAAGAGGAGGGCGCGGACGGCGGAGTCGGATTTGCCAAGGACGGCGGCGATCTCCGGGGTGGAGAGATCGTCGAGGGCGGAGAGGAGGAGGACGTGGCGTTCGAGTCTGGGGAGGCGCTCCCATTCGCGGAGGACGGCTTTGAGTTGCTGGGCCTGGTGAAGGGCCTGGTCGGCGGGGAGAGTGCGAGCGACGAGGCTCTCGGCGAAGAGAGTGTCCATTTGCTGCGGACGGATGCGGCGGCGGCGATCGAGGGCGAGGTTCCAGGTGATGCGGATGAGCCAGACGCGGAGGTCGCGGATGGCGGGGAGAGATTCGCGGTGTTCGAGGACGCGGACGAAGGTGTCCTGCACGACATCTTCGGCTTCGGCGGGGTTGCGCAGGACGGTGTGGGCGATGCGGAAGAGGAGGGCGGCGTAGGTCTCGACGAGCGCGGCAAGGTCGATGGCGGGGCTCGCGGCGCTCGTGCTGGGGGAGACCAAACGGAGTTCCTCGGTGGATGTCATGCGGGCCTGGTGAGGGAGGTGTGGGTTGGAGAGCAAAGGCAACGGCAGATCCCTACCGGATGACAACCAAGAGGGCAGCAGCAGGTGCTTACGGGATGACAACACCGAGTGAGGTGTTCTAGTCGGACAGACGCGCGGGGGCTCGCTTCGCTCGGAGAAGTTTTGCGGCGACGAGCGGGAGTGGGGTCAGGGATGCGGTGGGGATGGGGTGGAGCGCCAAAGGGCGTAGTTGCCGGTGGCGGGGGAGGCGGGGGTGAGGACGCGGTAGTGGAGGTGAATGAAGTGGCAGATGGGGGCGTTGAGGTCGGACTCGTGGCGTGGGCGGGGCGCGACAGGGAGGAGGAAGAGGACGCGGAGAACGGCGGGGTTGCCGCGAAAGGGGCCGCATTGCTCGAGGCCGTCGGGGGCGAGGAGGAGATCGCGCTCGGGGTGGGCCTGCATTTCGGCGATTTTTTCGGCGACTTCGACGGGGCGGAGGATGTTCAGGGTTCCCATGAAGCGGCCTTCGGCGATGGCGGGGGATTGGACGTTGCCGAGGCGTTCGGGGGAGTAGCCGAACGGGGCGTAGAGGACGGGGGAGGCGGCGGTGAAGAGGACGTGGGGGTCTGACGAGGGGAGGCGGGCAACGGCGCGGATGCGGTCGAGCTTGCTGGCGGCTTCGGCTGGGCCGAAGGTTTGGCGCAGGGACCGACCAGTGCGATCGACGAGTTGGCGGCCGAGGGGGGTGGAAGGGTCTCCCTTGGAGAGGATGCGGTAGAGCTGGACTTTGACGATCATGCCGACGGTGCCGATGGCGCCGGGAAGGAACATGAGAAGGAAGGTGAGGGCGAGGGCGGTCTGGCTGACCAAGCGGGCGCGGGGCGAGGGGGCGAGGAGAAGAAGGGCGGAAAGGAAGATGCCGAGCTCGTAGCCGGTGATGTGGGCCCAATCGCAGCGGCCGAGGGCGGCGGGAAGCATGCCGAGGGAATAGAGGGCGAGGAGGGCGGCGTCCGAGAGCAGGCGATGGCGATGATCGGGGGTGGTGAGGTAGACCACCACGATGGCGAAGGCGGCGAAGAAGAGGAGGATATGCGGGCCGGGGAGGATGGGCAGACTGAGGCCACCGGCGGAGAAGTCTTTCAGGGTGGCGAAGACACCGATTCGGGCGGCGGCGAGGAGGATGGCGACGAACGACGCGGCAAGGGAGAGAGCGAAGGCGGCGCAGGGCTGATGGAGGATGCGGCGGCGGAGTGGAAGGAACAGAAGGACGGCGATCGAGAAGGTGATGCCGGTTTCGGGAGAGAGGCCGAGGAGAAGGACGGCGGAGAGGGTGGAGGCGGCGAGGGTTTGGAGGGTGATGGACAGGGTGGGCTGATGAGGAAATCGGCTGAGGCGATGGACGAGGAGCAGGCAGGCGATGGGCGCGGCGTAGCGGAGGGGGTTGTAGTTGAGGCCGGTGCTGAGGATCTCGGAGCCGAGAAGGACGGCGAGGAGGAGGAAGGTGGCGGGTTTGCCACGGGAGGGGAGGTCGAGCCAGCGCACGGAGATCCAGAGCGCAAGCAGGCCGAGGAGGGTGGAGACGAGCCAAACGAGGTAGTAGCCGTCGGTGAGAGAGAGATGCAGGGAACGGGCGGTGAGGAAGGGAAGGAAGAGCTGGAGGGGGCCGTAGACGAACTCGAAGTCTCGATAGGGGCGGAGGCCTTGGGAGAGAAGGCCGATGCGATCGAGGAAGTAGATGGACTCGCTGACGCCGTTGCCGGCGCGGATGAGCAGGAAGAAGGGGATTGAGATGCCGGCGGAGAGGAGGAGGGTGATGGAGAGGGCGCGGCGGCTGGGGGTGTTGGTCGCGGTGGATATTGTGGCACCGGGCAGATGCGAAAGGTGCAACGTGCCGAACCAGGAGAGCAGGGCGAGGCCGGCAAGGAGGATGACGAAGAGGAGAAGGCCGAGGCGATTGCTGAAGCCGAAGAGGAAGGACTCCGAAAAGGCAGGGGTGACGGGAACGAAGAAGGGAAGGACGAAGATGGCGGCGGGCGAGGCGAGCAGAAGGAGTGGAAGCCAACGAGGGTGGAGCTGGCGAGGGTGAAGGGAGGGAGAGGGCACCTGCTGATGGTGCCGAGGACGGGGGAAGACGTCAAGGCCGGAGGGGGATGCAACAGAGTGGTATTCCCGCGCTGGCCGGCGAGAGTAGTGATTGCTGGAGCCGTTCAAGGTGATTCTTGACAGCCAGAGGGGACACGCGAAGCAGATGGCCGGGTAGAGATCCTGGTCGGTGCCCTGCTCGCTTCGAAGGCGGAATGGATCTCCGCGAGGGAAGCGGTCGAGCGGTCGAGCGGTCGAGGGAGGTTACAAGTATCAGGTTCGGGCGGGAAAGGGGTTAGATTCGCGATCGATGGAGGTTACAAACTACCGGGTTGCGGCGGAGAAGGCAGGTGCGGCATACCGCGTGCCGGTGGCCATGAGGGCCTCAATGGTGGACAGGGGCTGGATGCCGCCGCGGGCGCCGACGGAGCTGCAGTTGAGGGCGGCGGCGGCGCAGGCGAAGTCAAGCTGGCGATCGAGGGGCCAGCCCTGAAGGAGGCCGAAGATGAAGCCGGCATGGAAGATATCGCCGGCACCGGTGGTGTCGACGACGGGAACCTGGAAGGCGGGGGTGTGAAGGAAGTGGCGACCGTCGTAGGCGAGAACGCCGTGTTCGCCAAGGGTGGCGGCGGTGAGGGTTCCGCCGAAGCGGGACTGCATTTTGAAGAGGGCTTTCTCGAGGTTGGACTCGGCCATGAGGCGGCAGGGGAAGTCGCGGCTGGCGATGAGGAAATCGACGTTTGCGAGGAGGGCTTCGACGCCGGGGTAGAGCTCGTCGAGGTCGGCGATGACGGGGATGCCGGCGGCCCGGGCCCAGGTGGCGGCAAGGGTGGCGGCGGCGGTGTCGTAGCCATCGACGTGGAGGGCGCGGGCGGAGGTGATCCAGTCGCGATCGAGGTCGGCGGGCCGGAGGATGAGGCGATCGTCGCGGCGGCCGAGCACGGTGCGTTCGCCGCCACGATCGACGAGGATGATGGACTGGGCGCTGGAGCCGCCGGGAACGGAAAGGATGCGGGTTTCGACGCCGGCCTGGGCGAAGGCGCGGCGATGGATGGCGGCGGCGTCGTCTTCGCCGAGTTTGCCGACATAGCGGGTGCGGAGGCCCCAGTGCTGGCAGGCGACGACGGTGGTGGCGACCTGGCCGCCGGGGAGGACGCTCGAATGGCGGAACTCGACTTTGGAGCCGCGCACGGGGAAATCGGCGACCGGAATGACCGTATCTGTGGCATTCAGGCCGACGCCGACGAGGTCGACCATGGAGGATTCCGACATGTACGTACTGTAAATGCTGCTTCCGTGGGATGGCGTGCGGCTTTGGGAGTGCGGGCGAACGGCGGGAAGCTGCTGGCTGGCTTTTCCGGGGCTCACGGATGTACCTGCTAAAGGTGCAGGAGGAATATGCGCGAGGGTGGGCGAAGTTGTCAGCTAGTTAAGAAGGAGGTGGAACTCTGTGTGGCCATGAGCTAAATGGTTCAGGATCAAACCTTTTGCGGAGGTACCCGCATCCCAAGACAAACACTTTGTGGGGGAGTTTATTAATGCGTGGACCAATCACAGATCACGAGGAGATCCGCCGGTGGGCGGAGAGCCGAAAGGCATTTCCAGCGGAGGTGTTCCCGCGGCTGTTTGACAGCGAGCCGGCGGTGTTGCGATTTGTGTTTGGTAAACCGCTGGTGGACGAGGAGAACGGGATTCGGGTCATCACGTGGGAGAACTTTTTTGCGTTATTCGATCTGATGGGGTTGTCGCTGGTGTACGACTCCGACCACCAATATGAGTTGCTGCAGATTGAGGCGAAGTCGCCGTACCGCTTTGATGGCAAGCCGGTCTAGATCACGGAAACGCGATCTGGGTTGCTTAAAGTGGTCTGGAGGTACAACGGACGGCCGGGTTGCTCCTGAGCGGTTGAGGCTCTGAGGCAGTCAGGTGGCGGATGGCGGTGCGGTAGCCGTCGGGCTGGATCGTCCGGAAGTGATCAGGGTTCATGGACCCTGGTCTGGGCTCTCTGCAATCGGAGGAGTGGTGCCAGGAGGATGGGCGCGAACGACCGGCTACGGATGGCGCTGATCTACAGAATTTACAGGACCGGATTGCGGTATAGCCCGATGTGCATCTGGTGAAGGATGCCGTAGCAGGTGCAGGCGGCGGATTCCAGGCGATCGCGACTGAGAATGCGGATGCGACCACGTTCGTAGGTGATGAGGCCGCTGCTCTGGAGGATGCCGGCGACAAGGGTGACGGTGGTGCGGCGGGCGCCGAGCATCTGTGCGAGGAACTCCTGGGTGAACTCGAGGATCTCGGTACCGGCGCGATCAAAGGCCGTGAGGAGCCAACGGGAGAGGCGTTCTTCGGCGCTGTGGAGGCGATTACAGCCGGCGATCTGGCCGAGGGGGCGGTGGGTGTAGGTTGAGGGATGAGTTGATCCCCTCCCAGGTGCACTGATGTTCTTGGATCCAAGATCCTGCTGTATGGAAACGATATGACGCTGCTGGACACGCGAGGCTGGATTTTGGCAAAGGCCGGCTTTGCGGTCCGGTGCGCCCGATCTCTGGCCGATGTGAGACGGTTGCTGTCCGAGTCTGTGCCGGAGATCCTGGTGTGTGTCACACGATTTCCCTGGAAGAGCGCATCGAGGTGGATCGACTGACGCGACAACACTGGCCGCGGTCAAGGTGCTGATGCTGAGCACGCAGATGTTCGGCTGCGAGGTGTATGTGGATGCAACGCATGTGAATGCCTCTCCCGCGCCAAAGCACCTGCTGGGGTCGGTGCTGCGGATGGCGGGGTAGGCGCGCTTCAACTCAACCCGGAACGGCATAAGGAGAGAGGACGACATGTCGCATCACAAAGGCACGGTGAAGTGGTTCAACAATGCAAAGGGATATGGCTTTCTGGGGCGAGAGGATGGAAGGCGGACGTCTTCGCGCATTACAGCTCGATCCAGAGAGAGGGATACAAGAGCCTGAAGGAAGGGGACGTGGTGCAGTTCGATATATCCAGGGCGAAAAGGGACCGCAGGCGGACCGGGTGGTCCCGATTGAGCGGGGAGAGGGTGACGAGGCGCTGTAGAGCAGAAGTGGCTGCCGGACAGGGGCAGCGCTGGTTGCACTATGGGAGATCCCCGGCGCACACACAACAGGCGTGCGCCGGAGATTGCCGGGGTGGTTACCTAAACGAGGCAGCGAGGCGGGCGGCGCCGAACTGTTCGGCCGCTTTGGCTTTATCGACGACGGCGCCCATGCCGAAGAACTCATGCGTGGTGCCGGCGTAGCGCTGGTAGACGACGGAGTTACCGGCGGCGAGCAGCTTGGTGTAATAGGCGATGCCATCGCTCTGGAGCGGATCGATTTCGGCGGCGATGATGGTGGTGGGTGGAAGGCCTCTGAGGTTGCCGTTGATGGGGGCGACTTCGGGATCGTTGGCGAGTGAGGGGCTGGGCAGGTAGTTCTTGTAGAAGTACTCGAGGCCTAGGGTGTTCAGCGGGATGGCATTGGCGTAGAGGATGTCGGAGGTCTGGGTGACGTCGGTGCTGGTGACGGGGTAGACGAGGAGTTCGTGGGTAGGGCGGCGGAGGTCGTTGTCGCGGATGTACATGGCGAGTTCGGTGGACAGGTTGCCGCCCGCGCTCTCTCCGGCAAGGGCGATTTTGGTGTCGATGCCGTTGTAGTGAGCGATGGTATGAGTGACCCAATCGAAGGCGGCTTCGGCATCGCGGAGGGCGGCGGGGAAGGGAGCTTCGGGGGCCTTACGGTACTCGACGGAGACGACGATGGCGTTGGTGAAGTTGCAGAGGGCGCGCGCGCTGGCGTCGTAGGTATCGATGGTGGCGATGACGAAGCCGCCGCCGTGGAAGTAGAGGACGACCGGGAAGGGGCCGGCGCCGGCGGGGGTGTAGATGCGGATGGGGATCTGATTGCTTTCGAAGCCGGGAATCTGAAGGCCGTCCGTGACCTTGCCGACGGGCATGGGGGCTTCCGCGGCGCCGGTGGTGCGGGCGAGGATTTTGGCGGCGTCTTCGGCGGAGAACTGTTGGCGAGCATCGGGTGGGGTGAGGGCGGTGATGGGTGTGCCCATGATGGTTTTGTAGAGGTCGATGACCTGCTTCATCTGGGGATCGAGCATGGACTCGATCTGGGCGGGGGTGTACGGGGTGGTGGCGGCGTTTTGGGCGACTGTGGAGGGGAGAGGAAGGAAAAGGGTGGCGGCGGCGAAGAGGGTGGACTTCGCAAGGCGGGGAAGTGGCAGGGGCATGACGGTCCTCTAGAGCTGGAGCCAGATCGTCGCGTGCAGGCTTTCCCTAATCTGCGATGCGGGATTTGTGAGGGCTATGCGGGCATCTGTGAAATGGTTCTGGGTACGACGGTACCCTACGGCGAATGACATCGGCTGCGGCTGGCGAAGGTGGCTACCGGCGGTGTTGCGCCAGGCTTCCGTCGCGAAGGGTGCGGGGCCAGAGCGGCGCGGGGCGAAGATCACTGGTGAGATTGCGCTGTGATGGGCGGGTGTGGTCAGCTGGGTGCGTATGAAGGATCTTTGGATAAAGGCTGAGATCGCTGGGGGCTTGCTGCTCGCAGCGGGATTGATGACGGGGTGCGGCAGTGGGGTGACGGCGGCCGGGAGCGGTGGGACGAGCACGGGCGGCGGTGGGACGGGGTTGGGTGGGGGGACGGCGACGTTTGCCGGGGCGGCATTTAGCGGGACGGTGACGGCGGCGGGGAAGCCGGTGGCGGGGGCTACGGTGCGGATCTATGGGGCCGGAGCGGCGGGTGCGGGCAAAGGGGCGGTGGCGCTCATGAGCACGGCCCTGACGACGGATGCAAAGGGGGTGTTTAGCGTGGCGGCGGGGTACGCGTGCCCGGCCTCTGCGACGCAGGTGTATGCGGTGGCGCGGGGCGGTCAAGTGGGTGGGGCGGCGAGCGCGAACCCGCTGCTGGCGGAGATGGCGGTGCTGGGAACGTGCGGCGGACTTGCGAGTGGAGCGGCGGTCGCGGTGAATGAGGCGACCACGGTGGCGGCGGTGTGGGCGATGCAGCAGTTTGTGGCGGCGGACGGGACGGTCGGGGCGAGCGTGACGAACGCGACGGGGCTGGCCAACGCGGTGGCGATGGCGCGGGCGCTGGTGAACGGGAGTACGGGAACGGCGCCGGGCGAGGGGTTTTCGGCATCGGCGACGGTGCCGGTGGCTGGGGTGAATACGTTGGCGAACCTGCTGAGTGTGTGCACGGCGGATGGCGGGGCTGCTGGACCTGGTGGATCCGGTGGATTTGGGAGGTCCGCGGGATGTGCGGCGGTGATGGCGGGGGCGACAGATGGGGGTGGGGCGGCGCCTGCGGATACGATTGCGGCGGCTCTGGCGATTGCGAGGGCGCCGGCGGTGAACGTTCACGCGCTGTATACCGCAGCGCGTGCGGTGACGGTGTTTTCGCCGAGCTTAGCGGCAGAGCCGATGGATTGGATGATGACGCTGACGTACAGGGGCGGCGGGTTGAAGGCGGTGGATGGGCCGACGGCGATGGCGATCGATGCGAGCGGGAATGCGTGGGTGGCGAACTATGGCGGGGTGGTATCGACAATCTCACCGGTGGGGGTGCCGCTGTTTGCGAACGGGATCACGGGTGGCGGGTTGAATAGTTCGTACGGGCTGGCGATCGATGCGGGCAACCATGTGTGGGTGACGAATGGGGCGAGTGATGGATCGGTGAACAACGGGCTGGGAACGGTGACGGAGATCAGCAGTGCCGGGCAGTTTCTGTCAGGGACGGTGGGGTATGGGAATGGGTCGCGGCGTGGCGGATTCAGCACGCCGGTGGGGATTGCGATCGATCCGAACGGCACAGTGTGGGTGGTGAATACGCAGAACGGGACGGTGACGCAGCTGAACAGCTCCGGGCAGACGATCTCGGGCGGAAGCGGGTATGGGTCGTCGGCGCTGGCGTTTCCCGCGGCGATTGCGATTGATGCGAGCCACGATGCGTGGGTCGGCAACATGAATGCGGAGCAGGTGGTGAAGATCAGCGGCGATGGCAAGACGGTGCAGGCGGTGACCTGTTGCATGGGGCCGCAGGGGCTGGCGATCGACGCGAGTGGATATGTGTGGGCGGCGAACTACTATGGAAACTCGGTGAGCCGGATCGCGGCCGGCGGCACGGTGGCGAGTGGAAGCCCGTATACCGGGGCGACGCTGACGACGCCTTCCGCTATTGCCGTGGATGGAGCGGGGAGTGTGTGGGTGGGGAACTTCCGAGGACACCTGCTGACGGAGCTGGCGGGGTCTGGCGCGGCGACGCCGGGCAGAGTGATCTCGCCGGCGGCGGGATGGGCCAGTGATGCGGGGCTGAACCAGCCGTTTGCGCTGGCGGTGGATGCGAGTGGGAATGTGTGGGTGTCGAACTTCGCGGCGGGGACGGTGACGGAGTTGGTGGGGGTGGCGGCACCGGTGAAGACACCGCTGATCGGGCCGGTGCGCGTGCCGTAAGGGCTACGGTGGAGAAGCAGGTCCCTCCGCTGCGGCTTCGCCTTCGGTCGGGATGACAGGGTTGGTCCGAGTTACATGATGCGGAAGCGATCGCGCAAGAGGCGCTGGAAGCGGGGACGCCAGATGAGGTCGTAGGCGAGCTCTTTGCCAGGGAACATGGCGAGGGCGGCTTTGCGACTGTCGGCAATCATCTGCGAGGCGTCGTCGACGGAAAGCGAGGTGTCCTGGGCGATGGTCTGCATGACGAGATTCATCATCATCTGGAGGCGGCGGATGAGTTTCTGCTCCTGCTGGCGCTCCTGCAGATCGACGGGTGAAAGAGCGGCGATGGGAGCAGGCTGGGATGCTTCCGCCTGGACTTCCTGGGGCTCATTTCGGGGCTGATCGGGAAGGGACTGATTGGACTCCATGGGGCCTCCGTCTGGACGCTGCGGATCATTTTGTTTCAGGGTGCGCCGTCCTTGTCTGATGCGCCAGTGACGGCGGAGATGCGGCCATCGCGGGAGAGGAGGAAGGTGGTGAGGCCGAACTGGTCGGTGCGGTAGGTGAGGGTGCGGTGCCCGGCGAGGCGGATGAGGATCTCGGGGCGGGGGTGGCCGAAGTGGTTGCCGAAGCCGGTGGAGATGACGGCGGAGCGGGGTGCGGCGGCGGCGAGGAACTCGGGCGTGGTAGAGGTGAGGGAGCCGTGGTGGCCGACCTTGAGCAGGGTGACGGGGGAGACGCGGCCGGCGGCGAGCATGGCGTGTTCGCTGGGGGCTTCGGCGTCGCCTTCGAGGAGGATGGAGGACTGGCCGAACCCCACGCGGAGGACGAGCGAATCGTCGTTCCTGGGGACGGAGGGGTTGGTATAGGCGAGGTCGGGGGAGAGGACGGTGATCCCCTCGTCACCCCAGGGGATTTGCTGGCCGGCGTGCAGGAACGGACGGTGGTGCCGAGTTGTGCCGCTTCGTGCAGCAGGGCGGTGAAGGCGTCGGCATGGGCGGGGAGCGAGACCCAGAGCTCGCGGGGACGGAGGTCGCGGAGGATGGCGGGCATGCCGCCCATGTGGTCGGAGTGGGCGTGGGAGAGGACGAGGATGTCGAGATGGCGGATGCGGCGCGACCAGAGATAGGGCGCGACGACCTCTTCACCAACGTCGAAGAGGCTGGTGACGGAGGCGGCTTCGGCGAGGGATCCAGTAGGGCCGCCGGCGTCGATGAGCATGGTGCGGCCTTCAGCGCCGATGAGCAGAAGCGAGTCTCCCTGGCCGACGTCGATGGCGGTGAGTTCGAGCTGGTTGGGGGAGCGGAGGGCGGGCTCGGGCCAAAGGACGGCGAGGGTGGTGAGGGGAAGGACGATGGCGGCGGCGATGGCCCAGCGCCTGGAGCGGCGGGCGGCCCAGATGCAGAAGGCCCAAGCGAGGATGGCGGCGGCGATGATCCACGGGGAGGGGCCGGGGACGCGGGCGTCGGCGAGCGGAATGCGGCTGATATGGCCGATGGCGAAGGTGATGGCATGGAGGAGAAGGGCGGTGATGGCGGAGGGAAGGACGGCGATCCACGGGCTGATGAGGGTGGCAAGGAAGGTAAGGATTGCGGCGGGCATGAGGATGCCGAGCAAAGGGATGCTGGCCATGTTGGCAGGCAGGGCGAAGACGGTGGCGCGATGGAAGTAGACGGCCATGGGAAGGGCCATGACGAGCTCGGCAACGACCCCGATGAGGACGAGTTCGGCGGCGTGGAAGAAGAGACGAACGGCAGCGAGGAAGAGGCGGGCGGCGAAGGGGCCGGCGAGGGTGGAGAAGCTTTCGGCCCAAAGGCGGAGGAACACACGGAGCTGGGCGAGAGGTGGGGGAACGGCTCGGTCGAGGCGGAGCTCGGCGAGGTTGCGGGTGGCCTTGGCCCAGGCGAGGAGGTTGCGTTCGCCGAGCGGGATGCCGATGCCGCCGATGGCGATGATGGCGAGCATGGTCATCTGGAAGCTGGCCTCGAAGAGGGCGTGCGGGGACCAGAGCAGGGTGAAGAGGGCGGCGGCGCCGAGGGCGTTGAGGACGGATCGATCGCGAGAGAGCAGGCGCGCGAGAAGAAAGAGGGTGGTCATGGCGAGGGCGCGCTGGACGGGAGCGCCGAAGCCGGTGAGGAGGGCGAAGGCGGCGATGAGTGGAAGGGTGAGCAGGGTGGCCGCGGAGTCCGGAAGATGGAGGCGACGCAGCAGCCAGAAGATCATGCCGGCGACGAGGGCGACGTGCATGCCGGAGACGACGAAGAGATGAAATGAGCCGGTACGTTCGAAGCCGAGGCGAAGCTGGTGGTTGAGGCCGGTGCGGTCGCCGAAGAGCATGGCCGAGAGCATGCCGGTATCGTCGGCCGACAAGCGAAGGACAGCGGGCAGGTGGCGATTGGCGGGGCTCCCGGCGAAGCGGGAGAGGCGGCTGGCGGCCCATGCCTGCGCGGCGAGGAGGCGGCAGGAGAACGTGGCGGGATCGTGTGCGAGGAGATGGAGTTTCTCGGCGCGGGCGGTGCCGTGGGCGGCGATTCCCTGCCCGAGGAGATAGTCGGCGTACTGCCAGGCGCCGGGGTCGCGGAAGCGCTCAGGAAAGCGAAGGCGTATGGGGAGCTGGATGCGGTCGCCGCAGTGGAGGTCTGGCAGAGAGGGCCCGCCGGGAGAGGTGATGACGGTGGCGCGAATGCCGGCGGTGATGGGGACAAGGGTGGAGATGTCCGGAGTGAGGTATTCGATCGCGGAGAGCTCAAGATCGACTTGTTCGGCTTGGGGGGCAGTGTCTTCGGGTTCGGGAGGTTGCCAGGTGTGCTCGGAGTCGGCTGTGCTGGCGGTGACGCGGGACGGAAGAGGGCGGACGCGGATAGCGCGGCCAACGACAGTGCGGGAGAGATTGTCGGCAAACGGGCGGAGCGGGGCTTGGGGGTCGGGTGTGGGGCGGAGATGGGCGGCGAGGATCCCGGTGGCGATCCAGAGGGCGGCTATGGGAACGGCCGCGACAAGGTGGGCGGGGTGACGGAGTGGCTGGCGACTGGCGTGGTGGAGGGCGAAGGTGGCGAGCAGGAGAAGAAGGGCGGCGGCGAGCAGAAGCAGGCCGGTGGGATGGGAGTGGAGGGCGGCGAGGAGATCACCCAGAGCGAAACAGACTGCGGCGAACAGAAGCGGGGCGCGGCGCAGCCGGAGGGGCTCGACGGCGGTGGGATCGTTGGGCCAAAGGGCTGGGCTAGGAGCGAGCTTTCTGGAAGGCGGGCGGGCGAGGCTTGCCGGACGATCGCCGAAGCGGATGCGAGGCGCAGGTTCGAGCGTGGGCGAGGGCATGAAGCGAACTCGTATGGCGAGCACATGCAGCGTGGCCCGGGGGAGATCAGCCTCGGGTGCTATGCCTGGTTGCCGATGCGATGGAGGATCGCGACTGTTTCCTGGTGGGAGGTCTGGGGAAACATGTCAACCAGATGGAGCTCGGCGAGGATGTAGCCGGAGGATAGCATCGCGCGGAGGTCGCGGGCGAGGGTGATGGGATCGCAGGAGACGTAGACGATACGGGCGGGGCCGATACGAGTGAGGAGAGTGGCGGCTTCAAGGCCAAGGCCGGCGCGCGGTGGGTCGAGGAGAACGAGGGAGGGGCGGTCGCGTTCGAGGGCGGCGATGCGGAGGAAGTCGAGGACGGTGGCGGTAAGGATGCGGAGGTTGGGGAGCTTGGCTGCGGCCAGATCGGCGGTGGACGCGGGGGCGGACTCGACGGCGATTATCCGGGCAAAATGAGGGGAAAGGACTCGGGTGAAGAAGCCGACGCCGGCGAAGAGGTCCCAGGCGAGACTGTTCGGCTTGCTCGCTGGCGGGAGATCAGTAGATGCGACGGAGACCAGGGATTCGAGCAGATAGCGGTTGACCTGGAAGAAGGAACCACGGCTCACCCAAAGGTGCTGCGTGACGCCCTTGAGGAGGACAGGGTAAAGCAGGCCGGGGCTGCCCCAGGTCGGGGCGATGAAGGTGGCTGCTAAACGCCGGCTGGGGAGGAGTTTAGCGGAGTTGGCACGAATGGAACGGAGAAGATCGGCGCCGGCTCCGGCGAGCTGCGGAAGTTGCTGGTGGAGAGCATCGCAGAGCTGGGCGAAGGTGCGGGCGATCTGATCGGCGGGAAGATCGGGGACGGCGATGAGGAGAAAGGTGAGTTGAAGGCGGGTCTCGTCCGGGGCGGTGAAGAGCTCGAGTTCGGCGGTGGCCGTGAGCCACTTGGCGAGGGTGGGGTTGGTGAGGGCGAGGGTGGAGAGGGTTTGTGCGGTGTGGAGGAGGACGGGCGCGGCGATAGGGCAGGTGCGGATGGGGAGGAACTCGTTTGAGGCGTGGCGGTTGTAGCCGACGAGGAAGGTGTTGCCGGGGCCGGGCTCGACACGGAGGCGGATGCGGTTGCGATAGTGCCAGGGGTCAGCGGTGTGGGTCTGGATGGCGGGGACGTTTGGGATGTTGGCTTCGTGGAGGAGGGCTTCGAGGGTGGAGCGCTTTGCGGCGAGTTGGCTGGGATAGGTGAGGTGCTGGAGCTGGCACCCGCCGCAAGGGCCGAAGTGGGGGCAGGGAGGGGTGACTTCCGACGCTTGCGAATACCAGGCAACCTCTTTGGTGTCAATCATGTAAGGCTCATGTAGAAAAGGCTAAGGCGGGGAAGTTGATGCGATTCGAGAAGGCGTTTGCCGAGGAATTGCTGCTGGACCTGGCGGATCTGGACGGCCCCCATCTTGCCGCGATAGGGGGCGAGTTCGCGGTCAGCTTGCTCGCGGAGGGCGGTTAGGGTGGCTTCGGGGGTAGCGGTGAAGAGGCCGGCGACCAGCTTTTCTTCAAGGACGGAGAGGGTTCGGTCGAGGTCTTCGAGGTTGGTGGAGGGGAGGGTTTCGGCAAGGGTTTGGAGACGGGAAGCGGTGTCGGTGGCGATGGTGTCGGCGGGGGAGGGGAGGGTTGCGGCGGCGATGGCGGCGGCGATGGTGCGCAAAAACGTGGCAATCCGGTTCGGTTCGAAGCCTGTTTCGGGTGTTTCCGTCGAGGTTAAGGGGGTGTTTGGTGCAGGTCCGGCGAGGGAGGCTTCGGCGGCGCGCTCGGCGGACTCCATGACGGCCTGCGAGCACCAAGCAAGGCCGTTGATCTTGCGGACGCGACCCTTGGCGCGGGCGAGTTTGCCGTCGTAGTGATCGAAGGCGTCGTCGATGCCGCGGAGGACGATCTCGAGGGGAACGCCGGCTTCGCGCCAGGTGTCGATGAGGGCCCAATCGAGGGTGGAGAGCATGAGAAGGGAGCCGCGACGGGCCTGGAAGCGCTCTTCGATTTCGGTGAAGTAGTTGAAGTAGTTCTGCATTGCTGGATTGAGTTTAGGGGCTGGCCTGCTTGCTGTGCTCGCAGGCTCACGGCAATAAGATCCTGCCTTCGGCAGAGTGGAGCCCACCCTAAGCGACGGTGAGACTGTCGCGAGGATAGGCACCCGGCCTTCGGCGGGGACCCCGGATCGCTCGGAATGACAAATCACGAGAGGTAGCGGAGTGATGAGCGGATGGATGGGGGTTAGCGGCGGTTTCGGTCGTAGAGGAGGCGGAGGCCGGTAAGGGTGAGGAGGTCGTCGACATCCTTGATGTGGCGGGAGCCGTCGGCGATGAGGCGGGCGAGGCCGCCGGTGGCGAGGACGGTGGTGGCGGGGTCGAGGGTGGGGAGCATGCGATCGAGGATGCCGTCGACGAGGCCGATGTAGCCGTAGTAGAGGCCGATCTGCATGTTGTCGACGGTGCCGGTGCCGACCACTTTCGTGGGTTTGCGGATGTCGACGCGAGGGAGTTTGGCGGCGCGGTTGAAGAGGGCGTCGGCGGAGATGCCGAGGCCGGGGGCGATGGCGCCCCCGAGGAATTCCCCGTTTTTTGAGAGGACGTCGAACTTGGTGGCGGTGCCGAGATCGACGATGATGGCGGGGCCGTGGAGGCGGTCCCAGGCGGCGACGCAGTTGAGGATGCGGTCGGCGCCGACTTCGGCGGGGTTGTCGGTGAGGATGGGGATGCCGGTCTTGATGCCGGGCTCGACGAACATGGGTTTGAGGGTGAAGAAGCGCTCGGCCATGAGGCGGAGGGCGGAATCGAGGGGAGGAACGACGGAGGCGATGGCGACGCCGGTGACGACGGAGAAGTCGAGATTGTGGAGGGAAAAGAGGCTTTTGAGAAGGAGGCCGAACTCGTCGGCGGTGTACTCGTGGTGGGTGGTGGCGCGCCAGGTGGCGACGAGATGGGCGGGGGTGGCGCCCGAGAGATCGAAGAGAGCGGCGACGATGTTGGTGTTGCCGACGTCGAGAGCGAGGAGCATGGTTTATTGTGCCTCGGGTATGTAGCTTTCGATTTGTAACCGGAGCAGAGTTCTGCTGAGGGGGAGCAGAACGAGAGCGAAGACGACAGCGGATCCCTACGGGATGACAACCAAGAGGCAAACACCAGATTTAGCGGGGATAACGACCAAGAGGCAGCAGCAGATCCCTACGGGATGACAACCAAGACAACAACAAGGGCGACGGGAGGGCTAGAGCTCGCGGACGCCGCCGTGGCGGACGGTGCGGGTGCTGCCGTCGCTAAGGGTGACTTTGAGGTAGCCGTCAGGGGTGAGGCCGGCGGTGACGCCAGGGTAGCCGTCGGCTTCGGCGACGTGGACGGGCTTGCCGCGCACCCAGGAGCTGAAATGTGCGGGGTCGCGGGTGGGTGCGGTGGGACTGGCCCAGCTGCCGATTTCACGGTCCAGGGTCAGGAGAAGGGCGGCGAGGAGGGCTTCGCGGGAGATCGGCTCGGTGGGGTCGGGGGACTCTCGGCGGAGGGAGGTGGCGAGGGCTTCGAGCTCGGGCGGGAAACTTAAGTGATTGCAGTTTATGCCGATACCTAAGACAGCAAAACGCAAGGTGGTGTCGGAAGCGGCGGTTTCGATGAGGATGCCGCCGCACTTTCGGGGGCCGCGCGGGGTAGTGAGGATGAGGTCGTTGGGCCAGCGGATGTCGATTTGTTTGCGTGGCTCAAGGCCGGTGACCTTGGCTATAGCGGATTGCGCGGCGACCGCGATGGCGAAGGAGAGGGCGGGGCCATTTGAGATGGGGATGGGGGTGGTGAGGAGGACGCTGACGTAGAGGCCGTCGCCAAGGGCGGAGTGCCAGGTGTGGCCGCCACGACCACGGCCGGCAGTTTGCTCGTCGGCGATCCAAACGCCGTGTTGTGTGCCGGCGCGGGCGGCGGAGAGGGCGAGGTCGCTGGTGGAGGGGGTAGAGGCGAGGTGATGGAGGTGGGTGGTGAAGCGGGTTGTGGCGATGGCGGACTCGACGGCTGGGAGGTTGAAGGGTTTGGTCACGTTTGGGCTTGCTGTGGGCTAAGAGTTAACACGGGGTCTCTCCGCTGCGCTTTGCTTCGGTCGAGATGACTACCTTTTGTGGGATGTGACCTGGGCGATGTGCGTCGCTTTGCTTCGTTGCTAAAGGTAAAGGCTGGAGATGAGACGGGCGGATGCTCCAGGTAGAAGGCGGGTTCCCTGGCTCGCTGACAACGGGGAGAGGCCTTGCTCTCGCTTTCGCGGCTGCAGGTGTGCCACCTTCGTGGTGGCTGATCCGTTGATGGCAGAGTTGGCCCCTTGAAAGGGGCCACAAATTGGTCCATAACGCAGGAGAGAGGTCGCACTCCTTCGTGCGCGGATCCCGCCTCCATCAGGCTTGTTCCGGAGTAGAGGTCGAGCTGGGCTCGCCTACCGACGGCCGGGGCAGGGAAGCACCCTGGCACGCTATCGAAAGCCGGTAGAGGTTCCGCTAGAGCATTTCTCCTGATGCTGTGGTGTAGCTCGAATGCAGTGGAGGCCATTTTCCTTGAGAGAAAATGGCACGTGCTGGTGCGGCCTGCTGTGCCCCTTCAGGAGAAATGCTATAGACGGTTTTGGACTCGGAGACCTCACTCCATCCAGAAGCGGATCCACTCGCCGGGAGTGGTGATGAAGCCTCATTCGTGATCGCTAACGAAGACGGCGGTGGTGAGGGCGGGTATCGTTGCCGTACCCTCCTTGGAGTCAAAGGCGGCCTGCTTGACGATGACGTCCGAGGATCTCTGCTGCACGGGGTGAAGATGGAGCTTCCTTCCTTCCAGAGTGACATCGGTGAACTTCACCTCGGTGTTGGCTGCATTGAAGAAGACAACCAGGTGGGGGGCTCCACCGTAGTTCTGGCCGTGGTCGTCGAGCTCCATCACGATCAGGCCCGGAGTCTGGTTCTGTCCGGTGTTGAGGAAGCTGAGGTTTGCCTGCACCTCGGCGAAGGTGGCCATGCGAAAGAGCCCGGTGCTGTAACGGATCTTCAGAAAGTCCTGGAAGGCGTTCGATGTGGCGGCGATGTCTGCCGGGGTTGGCTTGAGCGCCGTGTTGGCAAGCAGCGGCTGCTCGAATGACCACTGTGCCTGGTTGACGTTGGCGAGGGGAAGGCCGATGCCCCAGTTATCCCCTTGCAAGCTCCAATCGATTTTGTTGAACCAATCGCCGGAGTTGTAGCTGCCATTATCCATGTCTTTGGAACGGAGCAGGTCGTCGGCCGCCATGTAGAAGGGCACGCCCTGCGCGAGGGTGAGCAGACTCATCGCGAGAACCTGACGACGCGCCCGCTGCGCAACGGAATCGGATGCCGCGGACTTGATCTGGATCGCGTCGAAGAGTGTCTGGTTGTCGTGAACTGAGCAGTAGTTGACGTCTTCGATCGGCGAAGCGGCATAGCCGGCTGGCTGTCCGCCGGAGGTTAGCTGGGCGGCCGTTACGGTCTGCCCGAGGGCATCGGTAAAGCTGAAGTTCTTCAACGCTCCAGCAAGGCTGACGCGGATCAGATCGGCTTCATTCAGAAGCGCCGTGTGCTGGTCGGCGGCACCGGTGGTTTGACTGGTGTAGGTGCTGGGATCGGTGCCGAGCCCTGTCGCGAAGCCCTGCACCTGGAAGTTGGTACCGAAGATATATCCTCCGCGAATAGAGTCGCGGATGCGGTCGTTGAAGCTGCCGATTCCCGTGCCGTACAGGTTGGTCTGGCTAGCGTTGGGACCGATGGCATTGTTGGCTGCTTCCGCGATCTGGAAGCCTTCGCCGTACATGTAGATTTTGGTTCCATCCACGCCGTCCTTTTCCTGGGTGAGGGCGTTGAGGGCGTTGCGGATGTTCGTCATGTTGTAGACGAAGTGCAGGCCCATGGCGTCGAAGCGGAAGCCGTCGATCTTGTACTGCTTTGCGTTGAGCACGACGGTATCGATCATCAGCTTTTCCATCATGCGATGTTCGCTGGCCGTATCCGCGCAGCAGGAGCCGGTTTCGAGCGCCCCGTTGCCGTCCAGGCGGTGATAGTAGTTCGGCACAAGCTCGTCGAGGTTTGCGGTTGGGTTCTCGCCGCTGGTGTAGGTGTGGTTGAAGACCACATCCTGGATGACGCGAAGGCCGGAGGTATGGAGGCCTTCGACCATGGCGCGGTACTCCCGGACGCGGTCGGTCGGATTGACGGCGTACTGGCCAGCGGGTGCCATGTAGTGGACTGGGTCGTAGCCCCAGTTGTAGGCGTCGGTGTTCTGGACGCTTTCGACGGCTTGTTGCTGCTGCTCTCCGGCCGGAGGATATCCGGATAGATTGCCCGGGTTTGCCCAGGTTGATTTGTCTTCGTTGACGCTGCCGAAGTGGAATGTAGGAAGGAGGTGAACGGCTTTGAGGCCAGCGCCGGCGAGTGTGCGAAGGTGACGCATGCCGTTGCTGGCGGGGTCGTCGAAGGCCAGGTAGGTTCCCTGAAGGGACGCGGGCACAGAGGAGTCACCGACGCTGAAGTCGCGAACGTGGAGTTCGTAGATACTGGTGTCGTTGATGCTGGCGAGAGCCGGGGAGGCGAGGAGATCCCAGAGAGGCGGCTTCGTGTCCTCGGCCCGGAGATCGGTAATACGGGACATAAGTCCGTTCAGAGAGAGGTCAACGGAATAGGGATCGGTTGTGACGTTGGTGTCGATCGCCTGATCGGCGGAGACATACACCTGTGCGCTGAACTGATAATACTTTCCCTTCCAGGTGGAGTCTCCGTTGGCGACCCACACACCGCCGTGCTCACGCATAGCGATCGTCTTCTGTGGCGCGGTGTCAGTCTCCTTGTCGAAGAGAAGCAATGAGACGGTGTGGGCGGTAGGTGCCCATACCTTGATCTTCACGGGTATGGGGTCATCGTCGTCTCCGTCGGACCCGGAGGGATTAAAGTCACGGCGATGAAAGACCACGCCGAGCTTGCCGGTGTAGGCAAGCAAAGCGTCGATGGCACCAAAGCTTTGCACGCCGGTTGTGTACTTGAGGGTGCCGTCACCGGCGATGGCGGAGACCTCTAGCTGGCTCTTGAGCGCCTGGAGAACGACGCTGCGGGCAATGCCTGCAGGCAATTTGAACAGAGCATAGCTGGAGAGCTGCGGAAAGTGGGTAAGTTCTTCGGCGGTCAAGGTTCCGGTAAACGGCGTGAGGGCGATGCTGGTTCCACCGGTGATGCCGGTTGCGGCGATCTGCAGGCCAGCGGTCGGACTGGCGTTGAGAAAGTAGGTCCAGCCGGATTGGGAGTATTGCGACTGCAGAGCGATGGTGGTGTCGTCGATCCAATAGGCCTGTAGCTGGTTGAAGGGGCCGCTGAGGAGTTGTGCCGCGGTTGGCAGCTGCAGGAAGACGGAGGGATTGCCGGAGACGACCCAGCCTTCGATCTGCTGGGGAATCTGGAGGGACTGGTCCGGACCTGGATCTTTCACGCCGGTGGAGCAGTTGTGGATGATAAAGCCGAGATGTCCCGGGGTGACGCCCACGTCGAAGTAGGGACCGTAGCTGTCATAGCCTGCGTAGTGATCTTCGGTGGTGCAATAGCCACCAGTCGGATCGGTGGTTGCACCGTAGGCGTAGAGGCTCCAGCTACCGTAGTTGCCGTCGGGCCGATAGTAGTGAATGCGCGCGTGACCGGCGGGAATTGCGGGGTCGGCTCCGGTGGGGGGTCGTGTGGTGAGCAGGGCGTCGCTGCCGGAGAGCTCCCAGAACTCGTTGCCTTGTGTGGCAGGGTCGACGTACTGGTTGGGACCGGGGTCTTTGGTGTTGCCCTTGTGGAGGATGAGGCCAACGTTCTGCGCGTTCGCGGTAACGCCGACATCGAAGTAGACGCCGAAGCTGTCAGTCCCTGTGACACCGACCGGACCAGCACCGAAGTTGTTGGGCTCGGTGGTATCGAAGAAGGCGTAGATGGTCCAGCCGGCATAGTTCGCGTCGGGGCGGAAGTAGTGCACACGGATGTCTCCGCCGGGAATGGGCGGAGATGTTTGTCCAGACGCCGATGTACCGGCCATGATGCTGGCGATAAGTAACAGGAACAGCGAACCGAGGCGACGTGCCTCCAGAGAGAGTTGCATGTGAGGTCTCCTAGACGGAAAGGTTGGTGGTGTTGCGTCAAGTGCAAGGCGGTGAGCCGCGAACACGGAGCTCTGCAGGGATCAGCTGCCGGGGGTGCCCTTCGGTACTGTCTTTAGGTTCTGGTGAAAGATACGAAAGTCGAAGGCGCCGAGGGACAAGGCGGGGATTGCGGTTTGGGGAGTTTCTAGGGAGTCCTCGACTGACGCGTTTGTGTTCGCTCGTCTTTTCGGAAGAGGCACCTTGACCTCTTCCCAAACGCTCGAAGCAGCCTCGACGGTGCCCCGGAAGGAGGTGTTGGAAAGATTGACCGCAATCAGGAACTCGTCGTCTGCGGTGCGACGCAGGTAGGTGACGACATGGGTTTCGTCGGAGTTGTGCACCCAGAGCGTTTCTCCATGCAGCAAGGCAGGCTGATGCTCGCGGAAGGGGATCATGAAGTTGTAGAACCTAGGGAACTCCGGACGCATCTGGCCTGCTTGCCACCAGATCTTCAGCGACTCGAACAAGGCAGGCGCGCCTGACTCAGTCGGATCGCCGACTTCCATGCCGTTGTAGATCATGGGTACGCCATCGAGCGTGAAGATGAGGGCTGCGGCAGCGAGCGAGCCGTCGCTGCCATAGCGTGCAAGGGCGCGCTGCTCATCATGATCGTCAAACATGCGCATGTGCATCGCATGTTTGGGAAAGAGTTTCTGTTCACGCTCAAGGGTGGCCCTGACGGAGCTTGCCGGGGCTCCGTGCTCGATGATGTCGTTCAACGTTCCCATCAAGGGCCAGGAGTAATCGAGGTCGAAGGCGTTGTGGAGCAGCTCAGGCTTTGACGCTTCGGCCAGCATCAGAAGCCCTGGATGAAGGTGATCGAGTTCCTTGCGGGCATTCTCCCAAAAATCGGTGGGGATCTCGCCAGCGGCGTCGCAGCGGAACCCATCCAGGTTGAAGTCCTTGACCCAGTAGAGGAGCATGTCCGTCATGTATCGGCGAAGTTCCGGATTTGCATACTTGAGTGCCGCTACATCCGTCCAGTTGTAGGGGGAGAGTACTTTTCCTTGCGCGTCGTGCTTATAGAAGTTCGGGTGCGACATCATGACGCTGTCGAACGAAGTGTGATTGGCTACGATGTCGATGAGGACCTTCATCTGCCGGCGGTGCGCTTCCCTGATGAGGCGTTGCAGGTCCTCTTTGTTTCCATAGCCTGGATTAATCGCATAGTAGTCACGAACGGCGTAGGGACTGCCCTCCGACCCCTTTTTCTCCACCTGTCCGACCGGGTTTAGCGGCATTAACCAAAGAATGTTGACTCCAAGTTTCTGAAGCTCATCCAGTTTTTTCGTTATTCCATTCAGATCTCCTTCGGGAGAGAACGAACGGGGGAAGATCTCATAGATCACACTGGAATCGAGCCATGCTGGTGGTGTTCTGGCATTGACGGAGCCAAGTGCCTTGGTCTCGGGATTGATCGGACTAGCGGGCATCTGCGCCGAAGATCCGACGGTGAAGGCGAACAGGGCAGCTGCGAGGAAGGCAGGGCTCTTTTTCAATGCGAAGCTCCAAATGCCGGTATTCCAAGGCTTGATGGTGAGAAGGTGTGGAGGGCCGACTTGGATCATGATGTATGAACGACTGATCGAGAGATAGATGGTCAGGATTAGCGGCGCATCTAAGTAGCTCCAAGTTAGGCCGGTATCCCTGGCATTTCATGGTTGCTGCTTCGCGAAGTTCGGTTAGGCAAATATAAAGGCTGCAGCTCGGCGGCGGGGTAGAAGACTCTCCCCCGCCAAGCGTTCTAGAACACTAGGCGAGCCGCTAACTGGATCTGTCGAGCCTGACCCCGGAGACCCGTAATTGTCCCAAAGGTGCTGGAGTTTCCCTGGGCGTTATTTGGATTAGAAAAATTTGCTGTGTTGAGGACGTTGAACGCATCGCCGTGCAGCTCCAGGAACTTACTTTCGGTAAGGTGCAGGTTTTTCTGGAGACCCAGATTCATGGTGCGGTTGCCCGGCCCGTAGACCTGATTGCGGCCCAGTGTTCCAACTCGGGTGTAGACACTGGTTCCCGTGCCGTCCGTGGCCAGAACAGTGGGGACATCGCTCGAAAATGAAGCCGGATCAAACCAGTGACCATTAATTTGTTTCGGGTATTTGATGGGACCAGTGAGATCCGGTCTGTTTCCTGGAGCGGCGCTTCCTTGAGCAAATAGATCGACTGGCTGCCCGGTAGACAGAAGGACGATGTCGTTGATCTGCCAACCGCCCACCGCGAGGTCAAGCAGATGGTTGGCTCCGCCAAGAAACTGCTGACCACGTCCGAACGGCAGGTTGTACACGAAGGAGGAGCTGAAGATGTGCCGCTCATCCTGAGTCGAGTTGCCGTAGTTTGCCTGCTGGTCGTAGTAGAGCAGGATGGCCGGTGAGGTTCCGCCGAAGGCACTGACGGAATTATCGAGCGAATGTGACCACGTGTAGGCGCCAGTGGCCGTGAAGTTGGTGCCCCTGTGTTCGAAGTGCAGCTGCAGGCCGTTGTAGTTGCCGGACCCATTGTAGTTGTTATATGTAACGTTGCCGAGGTTCGGAAGGGGCTTCGTCGTCGCACCGATTGCATAGGTGTTGTAGTTGTAGTAGGTCGAGAGCCGGTCGCTGATTGTACCCACATAGGCAGCGGAGAATACGTCCCGGGAACTTAATTGCTGTTCGAGCTGTAGGTTGTACTCCTGGATACGGCTGTGCTGGTTGTTGCGGTTGACCGCAAGACCGCTTAGTCCTTGAGGAGGCGAGTTGGGGTCGAAGTTGGGAAAGCCGGGTTTGGGGAGGGCTGTGGTCGCGGCCGTTCCATCGGTGTAGCCGGGACATTTGTAGGGACTTCCAGGCGTTGCTGTCTGACCGGTGAAGGTTCCGCAGAAACCGTTGAAGGCGTAGTAGGTGACAGCACCACCGAAGGGAGGCTGCTGGCCTAACTGGTTATCAATGCCTCCATAATCCGGGAAGTAGAAGATGCCGTACCCACCATGAATCGCACTCTTTCCGTCTCCACTCAAGTCGTAGGCAAAACCTACACGCGGTGCGAAGTTGGTGTAGTCCTGATTGATGATGCTTCTGGAAACACCATTAACGCCAGCTTCAAGAACATGACCAGAAGCGAGATCGAACGACGCCTGTTGGTTGTGCTTCTCATAAGGCCAGGTCAGCAGGTCCCAGCGAACGCCGAGATTGAGAGTCAGCCTTCTGCTGATGCGCCAGTCGTCCTGCGCGAAGACGGCATCCTCTTGGCTGATATTGCCAAAATACCCGGTTTGAGCGCCGATCCGATAGTTATCGGCGGGTGCAACCAGCATTTCGCTTGTCTCATAGCCTGTGAAGTCGGCTCCGTTTCCAGCGAAGTAAAACTGGCCCTTTCCCGCAATGGGGCGGAAGAAGTTGACCTCCCGCCGAAGCACCGTGCCACCCACGTTCAGGGAGTGCTTGCCGAGATTGAGGTTGAGGGTGTCGGTGATCTCGTAGGTGTTTTGCGGAACTGCAAACAGGCCGTAGTCGCCGGTGTATTGAATTTCGTTTCCATTTCCACCAATCAGCGGGCCACCGGCGGTTCCTGAGATGCCGTTTTCGCCGACGATACCGAGCTGTGCGCCAACGTTCTGTCCGTTGTTCGAAGGCGCGAAGCCGTAGTTGTCACGATTGTAGGCAAGCCGCGCTTCATTGACGAAGCGCGCGGAGAAGGTATGCGTGTAGCCGAGATCATAGCCGCGGGCGTGTCCAAAGTTTTGGGAGCCGTTGGCCGAGAGCGGTGGATGGCCGGGCTGCTGCGGAAGCTCGGATTGGTTGTCTGAGGTCGAGTTGTCGTAGGAGAAGCGGAAGAAGAAGAGATTGTTCGGCGAGAGGTTGTAGTCCAGGCGGGCGTCGAAGGTGTTGAGCTTGGAGGTGGAGCTGTTTTGCACGTAGTAGTTTTGCAGCACGCGATCTGTCCGCGTCGGCAGGGGAAACGCATTGAAGTAGTTCAATGTAGCCGGGTTGAGACGTCCCTGCGGGATGATGTTGCCTGGAAAGGGGGTGCAGTTCAGCGGATCGTAGATCTGGCCTTTGCTCGTCACGGCCAGGTTCTTATTCAGGTTACCGGCGTTTGGAACGCAGAGCGGAAAGGTGGTGTTCAACCCTCCTGGATTGAGAGCCGGGTTCAGCAGTTCGGTGAAGTTTCCCTGGCGCATGAGCGCGGTGGGGACGGTATCGTAATGAGCGGCATCAGGGGAGTTGATACGGGTACCTTGATAGTCGCCGAAGATGAATAGCTTGTTCTTGACGAGGGGCGCACCAAGCGAGCCGCCGAACTGATTGCGTCGATAGGACGGGTTGGCGGTGACAGGCGCGCCCTGGAACCGGTAGTTGGGATTGGCAGCCCACTTATTGCTTCTATAGAAGTCGAATGCCGAGCCGTGAATCTGGTTGGTGCCGGACCGGATGGAGCTTACGACCAAGGCGCCGCCAGCACGCCCGTACTGAGCAGGCGCCACGCTGGTGGTCACCTTGAACTCCCGCGTGCCGTCGACCGGGGGAAAGAACAAGATGACGTTTTGCAGGCCGTCATTGTTATCTACGCCGTCCAGGATGAAGTTATTTGCCTGGGAACGCAGACCGTTGACGGAAAGCGCGCCTCCCCCGGAGTCGCTGAATCGATTAACAGTGTCCTGCCCATACTCCACGTTGGTCCCCTGGGTGACCCCGGGGGTGAGCAAGGCAAGGTTAAGCGCGTTGCGGCCATTGAGAGGAAGTTCGGTGATCTGCCGTTCTCCGACCGTCTCTCCAAGCGTGGCATCCGTGGTGTTGATCAGAGAGGCGGCGGAGGTCACTTCAACCACGGTTGTGGCCGCTCCTGGCGCGAGCTTGAAAGAAAGGGTCTGCACCTGGGTAACGATGACGGCAAAGTTGAGCGTCTGCGATTGGAAGCCTTCGGCCTGGATCCTGGCCGAGTAGTTGCCTGGTTCAAGAGCCGGAAGGCTGAATTCACCGCTCGCTGTGCCTTGAGTGGTCCGAGTGGCACTGGTCGCGAGGTTGGTCACGGTCAGGGTCGCCCCGGGAATGATAGCACCGGTGCTGTCCGTCACGGTCCCGACGACCCGGCCCGAGTCGGACTGGGCGAACGTGTAGGGATGAAACGCTAAGCTGACTGCGCTAGACAGGACGGCGGCGCGTGCGACTTCACCTAGCGCACGCCTGATTGCACTTCCTTTGAGACTGACGGTCATGACGGTCATTAGCTGGCTCCATACTGTTCTGTTCTCGGATAGGCAGTCTTATCTGTTTTGCAGCTGCTGGCGTCCGGAGTCGAGGTTCGACGATGACCCTCTTCCTACGGTTTGGGTTCCCGCAATAGATCCTGGGTTGAGTTTTCCTTTAATATTCATTGAGCGGTAAAGTGCCTGTTTTGTGCAGATTGTGACCCTATATGGACTACGAGGTGATGGCATCCTGATGCGGGTCTATGATTCAGTGCGAGGGGATGGAGGGCGAACTGCTTGGCAACCTTGGAAAGAGTAGAGCGAACGTCCTTCGGCGTCTTCGAAGTAGATCTGCGGGCTGGGGAGCTTTCGAAGGCAGGTTTCAAGGTTCGGCTTTCGGGTCAGCCGTTCAAAGTACTCACGATTCTCCTAGCGAAATCCGGGGAAGTCGTCACGCGTGAGGAACTGCAACTGGAGGTGTGGGGGGCGAACACCAATGTGGACTTCGAGCGTGCGCTGGCCGGAGCTATCAACAAGATTCGCGAGGCTCTGGGGGACTCCGCGGAAAACCCGCGCTTCGTAGAGACGCTACCCAAGCGGGGTTACCGGTTCATTGCTCCGGTGACCTCCGTGGTGCCACCCCACCAGAGCGAAGGAGTCGTGCAGGCGTCCCCGGTAGTGGGCACGAACGGCGACGTCGAGCGAAGATCGGCTGCATCGGAGAGTGCAGATCTTATTCGCAGGGTCGTCGTCGAACCTCCGATCCCTCCAGTCCTTGCGTACAAGTCTCCGGAAGTGCCGACGAGAAGAATAGCGGACTTGATCCGCCATGGCTGGAGCGTGCGGGAGCTGGTGTTGACGGGCTTGGCGACTGCACTGTTGCTCACAACGATCACAATAGTGTGGCTCTGGCGGAGGCAGCCTGACACGGCTCCACTCCGGGTCGAGCAACTAACGCACAGTGGCTCGATTTCTACTGGGCCGCCGAACATGGAAAATCTGCTCACCCTTGCTACGGATGGAACTCGCATTTTCACCTCCGTGATGGAGGATGGACGGCCTCGGCTTTCGACGATCTCTATCAGTACAGGTGAGATCCAGAGAGTTGCCCTACCCCACGAACTGTCCGCGATTTCGTTGTCCGACATCTCCAGCGACGGCTCGAAGCTGCTGCTGAGGAGCCATTTGTCCTCCGCCTCAGAGCAGCCTCTGTGGGTTGTACCTTCCTCAGGAGGAAGCGCGTTGCGGGTGGGCGATGTGATGGCCCATGATGCCTCGTGGATGCCGGATGGAGCGAGTGTTCTCTATGCTAACGGGGACGATCTGGCCGTGATCCGTCTCGATGACGGGGTCTCAACACCGTTTGCGAAGCTGAATGGGCGAGCCTTCTGGATGCGCTGGTCCCCGGACGGCAAACTGCTGCGATTTACCGTTATGGATCCTCTCACTCACACTTCTGGACTGTGGGAGCTGGAAAGCAGAGATGGAACGCCCCGACAGGTTCGCATGCCCATGACCGACCACCTTTCAGCCTGCTGTGGCACATGGACGGCAGATGGAAGCGCCTACGTTCTACAGGCTGGAGGGAATTTGTGGGAACTGAAGGGCGGCGGTAGAACCTCGGTTCTTACGAAGCTAACGAATGGACCATTACGGTTCTTATCGCCAGTGGCGGCTCGATCGGGGTCTCGGATCTTCTTCATGGGGTTGGATCAGCCGTCCGGATTGCAGAAGTTTATCAACCAGGAGGGCTTCCGTCCTGCTCCGTCCTTTATAGCGGATGCGACGCGAGTGGACTTTTCACGGGACGGAGTTTGGGTTGCGTGGATCGACACGGACGAAAGATTATGGCGCGCGCGGGCGATCGATGGCTTGGATAAGCTTCAGCTCACGCCGGAGTACCTGGAGTGTTTTATGGCTCACTGGTCTCCTGATGGCAAGCGGCTGGCCGTGATGGCCAGGGAGCCAGGGAAGGTGTGGCGAACCTACTTAATTGATGCAGCAGGAGGAACACCACGGCCCTTGCTGAACGAAGACCGCAATGCTGCCGACCCAGACTGGTCCGCAGACGGCAAACGTCTCGTGTTTGGCCGTGAATCAGATCCCATGGGGAAGGAAAGCGGGCCGCACTCTATTCAGATTATTGACCTGGCGACCGAGAAAACCGAGGTCGTTCCGGGTTCAGAAGGACTATTCAGCCCGCGCTGGTCGCCAGATGGCCTATGGATCGCTGCACTGTCGCTGAACCAGAAGAATCTAATGCTCTACGACGTTGGCCGACGGCAATGGAAGGAGCTTGCCGCAACCAGCGCGGCGGACCCAATCTGGAGCGTGGACAGCAAGTCCGTGTACATTCATGCCTTTCTTGACGAGAAGGAGCCAATTTTGAAGGTCAGTGTGCCAGAAGGCGTAATTCATGTTGTCGCTGACCTGAACGGCTTCCATAACCAGGAAACGGTAAATTACTTTTTCGGTGGATTAACGCCAGCGAACGAGCCGCTGGTGGAGCCTCGGATCGGCACGGGCAACCTATATACCCTCGATCTGAAACGTCCCTAGCTACTAGGGGTAAGTGCCTAGATGTCCGATGGACAGAGCAGTATCTCGCCCATTGGCAGTGGCATTTTGGAAAATGGTCTAAAGTCTTCACGAACTCTGCCGATTAAGCATGAGAAACCTATGCAGACCTTAACCGACACCCTATGTTCCTCTACCCCAGCTTTCAACTCAGCCAGTACACCTGTGTGGGATGGCCCTGAGCGCCGCCAGGGCATGTCTACTTTGGAGCTGGGTTCCATTATGCTGAGTCACGCGATCCAATACCTTGTGTCCGAACAGTTTGCAGGCCGCAGACCGTCGGTGCAAGCGAACCGAGAAGCCATCGCCATTTTGAGCAGGACCCGGCTCGGACTCGGTTTAATGGAGCGCCGTGAACCCGCCCGAAGCAAGATTTACGCCCAGCTTCGCGCGTTTCTTCGATGAGTGCTACTGCGTGAGCCCCTTGAACTTTGATTGCATACACAGGAGCTCGTCTTGCCGGATTCACTCATGAGAGTGGAGCGGGTTAGAAGAGAGCGGTGTCGGTGGAGACACGGAGGTTGATTTCGGGAGCGTGGACGGAGTGGGTAAGGGAGCCGATGGTGACGAAGTTGACACCGGCGGCGGCGAAGTCGTGGACGTTAGCGAGGGTGATGCCGCCGGCGGCCTCGATGGGGATGGTGGGGTTGGAGGCGCGGATGATTTTGACGGCGCGGCGGACAGCGGCGGCGGTCATGTTGTCGAGGAGGAAGGAGTCGGCGCCGCTCGCGAGGGCATCGGGAAGGTCTTCGAGGGAGCGGACTTCGAGCTGGATGAGCTGGCCGGGTTTGCGGGCGGCGAGGGCGCGGGCGACGGTGGCAGCGATGCCGCCGCCGAGGGCGAGGTGGTTGCCCTTGATGAGGATGCCGTCCTGGAGGTCGTTGCGGTGATTGAGGCCGCCGCCGCAGCAGACGGCGTAGCGATCGAGGGCGCGGAGGCCGGGGATGGTTTTGCGGGTGTCGAGGACCTCGGCGCCGGTGCCGGCGATGGCTTTGACGAAGGCGTTGGTGAGGGTAGCGATGCCGCACATGCGACCGAGGAGGTTGAGGATGGCGCGCTCGGTGGACAGGATGGCGGCGGCGTTGCCGCGGATGACGGCGAGGGTCTGGCCTTTGCGGACGCAGACGCCGTCGAAGATTTCGGAATGGCTGACGACCTCGAAGCGGCTGGGAGGCGCGCTGCTCATTTTGTTGAAGAGCTCGAGGAAGATGGGGATGGCGCCGAGGCCGGAGACGAGGCAGGGCTCCATGGCGACGACGGTGCCGGTGGCGCGGGTGCGGGGATCAATGGTGAGTGTAGTGGTGATGTCGTTGGCGGCTTTGTCCTCGAGCAGGGCGGCTTCGAGCACGGTGCGGATGCGCTTGCTTTTCCAATCCATCGCTTTGATCCTATCGGGTTTGCGCGGTGGCCGGGGAGCGGGAAGGATCGCCGGGTGGCCAAGAGCATCTTACTTCGAGCAGGCTCGAGTGGAGGAGTGATGGGGACGGTGCCGTACCTGATGTCGATGACGTTGGTTCATCAGTTGGCGTACCTGTTACTGCTGGCGCTGCCGATTGCCTGCGCGACGTGGACGGTGACGCACGAAGAGGTGTTTCGGGAGCCGCGCGAGTTCTGCAAGGACCGAAGCCAGAACTGCAAGCCGGTGGTGATGCGGAAGTTTTTCTACCTGTTTACGTGCGAGTACTGCTTCAGCCACTATGTGACGGCATTCTTTTTGCTGGTGACGCAATTTCAGATGCTGTACGAGGGGTGGCGGGGGTACCTGATTGCGTGGTTTGCGTTGGTGTGGGTCGCGAACTTTTATATGAGCCTGTACAACCGGCTGCGGCTGGACATCAAGCACGAGAATGTGGAGATTGCGGTGGAGCAAGCGGTGGTGGAAGAGAAGAAGGCGGTGGTGGGAGGCTAACTCGCGGCGGCGGTCGACCATCTGATTGAAGCGAGGTAGATGCCATGACAGAGAAACTGAAGACGGGCGAGAAAGTACCGGAGCCGCGTGGGTTTGGCGAGCATGCACGCGGGCTGGCAGGGGAGTACGCTCACGAACAAGGATGGGGCCTGAACGAAGCGGAACGGACAGCTATTCCGGAGGAGCGGCAAGCAACGTATGGCGGCACGGAGTATGACTATGGTGCGCGGGATTTTGGGGATGAGCCGACGGATATGACGGGTAGCGAGGGTGGCAAAGCGGAGGGGCTCGAGAAGGATGTGGAGAAGGACTTAGAGAGCGGGACGCAGGGCGGTGGAGCGACGACCGAGACGGATAAAGATTCGAAGCAAGACAGATCGACGAACGAGAAGGAGTAAGCGATGGCAGAGAAGCATGAAGAGCACGCAAGCAGGGCAAGTGAGCAGGCAATGCACGAGAACGATGCGCACACACCCAAGGTGAACAGCCATGATGCGGTTCCGGGAGATGATACTGCGCATGCCCACTCGCACGCGGCACACCTGGGTGAGGCCCATGAGAAGACGAAGGCGGAGGGCAACCAAGCGGGTGGATCGAAGGTTGGAGAGCTACGCGAACCTGCGCAGGAGGTTGGGCGGATTGGAAAGGATCATCGGCGGCAGTGAGGCTTGTTTGCGATTGAAGACGGAAAGGGGCGCCTCGGTAAGGGGCGCCCTTTCGTTTGGATGGTTGATCTGTGAAGGTCACAGTAGATCCCTGCGGGATGTCCGTCAATGAGGGAGCTTAGCTGCCGGAGCGGTTGAGGCCGGCCTGGGAGTCTGGGCGCTGGCTGACGACCTTCTCTTGGCCGACGCTTTCTTCGGTGGCGGAGTGGTTGGTGATGCCCTGGTTGTCGCTGTGGATGATGCGTGAGGTGAGCTGGCCGGTGTGAGCCTCGGTTTCGGGGACGCCCTTGTGCGTGGGGCCCTGCGATTCAGTGTGCGAGAAGGAACCATTGCTGCCGGTCTGAGCGCCGTCGGAATTTTCGTAGGTGGCGGCGTCATTGCCGTGGCCGAGATCCTGGGCGAAGGCGTTGGGCTCGAGGTCGTCTTGCGCGATGTCCTGGTTTTGTTGGGACTCGGTGTGCGGCGTGGTCTGGATGGGGTCGTGCGAGGGCGTGTCGGGTGTGTTTCCTGGCTTCATGCTTGATCTCCTCAAAGGGTGGGACGAGGGTTTGGCGGTGGGTGTTGGCCTGGGGCGAGGATGTGGTTGCGTCGCGTGAAAGCCGGTTGCGTTGACGTGCCTGCAGCTTGCAGCAAAGATGTGGGTTGCTGCCTACTTCGTGTGTCTTGTACGTCGCTCAAAGCGAATGTGGGGGACTTCCCCCGGCAAGCTCAGTGTCAGAACGAAACGTAAGAGAATGGTTGTTGGGAGCGCCAGTCTGCTTCAGGCGGGTGGGAGGGCGCCGAGGGCGGCGCGAGCTTTGTCGAAGAGGGCGCGGGTTTCGGCGGATTGCTTGCGAAGGCCCTCGACGATGTGGGCGGGGGCTTTGGCCATGAAGCCATCGTTCCCGAGCTGGCGATCGGCGGCGGCGAGGCCCTTTTCTAGGCGGGCAAGCTCTTTAGTAAGGCGGCTGCGCTCGGCGGGGACGTCGGCCGGGCTGCTAATGGGCCGCTCGTAAAGGACGGCGACGTCGAAGGTGGAGGAGCTGCGGGCGTTGGCGCCGGAGAGGGGGGCGTCGGCGATCTCGACGGCGGAGACGCGGGCCATGCGGGCGAGCATGTCGGTGTTGCCGAGGGCGAGGGCGAGGACGCGGTTGATGGCGTGGATCTGGATGGGGGCGGTCTCTTTTTCGGGCACGCCAAGCTCTTTGCGGACGCCGCGAATGGTGACGATGAGCTCCTGCAGGGTGGCGATGGCGGCCTCGGCGGCGGGGTCGGAGGGGAGATCGGCGGCCTGCGGGAAGCGGGTGAGGGCGATGGATTTTGCGGGGGTTTCGCCGATGTAGAGGGCGTGCCAGATCTCCTCCGTCAGGAAGGGCATGAAGGGGCTGAGGAGGCGGAGCGAGGTTTCAAAGACGGTGGCGAGGGTGGCGAGCGAGATGGTGGTTTGCTCGTTGCGCTCGTGGATGGGGGATTCGGCTGCGGGGTCGCCGAAGTTCAGGCGGAGTTTGACGAGTTCGAGGTACCAGTCGCAGAGTTCGCCCCAGAAGAACTGGTAGACGGCGTTGGCGGCTTCGTCGAAGCGGTAGGCGGCCAGGGTGCGGTTGACTTCGGCCGAGACGGCGGAGAGACGGGAAAGAATCCAGCGGGATTCGAGCGGGGTGGTGTCGGGGAGGGTTAGAGCGGCTTCGGGGGTTGGGGGGAGAGAAGGGATCTCTCCACTGCGCTGCGCTTCGGTCGAGAGGACGGCTCTTTTTGGAGCCGGCGCGGTGACAGGTTGTTGGGGTGTGGTCGCGGTTGCGGATGCGAGGGGGGAGGTAATTTTGATGATGTAGCCGACGGCTTCAGCGCGGTCAAGCTGGAGGAAGAGGAAGCGGGCGGCGTTCCAGATTTTGTTGGCGAAGGCGCGATTGCCTTCGGTGCGGGCTTCGGAGAAGGCGATATCGGTGCCGGGCGAGGCCATGCTGGCGAGGGTGAAGCGGACGGCATCTGTTCCGAATCTGGTTACGATTTCGATGGGGTCGATGACGTTGCCCTTGGTTTTGGACATCTTCTGGCGGTCGGCGTCGCGGACGAGGGCGTGGATGTAGACCTCGCGGAAGGGGACGGCCTCGGCAAGCGAGCGCGGGGAGCCGTCGGGCATGGGGACGTCGAGCATGAAGTGGGTGCCGAGCATGATCATGCGGGCGACCCAGAAGAAGAGGATGTCGGAGCCGGTGGTGAGGAGGGACGTGGGGTAGAAGGCGGCGAGGTCTGGGGTGAGGGGGTAGGTCGCTTCGCTCCGTGGCGAAAGGCGAACAGCAGGTTGCTCGACTGCGTGCGTTGCGCTTCGCTCGGAAAGACACTCTGAAAGAGAGGATTCGAAAGAACGAAGGGAGCTGGAGGTTTCGGGACCAGGAGCCGAGGTGGGGGTGCCGGGCCAGCCAAAGACGGAGAAGGGAAGGAGGCCGGAGGAGAACCAGGTGTCAAGGACGTCGGTCTCCTGGCGGATGTCGGTGATGCCGCAGCCGGAGCAGGCGGGCGCGGTATCGCGGGTGACGGTGATTTTATCGCAGGCGTCGCAGAACCAGGCGGGGATGCGATGGCCCCACCAGAGCTGGCGGGAGATGCACCAATCGTGGATGTTGCGCATCCACTCGTCGAAGGTGCGCTTGTAGAGGTCGGGGGTGAAGCGGATGTGGCCATTGTCGACGGCTTGAATGGCTCTGTCGGCGAGGGGCTGGATGTTAAGGAACCATTGCTTGGAGAGGCGCGGCTCGATAACGACGCCGGAGCGTTGGCTGGTGGCGATAGCGAGGGTGTGGTCTTTGACGTCGACGAGGAGGCCGAGGGCGTCGAGGTCTTTGACGATCTGCTCGCGGGCGGTGAAGCGATCGAGGCCGTGGTAGACCCGAATGCTTTCGGCGGCGCGTTCTCCTGCTCCGACTTGCCCATCCTGGATGCTGATGTGGGCGGTCTCGTCCATGATGGTGAAGTGCGGGAGCGAGTGGCGCTCGCCGATGGCGAAGTCGTTGGGATCGTGCGCGGGTGTTACTTTGACCGCGCCGGTGCCGAACTCGGGGCGGGCCCACTCGTCGGCGAGGATGGGGATCTGGCGGTCTGTAAGTGGAAGGGTTACATACTTGCCAACGAGCTTTGTGTAGCGCTCGTCGGAGGGATTGACGACGACAGCGGTGTCGCCGAGCAGGGTTTCGGGGCGGGTGGTGGCGATGGTGATGGAGTTGGTGCCGTCGGGAAGAGGGCCGTCGGCGAGCGGGTAGCGGAGGTAGTAGAGCTTGCCGAGGCGATCTTCGTGGTTGACCTCGAGATTGGAGACGGCGGTGCGTTGGCCGGGGTCCCAGTTGACGATGCGTTCGCCGCGGTAGATGAGACCCTGCTCGAAGAGGCGGACGAAGGCTTCGCGAACGGCGACGGAGAGGCGGTCGTCCATGGTGAAGTATTCGCGGGACCAATCGACGGAGGCGCCGAGGCGCTTCATCTGGTCGAGGATGGCGTTGCCATAGGTGGTCTTCCACTGCCAGACACGGTCAGTGAAGATGTCACGGCCGACGGCTTCGCGGGAGGTGCCTTCGGCGAGGAGTTGGCGCTCGACCATGAGCTGGGTGGCGATGCCGGCGTGGTCGGTGCCGGGAACCCAAAGCGAGATCTCGCCGCGCATGCGATGCCAGCGGGCGAGGATGTCCATCTCGGTCTGGTTGAGCATGTGGCCCATGTGGAGGCGGCCGGTGACGTTGGGGGGCGGGAGGAGCTGGGTGAACTTCCGGGCGGTGGCCTGCGTACCGGTTGGGGTGGGGACATCGAAGAGCTTTTCGGCGACCCAGAACTGGGCCCATCGATCTTCAATTTCGGCAGGTTCGTAGGCTTTGGGCAGGTCTCGGCTCATGAGGTTTAAGCGTAGCATTCGGAGCATTGCGGCTACCTACAAGGATCGAGGAACGTCAAGCTGAGAAGGCGTGTCCTGGGCCAAGGGCGCAATCACAAGGAGGAGGCTAGGGATGCAGGCAGGTGTGGTGAAGAGGATGGGATGGTCGCTGGCAGCGCTGCTGGCAGTGGTGTGTCTGGCCACGCCGATGAAGGCGTTTGCGCGACACGGTGGTGATGGAGAAGATCGCCTCGGAATTTTCTCATCGATTACGGTATCGGAGGACCATCCGGCGGCTGATGTGGTGTGCCTGTTCTGCGCGGTCCAGATTAACGGGGATGTCCATGGCGATGTGGCGGTTCTGTTTGGGTCGGTCACGGTAACCGAGGGACGAACCATCTCCGGAGACGTGGCGATGCTGTTTTCTTCGCTGGTGGTGGGCGAAGGCTCGCGCATCAACGGAGATCTGGCGACGGCGCTGAGCTCGGCGAGCGTTGCGGAGGGCGCGCATGTGGGCGGGGATCGGGCGGTACTGTCGAGTGGGCTGGGGCTGGCGGTGATTCTGGCGCCGCTGCTGATTGCGATTGGCGTGGTGTGGCTGCTGGTGTGGGTAGTGCGGCGGGTGATCGTCTGAACTGTGACGAGCAGGGAACCTGAGGGGGGCGGCTCGCGTACTGAGAGGATATCCGGCCCGTGATGCTGAGGCGCGACGGATCGGGAGAGATGCTTGCGAATAATGCTTCGAACCTTGCATGCGGGTGCTGTGCTGATGCTGCTGGGAGGCACGCTCTTGGCCCACGCCCAGGCAGGTGATGCGGGTGGGGGGCCGGCACTGGTGCCTGCGGCGGTCGATCGCGGGTACTTCAATCAGGACCTGTTTGTGCCGAAGGGACAGGTGATTCATAACGCGACGTGCGTCTTCTGCTCGGTGCAGGTGGAAGGCGATGTGACGGGCCGGGTGCTGGTGCTGTTCGGCAGCCTGAGTGTGACGGGCGAGATCAAAGGCGGGGCGACGGTGGTGGGCGGCAATGCTGTGTTTGATGGGCAGGCGCGGGTGATGCGGTCGACTCTGGTGCTGTTTGGGAACCTAGTGTACGAGACGGAAGAGGTGCTGACGGGAAGCGCGTACGTGCTAGGCGGGCACTCATCGAGCTATGGGTTACGACGAGGTCTGCGGCGACGGCTGGCGATGGGCCCCCAGCTGGTTTCGACCCTGGCGCTGCTGGGATTTCTGCTGGTGTTTCTGGTGGCGTACGGGGTGCGACGGCGGAGGGATTTCGCTTGAGGTGAAGGAAGCGAGAGACACGAATGCCGCCCGTTGCGGCGGCATTCGTGTGGTTGAGACCGTGGGACGCCGTTAGAAGGGATTGATCTTGTCGATGCCCTTCTTCTTCTTGTGCTTGCTGGAACTCTCGTCGCCTTTATCGAAGCCGGGCGACCTAGTCTTTTTACCGTTGTCGTTGGCGGCCTGGGCGCCGGACTGCGCGGCGCCGGGCTGAATGTCGTTGACCTGCTCTGGGGCGCCGGCGGCTTTTTCGGCGGGAGGAAGAGCGGTGGTGTCGGTGGGACCGACGGCGTGCAGGCCGTTGGCGTCGGCGGCTGGGGCGGTGGAACCGTTGATGCCCGGAGTAAGGATCTCAGCGCCGACCGAGGCTCCGGGAGTGCCAGTGGCGGCCGGGGTGGAGGTGGTCACGCTGGTGTCTGACGGGGTGGAGGAGCCATCAGAGTTGGGAACATCCTGGAAGGCGAGCGGGGCAGACGCAGCTCCGGGAGCAGGGGCCGCGACGTCGGTTGACCCGTTGGCCGGGGTGGCCGTTTTTGCCGTGGAAGGTGTGCTGCCGGGGTGCATGGCTTCGTTGAAGTCGTTGACGATCTGGCGGGTGACGTCAGGAGCGAGGGTGGGCCGGGGGTCAACCAGCGGCGGATCGCCGAGGCGGGCGGCCGAGACCACGTCTGGCTGATGGAAGACGAGCAGACGAGCGCGATCCTGCAGGCGGTACTGCGAGCGGCTATTTTCAAGGGCCTGGCTGCCCTGCGCCTGATCGACGGAGGGGTTGGGGATGGGAACGTTCATGGCGGCGAGGCGGTCGCGGGCGTCTTCGACGTGCTGCGAGGCGGAATGATCGAGGATGACCTGGCGATAGGCACCGGCGGCCTTTCCGTCGTAGGAGGTGAGCAGGCGTGCCTTGCCGGCTTCGGGCAGATTCTGTGCGCGAATGTACGCGGATTGCGCGGCGTAGGCGTCGCCGAGACCGATCAGGACATCATCCATGTGGCTGTAGAGCGGATAGGTGTCGATGACGGTCTGATAGCGGGCGATGGTGGCGGGCCAGTTGCCGTGGCTGGCGTAGTAGTCGCCGATGTTTGCTTCGCGAGTGGCAAGAGCTTCCTGAACTTCACGAAGGCGCTGCCGGGCCTGTGGACCGAGCTTTGAGTCCGGGTAGTCGGTGAGCATGCGGCGGTACTCTTCTTCGGCGTGAACGGCTTTCGCGTGGTCGCGATCGGGCTTATCCATCTGGCGGAAGTAGATGTCCCCGATGCGCATCTGGGCTTCGGCGGCTTCGGGCGAGTTTGGGAAGAAGACGCGGAAGTCGGAGTACTCGGCCTCGGCCTGGGTGAGGGCGGCGGTCCCGCCTTCCTTGTACCAGGAATCGGCGATGGCGAGCTTGGCGCGCATCTGGTATTGCGAGTCAGGATAGGTGTTGAGCAAGGTTTGGAGATCGAGGCGGGCGACGTCGAAGTGGCCCTTTTTAGTGGCAATCAGGGCCTTGTCGTAGAGCTGGCGATCGGGGAGTTTTGAGTCTTGACCGGCGAGCGGATCGAGCTTCTTTTCCTTGATCGCAGCTCGCTTGGTGTCTTTGGATAGGATGACCTTGTCGGCCTTCTTCTCTTCGCGGGTGAGCTTGCCCTTGATGCGCTTGGTGTTGTTCTGCGGCACGTTGGCCAGAGAGGGATCGGCCTGCGGCGAGCCGAGCGGGGCGGAATCAGCCGAAGACTGGGCACCGGCGGCCTGCGCAGGCGTGGCGTTTGGCTGGCCGGAGGGCGAAGGTGCCGTGGAGGGCGCAGCTTCCTGCGCCTGCGTCATGGTGACGGGCGCTAGAAGCATGGCGACAGCAAGGCCGGCGGCGAGATTGGCACGAAGACTTGGGAAGAAGGAACGTTCGATCATCGTTTGCGGTAGACCCCAGATTCACCCACGAGAACGATCGCGGGACTGCACTTATTCTAGACCTCCTGCCTGAAGTTTGCCCGGGTAGCGGGGTTCAGGAGGAGATGTCGACAGCTTCGTCAACCGCCGTAGCGGCGGCGCGAGCGGCGACGAGAAACTCGCGGGCGTTGGTCTCGGCATCCTGCCCGGCGGAGAAGATGGCCGAGCCGGCGACGAGCATGTCCGCACCGGCTTGGACGACGGAGGCGACCGTATCGTGAGCGATGCCGCCGTCGACCTCGATGCGGAAGTTGAGGCCCATTTCGCGGCGGAGTTCGGCGAGGTGATCGATTTTATCGAGGGCGAGGGGGAGAAACTTCTGGCCGCCGAAGCCGGGGTTGACGCTCATAACAAGGACGTGGTGGACCATGGGCAGGACCTCGACGAGAGTCTCGACGGGGGTGGCCGGGTTGATGACGACGGCGGGCTGCACCCCGTGGTCCGCAATGAGCTGGAGGGTGCGATGGAGGTGGCGGCAGGCTTCCTGATGGACGCCGATCATGTCGGCGCCGGCGGCGGCGAAGTCGGGGATGAAGATGTCGGGGTTCTCGATCATCAGATGGCAGTCGAGCTGCAGCCTGGTGACGGGGCGGATGGCTTTGACGACGGGCGGCCCGAAGCTGATGTTGGGGACGAAGTGGCCGTCCATGACATCGATGTGGATGATGGTGCCGCCGCCGCGCTCGGCTGCGGCGATTTGATCGGCGAGATGCGCGAAATCCGCGGCGAGGATGGAAAAGGCCAGTTCAATCACGATGAGGCCAGTTTATCAGCGGAGGTGGCGGCTTCGGCGGGGCTCGAGGATGGCTGCTTGCGGGAACGGCGGGTGCGAAAAGTGGAAGCGGCGGCATCAGGGTTGAGGGACGGGAGCGTGGTCTTATCGAGGACCGGGACGCTTCGCTCGACGCCTTCGCGGCCGGCGTGGATGAGGCGGGTCCTGGTGGCTTTGGCGGCGTCGCGGTCGGTCTCCTGCATGGGTTTGGGGTCGCCGAGAACTGCGCGAGCGGCGCCGCGAAGGATGCGGCGGAGAGGCCAGGTGCCGTCGGGGTTGGGGAGGAAAAGCTCGCCTTTGCGCTGCTTTTCGGGGCGGAAGTACCAGCGACGGAGGAGAGCGAGGTGATCGGAGAGGAGAGCCAGGTCGGGGGCGGCTTCGGGGTTGGAACGCGCGGCGAGGGAGGCGATGGTTTGGGCGGCTCGATCTTCGGGGGAGAGGGTGGTATCGGAAACTTCAGGCGGAGAGGCGGTGCCGGGCTCAGGTGTGAGGGGAACGGCCTGGAGCATGAGCGGCTGGGCGAAGAGGCTGGAACCGACGGAGGTCTGCTCTTTGACGGCGCGGACGCCGAGGGCGGAGAGGCGATCCGGGCCAAGGAGCGAGCCGCGGTCGAGGAGGAAGACGACGGCGGCGTCGTCGGGACGGTCGGAGGGAGGAGCAGCGGGCTGGAGGATGACGGCGCGGAGGTCGGGAATGGGACGGACGAGTGCGTCGGCGAGCGCGGCGGCGGCTTTGACCTTGTCATGCTGTTTGTGGAGGGCGGCGGCGTGCTCGAAGTCCATGTTATCTGAGGCGGCGTCGCGATCGCGGGTGACGGTGGCGAGGAGGGATTCTCCGTGGGTGTGGAAGAAGGCTTCGACAGCCGCGGCCTCGGCGGCGTACTCGGCGGCGGTGCAGGACGTGTTGCAGGGGGCGAGGCACATCTTCATCTCGCCGTAAGCGCAGCCGGGGTGGTCGGGATGGACGTGGAGATCTTCGTAGCAGCGGCGGAGTTTGAAGAGGTCCAGGGCGGCGTCGCAGTATCGCTCGGCTGCGGCGCGGGAGGGGAAGGGGCCGTACGTTTGGGCTAGATTCTTTGCGGAGAGGCGGTTGGTGACATAGGCGCGGGGGTGGGCGTTTTCGATGGCGAAGCGGAGGAAGAAGGGAGTGCGGAGTTTGAGTCGATGGCGGGCGACGGGCAAGCCGAAAAGCGCGGCGGTGGCGTGATAGAGGGTAAGGAGCGATTCGAACTCGGAGCCGGTAACGCACCACTCGATGCGGGCGACGCGGTCGCGGAGGTTGAGGCGTTTGGAGGGCAATGGAGAGCCGTCGGGCGCTAAGGCCTGCTCGCGGGGTGGGGGTGGGGTGAGGAGGCGCTGGGCGCGACGGCGGAGGTTGGCGGTGCGAGTGAGGAAGGGCTGGGTGGGCTCGCCGGTAGGGGTGGCGTGGCCGAAGAGGGCGAGGATGCCGTCGGCCTCGGGGAGCTGGCGGAGGAGATCCGGGGCCTGGGTGGGGTCGAAGGCCAGGTGGTGATCGAAGTGGAAGGGGGTGGCCACTAGGGAGATTGTAGAGCGGCGCGGCTTTCTACCTGCAGTCTCACTAGCGAAAGCAGAGTTCATGCCCAACATATCGACGGATGGAGCGAAAAGTTATAGAGTCGGTCGCTCGGAGCGGATTATTCTAAGGACGTCCGTTAGGGTGCCACCATAGGGAGCCAACCACTGTGGAACCGAATCTGCTTGGAAGCTAAGCCACTTCGTGTCTTTACCTTCTTCCCCCCCATGCTGCGGAATTGCGTGCTCCCAAGCAACTGCTTTGGGGATGAACCAGGCATGAACGTCGCTGGGAGATACACCTAAACAAAAAACATAAGTATAGTCCTGATTGCGCAATTGTTGGAATACATATTGTCCCCCCTCCCAGTGCGTCGAGAATTTGATTTCAATGTTCACTCCATCGACGATCCGATCACAGTCTGAATGGGACGAGCGAGTCACTGAAAACCCGTTTGCACTTAACCATTCGGCAACGATCTTCTCACTACAGCCCCTCTAGTTCTGGATGGTAGAGTGAGTATCCATTCAAAGGGACTACCTATCCACGGCTGAAGCCGCTCAGCATACTCGGCACTCAGTTTGGTTGTGACCTCAATAAATTGTTTGAGGTGGTCGTCGCTTACAACAATGCCAATTGGCATTTCGAAGACTCCTCGATTTCCAGACCCGTTATCTTTGGGCGCGCAAAAGCAAGACGATCTGCCATTACACGTATAGCATCAGGGCTGTTATCCATAAGAACGAAGTTACGTTGCGCATGCGCCGCTGCCACTCCTGTGGTTCCACTTCCAGCAAAAAAGTCGAGAACAGTGTCACCTGGGCGAGAATGCACTTGAACAATGCGATTGAGCAATTTGATAGGTTTCTGGGTAGGATATCCAGTCTTCTCCTTGCTGTTTGTAGGAACGATAGTCATCCACCAAACATCCGTAGGCACCTTGCCGCGAGCTGCCTTGTCTGACCCTACAAGATCTGGAGCCATATACGGGATGCGATCGATTGCGTCGTAGTTGAAGATGTAGTTACCTGGATCTTTTGCATACCAAAGTATATTGTCGTGCTTCGCTGGCCAGCGGTTCTTTGGTTTACCGCCGTAGTCATAGGACCAGATAAGTTCGTTTGTGAAAGAAGCTCTCCCGAAAATCTGATCAAGCAACACCTTCACATAGTGAACCTCTCGATAGTCGATGTGTAAGAAGAGCGATCCATCAGCGCTAAGGACGCGGTAAGCCTCAATGAGACGTGGCGTCATAAACGCCACAAAATCATCAAATTGATCTGCGTACTGCGGAGAAGTGAGGTGAACAACAGAATATTTCGCCCCTGCAAAACCCCCACGAATGCCGTTTTCATCCCGGGTGACGGTAATGCGCTCCCGCTTTTGTATCTTCTGCGTATTGAAAGGTGGATCAATATAGATGAGCCGACAAGATCCGCTTGGCATCGTCTTTAGAAGATTAAGATTGTCGCCAAAGAAAATCTCACCTTGTGTTCCGAAGGATGAAGCGCTGGCTACCATGGTCAGAGTCTAACTCTGAACTCTACGGCGAGCCTATCTCACGCGCCGGCGATCATCATGCCGTCGATGCGGATGGTGGGGGCGGCGGCGGCGGAGCGGAAGACGAGGTCGTTGCCGACGGCGGTGATGTTTTTGTACATGTCTTTGAGGTTGCCGGCGATGGTGATCTCTTCGACGGGGAAGGTGAGCTCGCCGTTTTCGATCCAGACGCCGGCGGCTCCCTGGGAGTAATCGCCGGTGACGAGGTTGATGCCGAAGCCCATGGTTTCGGTGACGTAGAGGCCGGCGGGGATCGCGGCGAAGATCCCCTCGGGAGAGAGGGTGCCGGGCTCGAGGAAGAAGTTGTGGGCGCCGGTGCCGGGGTTGCCGGCAAGGCCGCGAGAGGCGCTGCCAGTCGAGGGGACGCCGAGTTTGCGGCCGGTATAGGAGTTGGTGATGTAGGTTTTGAGGATGCCGCGATCGACGAGGACGGTGCGGCGGGTGGGCAGGCCTTCGCCGTCGAAGGGCGTGGTGCCGAAGCCGCCGACGCGGAGGCCGTGATCGTTGAGGACGATAGTGCCGTCGTCGATGAGAGTGACGTTTTCGCCGGCGATGCGCTCGCCGAGCATGCCGTTGAGAAAGCTGGCGTTGCGGTAGATGGCGTCGCCGTCGGCGGCCGAGAAGATGGATCCCATGATGGAGCGGGCGATCTCTGGCGAGAAGACGACGGGGGCCTGCTGGGTTTTGACGCGGCGGGCGCCGAGGCGCGCGAGGGTGCGTTTGGCGGCGATGCGGCCGATCTCTTCCGGGTCTTCGAGGGCGCGGGTGCTGCGGGAGCTTGAGTACCAGTAGTTGCGCTGCATGGCGCCGCCGGCTTCCTGGGCGATGGGAGAGCACGAGAAGCCGCAGTAGGACTTCGAATAGGAGCCGCGGAAGCCGCGCGAATTGACCAGAACCTTGTGCGAGGTGGCGGTGTCAAAGTCGCCGCCGGCGGAGTTTTGGATGCGGGTGTCGACAGCGAGGGCGGCGGCCTCGCAGCGGCGGGCGATCTCGATGCGCTCAGCGGGCGGGAGGTGGTGGACGTCGTCGAAGTAGAGAGCGAGGTCGGTGCCGTCGGCGGGGGTGTACTCCCCGAACTCGCTGGCGTCGGGGAGGCCGGCGAAGGGGTCTTCGCCGGTGATGCTGGCGAGGTCGAGCGCGGTTTGGACGAGGCGATCGAGCGAATCGGCGGAGAAGTCGGACGAGGAGACGCTGGCGACGCGCTGACCACGAAAGACGCGCAGGCCGAGGGCTCGGGAGCCAGACTCTTTCAGGGTCTCGACTTCGCCGAGGCGGACGAGCGCGGAGAACTCTTCGCCCTCGTAGACCACGGCCTCGGCGTCGGTGGCGCCGGCGCGGAGGGCTTTGGCGAGGACGGTTTCGGCAAGGGTGTGAGCTTGTTGAAGGGCGGTTGCGACGAGAGGGGAATCAGTCTGCATTACGAACGATTCTATGGTGTTCAGACGAAGATTGCCTGAACACCAGACAGATGTACGATCAACGCCCTGCGAGGCGACCATCCGTAAGATCCAGTGTGCGGGTCATTGCCGCGGGGAGGGGCTACCTGTCGAGAACTAAGCCCTCGAGGTAAAACTCGAGAGCTTCCAAAAATATTGATACGCATTCTTCGAAAGAGTGGTCGGGGCACGCGCAGCCTGATGGTCAGAGGCGCACCTAGTGGACCGGGGCGGAGGACATGCGGGGTTCGCGGCCGTCGGTAGCTTTGAGGAAGTGGAGGCCGGCGATGCAGTGCTCGGAATCAGTTTTGAGTTTGTGTTCGATGTGGAGGGCGGGACCTTCAGGCGAGCGGCGTTTAACGACTTTGACGGCGCCGCCGCAGTTTTTGCAGCGGAACTCGGTGTCGTTGTCTTCGATTGCCTCGGCAATGGTCTTAACTTTCCAGAACGGCTCGTAGCCTCCGCCTGTGCGAATTCTGCGACGTTTGACCTCGCAATCGAGGAACATTTCGCGTTCAGTAGCCATGGGCGTGTCTCCTAACCTCGGTTGCCGTGCGTGGGCGAAGCTTTTCGGTGTGGTGCGCGCGATGGTAACTGCGTTGGTGTGGGCGGTAGGTTTAGTTTACAGGATGGGCGGAGGGACGAGGATCGCGGCCATCGGTTGCCTGCTGGAAGTACATGCCGGCCGCGCAGTACTCGGAGTCGGCGCGATGGAGGTGTTCGACGTGCGAGGAGGGGCCGTTCGGAACGCGCTTGCGATGGAGTTTGACGGCGCCGCCGCAGCTTTTGCAGCGGAACTCGGTGTCGGCGTCGGTGAGGGCCTCGTCGACGGATTTCACCTTCCAAAATGGCTCGTAGCCCCCACCGGAGGCGACACGTCGTCGTTTGACCTCGCATTCGTACATCTTTTCCCTTGCCGCAGGTGCTTTCGCTTTTGCTGTCGTCATTATCGTCCCGTTCCTCCGACCGTCATGCGGTCGAGCTTGATGGTCGGCATGCCGACGCCGACGGGTACGGACTGGCCGGCCTTGCCGCAGGTGCCGATGCCTTCGTCGAGCGCGAGGTCGTTGCCGACCATGCTCACGTATTTAAGAGCCTCGGGGCCGTTGCCGACGAGGGTGGCGCCCTTGACCGGGCGGGTGACGACCCCGTCTTCGATGAGGTAGGCCTCGGAGGCCGAGAAGACGAACTTGCCACTGGTGATATCGACCTGGCCACCGCCGAAGTTGACGGCGTAGAGGCCGCGCCGGACGCTCTTGATGATGTCTTCAGGCATGTCGTCCCCGTTGAGCATGTAGGTGTTGGTCATGCGCGGCATGGTGATGGCCTGATAGCTTTCGCGGCGGCCGCTGCCGGTGGATTGAGTGCCCATGAGGCGGGCGGAGAGCTTGTCGGTGAGATAGCCCTTCAGGATGCCGTTCTCGATGAGGACGTTCTCCTGGGTGGGGGTGCCTTCGTCGTCGACGTTGAGCGAGCCTCGGCGGTTGGGCATCGTTCCGTTGTCGACGACGGTGACCTTGGGGCTAGCGACCTGCTGACCGATAAGGCCGGTGAAGGCAGAGGTCTTCTTACGGTTGAAATCGGCTTCAAGGCCGTGGCCTACGGCTTCGTGGAGAAGAACGCCGGGCCAGCCGGGACCGAGGACGACTTCCATCTCGCCGGCGGGAGCGTCGATAGCCCCGAGCTGCAGCATGGCGGTGCGGGCGGCCTCGCGGGCGTAGTGCTCCGGGCTCTTGTCGCCTTCAAAGAAGTCGAGGGCGATACGGCCGCCGCCGCCGGAGGTGCCGCGAGCGAGATTGGTGCCTTCCTGGGCGATGACGAAGACATTGAGACGGGCTAGTGGCTGGGTATCAGACGCAAAGGTGCCGTCGGACGCGGCAACGAGGATGCGGCGGAGCTCGTCATTGAAGCCGGCGCGGACCTGGGTGATGCGGGAGTCGTAGGCGCGGGCGGCGCGATCGGCGCGCTGGATGAGCTTGAGCTTCTCGGAGATTTCGGCATCGGCGGTGGCACCGGCGACGGGGTAGAGCGCCGAGCCCTCGGTGTGCATGAAGCCCTGAGCGAGCTCTTTGGCGGGGCCGGAGGCAATGAGGGCGGCAGTGCGGGCCGCCTTGAGGAGTTTCTCCGAGGAGAGGTCGTCGGTATAGGCGAAGCCGGTGCGCTCGCCGGCCAGAACGCGGATGCCGCAGCCGACGCTGATGCCCTGGCTGGCAGTCTTGACGATGCCTTCGTCGACGCCGAGCGAGGTGGAGGTGACAGATTCGAAGTAGAGGTCGGCGTAGTCGCCGCCAGCGGAGAGGGCTTCGCCGAGGCATTGCTCCATGAGGCGTTCAGAGACGCCGAGTTTTTCGATGAAGTACCGCTTGTGATCTGGCTGTTGCATCGGGGCCGAGCCGGAAACTGTCATTCTTTGATGATAGAAGATCGCGCGGGGTAGAGCCAGCAGGGATTACTGGCGCGCAGCCCCAGTGCGTGAGGAAGGCTAATCCGAGCCGGCGGGGTTGGTGGCGGCAGCGCCGGGCTCGCGGATGAGCTCGTCAACGTCGTCAAGCTTTTCATTAAGCAGGCTGAGCTTGCGGGAGAGTGCCTGAATTTCGGCCTCGGCGCGTCGGTTGACGGCGTAGTCGAGTTCGCCGCGGACGCGATCCTTTTGATCCTGCCGGTTCTGGCTCATCATGATGACGGGCGCCTGGATGGCGGCGAGCATGGAAAGAAAGAGGTTGAGAAGGATGAAGGGGTAGGGATCCCAGGCGCGGCCGCGCAGGATGACGTTGGTGGTGGTGTAGATGGCGAGGATGACGCCGAAGGTCGTGATGAAGGTCCAGGAGCCGCCAAAACGGGCAACGCCGTCGGCGAGGCGTTCGCCGCGGGTCTCTTTCTCTTCGATCAGTTCATTGGCGTTGCGGCTGGCGCGGAGACGGACGAGCTGGTGCGAGGCATGGAGCTGGCGGCCGAGCACGGTGAGCATGTCCATGCCGGCCAGGGGCTTGCGATTGAGCAGGACGACGATATCGTCGCGGGAGACCTCGATGCAATCGGTTTCGCGAAGAGCAATGGCGGTGGTCTGATGGGGGGTGCGTTCGAGCATGGACGCGAGACCGCAGATCTCACCGGACAGAGAGGTTTCGACGACGACCTCCTGCGAGTCGTCGTCGATGACCGACACCTCGATCGCGCCGGAGCGGATGACATAGGCGTTCTTGCCGGGGTCGCCGATACGCCAGATACGTTGTCGGGCGGCGAAGCTGCGCAGATCCACCTGCGCGGCCAGAACGGTGAGTTCTTCATCATCAAGCAGAGCAAAGAGTGGAACGTCTCGGAGAACTTCTTGACTGCAGGCCATGGTGTTCCTTGCGCTATGAAATGGGGGCCGCGAACACAGACCTGACGATTTCTATCATTCCAGAGTTCCGGCAGGCGAGCATGACCGGTCTGTGAGACGGGAATGGCGGTCTGGGTTCCGCGATAGCGGGTTCGCGCAAGGCTAGCGGCCGCGCGACGGATCGGCTGATGGCGAGAGGTTCAGGTCGAGGAAGAGAGCGGGGAGCGCCGGAACCGTGCAGTTGCCGTGGGCGTTGTAGGTGCGGGCGCAGGTGCGGGTGATCTCCGGTCGGCGGGGGCTCTGCGCGTACTGCCAGACGAGGGCGTCGGGCGTTCCGTTCGCGGAGAATGGCGGTGGGATGAGGGTGCAGCCAGTGGAGGGGCCGCAGGAATCCTGCGCGACCCAGAGGGCAACGGGATGCAGGTGCTGGGTGCGGACGCGGGTGGAGATATCTGTGGCGGTGGTGATGGTTTCGCCGGGACCTGGGCCGTCCGTAACGGGCTGGCCGCTCGTGTAAACACCGGGCCGGAAGCTGGTGGCGGCGACGGCTTCCGTCCAGGCGAGGAGATACGCGGCTTGTTCGGGAAGCAAGCGGCCACCCTCTTCCTGATCGAGGAAGAGAAGCGTGCCTGGAGGGAAGTGCTCTCGTTGGGCGGCGGTGATGGCGTGGGCTGCGTCGGCGCGGCCGAGGATCTCCGGGCTGACGCCTGCGTGTTTGATTTGGGCGTCGAGGCGACCGTTCCAGAGCACAAGGAAGCCGAAGCCAGCCTGGACGAGGATGGCGCGATGGCCGGCCCAGGAGTTGCTGTGGGCGCCCGGTGGCGTGTTGAGCCAATAGCCGACAAAGCTGAAGTGCTGTCGAAGCGCGGGCAGCGCGGCCTCACCGGGGAAGGTGTTGCGATCGAAGCCAAGGTATCGACCGGTGGCTGAGGTTTGGGCGTGGCACGTCACGGCGGCAGCGGGAAGGCTGAGGGCGGCCAAGAGAAGAGCAGCTGTGCGACGGGAAGACGCGACGATCGCCATGCGAGGTTTGGATGCTGCTGCGGAGGTAGCGCCGGAAGCAGGACCCATAAGGCGGTGTGCTACCTTCGGCTCAACGGAGGTGCTAGCGCCCATGTCGTCGAACGCTGTGAGACAGATGCCTGCGGAGGTGGATCCGCACTATCCCATTGGACGATTTCAGGCGTTGGCGGAGATCTCGTCGGACGATCGGTTGCTGGCGATTGTGACCTTGGCAGAGTTACCAAGTGAACTACGCAACGTGGTGCGTGGCTTTGATGGAGCGCAGCTCGATGCGCCGTATCGCGAGGGCGGATGGACGGTGCGGCAGGTGGTGCACCACCTCGCGGACTCGCACATGAATGCGTTTATCCGCGTGAAGCTGGCGTTGACGGAGGAATGGCCGACCATCAAGCCGTATGACGAGGCTGCGTGGGCTCGGTTGCACGATGCGGCGGGGCCGATCGAGTGGTCGCTCGAGTTGATTGAGAGTCTTCATGCGCGGTGGGTGATGCTGTTGCAGTCACTCCAGGGACCGCAGTGGGAGCGGGGTTTCGTGCATCCGGAGCGCGGCAGGCAAAGTGTGGAAGCGGCGACGCTGCTGTACGCGTGGCACTCCCGGCACCATGTGGCTCATATTCAATACCTGCGGCAACGGGAGGAAAGGTGATGGAAATCGCGACACCACGACTGGCGAAGACGGATGCCGAGCTGCTTCGCTGTTTTCCCGTCATGCTGGAGTTGCGGCCGACGCTTCGAGAAGAGGAGTTTGTCGCGGCCATTCGCGGGCAGGAGAGCGAAGGATACCGGCTGGCGATGCTGGAAGACGCCGGTGGTGTGACGACTGTCGGCGGATTCCGCGTGCAGCGCATGCTGATGACGGGCAAGACAATGTATGTGGACGATCTGGTAACGGCGGCTGCGGCGCGATCGCGTGGCCATGGCAAGGCGATGCTGCACTGGCTGATGGAGATAGCGCGGAGAGAGGACTGTGATTCCTTCAGCCTGGACTCCGGCACGCAGAGGCAGGAGGCGCACGCGTTTTATCTGCGGGAACGGATGCGCATTACCAGCTTCCATTTCTGCTGCAAGCTGTAGATCGCAGCGGCGTCTGGCGAGAGTGCGCGACGCGGAAGTGCTATGCCAACACGGCGGAGGCCCTGCTAGGGTGTGGCCATGGCTGTCCGATCCGCAGAGGGAGAGACGCAGGTCGCTCGAGAGATCAAGGAAGCGGTGGAATGTTTTCTGGCCGAGTTTCCACAGAGCGTGCTGCTCGAAGGCGGCGAGGTGCTGTTTGATTTCGGAGAAGCGAAGCATACGGTGGAGTGTTCGCAGGGCAAGGTGGTGCTGCATGTTTGGTCTGACCGGCGCAACCAGGTGCGGCGGATCGTGTTTGCGGCGCGGCGGCCCGGTGTTCTCCGGCTGAAGGCGCAGCGATTTGGACAAAAGGAGCCGCAGTCGCTTGAGATTGTGAACGAGCACGGGCGGCGACCGGCGGCGACACGGAACGATGCTCGGGAGGGCTACCGTCGGCTTCTTGAGCGGGTGCTGACGCGGCAGTTTCCAGAGAGTCCGGCAAGGGATCTGCGGGCCACGGTGGATCTGGAGCATTCGTTTGGACCAGCGTATGTGCGTGGGCTGCAGGTGCAGGGACAACGTGCATGGGCCGTGATCGGTGTTAGCGCGACGGAGTCCCTGGCGACGATCGACGGCATTCTGACGATTGGAATTTTGTGGCTGGCTCGTTGCCGGGAACGAGCCGGGGGAAGGCGGGTTGTGGAGGGGCTGCGGCTGGTGCTTCCACAGGGCTCGGCGGCGACGACGCTGGCACGGATGGCATGGCTTGATCGGCGCATCGCGCTGTATGAGCTGTATGAACTGGATGAGAGGGCAGAAACGCTTTGCGCGAAGGACGAACGCGACCGCGGCAACGTGGCGACGCGGCTGGTGCGCGCGCCGAACGAGACAGCGGCGGCGGAACCGGGGGGCCGCTTTGCCCACGCGATTCCGCGTGTGCTGGCGTTGCTGCCGGATCGATCGCAGACGCAGGTTGAGATGCTTTCGGCGGCGCACAGCAGGGAACGTCTGTTGCCGACGCCTGGCGATGGGTTTGAGATGCGTCTGCGATCAAGCGCGGAACTGGCGTTTCTGCGGCACGGGCTGGAGTTTGCCCGAATTCGCGCGGGGTTCCAGGGAGAGAGCTTTAATCGCGAGCTGGAAGTTTCGATTGGCGCCGGGCCGGAGGAGACCGTTCTCACCGAGGAAAACGCCGATGCGATGCGCGCCATGGTGCATGAGCTCTTCACTCGGAGATCTGTAACCGCGGAGGTTCGCGGCAGATCGTCGCACGAGGTGAGCGACAGCTCTGACCCATTGTTTCGCCTGCAGCCGGAGCGATGGCTGGAGAGTCTGCTGCGATCGGATGTGACAGCGCTCGATGCGCAGATGCAGCGCTCGCCTGTCTATGTGCAGGTGCCGGCGATTGCGGGTGCCAGTGATCGCGGAATGCTGGATCTGCTGGCAGTGACGACGGAAGGAAGGCTCGCGGTGATTGAGGTGAAGGCCGAGGAGGATCTGCACTTCGCCATGCAAGGGCTTGATTACTGGATTCGTGTCCGCGACCACCACCTGGCGAATGTTGATCCGGTGACCGGGCTGGGCGATCTGCAGCAGCACGGTTATTTTCCGGAAGAGCGTCTGCCGGCGGAACCGCCGGTGTTGTACCTGGTGGCACCGGCGTTGCGGATTCATCCAGCGACCGAGACCATCCTGCGGCACATGGATTCGAGGGTGCAATGGACGCTGATCGCTCTTGATGAACGCTGGAGAACGCGGATCCGGCCAGTGTGGCGAAGGCGGAGCATGGCAATGCGAGAGGCTCGTTAAAAAGACCGCCCCGGCTCGATTGCCGGGGCGGACGAAGCAGAAGGTGCCTGCTTCAAATGGAATGGGCAGGTCGCGAGATGGGGTTCAGCGACCGTAGTAGCCGAAGGGAACGGAGCCGTACTCCCGGCGGTCAGAGAAGTGACGGGCGCGCTCCCACTCCTGGTGCCGCCGCCACTCTTGCTGACGCGCCCACTCCTGCTGGCGGACCCAGTCTTCGTGACGGCGCCATTCTTCGTGGCGGTGATGATCTTCATAAGAGTCGCCGTATCCAGGGGCATAGGGAGCGGTGTACGCATTCCCAAACTGCACGCCGACACCGAAGCCTTGTGCCTTTGCCTTTGCCGGAGCGACGAACGCCACGGCACCTGCGAGTATGCCGATTGCCAGAACCTTGACGACCATTGCTTTCAAAGAGATCTTCATGACCAACCTCCTAGCTACAGATAAGCAAACACGATGCATGCCGGAGGGTTGCGAGCAACTTTCTCCGAAGACAGGGTTGGCAGGTGGTGGCTTTGCGACTGCGTGCGGCGTGTGCCTCGGCGCCGCCGGCTGCGAATTACGGCCTGGGTACGGCGTTACGTGGCAGGGCGCCTGGCCGCTGCGGCGCGATGTCTGTGGGATGAAGAAGCTGGCCGCTGTGGACGAGGTGTCGCCAGGCAGCCTGCAGAATGCGTGTGGCGCGATTGAGGAGGCGGAGAACGGTGTGGACGGCGCGCGCGAGGGGCAACGGAAGCGTCACCACGGGATAGACGAAGAGCCAGAAGCGCCAGTTGCGCGAGAAGACCGGTCGTAGGGTGCCGGCGATGTCCTCTGCCTGCATGGCGCGTTCGCGGCCGGTGCGCGCGAGCATGATGCTGTCGGGCAACCAGAAGCGAAGGACGCCGTTCATGAGTGCCTGTGCCAGCTGCGGTTCCGCGGCGAAGTAGCGTCGAGCGATGCGGTCGAGACGATTGCCGAAGACCTCGCAGATGCCCCAGCCGCCGGAGTTGAAGTGTCGGTAGCCGAGCAGCCGTTGCCAGACATACAGGACGCGGCAGCGGCGATGCAATAGGGGGAAGATCCAGCCGACCTGCAGCAGGTTGGTGTCGTGCAACTTGCTCAAGGGAGGATGCTGTGTGCGAGCGAGCCGGTCGCGGTTGATGATGACGACGCTGATGAGGCCGATGAGGGCGTTGACTTTTTCGAGCAGATACGCGCCGTCGGTGACAATCTCGGCGAAGCGGCCGAAGCGGTCTTCGCGAGTGGGCGCTGGAGGCAGACGTGGCAGCGTCCCTGTGAAGCCGAAGGAGGAGAGATAGATGAGATCAAAGTCTTCGCTTGCCTCGCCCTGCGCGAGCAGCGAGAGAAGGGCGGCGATGGCACCGGGCATGACGAGATCATCATCGCCGAGCACCCAGACGTACTTGCCTTGTGCGAGCGAGAGGCAGCGCAGGAAGTTCCCGTCGGCACCGACGTTGGTCTCGTTGCGGAGATAGCGCAGGGGCAGGCCGAGAGTTTGAAAACTGGCGACGAGACCGGCGGTGTCGTCGGTCGAGTGATTGTCAGAGACGAGCAGCTCAATGTTCGCCGGATGCGGAGCAGTGCTCGCGAGCTGCGGAAGCAGGCTCTCAAGCAGCTCGCGGAGAAAGCGGCTTCGGTTGAAGGTGGGAATGCAGATAGAGAGCAGCGGCCGAACGTCAGGCATGCCACTGCCGCCGGTACTTCTGAAACGTGTAGGTGCCGAAGCCGAGGCCAATGACGAGTGTGCCTGCGAGATAGCCGGCAGCGATGCCGAGAGAGCCAAAGTTTGCGCCGAGCAGCCAGACCATAGGGGCAGTGTAGAGCGCGCCAAGGATGGAGTTGAGCATGAACTTCTCCTGCTTGTGCGCGCGCAGGTACATGGCTTCGGCGGAGACGATGTTGTTGCCGATCGAGCCTGCCAGCAGCATGGCAAAGGGAAGCGGCGCCAGGAGACGAGCGGCTAAGGGGATGCGATGGGCGGCGAGCACGAGCGCGGCGACAAATACAAAGGCGGCGCCGAAGAGGTTGATGGCAGTGGACTGTGTGAGCGCGCGGCGAAAGCTGTGGTCGAGCTCCGAAAACTGCCGGCGAGCGATCATCTGCCCGAAGGGTGCGGCCTTGGTGTTCATCCAGGCGAGGGCGATGCTCGAAAGCGCGCCCGCGATGTTGAGGCTCATGCCCATGCGGCCAGCCTCCACCGCGCCGGCATGCGCGAACAGCACCGGCGTGAAGAGCTGGAAGGTGAAGTAGCCACAGACCCAGGAGATGGCCATGCGCCATTGGAAGGGCCAGATATCGGTTCCCCAGCTGACGCGTTCTTCTGGCACGATCTTCATGCGGAGGAGGGGCTGGAGAAGCCGGCGTCGCGTGACGAGGAAGGCGAAGCCCGCGAGCGCCTGCCCGCCAATCATGCAGCCTGGAGCAAAGAGCCCGTGATGCAGACGAAGTGCCAGCCAGCCCAGCAGAGATCCGGTGACGGCCTGCGCCAGACGTGCCCGTGCAATCTGCGGAACATAGCCGCAACCCTCTAGAAACGAAAAGATGGGATCGATCTGAAAGGTGAACGTGGTCGCGACGGCGGCGACGATCCAGGGACCGAGCCAATGTACGGTCTGACCCGGCGTGCCATGCCGCGAGAAGAAGCTGGCGCCGGCAGGCAGCAAGACCGCGAGCAGGATGACCGCGGCCAGAGAATACCAGCGGACGGCCTTGGCAAGGGTCGAGGCGAGCCGAGCCACGTGCACGCGCGGGCCCGTGATCAGGCCATCGGGGTGGATGGTGAGGTGCGCGGCCTCGTGGCTGGCGGTCTGCAGGATGACGACCGAGAAGCCAAGTTCGAAGATGATCTGCAAATTTACCAAGGGATAGAAGGTGTAGTAATAACCCTGCTCCGCAGGCGACAAGAAATGCGCGATCAGGACAAGCGTGACCAGACCGGCGAGCGACGACCAACCCCTCGCGAGCACGGTGAAAACAATAGCGGAGTCGAGCCCGAGAAGATGAGCGAAGCGGTGAAGGCGAGTGTGCGAGATCGGGGCAGGGGTGGAAAGGACGGTGACCTCCGCGCGGGCCTCAGGAACCAGCTCAGGCGGGCCAAAGATCTCGGGACCCGGCAGGCTCCCTTCGTTCCGGAGCAGCTCGTGGTCATCGGCGGGGCGGAGAATCGGCATTCCGGGTATCGGTCAGGTGGCCCAGCATCCCGTGGTAGGGGAGTGTCTGGCGCGACCAGAGACATCGTAGCAGGCAGCGGTTGAGCGGGTCAGCAGACTACTCACAACCGAGGCGCCGCCTGGGTTCACGGCGCCTCGGGCACACTGGTCGTGGTGAGGCGATCTAGATGTGGCAGGAAGTCATGCCGCGCTTCTCCAGATAGCGCTGGTGGTACTCTTCGGCCTTCCAGAAGGTTCCGCCGGCTTCGACGACCGTCGCAATCGGCTTGCGAAAGGTTCCACTCGCGTTCAGCTCGGCGATCTTGTGACGTGCTTGCGTGGCTTGCTCGTCTGTTGCAGCAAAGATGACGCTGCGATACTGGGTTCCCCAGTCTGGTCCCTGGCGATTCAGATGGGTCGGATCATGGAGAGCGAAGAAGGCGTCCAGCAGGGTCTCGTAGCCCAGACGGCTGGGGTCAAAGGTGACCTGAACAACTTCGGCATGACCTGTGCGATCGGTACAGACTTCCTTATACGTGGGATGGTCGAGCGTGCCACCTTCATAACCAACAGCGGTGTCAAGGACGCCGCTCATCTCCGCGAAGCGTGCTTCCACGCCCCAAAAACATCCTGCTCCAAAGACTGCTTTTTCTGTTGCCATGGTGCCTGGTACTCCTTTGCTGCGTGTTGCTACCTAGATCGGTTGGATGCTCCACATACCGCTTTGTCATCGCGGGTGTATGAATCGCGGGAGTATTTTGGACCAGCACTTCTTCCATCGTCAACATGCGCTGAACAAAGGATGATGGAGCATGCAGGCGGTCCTCCGAATGGAGGATGCGGCCTTACCTGCGGCGGTGGCCACGGCGAAACGGGACCGTGGAGTTAATGGTGATCTGGAGGGCGTGGTTGGTCTCACCGACGACGCCGTTCGGCACCGGCTGGTACTGGTACAGGTAGCCGACTTCCAGCTGCCAATCTTTGTCGAGATCCCAGCCGAGAGCGCCGTACGTACGGTTCTGATTGAGGGCGTTGCTTGTGCCATGAGGACCGAAGTTCACGAAGATCTCGTTGTAGACCGATGCATAGTCAGGCAGGGCGCCTGCTGTCTTCCATCGAAACGGGATGTCAGCCGTGAGACGATACCGTGCGCGTTCTGCGAAGTCCCAATTGGTGGTGCCGACGCCGACGGTGGATGTTCCAGACCATCGCTGTTCCGCGCGGAAGCGATGACTCAGCTGAATGGCCTTCTCTTCCTGACCAAGAAGTCGATGTTGAAACTTCAGCTCTTCGAGGACGCGATGCTCTGGTTGAGGGCCGGTTGTCGAAGGATCGCCGAAACTGCCGCCTTCGAATGGGTAGTCGCGTAGATAGCTGTAGGCGACGAGCGTTGAAAAGCCGTGACCCAGCTTGTAGGCAACACCGGGCCGCACCAGCAGCTGCTCCCATCGCTGGCCGAGGTCGGCCCTGCGGTACTGCCCCTCGAGGTGGAGGCGCCAGTGCTCGCTTACCGGATGATCGCCGAAGTACATATACCAGGCGCTGCGTTCAGCGCCGCCGATGGCAGCAGCCGTTTGCCCCGAGAGGAAAGAATTGCAGGAACACAGGCCGGCAGCAAGCAACGCCAGACTACGGACCGCAGCACGCGAGGAGGAAGATTGCATTCGCGATACGATGCGAGGGCCATCCCGGTCACCCGCGATGCGGGTAGATCCATTTGCGCCGCTCGAAACGGAGGTGGATGCAGAGACCGTCGAAGTTGCTAGAGCGATCGCGGAGACCGGCTGCGGCGAGCGGACTTTGGTGGAACCGGCTTTTTCAGCTGGGCGGCCTCGGGCAGGGATCGCTTTCGCTCTACCTTTTTGCCACGTGCCGCTCGGCCAAGTGCCGTGACCTCGCCCTCAGTCAACTCGCGAAATTCCCCAGCGGGAACGTCGAGCTGCAGGGCGCCGTACGCGATCCGGCGGATCTTCTCCACGTGATGCCCGATCTCCTCAAACATCTTGCGCAGCTGACGATTTCGGCCTTCGATCAACGTGACCTGGAACCACGGATTGTCGCCGCCGCGAACCTGCTCGATCTCTGCCGGTGCCGTGACCACACGGTCGCGTCGGCCTTGCCGGACCTCGTCGAGTCGGCCACGATCGATCATTACGCCGCGCCGAAGCTGGTCGATAGCCTCGCCCGTGGGCATGCCGGCGACCTTGACCAGGTACGTCTTCTGCACGCTAGCGGCGGCCTTTGAGAGGGAGTTCGCCAGCTCGCCGTCGTTGGTCATCAGCAGCAGACCTTCGGAGAGGTAGTCGAGCCGGCCTACGGGATAGAGCCGAGGCAACTTTGCTTTAACTCCCTTTGGCTGGGCGAGTAGATGCACGACGGTTGGCCGCTTTTGCGGGTCAGAAAGGGTGGTGACGTAGCCGCGCGGTTTATTGACCATGAACCAGCGGGTCTGCTCCGGTCCCTGCAGCAGCTTGCCGTCGACACGAATGTGATCTTTGCTCGCATCGGCTTTGGTGCCGAGCTCGGTAACGGTCTGGCCGTTGACTTGAACACGGCCTTCGAGGATGATCTCCTCGGCCTTGCGGCGAGAGGCGATGCCGGCTTGCGCGAGGATCTTCTGGAGGCGATCGCCTTGGGGAGCAGGGTCCGGCTGGGCTGGTGCTGTCTTGGCGGTCGTCATACCTTCAGTATCGCGTACTAAATGTGAAATCACCCGCCATCCCCGGCGAAACGCGAGAGAGGAGAGCGGGCGATTGCGGAGATGGACTGCTTAGTCGCGGCCGCCGCGAAACAGCCGAGTCAGCGCGAGGAAGATGTTCAGGCCGTCCAGGTAGATGCTGAGGGCAAGTTCGACCGCGGTTCGACCATCGCCCCCCGATCGGATGCGCATGAAATCCACGATCACCAGAACGCTGAAGATGATCAACGTCAGCACGGAGTAGACGCCGGGCTGGATGAAATGGAAGAACATGGAAAGAATGCCGACGGCAACCAGGCCGAGAAGGGCGGCCGAGGCGATGCCACCCACGCGGCGGTAGTTGAAGTTGGCGAACTGCGCCCCGATGCCGAGCATGCCCATGCCAACTCCAGTTGTCATGGCGGCGTTGAAGATCACGTTCGAGTGACCGGAGCCAATCAGCATCCGCATCCAGGGACTAATCTCAAAGCCTAGGACAAAGGCGAGGCCGAGGAAGAGACTCAGGGAAAGGACGGCGTTGGCTCGCGTTGCGCGAACACCAAAGATGAGAGCGAAGCTGGCGACGACGCATACCAGCAGCATGGGGCCGCTGAAAAACGGAGGTGCGAAGTACACACCGGCCGCCGTAACCAGAAAACCTAACGAGGCGATACCGAGAACACGGCTGAGAAGGGCAGGCTCGGCTTGCGCGATCACCTGGCCGCGAGCGTTGATGAGGGTTGGGCTATTCATGACAAGGTTCCTGTCTCTGCGATTCGATGCTGCACGAGATGTGCTTTTCTCGCACCTAAGATCGCACTTGTTTAGACGTAAAAACTACCGTTTTGATTCCACGGTGGACTGCTGGAGCATGGAGGCTGGCGCGAGACTACACCTTATTCGTATCGATTGCGGGTGTGCGTTGCAGGCCTTCCGGAGCAGGCCTGAGGGGCTGATCGGGGGCATATTCGTTATCGCCTTCGGGCGTCGCGACCGTCTCCGGCTCGTTCGTCTCGGAGGAGTCGGCGCTGTCACGGGGATCGTTCGGGTTCGGGGTTAGATCATGATTGGCCATAGCTACTCTTTTCCTTCCCGGCGCGCAGCCGATTCATTAGTTTGGATAGCTGCTTCTTCGGCTGAGGTATCGACCGAGTCAGTTTCCTCTGAGGACCGCGAGAGACCGGAGATCCGCCCGTCAACTGGCAACTCCTCTATGGGCGTGTCGTCGCCATCCGCCTGCGGCTCGGTACTCTCTTCTTCTTCGCGCAGGTTGGCATCGGTGATGGCCTCATCCTGCGGAGGATAGTTTGGCTCTGCCATGGCAATCTCCTCCTGGATGGCGTCGGTGTCTGCAAGCTCGCCGGCCATCTTCTCAAACTCTTCGATGCTTGGCAGCTCGCCGATGTCCTTCAAACCAAAGCGCAGCAGGAAATCCTTTGTGGTCTTGTAAAGGATTGGCCGCCCGATCACCTGTTTGCGACCGGCCGGCGTAACCAGCTTGCGGGCCATGAGACTTCCCAGAACGCCACCTGAGTCAACACCGCGGATCTCCGAGACCTCGGGCGCGGTGATGGGCTGCTTGTACGCGACCACCGCCAGCGTCTCCAGAGCCTGCAGTGTGAGCTTCAGAGGCGGCTTGAGGCTCTTGGCGAAGCCACGGACGGCATCGTGGTACTCCGGCTTCGTCGCGAGCCGGAAGCCGCTCGCGACCTCGCGGATTTCGAGCCCGCGATCGCCCGTGGCGTAGTCGCGTATGAGCTCATCGAGGAGGCGCCGGAAGTACTCCCGCACGGACCGCTCCCGCTCCCGTGCCAGATGCTTTTCGTCCCTGGGTGCGGGTTCACTGGGCGGCTCGTCCGAAAGGGCATCTGCGGCGTTCTCAAGAAACTCCGGCTGCCGCTCACTCCCCATGAGGACCGTCCCTTCGTTGAGGGTCGTGGGGATCGTGGCGACCTCCGGACGATCCTCGTCCTCCGTTTCCAACAGATCTTCGTCCTCTGCTTTCAGCAACTCCTCAATATCGAGCACCTCATCGTTGAGCAGCTCGGGCTCGCTTGGGAGCGGAATGCTGATTGCCTCGGCTGCGGCCCCGTCGAGCGGCAACCTGCTCTGCGCGGCAGCCATGTGGTCGAGCTCGGCCTGCGCCTCCTGCCCGAGCAGACCCACCAGCTGCGGCAATGTGACCGGCTCCTCTGCGGCATAGATGACGGCTTCGATCTTGGCTTTCAGACTCATCGTGGATGGTGGCCGGGATCGCTCAAGCGGCGCACCGCAGATCGATTCCGGCCTGAGACTCCTCCGAACATGCTCGTTCAGGTTAGGCCGCCTTACATGGTCGCGGCGACGCTTCCCGTGCGGCTCTCCTGTGTGAGCGTTCGGATAAGCATAGCAATCCGGAGGCGGGGGACGCGGCGATCGAAAGCGGGAAGACAGGATAGCGGTCGAGCGTCGCAACCTCCTGAAGACGAGCCTGGTCGTCAGGGCTGGCTCGATGGTGGCTCTTGGCGTGCTCGTCGGCTATGCGGTGAATACAACCTTGCTGGCACGAGAACCTGCCGGGCCACGGATCTGCAAAGAAGTCTGCTACTTGCTGATCATGTTGAAGACCCAGAACAGGCAGCCGGAGAGAAGGGCCGCGGCCGGAAGCGTGAAGACCCAAGCCGCTGCGATGTTCCTGATGGTCTCGAGTTGCAGGCCGCTGTGGTTTGCGGCCATGGTGCCGGCCACGCCAGAGCTCAGCACATGCGTTGTCGAGACCGGCAGGCCATAGCCGTCGGCGGCCAGGATTGTGCACATGGCCGTGAGTTCGGCGGAGGCGCCCTGCGCGTACGTCAGGTGCGTCTTGCCGATCTTCTCGCCGACAGTGACGACGATCCGCTTCCAGCCGACCATCGTGCCGAGGCCGAGTGCCAGAGCGACCGCGACCTTGACCCAGGACGGAATGAACTTGGTGGATTTGTCGAGGAAACCCTTGTAGTTGGTGATGGCCTTGATGTCAGTCTGGTTCATCTTCGGGCCAAGCTTTGGCATCAGGCGCAACGTTTCGCTGGTCAGATACATCTGGTTGCGAACATTGGCCTGCATGTCCTGCGGCACGTTGCCGAGTGAGCCATAGCTTACGGCCTCGTTGCGGATGTCGGTGACCATCTGCTGCAGGGCGAGCATGACGGCGGGCTCGTACTTTTTATCGGCGACGAACTTCTCGAGCTCGGGACCTGAATCCTGCACGGTCGTGCCTGGCTCGACATAGCTTCCGATCGCGCTGGCTACCTGCGTGGAAACCGCGGCAAAGGTGGTTACGGATCCGCGATCGACCGTGTGATTTAGCGCGTAGGCTGTTGGAACCGTGCCGACCAGGATGAGCATGATGAGGCCCATGCCCTTTTGGCCATCGTTCGATCCGTGAGCGAAGCTGACGCCGGTGCAGGTCAGCACAAGCAGGACGCGGATGTAGAACGGCGGTGGCGCGGTTCCCTCAGGAGCCTTATAGAGACGAGGATCTTTGGCGACCAGCTTGAAAAGCCAGAACACGAGCGCAGCTCCGATGAAGCCGACGATGGGCGAGACCAGCAAGGCCTTGAACACTTTGGCGACCTGCTCCCAATCCACGCCCGAAACGCCGGAACGGCCTTGCATGAGCTGGTTGGCGATCCCGACGCCGAGGATCGAGCCGATCATGGTGTGCGAACTCGAGGCTGGCAGGCCCTTGTACCAGGTCGCCAGGTTCCAGAGGATCGCGGCGACCAGGAGGGCGAAGACCATCGAGAAGCCGGAGCCCTTTGACACCTTCAGGATCAGCTCGACGGGCAGCAGCGAGACGATGGCAAACGCTACGGCGCCGGAGCTGGTGAGAACGCCGATGAAGTTCCACATGCCGGACCAGACCACGGCAATATGTGGCTCGAGCGAGTGCGTGTAGATGACGGTGGCGACGGCGTTTGCCGTGTCGTGGAAGCCGTTTACAAATTCGAAGCCAAGGGCGATCAGCAAGGCTAAGCCCAACAAAATATAGGGGAATACCGATGCCTGATGGACCGAGGAGAGATCGTGTGAGAGCTTGAAGGCGATGTAGATGAGGCCACCGACCAGCATGACGCCGAAGGCGGCGGCACCGATCTTGCCGGGACTCGAGTTCTTAAGTTTTTCGTCGAGGATTGAAGGGGAAACGGGAGCTGTCGTTGCCATTAACAAGGCCGCCTTATCGCAGATCTGTCTTCCGGGAGTAAAAAAACGCTACCGGGCAATTGCGACACAGGTGTGAATGGCGGATGAATCTCCGAGTTTCGCCGGGAGCTCTGTTTGGTTTACCTTGGATCGGATTTGATCGTGCAGAGCGAGCGTGGTGGCGCGTGCGACGGCGGGCCAGCCCATGCTTGAATCTCCGTTATATGTGTGAATCCAAAGGAGCTTTCCTGGAGCGCCGGATGCTGTGGTGAGAAGGACGCGAAGCTTCGCCAAGTCGGTTGTGCCGGGGCCGACCTGGACGCCAGCCTCCAGCAGAGGTTCGAGGATGAAGGTGAGATCGGATGGAGTGTTGGCGCTTGCCGGGGTTTTGCCAAGCTTTCGGATGAGGTCGGCGAGCGCAGCGTCGCTTGCGTGGTTTGCTGGTTGGGAGATGCAGGTGATTGAAGAGGCAAGACTTAGAGCGCGCTCGAGATCGGCCTTGGAGCAGGTGTAGATGTGGCCCTGGAGGGTGCAGCCGGCCATGCGGGAGAGGGCGGCTTTGGGCGTATCCTGTGCGGACAAGAGGGTGGGAGCGAATAGGAAGCAGAGGACGATGAAGGAGGTGCGCATTGTAAGGGCTTCCTTTGTAAGAGATCAGTGCCAGTCGTCGCGAGCAGAGCCCTGGTCTTCGAAGATCTGGTCGAAGGTATCGGTCTTCTTGATGAAGATGTCGCCGGCGAGGATGGGCTGGTGCAGCAGGACGGCTTGGAGGCGAACTAACTCCAGCATTGCGAGGAACATACAGATGACGGCGCGCTCGGTATGGGAGTTGTGGAGAAGGCGCCGAAGGCTAACGGGTTTGTCTTCTAAAAGCAGTCTTCGCTTCACAAAATCAATCATTTGCGCGACGGTGACGGACTCTTCATCGACGTTGAGGACGGGGCGGACGCGGAGGCGGGCGAGGATGTTCTGGAAGACGCGGACGAGATCAAGGGTGTCGGCGGCGATCTCCTGGTCTAGGTTGTTGTCGGTACTGGGGTTAGCTGGAGCGGTCTGAAGGTCACGGATAAAGGCGGGCATGCCTGGGTGGGACCAGGTGGCTTCTTCTATCTGCTGCTTTTGCAACAACATCTGGGCGGCGGACTTGAAGCGTTCGTGATCGAGCAGGCGATCGACGAGTTCGCGGCGGGGATCTTCGGTGTCGGCGCCGAGGAGGTCCGAGGGGTCGCGGGGCAGTAAGGTCTTTGATTTGATGTGGATAAGGAGTGAGGCCACATAGATGAACTCGCCGGCGGCGTCGACGTCCGCCTGCTTGAGCTGATGGGTGTACTCGAGAAACTGAGAGGTGATGCGAGCGATGGGGATGTCGTATATGTCTATGTTTTGCTTGCGGATAAGGTCAAGCAGGAGATCCAAGGGGCCGTCGTAGACCAGGCCGACGGTGACGGAGAAGGGGGATTGCGACGCTTCTTCAGGGGATGGCTTTGCGGGGGGTTTGCGGGGCTCTGATGGAGGGGGGGTGACGGGGGATTGGAGCGCAAAGGGGGCGATTTCCGTCGAGGTGCGAGGGGTTTTCGCTGAGGTTAAGGGGGAATTTGTGTGGGTTTGGTCGAGGTCTGTCTGGCCGTCTGGAACTACGCCAAAGGAGAGCTCGTCTTTTTCTTCGGGCATGGTCAACTCGTCTAGCTGCCCATGATTTTATAGTTCGCTTCGGTGCCGGTGAGGTCGATCGGCTCGGCTCCGGGAAGGATGAGATGGAAGGTGTCGCCCACACGAGCGACGGTGAAGACGAGGTCGCCTTTCCCGGCACGTTTTTTTGCGGCGGCCCATGGCGCAATGAAGAGTTGCTGTGGAAGGACCAGGTCGATCAATTCTTTGTTGGATTGCCAGCAGAGAAGCACGAGCAGCTCATAAGACTTCGGCTTCGCAGCGAAACTCCAAAGGCCGGGAGCGCTTTCAATGGCGACGGCAACGAGAACGCGACGGTTGTTGAGCGTGATCCAGACGCCTTCGCCGGAGGGTTTCAGATCCACGGTCGATGGCTTGAT